>Ga0315912_10003539_pt1 | contig 15446 bp, 16 predicted proteins | sample VfabasoilMG_FD_204469 | JGI IMG/M metagenome (GOLD analysis project Ga0315912, IMG submission 204469) | Garden soil microbial communities collected in Santa Monica, California, United States - V. faba soil | ecosystem: Environmental > Terrestrial > Soil > Garden | place: USA: California... | reverse complement strand
AGAAGTCGAACCCCCTGAAGACTGGACCGGCTCGGTCGACGTCGACAATGAAGAAGATGATGGGCGTGGCGGCCTCGGCTACGACAAGGAAGACGACCGTCGCCAGAGCGCCGGCAAGCTCGAAGGCCTCGATCTCTTCGAATAACCCCTCTTAAGGGTAGTTAGTCGCCGCGGAACATATTCCGGCCGCGTCAACCCATTTCCCGCTCGCGCGTTGACACCCCGATGGTCGCCATTGGGAGTGGTCAATGACACGCGTCTTCGTTCTGTCGATTGCGCTCTGTGCGCTCGCAGCCTGCGGCGGCGGTGGTGACAGCAGCGATCCGCTTCCGATTGCCGGCGCTACTCCCTCGCCTGCTCAACCACCGGCCGGGCTGTCCAACTGCCCGACCGGCCTCGTCACCGGCGATATCGTTCCGTCCACCGCCTTCGCTGCCGCCTGCGACAGCACGAGCTTCGATACGCACACCGACATCGCCTACGCGGCACATGGCAGCGCGCTGCTCGACCTCATGATCCCGCGCAATTCCGCGGCGCCGCTGCCGCTCGTCATCTGGATCCACGGCGGCGGCTGGCAGTCGGGCGACAAGACCGACCGCACACAGGCGCAACGCCTGCTTTGCCGCGGGTACGCGCTGGCCGCACTCGACTATCGCCTGAGCGACACCTCGATATTTCCGGCGCAGATCCACGACGTGAAAGCGGCGATCCGATACTTGCGCGCGAATGCCGCCACCTACGGGCTCGACCCCGCGCGTTTTGCGGCGTTCGGAAGTTCCGCGGGCGGCCATCTTGCGGCGCTCGCGGGAACGAGCGCGGGCTCGACGACACTCGAGGATCTGACGCTCGGCAATTCCACCGTCTCGAGTCGCGTGCAGGCGGTGATCGACTGGTATGGACCGACGCGTCTTGCCGACATGGACGCCCAACTACTGGCGCAGGGCTGTCCTGCCGGAAGCGCCAGTCATGGCGCGGCGAATTCTCCAGAGAGTCGACTGCTTGGATGCACGCTGTCGAACAGCGACTGCGCTGACGAAGCGCAGCGCGCCGATCCTTCGCAATACGCCGATTCGTCCGACCCACCGCACTTGTTGCTTCACGGATCGGAGGACTGCACGTCCCCCGCCGGGCAGAGCACATTACTCGCACAGTCATTGTCGGCGGCGGGCGCCTGTGTCGTGCATCGTCGAGTTCCAGGCGCATCGCACGGTGGCGCGGCGTGGACCAGCCCGGAAGTCCAGGAGGCGACAGCCGCATTCCTCGATCGCGTGCTCACGCGGCCGGTGGCATCCGCGGTCACCGCCAATTGCACGGCACTGACCCTCAGTGGCGATGCCGTATCCGCCGGCGGAGCGCGATGGACCTATCACTCGACCGATGGCGGCCTCGAATACAACTTGAGCGGCGTGCTCTTCAAACCCGCGGGCGCGGGACCATTTCCCGGCGTTGTGGTGAATCACGGCTACGGTGGCAGCGCGTCGGGGTACTCCAGCCAGGCAGCCCGGGTCATGCGCGACTGGGGCATGGTCGCGATCGCGACTAACTACACCCACGCGCCCGACAGCATCGACTCGGGCTTGCTGCCGCAGGGCGGCGACGGCGCGTCCGAGGCCAACGTTGCGCGCGCACACAAGATGCGTGACCTGCTGTCCTGCATTCACGAAGTCGACATGACGCGGCTGGCCGCGCACGGGCACAGCATGGGCGCGTTCGTGACCGGACAGTTGCTCGGGACCTATCCTGGCGACTTCCTCGCGGGCTCGCATACGGCAGGCGGCGCGACGGACAACGGTCCCAACGCCACGCGTTCCGCGACCGCGGCATCCATTCGCACGCCCTACCAGCTTCATCACGGAGACGCGGACACCGTGGTACGCATCGAACTCGACCACGCACTCGCGGGAATTCTCGAGGCAAGCTCGACGCCGCACGAGCTCATCGTCTATCCCGGTTTCACTCACGAACAGATGGCGCTGGACACCGTGATGTTCGACCGAGTGAGAGAGTGGTACCGCGCCCGTGGAGTCCTATAGCGGCGAGTTCGCCAGCCGATCCACGTCCACTCCTTCAGCGAGCAGCACGAACCCGTTGAGTACTTCCACCGGTATCGGCGTCAACGACTGGCCCGCGCATGGCCCGGCGATGCACAGCCCGTTGTCGCGTGCGAACAGCGCGCCGTGCGAGGAACACAGGATCACGTTGCGGTCCGACGTCAGGAACCGGTGCGGACGGAAGTTGAGCGGGTGCCCCGCGTGCGGACAGTAGTTCACGTAGGCCGCGACGCCGCTCGCGGTCTTGACGAGAAAGCCGCGCAGCGGCCAGTCACCCTCGCCTGCAGAAAAGCCGCGGCTGCCGGTTTCCTCGAGTTCCGCGAGCGAGCAAAGCACGCGCGTCGTGTCGATCTCACGCATGCCCGTTGTCAGTCATTTCCTGGGCGTTATCCAATGCTTCGATGCGCTTGCGCATGATCCACACCAGCGCAATGCCCGGAATCGCGAGCGCGAAGCTGGTCAGGTAGTAGCCGTCCCAGCCCGCGTGGTCGGCGAGATAGCCAGCCGGTCCTCCGAGCGCGTAGCGCGGAAGCAGCGCGACCATGGAGAGGAGCGCGTACTGGAACGCGCTGAAGCGCTTGTCGCACATGGCCATCATCAACGCGACGGAGGCGATGTTGCCCATGCCGCTCGCGAGCGCATCGAGCGCGACAGCGCCCATCATGACCACGTAGTTCTTGCCGATCGCGTACAACAGCAGGTAGCCGAGGTTGGTCAGCGCCTGCACGATCGCGAACAGCATCATCGCGCGACGAAGGCCGAGCTTGATCATCCAGATGCCGCCGAGCACCGCGCCCGCCATGGAGCCGGTGGTGAGCACCGCCTTCACCACGATGCCAATCTCTGTCTTGGTGAACCCGACGCTGAGCATGAATGCCGTGAAGAACTTGAGCGCGAACGCGTCGCCCACCTTGTAGAAGATGATGAGCAGGATGAGCGCGACCGTGCCCGGAGCGCCGAACAACTCCCTGAGCGGGATCAGCACCGAGTCCGCAAGCGTGGGCAGTGCCTTGCCGCGCGGATCGTCGGGCTCCGGCGCCCAGAGCGTGGCGAGCGTCATCGATGCCATCGCCACCGCGATCGTGAGGAAGGCGGCACGCCAGCTCGCGTTGTCGGCCACGATGAGCGCGACGGCCAGTGCACCGTAAGAGAACGCGCGATACCCTAGATTGCCGGCGGCGGCAGCCAGGCCGCGTTCTTCAGGCCGCGCGACATCGGTGCGATACGCATCGATCACGACGTCCTGCGACGCCGACAGGAACACCATGACGAGCAGCACCAGCGCAATCGCGGTGATCTGGCTCGCGTCGCCGAAAGACGCGAGCGATGCGATCGTAGCCGCGAGCGCGAGCTGGATGAGGACGATCCAGCCTCGCCGGCGGCCGAGCCACGGCAGGCTGTAACGGTCCAGCAACGGCGCCCACAGGGGCTTGAGCAGGTACGGGAGCGCGACGTACATCAGCAGGCCGATCTTCGTGTTGCTCAAACCGAGGTCGGTGAGCCACGCCTGCATGATGGTTTCGGACAGGGGATTCGGCAGACCGGATGCCGCGCCTAACAACAGGATGGCCAGCATGCGCGGCTGCCGGAGCACATCGCGAATCCGCGGTTTGGGCGGTGTCGTCGCGGCCGTTTCTGCGTTCACGAGGGGTCCGGTATCATGCGCACCCGCCGCATCATACGGAAGACGAGAGACGTGCAGGAGTATCAAAGAACATTCATCGACCTCGCCATGTCGCGCACCGCGTTGCGCTTCGGCAGCTTCAAACTGAAGTCCGGCCGCGAGAGTCCCTACTTCTTCAATGCCGGCCTGTTCAACGATGGTGAAGCCATCGCGGTGCTCGGTCAGTGTTACGCCGCCGCGCTCACGCGCTCCGGCCTCGAGTTCGACATGTTGTTCGGGCCTGCCTACAAGGGCATTCCGCTCGCAACGACCACCGCCGTGGCACTCGCCGAGCACCACCATCGCAGCGTGCCGTGGGCCTTCAATCGCAAGGAAGCCAAGGACCACGGCGAAGGCGGAAATATCGTCGGGGCACCACTCAAGGGGCGCGTGGTCATCGTCGACGACGTGATCACCGCCGGCACCGCCATTCGCGAATCGGTCGAAATCATCCGTGCGGCGGGCGCAACCCCCGTGGGCGTGGCCCTGGCACTCGACCGGCAGGAACGCGGCCAGGGCGCCCAATCGGCGGTCCAGGAAGTGTCCGCGCAGTTCGGATTGCGCTGCGTCAGCATCCTGACCCTGGGCAACCTCATCGAAACCTTCGCCCAACGAGTGGAGCACAGCCCGGGTGATGCAGTTCGCATTTCCGGCGAACAATACGCTGCATTGCAGGCTTACCAGCGCGATTGGGGCGTCGGCGCGGTATCCGGCGGTGCGAAAGGTGGGGCAGAATAGCCCGCATGCGCAAAGCCATCCCCTTCCTGGCGACAGTGCTTTCAGGCTTGCTGATCGCGTCCGCGGCGCAGGCCCAGAAACCGGATAGCCAGACCAAGCTGTACAAGTGGACCGACGAGAAAGGCGTCGTGCATTACGGCGACAGCGTTCCCGCCGAGTACTCGCAGCGCGAACAAAGCGTTCTCAACTCGCAGGGTCTCGAGGTGCAGAAGCGCACGGCCGAAATGACGCCGGCCCAGGCGGCCACATATGCCGCCCAGCAGAAGGAAGAGTCGCGCCGCAAGCAGCACGACATGTTCCTGATCTCCACCTACCCGTCGGTCAAGGAAATCGAGAACGTGCGCGACGTGCGACTCGACCAGATCAACGGGCAGATCACCGCGGCCGAAGCGTACATCGCGAGCCTCACTACCCGTGTCGACGGCCTCAAGCAGCGCGCGCTCAACTTCGCGCCCTACAACCAGAAGCCGAATGCGCGACGCATGCCCGACGACCTCGCCGAAGAAATGGTGCGAGTCATGAGCGAGCTGCGCACGCAGAATATGGCGCTCGCCACCAAGCGCACCGAGCACCAGAAAGTGGTGGCCCAGTTCGACGTCGACATCAAGCGGTTCAAGGAACTGCGTACGTCGGCGGCCGCTCGCCTCAACCAGGCGAACTCCCCGAAGCAGTAGCTGGCGGCGGCGCGCTGAACCTTCAGCGCGTACCGGTATGACCGAAGCCGCCGGCGCCGCGAACGCTGGCCGCAAAATCCTCCACGACTTCCAGCCTCACCTGCACCACGGGCACGATCACCATCTGCGCGATGCGCTCGCCCGGCTGCACGGTGAAGTCCGCGGCGGAGCGATTCCAGCACGACACCATGAGCTGGCCCTGATAGTCGGAGTCGATGAGTCCCACGAGATTGCCGAGCACGACGCCATGCTTATGGCCGAGGCCCGAGCGCGGCAGGATCACGGCCGCAAGGCCCGGGTCATCCAGATGTATCGCGAGGCCGGTGGGAATGAGTTCGGCTTTGCCCGCACCGAGAACCAGCGGCGCGCCGAGGCAGGCGCGCAGATCGAGACCCGCGGAACCTGCCGTGGCGTAGGCCGGCAGCGGGAATTCCGTGCCGATACGCGCATCGAGGATGCGAACCTTGAGCGAGCGATCCGCGCCATTCGAAGAGAGAGACGGAGAAACCTGCGCGTTCATCAGGAAACGCTCGCGAGGCGCACGCCGCCGGCGCGTTCCTTGTAGCGCTCGGCAATGAGCGCCACCAGATCGCGCGCCAGCGCAACCTTGGGAGCGTGTGGCAACTCGCGGCGACCGTCGCGCCACAGGACCAGCAAGGCGTTGTCGTCTTTCTCGAACACCTTGTCGTGTCCGACTTCGTTGGCGGCAATCATGTCGAGGTTCTTCTTCAGCAGTTTCTGGCGCGCGTATTGTTCCACGGAATCCGTCTCGGCCGCGAAGCCCACGACGAAAGGCCGCGACGTACGCGCAGCCACCGTCGCCAGGATGTCGACGGTGCGTTCCATCTTGAGATCCATCGACTCGGAAGTTTTCTTGATCTTGCACTCGACCGGGCAGGCCGGCCGGTAGTCGGCGACTGCCGCGGTGGCGACGAAGATGTCGATGCCGTCGATGTTCTTCATGACCGCGTTCAGCATGTCGGCCGCGCTTTCGACGTCGATGCGTTTCACGCCGGGCGGCGTGGCGATGGTGACAGGGCCGGCCACGATGGTGACGTCGGCGCCGAGTTCGCGCGCGGCCGCCGCCACCGCGAAGCCCATCTTTCCGGAACTGCGATTGCTGATGAAGCGCACGGGGTCGATGCGTTCGCGCGTCGGCCCCGCAGTGAGCAGCACGCGCTTGCCCGCGAGGGGGCCGCTCGGAGCCAGCGCGTTGGTGACGTGAGCGGCGAGTTGCGTGGGCTCGAGCATTCGGCCGGCGCCCACTTCACCGCAGGCCTGGTCGCCCTCGCCCGGTCCCCAGACGTGAACGCCTCGCGACTTGAGCGTGGCCACGTTGGCCTGCGTCGCCGGATTCGCCCACATCACGCGGTTCATGGCCGGCGCGAGTGCGATCGGCGCGGAGGTCGCGAGACACAGGGTAGTTAGCAGGTCGTCGGCCTGGCCCGTGGCGAGGCGCGCCAAGAAATCAGCGGTGGCCGGCGCGATGATGACGAAGTCGGCCCATCGCGCGAGTTCGATGTGCGACATCGCTTTCTCGGCTTCCGGGTCCCACAGATCGCTGCGAACTTCGCGGCCCGAGACGGCCTGGAACGTCATCGGCGTCACGAATTCGCGCGCGCCGGCGGTGAGCACGACCTGGACCTCGGCACCCTGCTCGCGCAGGCGCCGGACGAGATCCGGGCTCTTGTAGGCGGCGATGCCGCCGGTGACACCGAGAAGGACGCGTTTACCGTGCATGGGCCGGCATTATCGGCAGGCGCCCCGAAGGTTTGCCAGTCGCTTTCGTTCCGCCAATAGTTCCTGCAGTTATTAGCGATTCGCGAGCCATTTCTGGCTTCGAGGCGCCTGACGGGAACGGCAATATCGCGCTATGGATCAGCAAGTTAGCATCGCCCACTGGCCCCGCGGGGAGCGCCCGCGAGAACGCCTGATCGCGCGCGGCGCGCAGTCGCTGTCCGAGGCCGAACTTCTGGCCGTGGTCCTGGGCACCGGCACGGGAGGCTGCAACGCGCTCGAGACGGCACGGCAGCTACTCCTGCATTTCGACGGCAGCCTGCGCCGCCTGCTCACGGCCGAGCCCGAAAGTCTGCTCGCGCTTCGCGGCCTGGGTCCGGCGCGTTATGCCAGTCTCATGGCGGCTCTCGAGCTGGCGCGCCGCCACTACTGCGAGGCGCTGCGCTCGGGCCCGGCGTTGAATGCTCCCGCGGCAACGCGCCAGTTCCTCACCGCGCAGCTGCGCGACCGACCGTACGAAGTGTTCTGCTGCCTCCACCTCGACAACCGGCACCGGCTCATCCACTTCGAAGAGGTGTTCCGCGGAACCATCGACGGTGCCAGCGTCCATCCGCGTGAAGTCGTGCGCCAGGCGCTGCAGTACAACGCCGCCGCGCTCATCTTTGCGCACAACCATCCCTCCGGCGTCGCCGAAGCGAGCCAGGCCGACGAGCTGATCACTCGTCGATTGAGAGACGCGCTCGCGCTCGTGGACATCCGCGTGCTCGATCACCTGATCGTCGGCGACAACCACTGCCTCTCGTTCGCGGAGCGTGGCCTTCTGTAAGTCTCGCCAGGCGGATACGTAAAACTACTCAGCCTCCCTTGCGACGTCGCGCGGCCATACTCCGCTCCGCCGAAGCGCGGAAAACTCCGGCGACTGATTTGCAACGTCAACGAAGGGGAAACACATGGCGAAAGGATTTGCGCCGGCGGCAGGCATTGCCGCCCGGATGGTTGCGGCTGCAACCTTGTTAGGGACAACCGCAGCGGATGCGGCTTCACTCGTCGAAATCACGGGGTTCGGACAAAACCCCTCCAACCTGCGAATGCACGTATACGCGCCCGACGTGCGCGTGTCGCCGCCACCCATCCTGGTGGCGGTTCACTACTGCACGGGTTCGGGACCCGCGTTCTTCAACGGCACGGAGTTTCGAACGCTCGCCGATCGCTACGGCTTCATCGTCATCTATCCATCGGCCACGCGCAGCGGCAATTGCTTCGACGTGTCGTCGCCGCAGGCGCTGCGTCGCAATGGCGGAAGCGATCCGGTGGGCATCAAGTCGATGATCGACTACGTGGTCGGCAGCTACGGCGCCAACGCCAATCGCGTCTACGTCACCGGCGCATCTTCCGGCGCGATGATGACCAACGTGCTCGTCGGCAACTATCCGGACGTGTTCAGGGCCGGCGCCGCGTTCATGGGGGTGCCGCACTCCTGCTTCGCCACCACGGACGGGTCGATGTGGAATTCGCAGTGCTCGAGCGGCCAACGCATCATGACGCCACAGCAGTGGGGCGACCTCGCGCGCGCGGCGTTTCCGGATTACACGGGCGCGCGGCCGCGCATGCAGCTCTGGCATGGGACGAACGACACCACGCTGCAATACCCGAACTTCGGCGAAGAAATAAAACAGTGGACCAACGTGCTGGGTCTTTCCCAGACGCCGTCACTCACCGACACGCCGCAATCGGGCTGGACCCGCACGCGTTACGGCGGCACGGGCGTGGGCGCTCCCGTCGAAGCCATCAGCCTGCAGGGCGTGGGACACAATCTTCCGCTCGCGGGCCAGGCGGCGATGGCTATCCAGTTCTTCGGATTGGATACCGGCTCCCCGGCTCCCGACACGCAGGCACCCAGCGTGCCCATGAACCTGACCGCGCCTTCGACAACCAGTAGTTCGATATCGCTCGCGTGGGGCGCATCGACAGACAACGTGGGCGTGACTGGCTACCAGGTACTGCGCGCGCCCGGTGCAAGCGGTGGCACCTTCACACAGATCGCGACCACGGCGTCCACGTCGTTCACCAATTCGGGGCTCACCGCGAGCACGACCTTCCGCTACCAGGTGAGAGCTGCCGACGCGGCCGGCAACGTGTCGGCGGCATCGAGCCCGGTGACCGCGACGACTCAAGCGGGTGGCGGTGGCGACACGCAACCGCCGAGTGCCCCGACGAATCTCACCACCACGGCAACGAGCGCGAATTCGATATCGCTCGGATGGACGGGTTCCACTGACAACGTCGGTGTCACGGGCTACCACATCCTGCGAGCGCCGGGGACGAGTGGCGGCGCATTCGCCCAGGTGGGAACGGCGACGACCAGCACGTTCGTGAATTCGGGCCTCGCCGCGAACACCACGTTCCGCTTCCAGGTCCGTGCCGTCGATGCTGCAGCCAATGCTTCCGCGGTTTCGAACACCGTCACCGCGACCACGCAGTCGGGCGGTACGGGCGGAGCCTGCATCGTGGCGCCGACGACGCAGACACAGTGGCAGACGGGCTATGTGATCGAACCGGGCCGGGTCACCAACTCGGGAACCGCCACTATCAACCGCTGGACGGTCACGTTCACGCTGCCGGCGGGACACACGATCACCGGCTCCTGGAACACCGTGCTCACGGTGAACGGACAAACCGTCACCGCGCGCAATGCCTCCCACAACGGGACGATTGCCGCCGGCGGCAACACCGCATTCGGCTTCCAGGTGAGCCGACCCAACGGCAACACGCAGTTGCCCTCAGGTTTCGCCTGCGCATCACCGTGACATCGCGGTCTGCGCCATGACGAACACGCCTCCCGCTACAGGGACGAAGCGGGAGGTGTGACCAGGGGCGCCGCCCGTCTGGCGCCTTGCCGTATGTGCGTAACAGAGGCGGATTTCCTGCGGCTGCCGGTTGTGCGTTCGGGCGCCCGGGCGGGGTCATCTGCACCGCTTCCGCGGGATTGGCAGGCCGTGGTTGCTCGTGCTCCGGGGGGCTGGTATAAAGGCGGCCCTTTCGACGGCCTTAAACCGGCCGTCCGTTAGTTAACTAACTGATTTCCGGGATATTTATGAGCCGCGTCTGCGAAGTCACGGGCAAGAGCGTTGCTGTCGGCAACCGCGTCTCCCACGCCAACAACAAGAAGCGCCGCCGCTTCCTGCCGAACCTGCACACCCAGCGTTTCTGGCTCGAAGGTGAGCGCCGCTGGGTCTCGCTGCGTGTGTCCACGCGCGGCCTGCGCACCATCGAAAAGAATGGCATCGACCAGGTCATCGCCGACCTGCGTGCCAAAGGCAAGAAGGTCTAAGCCATGCGTGAAAAAGTGAAACTGCTGTCGTCCGCCGGCACGGGCCATTTCTACGTGGCCACGAAGAACAAGCGCCTGCACCCCGACAAGATGAACGTGAAGAAGTACGACCCGGTCGTGCGCAAGCACGTCGAGTACAAGGAATCGAAGATCAAGTAAGCCCGAGCGCTTCCTGGTCGAGAACAAAAAAGGCCCCGGCGGTTTCCGTCGGGGCCTTTTCATTTGCCTACTCAACACTCACCACAAGCAGGTCAACGATTGTGGGTTCTGGCGGCTGGCAAAGCGCCGGCGGCTTTGACAGCAGTCAGAACTTGGGGTGGCGGCGGAATCGTGAGTGGCTCTGGGTTAAGCCGTTTCACTGGGTTCTCTTGCAGGAGGGTCCCGCCGCCACCCACAATCGTTCGTGCCTATATAGACGCACGAAACGGGCAAAACGTTGCAACGTTTATCGACCAGCCGTGCCGAAACCACGTTGAATCGAAACTGTCCTACACGTGCCCGAACTACCCGAAGTCGAAACCACACGCCGCGGCATCGAACCGCATGTCGTCGGCCGCCGTATCACCGCGTTGCGGGTGCACGATCGCCGGCTGCGCTGGCCGGTGGACCTCGGAATGGTGCCGACGGTCACCGGCCGCACGATACGGCGCGCGGGCCGGCGCGCGAAATACCTTCTGCTCGAAACCGAGGCCGGCACGCTGATCCTGCATCTCGGCATGTCGGGCAGCCTGCGTGTGCTGCCGATGATCACGCCGCGCATCGCGCACGATCACGTCGACATCGAACTCGACTCCGGTGTGACGCTGCGCTTCAACGATCCACGCCGTTTCGGCAGCCTGCTGTTCACGGCCGACGATCCCGCGAAGCATCCGCTGCTGAAGAAACTCGCACCCGAGCCACTCGAGCCCGAATTCGACGGCGAGTACCTGTGGAAGATCACGCGACGCCGCTCGGTTGCGATCAAGCAGCTCATCATGAATTCACAACTGGTCGTCGGCGTCGGAAACATCTACGCAAGCGAGGCGTTGTTCCGCGCGCGCATCCGCCCGAGACGCCAGGCGCGCAAGCTCACACGACCCGAATGCGGGAAGCTGGCGCGTGCGATCAAGGCGACGCTCGCGATGGCCGTGAAGGTGGGCGGGACCACGTTGCGGGACTACGTCGGTGCCGACGGCAACCCCGGCTATTTCCGGCAGAAACTCTATGTGTATGAGCGCGCCGGCCAGCCGTGCCGTGTGTGTGGCAAGCCCATCAGGCAATTCACGCAGGGACAACGCTCCACCTACTGGTGTTCGACTTGTCAGGCCTGAATTCCCAGGCCTGACGGCCACATCGGAAAACGCCGCCGAAGCGGCGGCGTACACCTAATTGAAGATTTAGAATCCGCACATGAGTACGCCCACAACCATGTGCACCACCGCCGAGCTCGCGTCGTTCAAACGGCGGCTCGCGAAAGTCGACCCGATTCTTGCCAATGTCATCCGCGCTGCCGGAAAGTTCACGCACACCACCAGCGCGCAGCACTCGGCATTTCATGTGCTGGCACGCGCCATCGCGCATCAGCAGCTGAACGGCACCGCGGCTGAAAGCATCTTCGGCCGATTCGTCGGCCTCTACGCCGTCGATGGACAACAAGCGGCGATGCTCGAAGCCGAAATCGTGCTCGAGACACCGGACGAGAAGATGCGCGCCGTGGGCCTGTCGTTCGCCAAGATCGCGAGCATCAAGGATCTCGCGCGCAAGACGCTCGACGGCGTCGTGCCGGCCTCGGAGATTCTCCACACGCTTGGCGATGACGAGATCATCGAACGAATCACGCAGGTGCGCGGCATCGGCCGCTGGACCGTGGAGATGATGCTCATGTCGCGGCTCGGCCGTCCCGACGTGCTGCCCGTCGGCGACTTCGGCGTGCGCAACGGCTTTCGCCTGGCCTATGGCTTGCGCGGCATGCCGACGACTCGGGCGCTCGCGGAGTTCGGGGCACGCTGGGCGCCGTTCCGATCCGTGGCGGCGTGGTACCTGTGGCGCGCGGTCGATCTGCACCGCGAGGGCAAACTACCCGCGCCGGCGACGCCGACGCGCATCAAGATCGTGAAGAAAAAGAAGGTGGCGAAGAAGAAGGCGAAATCGAAGCGGACGCGCGCCAAGCGACGGCCGAAGTAAGAACCGCCGTCTTCAGTAGACCATGCCCTCGCCGATGCCACGGGGATCGGACGCGGCTTCGACTTTGCCGGTCTTGTAATCCCAGGTGACGACCTGCGTGTTGCCCCACTTCCTCGAGCCTTCTTTCAGCGTGTGCCCACGGGCTTCGAGCTGGGTGCGTTCCTCGGCAGTCAGCGCATCGGACTCGAATTCGAGGACGTCCGGCGAGAACTGATGATGGAAACGGGGCGCACTCACGATCTCCTGCGCGTTCTTTCCATCCATGAAGTTGAGCGTGCCCAGGATCACCATGCCCGGAATGCGGCTGCCGCCCGGGGAGCCGATGATCATGAGCCCGGCCGGACTCTCGACGAATGTCGGTGTCGATGAAGACAAGGGCCGTTTTCCGGGCGCGATCGAATTCGCATCCGCGCCGATGAGCTGAAAGCCGTTCGGCACTCCCGCCTTCGCGGAGAAATCGTCCATCTGGTTGTTCAGCAGGATGCCGGTGCCCGGCACCATGAGGCCCGAACCGTAGTAGAAGTTGAGCGTGATGGTCGCCGCAACCATGTTGCCCTGGCTGTCGAGCACGGAGAAGTGAGTAGTTTGGGTGCCGGCGGGAGCCGAATCGACGCCCGGCAGGGACGCGCTGGGCGTGGCGCGATCCATGCGGATCGAAGCGCGCTGGCCCGCGGCGTAATACTCATTGATGAGACGCGCGACCGGCACGTCGACGAAATCGGGATCGCCCAGGTAGACCGCGCGATCGCGATGCACGCGGCGCATCGCTTCGACGATCAGATGCGTGCGCGTGACCTTGTCGACCTTCGACAGGTCGAAGCCTTCGAGGATGTTGAGCGCGTCGATCAGCGCTATGCCGCCCGACGTGGGCGGCGAGCCCGACACGATGCGCGCGCCTCGATAGTGGCCGACCACCGGAGCACGTTCGACGACTTTGTAGTTGGCGAGATCGGCCTCGGTCCAGTTGCCGCCGAGCTGCTGCACGCCCGCGACGAGTTTTTTCGCGAACGCGCCCTTGTAGTAGCCGTCGGCGCCCTTCGTCGCCAGCAACTCGAGGCTCGCGGCGAGATCGGGTTGCTTGAGGATGTAGCCGATTTCCGGCACTTCTCCATTGACGAGGAACACCTTCGTGGCATCGGGCGACTTGAGGAAGGCGTTCTTCTTGAAGGTGATCTGGCCGCGCAGCCGCTCGTACACCGGGAAGCCGTCGCGCGCGAGCTTGATGGCAGGCGCCATGCTCACGGTCAGCGGCAACTTGCCGAACTTCTTGGCCATGTACACGAGGCCCGCCGGTTCGCCGGGAATTCCGGCAGCGAGCGCGGTATCCCGAGAGAGGCTCGCGACGGCATTGCCGTCCTTGTCGAGGTACATGTCGCGCGTGGCGGCTCCCGGCGCCATCTCACGCAGGTCGATCATGGTCTCGAGGCCGTCCCTGGCGCGACGGAGCAGGAAGAACCCGCCGCCACCCAGACCCGAGCAACACGGCTCCACCACGGAAAGCGCCGCCGCGACTGCGACTGCGGCATCGAATGCATTGCCGCCCTTCGCGAGAATTTCCTTGCCGGCGTTGGTGGCCAGTGGATAGGCGCTCGCGATGCCCGCATGGCCCGGACCCGCAGCCGGAATTTTCGTGACGGGCGCGGCTGCGTACAGCGGCAGCGCCAGCAACGCGACCGTGAAACAAACGAAAACGCGTCGCGCGCGCAAGAAGGCCGACTCCATTCCCGTCAGACCCGCTTCATCTTCTTGAGTTCGACCGCGACCACCGGGTGCACGAACTCCTTCACGTCGCCGCCAAGGATCGCGATCTCGCGCACCAGCGTGGACGAGATGAAGGTGAACTGTTCCTGCGGCGTGAGGAACACGGTCTCGAGATCCCGATGCAGATGCCGGCTCATGTTCGCGAGCTGGAATTCGAATTCGAAATCCGACACCGCGCGCAGACCGCGCACCACGACTTGCACACCATGCTCGCGCGCGAAGTCGACGGTGAGGCCCTGGTAGCCCATGACCTCGACACCCGGGATGTCGCCGAGCACCTTGCGCGCGAGTTCCACGCGCTTCTCGAGCGGGAACATCGGAGCCTTGTTAGGGTTCGATGCGATCGCCACGATGACGCGTTCGAACACACCCGCCGCGCGGCGCACCAGGTCCTGGTGGCCGTTGGTTATCGGGTCGAAAGTGCCTGGATAAACTGCGCTGCGTTTCATAAAGCGTAGAGATGATACCCGACCTCGCCGGCCCGACCCGCGCGGACCTCTTTCCAGGCTTCCGGCAGCGCCGGCAGCGGATCGCGGGCTCGCCGCTCGAGGTAAACGCGTGCGTCGGCGGCCAGGCGACCGCTGAGCGCTGCGGCCGCGGCCTCGAGCAGGCCGGAGTCATAGGGCGGGTCCAGGAACACGATGTCGAAAGGTGGCTCCGCAGGCTGCTTCTCGAGCCACTCGATCGCGCCGACGCATACCACACGCGCGTTTTCCTGCCCCCACTCGCGCGTGAGCGCGTCGATGGCCGCCGCCGCTCGACGATCCTTTTCGACAAACGTCACCTGCGCAGCGCCGCGCGACAACGCCTCGAGTCCGAGCGCGCCGCTGCCGGCGAACAGGTCCAGCACTCGCGCCTGGTCGATGCGCGGCTGCAGCCAGTTGAACAGGGTTTCCCGCACACGATCCGGCGTGGGCCGGATCTCGACGCCCGCGGGGAATTGGAGGCGGCGCCCGCGATGTCTGCCGGCGATGATGCGCAGGACGCGCAATCGCGGACCGGCATTCCGTGCACCACCGGCTGCGTCACGCCCGCGCGTGGCGGCGCGACTTTTTCCGCTGTTTCTCGGTTTCGGCAATGAGGTTGAGTCCGCGGCGACGGCTTGCCACCTTTCAGGGCCCAAGCGTAACCTAACGCCCCAACACGACAAGTTCGGCGCATCGTTCTGTACGGCGAGGGAATGCGACCGACACTTCAGAAAACAGATTCCGAGGAGCGAACGCATGAAGAGGCTAATTGCAGCCACTGCCCTGGCTGTCATCGTCACGGCCGGTTGTTCCAGTTCCGTCGACAATGCGCCCGATGTCGGTCCGACCAATCCGACGACG
>Ga0315912_10003538_pt1 | contig 15446 bp, 14 predicted proteins | sample VfabasoilMG_FD_204469 | JGI IMG/M metagenome (GOLD analysis project Ga0315912, IMG submission 204469) | Garden soil microbial communities collected in Santa Monica, California, United States - V. faba soil | ecosystem: Environmental > Terrestrial > Soil > Garden | place: USA: California... | reverse complement strand
CGGCGGCAGGCCGCTCTGCTCCGGCGCGATCCGCTTCCGCTCATCGTCCTCACGCCGAAAAGCCTTCTGCGTCATCCCCTCGTCGCGTCCTCTCCGATGGAGCTGGCGCAAGGGCGCTTCCGATCCGTCATCGACGATCAGGAAGCGCGGCAGCGCGCGTCGAGCGTGCGGCGACTCGTGCTGTGCAGCGGCAAGGTGTACGTCGATCTCGTCTCGAGCGATCGTCGCCAGTCATCGAGCCACGTTTCGATTTGCCGTGTCGAGCAGCTGGCGCCGTTCCCGCGGATAGCGCTGCGCGAGGTGCTCGATGGTTATCCCTCGCTCGAAGAGGTTGCCTGGCTGCAGGAAGAGCCCGAAAACATGGGGGCATGGGACTGGATGCGAGGGCAGCTCCTGGAAACGATCGAGGACCGCTGCTCGCTTCGGTTCATTGGCCGCGTGCGCAGCGCCAGCCCGTCGGAGGGATCTGCGGCATGGCATCAGATCAACCAGCGCAAGCTGGTGGACGAGGCGTTCGCGCCCGAGAGCCGTGCCGTTGCCGGATCCACCGTCCTCTCGAAATCTGTTTACAGCCTCACCGGATCGAAGCGCTGAGCCATGTCGAATATCGTCGTTCCAACACTGGGTGAATCGGTCGTCGAAGCGCGCGTCGCACGGTGGCTGAAGAAGGCCGGAGACCGCGTCGAAGTCGGCGAGCCGGTCGTCGAGCTCGAAACGGAAAAGATCGACCTCGAGGTTAGCGCTGAGAAGAGCGGCGTCATCGCCAGCATCGCCCGACAGGAAGGCGAGGACGTCAAGATCGGCGAGCTGCTCGCCGTCGTCGATGAAAACGGCACCGCCGCGGCACCTGCCCCAGCGCCAGCCACAGCAGCACCGGCAACAACGCCCACTCCGACACCTGCGTCAAGCGGCAACGGATCGGCCGCGAGCACCGAAGGACGCGCAACGCCGACTGCGCGGCGCATGGCGAAGGACAACGACGTTGACCTCGGCGCGGTTCAGGGCTCGGGCGCTGCCGGGCGCGTGACGAAACAGGACGTGCAGAAGGCGATCGCTCCCGCACCGACAAGCCCGTCCAAGGTCGCACCCGATCCCCGCACCGAAGAACGCGTGCGCATGAGCAAGCGCCGTCAGACGATTGCGCGCCGGCTGGTCGAAGCGCAGCACACGGCCGCGATGCTCACGACCTTTAACGAGGTCGACATGTCGGCCGTGATGGCCCTCCGCGAGCGCCGGAAGGAATCGTTCAAGAAGGAGTTCGGCGTCAGCCTTGGTATCTCCTCGTTCTTCGTGAAGTCGGCGATTGCGGCTCTGCGCGCGTTCCCGGCGCTCAACGCCGAAATCCAGGGCGACGAGATCATCTACAAGCACTACTTCGACGTCGGTGTCGCGGTGGGAGCCGAGGGCGGGCTCGTCGTGCCGGTGATTCGCGATACAGACAAGCTGTCGTTCGCGCAGATCGAACTGGCGATTCGCGACTTCGCCACTCGCGCGGGCGATGGAACGCTGACACTCGAAGACCTGCGTGGCGGCACGTTCACCATCACCAACGGCGGCGTCTTCGGATCGCTCATGAGCACACCGATCCTGAACCCGCCTCAGGTCGGTATTCTCGGCCTCCACAAGATCCAGGACCGCGCGGTCCCGTTGAATGGACAGGTGGTCATCCGTCCGATGATGTATGTGGCACTGTCGTACGATCATCGAATCGTCGATGGCCGTGAGGCGGTACAGTTCCTCGTCAAAATCAAGGACTTCGTCGAAGATCCTGCCCGACTGTTGCTCGAAGGGTGACGTCTGAGCTTTCTATATGCGTAGCTTCTTCCTCGCACTCCCGCTGACGCTCATCGCCTCATCCGTCCTGGCTCAGGCCCCTGCCAGTGCGCCGCCTCCCGACGAGCTCCCTTCCAGTGAGGTGGCTGTTCCGAGCGATGGCGAGAAGAGCGCAACCGGCCTGGTATCCAAGCTCGTTCGCAAGGGCAACAGCAGCGAGAAGGCCGACGCGACAGACGTGGTGACGGTTCACTACACCGGCTGGTCGAGCGAAGGCCACCTGTTCGACAGCTCGGTCGTGCGAGGACCAGCATCGACGTTCCCACTCGACAAGGTCATGGCAGGCTGGCGCGAGTGCGTCCAACTCATGACGCTGGGCGAAAAACGCCGCTGCTGGATCCCGGAGAATCTCGCGTATAAGGGTCAGGCAGGGCGGCCCAAGGGCACTGTCGTGTTCGACATCGAGTTGATCGACCGCCGCGGCAATCCGCTGATTGCGCCGCCCGACGTGAAGGCGCCGCCGGACGATGCGAAGCGAACACCGACCGGGCTCGCCTACAAAGTCATGCGCGTCGGCCGAGGCGTGCGCAACCCGAGCCGCTTCGGACGTGTCACCGTCCACTACACCGGCTGGACCACGGACGGTCGCATGTTCGACAGCTCGGTCACGAAGGGCCAGCCGGCAACGTTCCGGCTGGACGACGTGGTCAAGGGGTGGACGGAAGGCGTGCCGCTGATGGTCGAAGGCGAACGCACCCGTTTCTGGGTACCTGAGAATCTCGCGTACGGCGGCAAGGGTGACGGCCCGCGCGGGATGCTCGTGTTCGACATCGAACTTATTCGCATCGAGAACTGAGCACCTCAGGGGTCAGGCCCGTCCTCTTATAGAACACAGATGCACCTGCTGTTCGATCTCGACGGGACGCTCGTTGACTCGTTCCCGGGAATCAGCCGTTCGATTAACCAGACGTTGACGACAGTGGGACGCGAGCCCGTCCCCGAGGCGCAGCTGCGCCAGTTCGTCGGCAAGCGGCTCGCGGTGATCTTCGGCACGCTGCTTGGCAACGAGGACGAGGCGCTGGTCGATCGTGCCGTGGAGATCTATCGCCCGCTGTTCGACGAGGTCGGCATCCTCGACAGTCGAGTGTTTCCGGGAATTCCCGAAGCGCTCACCTCACTGCGCGACGCGGGCCATTCCCTTCAGGTCGTAACCGTCCGCTCGCTGGGATCGGCCCGGCTCGTGGTGCGTCACTTCGGCCTCGATCGATTCTTCGACGCCGTTCATGGCCCCGATCGCACTCAACGAAGCGGCGACAAGGCAGATCTGGTACGCGCCGCACTCGACCTCGCCGGTGCGGACCCGCGCGACACGATCATGATTGGCGACCGCGCCGATGACGTGCGCGCGGCTCGTGCGCATGGCGTCCATGCGATTGCCGTTCGCTGGGGCTACGGCGCCCACGACGAGTTGCGGGAGGCGGCGCCGGACCACTTCATCGAGACAATCGACGACCTCGTGGCATACACGGCAACCGCCGCACTTCGCTGACAGCGGCGTGCTACGATCCGCGCCCTGATGACGAGAGCGGTGCTTTGGATTGTGGTCGCCGCTTCGCTCGCCGGCTGCAGCGACAGCTCCACGAGCCCTTCCACCAACTCCACCGGGTTTCCAGACATCATCGGCACCTGGCTCGGCTCCCGCACGGTGAACGCGCGTCTCGAAGAGGGCACAACCACGAACAACGTGTGCGCCGAGCGATGGTCGGTCAAGACGCAGGCCGGGGCGTCGTTCACCGGAACCTTCGAGACCGGAGGTGCTCCGTGCCTGCAACAGGCTGGGGCCATCGAGGGAACCATCACGACAGCCGGCGCGCTTGCGACGTTCTCAATCAACATGACCGTCGGAGAAGGCGGGCCGTGTGTGGTGGTGTCCCAGAGCGCTCTCAGTGGCGGGTTCTCGACCACGACGACGGTCGATATGCGCTTTTCGGATGTGATCGCATGCGCGAGCGGACCCGGCACGTCGAGATCGACGACACGAACGGTGTCGGTAGCACTGACGCGACAGTAGCGGACGTGTTCGGCGATCGATGGGTACAATCAGGCCATGTGTCGCAACATCAAGACGCTGGCGAACTTCGAGCCTCCTGCCACTGACGAGGAAATCCGCGCGTCGGCGCTGCAATTCGTCCGCAAGCTGAGCGGCGCGAGCCGTCCCTCCAAAGCCAACGAGCAGATCTTCAATCAGGCCGTGGACGATGTGACCGAAGTGGCGCAGCGACTGATTCACTCGCTGGTGACGAACGCGCCCCCGCGGAATCGCGAGATCGAAGCGCAGAAGGCGCAGGAACGCGCGCGCCAGCGCTACGCGTGAGTATACTGACGCCCTCCTGAACCCGTGTACTCGCCAGACGGAGGCTGATCATGAAGAAGGTGTGGCTGCTTGTAGCCCTGCTCGCGCTCGGGCCTGCGACGGGATCTGCACAGACGAACGACGATCTGGTGAACGACGGGAAGAATCCCGCCAACGTCACCACCCAGAGCATGGGGTTCTATCGTCAGAGCTACAGCCCGCTGAAAGAGATCAACAAGTCGAACGTCAAACGCCTCGTCCCGGTGTGGAACGCGAGCCTCATGAACGACATGGGCGAGCTTGCGGCACCGACGGTCTACAACGGCGTGATGTACGTGATCAACGGCAAGTGGACGTTCGCGATCGACATTGAGACCGGCCGCCAGATCTGGCGCACGCCGGTGGAACTCGAGCAGGGCACTCCGCGCGCCGCCACGGCGATCACGAGAGGCGCGGCGACGATCTACAACGGCAAGGTCTTCCGCGTGACGATCGACAACCACCTGGTCGCGCTCGACATGAAGACGGGCAAGCAGATCTGGAACCAGAAGTTTGCCGACGCGAAAGAAGGCTACTACGCGACGAGCGCGCCGATCGTCGCCAACGGCGTATTGATCTCGGGCATGGCCGGCGGCGAATCGACGACGCGCGGATTCCTCGACGGGTGGGACCCAGAAACGGGGAAGAAGTTGTGGCGTCGTTACACGATTCCCGCGCCGGGTGAGCCCGGATCGGAGACGTGGCCGAAGGACAGCGACGCGTGGAAGTTCGGAGGTGGACCGACGTGGCGTTCGGGCGCCTACGACCCGGCACTCGATCTCGTCTACTGGGGCGTTGGCAACGCCGAGCCGTACGATCCGCGGCCCCGCAATGCTCTCGATAGCTTGTACACATCAAGCGTGCTCGCCATCCGTCCAAAGACCGGCGAGATTGCCTGCTACTACCAGTACACGCCGAACGACATCTACGACGTAGATGGCAACGACGAACAGGTGCTCGCCGACATTCAGGTCAATGGACAACCGCGCAAGGTGATGATCCAGGCGAACAAGAACGGCTTCCTGTACGTCGTCGATCGCACGAACTGCAAGCTGATCGCCGCGAACGCACTCGTCAAAGTGAACTGGGCTTCGCACGTCGATCTCGCAACGGGGCGGCCGGTGCTCACCGACGTCTACAAGCGCTTCCTCAACGGCGAAGAAGTCGAGATCTATCCGTCGCGCGGTACCAACGCCGTGCCGATTGCCTTCAATCCAGGTACGGGTCTGATCTATGCGAGCACGTGGAACCTGCCGCGCATTCAAAAACTCGTGATGACACCCGCGCCGCAGGTGCTCGGCGGAAACACCACGGGCGTGACCTCGCGATTGCCCGAGGTGAAGCCGGGTGATGCGTACGGTCACTTCGTCGCGATCAATCCGGTGTCGGGTCAGAAGAAGTGGGAGGTCCCACTGACCGACTTCCCGAGCTCGGCCGGCATGCTGGCAACCGGCGGCGGACTCGTGTTCACCGGCAAACTGACCGGCGACTTCATTGCGCTCGACGGAGACACCGGCAAGACGATCTGGCAGTTCAAGACCGGCTCGTCGATCAACTCGACGGCGATCACCTACACGTACAAGGGCAAACAGTACGTGACGATCGCGTCCGGTCTCGGCGGCGGGCTCGCGAATCGCTACGCGCAGGACAAGGTGCCGACCGGCGGATCGATCTGGACGTTCGCGTTGATGCCGTAAGTCTTCGGCTACGAGGCAGTGAGCCGGCTTCGGAGTGCAGCGCAGCGCTGCGGGATCTCTCCGATCCGGCTCAGGAACTCGTCCTTCGCTTGCGACGAGCGCGCGAGCGCGGCTTCGTAGGCAGCGACAGCGGCGTCCTGCTGATCCCTGACGCACTCGTAAATCGCGAGCTCAACATAACCGCCGATGTAGTCCGGAATTTCCTGGAGAACTCTGCGGACGGACGCAACCGCGTCTTCAAAAAGGCGTCCACTTGCCTCGTTGTCACCCGAACTCTGAGCGGCGCGGCCCGCCATGTACTGGGAGTAGCTCAGTAGGTCGTGGACATACGGATTCGCCGAGTCGACCGCGAGTGCCGCTTGATATTGCTCGATGGCTTCCGTGTAGCGTCGATTGTGAAAGAGGATGATCGCGCCTCTCACGATCGGCGTGGCGGCGTGCGCGTTCTTGAGACGCTGATCGAGCTCGCTTATAGAGCCATTCAACGTCTCGATCATGCCTTCCAGCTCTTCGAGCCTCGCCTGTTTCTGTACCGTTTCATCAAGGATGAGCGTGAGTTGTCGCGACGCATAGGCAAGCGCGCCGAACACGGCGATCGCGACGGCCAACTGCACCAGCAAGAGTATCCACGTCCCCCGCACGAAGGCGCGCAATGGATTGGACGTGCTTGCCTCGCTCATTGCTTCGCTCCGGGTCTTGATCGCCACGCGCTCCATACGCGCTTCGCCGCCACGAGGACCAATGCGCCCGAAATGGCTGGAAGAACAAGCACACCATATCGGATCAATTGCAAGAGCTGTAGATCGTCTGCCCGGATCGCCTGGTAGCCCGCCGCAAGCGTCGCGATCAACACCAACACCAGGATGATCATCATCGCTGCGAGCGCGCGCACGGGCCCGGCGGAGCGCGGAACGGCGATCAACGGTGTCGGCGAGTGCGGCGAGTCCATTCGCACCTGCTGATGCAAGCGTGTCTCGATCTGACGCCAGGCTTCCGGTTCCTCGTCGATCGATGTCATGTCGACGTATTGCACGCTCGACAGGAACGCGGGCCAGGACCACTTCTCGATCCGTACCGGAAGAAGCTTGCGTTCGCCGAAGGCGTGCATGATTTCGCCCTCGACGTAGGGCGATTCCTCGGCGTAGCGGCTCCAGGCCAACACGACTTTCTTGGCGGTGGTCAGCTCGCGACTCACTGCCTTAATCGGTGAATCGCCGGGCAGAAGGTTGTGCATCCACCAAACATCGAAACCGCGTTCGAGCAAGCTGGCATGGATGCGCGCGACGCGCTCCGCGTCCTTGCTTGAAAAGGAGATGAACACATCTGCCATTGGTGCCGTGATACGGGGAAGCCTACCCCAGGACGTCTTTCTCCTTCCATGAAACAGCGGGCGGCGATGCGCGATTCCCTTACGTCCTCGGCTCGCTGTGGGAACGGAAAGGACAAGCCACCTGTGTCGAAATTCAGTGGCGTCGTTCAGTGCGACACGCTGATCGCCAATTCCGTCGCCGCCGCGAACTACCCGCCCGGTGCCGGCAACATCTTGTGAACGCTATTCCTCGGACATGTACGGGTAGGTATGGACACGCGGTGGAGAGAACGTCTCCTTCACCGCCCTCGCACTCACCCACCGCAGCAGATTCATCTTCGATCCGGCCTTGTCGTTGGTGCCTGACGCGCGGGCGCCGCCAAATGGCTGCTGACCAACGACTGCACCTGTCGGCTTGTCGTTGATGTAGAAGTTGCCGGCCGCATTTCGCAGCGCATTCGAGGCTTCTCTCACCGCCGCGCGATCGCGCGCGAAGATCGCGCCGGTCAGCGCATACGGCGATGTGCGATCAACCACGGCCAGCGTCTCGCTCCACTTGGCGTCCGGGTATGCGAACGCGGTGACGACAGGGCCAAAGATCTCCTCGCACAGCAGCCGGTAGGCTGGATCGCTCGTCTCGATCAGCGTCGGCTCGATGAAGTAGCCGACGTCGTCTTTCGCACCTCCGCCCTGAATCACCTTCGCGTTCTTCTTCGCATCGTCAAGGTAGCCGCTGATCTTCGTGTACGACTTGCGATCGATCACGGCGCCCATGAACGTTCGGAAATCCGCGACGTCGCCGAGCCTGATCTCTCTCATCATCGCCACCGCGCGATCCTTGACCTCGGGCCAGAGCGACTGCGGCACGTAGACGCGGCTCGCCGCGGAGCACTTCTGCCCCTGATACTCGAAGCCGCCTCGAACAATCGCGACCGCCAGCTCCTGCGCATCGGCTGATGGGTGCGCAACGATGAAGTCCTTGCCGCCGGTTTCACCGACGAGGCGTGGATAGCTGCGATAACGGCCGATGTTCTCGCCAACGCGCTTCCACATCGAGTTGAAGACGGCGGTGCTGCCGGTGAAGTGAATGCCAGCGAGATCGGGCGAATCAAGCAGGGTGTTGGTGATCTCGGCTGGATTCCCCGCGACCAGATTGATGACGCCAGGCGGCAGCCCCGCCGCCTCCAGCAACTTCAGGATGTAGTGAGCGCTCAGCATCGCGCTCGAGGCGGGCTTCCAGATCACCGTGTTGCCCATCAGCGCCGGCGCGGTGGGCAGGTTGCCGGCGATCGACGTGAAGTTGAACGGCGTCACCGCGTAGACGAAGCCTTCGAGCGGCCGATACTCCACGCTGTTCCACATCACGTGGCTGCTGATCGGCTGCTCCGCGTAGAGCTCCTGCGCGTAGTGAGGGTTGAATCTCCAGAAGTCGATCAACTCCGACGCCGAATCGATCTCCGCCTGAATCGCCGTCTTCGACTGACCCAGCATCGTCGCGGCATTCAACGTCGCGCGCCACGTGGTGGTCAGCAGCTCCGCGGCCTTTAGAAATATCGACGCACGATCAGCCAGCGGCCAGCTCGCCCACTCCCGTCGCGCCTCGAGCGCTGCCGCGATCGCCTGCTGCACGTGCGCCGATTCGGCCCCGTGCCAGTCGGCCAGCACGTGCCGATGGTTGTGAGGCATCACCGACTGATCGCCGTGGCTGGTTCTGATCTCGCGGCCGCCGATCACGAGCGGGACGTCGACTCGCTCCGCGGCCATCTGCGAGAGCCGCGTCTTCAGCTCCGCGCGTTCTGGCGATTGTGGAAGGTAGGTCTTATTCTGGTCGTTGACGGGAAGTGGCACTCTGCTCATGTCGTTTCACCCAGAATACGCCGATCCGCGATGAAGTCGCGCACTGAGAGACCGCTCGGACTCGGGTGTATGCGTCTCTCCACCGAACCGGATCGGGAGGAGGCGCGTGCGATCGACGTCCTGCACGCGGCATTCGACGGAGGCGTCACGTTCCTCGATACCGCCGACGCGTATTGCCTGAACGCCGACGACATCGGCCACAACGAGAGGCTGATCGCGCGCGCATTGGCAAGCTGGAGCGGCGATCGCTCACGCATCGTTATTGCGACAAAAGGCGGCCTCACTCGACCGAGTGGTGAATGGGTGCCAAACGGCACAGCCCGCCACCTCCGTTCCGCATGCGAAGCGAGCCTACGAGCCCTCGGCGTGCAGCGCATTCAGCTCTATCAACTCCACGCGCCGGACCCGCGCACGCCGCTGTCCACCAGCGTAAGGGCGCTCGACGCGCTCAGGAACGAGGGACTGATTGAGCGCATCGGCCTCTGCAACGTCAACGTCGGCCAGATCGAAGAGGCAAGCCGTATCACCGAGATCTCTGCGGTGCAGGTTGAGATGAGTCTCTGGCATCACACGAACATGCTGAACGGAGTTCTTCAGCATTGCACCGAGCACGACATTCAGCTGATTGCTTATCGCCCGCTCGGCGGCGCGCGTCAGTCGCGCAAGCTCCTTTCGGCTCCACTACTCGTCGAGATCGCAGACCGCCACGACGCAACGCCTGCGGAGATCGCGCTCGCATGGCTCAGTGACTTGTCCGAAACGATCGTGCCCATTCCGGGCCCAACAACGGTGGAGACTGTCCGCTCGGTCATTCGCGCGCACAAGGTCAGGCTGGCCGAAGACGACTTCCCGCGTCTGGGCCGCGCCTCGTCGGGGTCAGTTCCGGCGATCGACGGCGAGGTCGTGCTCATCATGGGATTGCCTGGCGCGGGCAAGAGCACAGTCGCGCGGGACTTCGTCGCTCAGGGTTATGCACGACTCAATCGTGACGAGGCCGGCGGATCGTTGCGCGATTTAGTGCCGGATCTCGAGCGCCTCGTTTCCTCAGGCGTCACTCGAGTCGTCCTCGACAACACCTACGTCTCACGTGCATCACGTGCGCTCGTTGTGCAGGCGGCGAAAGGTCTCGGCTTGCCTGTGCGCTGTGTGTGGCTCTCGACGAGCGTCGAGGCCGCACAGGTCAACGCCGCGGGGCGCATGGTGTCGAAGTACGGCCGTCTGCTCGAGCCAGACGAGATGCGTAAGGCCGCCAAGCGCGACGTGAATTCATTCGCACCCGGCGCGCAGTTTCGAAGCCAACGCGAGCTCGAGCCTCCTGCTCTCTCTGAAGGCTTCTCGCAAATCGAGACCATGCCCTTCGAGCGAACGCACGATCCATCGATGACGAACCGGGCGCTCATCGTCTGGTGCGACGACATCGATGCCTTCGTCGAACGTGCACCGGTTCTTCGCCGTTATCACGACGATGGATGGATATTGCTGGGCCTGGCATGGCGTCCACAGATCGCAGACAAGACGATGACGCGCGAGCAGGTCGAGGCAAGCTTCGCACGCATACGCGAGTCGCTCGGCGTGCCCATCGATTTCCTCTATTGCCCGCATGGCGGCGGTCCGCCCGTGTGCTGGTGTCGAAAGCCGCTTCCCGGGCTCGGCGTTGTGTTCATCCAGCGCTACCGACTCGATCCGGCGCAGTGCATCTACGTAGGAGATGGTCCGCAGGACCCCGGGTTTGCGCGTCGTCTCGGCTTTCAGTATCGCGACACCGCGGATTTCTTCTGATACCCTACGCTCATGCCTCCCAATTGATCCCCGTACCGCCGAAACCTTTTTCTCTACCTTCCCTACCAGATCGCCTCAGTCGAAGGCGTCATGGATGGCCTGTATCTCCTGTGGTGGGTACAGGAGAAGCAGATGTCGCCTGCACTGGTTGCAGCGACGATGGCCGCCGGCGACCTGTTGCTCATGGGACTCGAAGTCCCGACGGGCTGGTTTGCTGACAAGTTTGGCAATCGTCGAAGCCTGATCCTCGGCTCGATCATTCAGGTCGCGGGAATGGTGTGTTGTTGGCTCGCCAACGGCATTCCCGGCTTGGTGCTCGCCTGTCTACTCGTCTCTGTTGGCGACGCATTTCGGTCCGGCGCGGACCAGGCGCTGCTCTACCGCACCTGCGTCGAGCTCGATCGCGAAAGCGAGTTCCAGAAAATCGAAGCTCGGGCGCGCGCGGTTCACGTGCTCGCGCTCTCGGCGCTCATCGTCGCCGGCGGAGCGATCGTGAGCACGTGGGGCTTCGCGGCCGGCTGGATTGCGGAGACGCTACTGTGTACGACCGGCGGCCTCATCGCCTACGCGATGGTCGAACCGCCCGAACACGCCGATGCCGAGGAGGACGACTCAACACCAACGGGTATCAGCATTCCCTGGACACTCGCGGCCGCGGTGATCCTGCCGCTCGCGTTTCTTGACGCGATCACACAAGCAGGGTCGTTCATCATGCAAACCAGTAGCGGGGGTGGTCCGAGCGCGGTCACGTTGATCGTCGCGCTGATCACGCTCGCCGACGCCGCGGGCTCCACGCTTGCGATGCGTCTGCCGGCAGTGGGCCTGCGTGCCCAGATCGCACTTGCGGCTGCCGGAGCTCTCGTGGCGGGCGTGGCACTCACGGTTCCTTCGGCGCTCGTGCCGGCCACGATCGCGCTCTCATTCGCGACGGGTCTGTCGCACCCCTTGCGGGCTACCGAGATTCAACGGCTCGCCAGCGACGGCATGCGCGCACGCGCCGCATCGGTGGCAAACGCCTGCGACATGGCGCTTTCGACATTGGTTCTGCTGCTTGCAGGGAGTTTGATCGTGTAGCAGATCCCAGATGAAGTGCTGTGTAGATCCTTAGCCAATAGACAGTTTCGCGCACCTCGCGAAGGGCAATTTCAACGTACCTGATGAAGTCACGCTTCGACGAGCCTGCCTTGGCTTCCTCCAGATTGGCACCAATCGCTGTTCCTGACTTGAGTAGTTGATCGACGAGACAGCGCACACCCGGCTTCTGGTCGAGACTCAACGCCAAACGAGCGATGCGACAGCCGAACTCAAAGGTGCGATCGCGAATGTCTTGAGATCGATCTGCCATGCACTCTGGGAGTGCACGGGTCGAGCCATCGTGAATTTGAGCGCGTTGAGCGCCAGCTCAGAGGGGAAGGCCTTAGACGTACGCAAAACGCACGACGCGAAAGCGCCATTTGCATTTTGCCTTTTGCATTTTGAATTCCGCGCTCACTTACGGCCGCGCAGGCTCGATGTCCACCGCGATTCCTCTCCACTTCCCCTGCCGGAAGCGGAGCACGCTGAGCGTGGCGCGCGTGGCGTGACCGACGACAATCGCCATCCAGATATGAATCGCGTCGAGACCGTACATCGCCTGGAACAACGTGCACAGACCGAGCGGAACAACGACCTGCGAGACGATCGAGATGTAGAGCGGGCTGCGCGTGTCGCCTGTGCCCTGCAGCCCACCGGTGTAACTCAATGCCACGGTAATAAAGAGACCCGACACACTCAGGAACGCAAGCAGCTGACGTCCCAGCGTCAGCACCAGCGGGTCGGTCATCCCGAAGATCGCCAGCAGATAACCTGGAATCAGGAGAAACATCAGCCCGACTCCGGCTGCCACGCCAAGACCGTATTTCGACGCGACGTGCACCCCCTGCACCGCGCGCTCGGGATTACCGGCCCCGAGGTTCTGTCCGGCGATCGTCGCCGACGCGCCCATGAGACCCACCGACGTCCACGTGATCAGGGAGAAGAGCTCGGTGTATCCGATCGCGTAAGCCGCCTGGGCCGCGGCGCTATGCTCGAGCGAGCCGATGAACCGCAGGAGCAGGACACCACCGATGTTCATCGCGATGCCCTGCACGCCCGTGGGCAGGCCGAAGCGGAACAGCGACCGGATGATGGTGAAGTCCGGCTTCTTGTCCATCCCGCGTTCGAAATGAATCACCGCGTCAGGACGCGTGATCTTCCACAACCCATAAATGGCGACCGTGGTGCTGCTCGCGATCGTTCCCAGCGCGGCGCCGATGGTGCCGAACATCGGGATGAGCACGACGTTGAAGGCGATGGTCAGCACCGTCATGATCACGCCGAGCCGCAACGGCGTCCGCGGATCGCCTGCGGCGCGGAACGCACCGCTCAGCATGAAGAACATCATCATGCCGAAGATGCCCATGAACATCGCGCGCAGGAACGGCAGCGCCTCGGCTTGCACCTCTGGAGCAGCATTCACGAGCACGAGCAGCGGCGGTGCGGCGAAGTAGCCGATGACCGCGAGGATGATCGACAGTCCGAACGCCGTCAGGAACGCCTGGTAGACGACTCGATTGACCTTGTCGGGCTGGTTCGCTCCGGCGAAGCGCGCAACCAGCACGGCCATCCCCGTGAAGAGCGAACTGATGAAGACGATAACGACGAGGACGATTTGCCAGCTGACGCCGATGGCGGCATTGCCGGTGAAGCCCACGAAGTGCCCGACCATCGCGTGATCGATGATGCCCTGCAGCCCCGCAATGACGTTCTGCAGCATCGTCGGCCAGGCCAGCTTCCAGACGGCCTGACTGATAGGACCCTCAACAATGGATCGGTCGAACTTCTTTTGCTTGACCCCCAACTCGGACACAGAGACGAAAGTGTACTACCGCCTCGGCGAAAGCTGTAAGATCCCGCCTCAGGGAGGGCCAGATATGAATCCTTCGTGGCAGCGATGGCAGCGGGTCGCGTTGATGGGCGTGGCCCTGGCATGGTGCGCGACGACCAGCCTCGAGGCTCAGAAGTGGACTCCGGCTCGAACACCGGATGGCCAGCCCGATTTGCAAGGCATCTGGCTGAACTTCGACAGCACGCCGTTCGAAGCGGCTGCGCCCGCCGTACAGACTCGGGCGGCAGGATCGAGCGCCGACACAGGTGTCGGCCCCGCGTCCGAGTTCGCCGATCACACGCACAAAGTCAGTCAGCGTCGCAGTGCGATGGTCGTGGATCCGCCCGACGGACGCGTGCCGGTGATGAAGTGGGCGGAGGACGAGCGCGACTACCACCTGGCGCACATCCCCGACGCCCCCGAACACGAGACGCCGTGGGTCCGCTGCATCACGCGCGGCTACCCCGCCGGCATGTTTCCAGCTGGATACAACAACGCGTACCAGATCATCCAGACACCCGGCTACGTCGTGATCGCCTTCGAGATGATCCACGAGACCCGGATCATCCCGATCGACGGTCGCCCGAAGCTCGGCGCCGCGATCAAACAGTGGAACGGCGAGCCCCGCGGACGATGGGAAGGCGAGACGCTGGTCGTCGAGAGTGGGAACTACAACAGCAAGGGATCGATTGCAACGAGCGCCGCCACCGGTCGCATCCGCGGCATCCCGCAGTCCGAGTCGATGACCATCGTCGAGCGCTTCACGCGCACCGATGCCAACACCATCGATTACTCGGTCACGATCACCGACCCGAAGGTGTACTCGAAGCCATGGACGGTGCGGCTGCCCCTCAATCGCGACGACACCTACGAGATGTTCGAGTACTCGTGCCACGAGGGAAACTACGCGCTGCCGAACGCGCTCAGCTTCGGACGTAAACGCGATGCCGAAGCGGCAGGTAAGGCGTCGTCGTCCAATCAGTGATCAAGCGCGTCGCTCTGGCGATCACGATCGCGATTCTGAGCCAGGTCCAGCTACCGGCTCAGAACGCGATCATGCCGTTTAAGATTCATGTCGACGATGCGGTGCTCGCTGATCTGAAGCAGCGCCTCGCACGCACACGCTTCCCGGGTGAGATTGCCAATTCGGATTGGGATTACGGCACCAACCTCGCCTATCTCAAAGAACTGGTCACCTACTGGAGAGACCGTTACGACTGGCGTGCGGCCGAACGCCGTCTCAATCAATTCGATCAGTTCACGACAAACATCGACGGGCTGAACATCCACTTCATCCATCAGCGATCGAAGAACCCCAATGCCATGCCGATCGCCATCACGCACGGCTGGCCCGGCTCCGTCGCGGAGTTCACGAAAGTCATCGGCCCGCTCACCGATCCGGCCGCGCACGGGGGCAACGCGAGCGACTCGTTCCATGTCGTCGCGATCTCCATTCCCGGCTTCGGGTTCTCAGGAAAGCCGACCGAACGTGGCTACGGTCCCGAGCGCATCGCCGGCATCCTTGCCAAGCTGATGGCGCGACTCGGATACACCCGATACGGTTTGCAGGGCGGTGACTGGGGCAGCTCGATCAGCCGCTTCGCGGCCATCAACGATGCGAGTCACGTGGCCGGGCTTCACCTGAATTTCTGTCTCGCGGGCCCGCCACCGGGCGCGAAGGATCCGAATGAAGGCGTGACGCCGGCCGAGCTCGAACGCACGCGCGCACGACAG
>Ga0315912_10003537_pt1 | contig 15449 bp, 18 predicted proteins | sample VfabasoilMG_FD_204469 | JGI IMG/M metagenome (GOLD analysis project Ga0315912, IMG submission 204469) | Garden soil microbial communities collected in Santa Monica, California, United States - V. faba soil | ecosystem: Environmental > Terrestrial > Soil > Garden | place: USA: California... | reverse complement strand
GCCCCTGCCCGTCACCGCCTCGCTGGATCGCCGCGCCATCTGGACGCCTCAGTGCAGGCGGTGCGCGGAACCCTTGAGTTCCACGAGGCGGGCGTGCACGGCACCGGTGTCCGCGGCCTCCGGCGCCAGGAACAGGTAGTGCTCGTAATCCGCGACGGCCGCGCGCGCGCATTCCAGCTGTTCGTGCAGCCGCGCCCGATCGCGGACCTCCGCTGGCACTGCCGGAAACACCTCCAGGATCAGGTTCACCGTCCCCAGCGCGCGCGCGAAATCCTCGCGCTCCATGTGAATCGCCTTCAGGTTGCGCAACATGCGCGCGATGATGTCGCGGCGGCTGGCCGCCTGCAGCAGGTCGTCCAGGTTCCGGTGTGCTCCACCGACGCCGTCGAGCCGGCGCTGCAACTCGACGCGATCGACCGAGCGTCCCCCATCGAAGGGATCCAGCACGATGCCGCTACCGTGAGCCGCCCTGACCAGGAAGTGGCCCGGGAAGGAAATGCCCTCGATGCGCAGCCCGAGGCGCGCGCCGATCTCCATATAAAGGAGTGAAAGCGTGATCGGGATCCCCTGCCGGCGGTCCAGCACCTCGTTCAGGTAGCTGTTGCGGGGATCGTTGAAGGTGCTGAGATCGCCGCGGAACCCGGCTTCGCCGAACAGGTATCCATTGAGCCGCGCGACGACGTCGGCGGCCGACGGCCCGGGGCCCAGTCGCGCGCCGCACTGCCCGGCGAGGAAATCCAGCCGGTGCAGGTAGTGCGCGGGATCCAGATCGGGGTATTCGCCGCGGGCGATCAGCAGCGCCGCCTCGGCCAGGTTGATATACTCGTCCGGGCCGGAGACCATGTCGGCGAATCGCTTTGCGTCCTGCTGCTTCATCCTGAGTGTGGCGGCTCTGCGCCGCGGATCCGGCAGGAAGAACGCCCGCATCAGCCGGATCGAATCGTGCAAACGTTGCCGAACATCTTAGCCGACATTCCGGTCATCGTCCTGCCGGCGGCCCTGCTTCTCATGCTCGTCATGCTGGGCGTGCTGCTCTGGCGCGTCCGCGGCGGCGACTCCGAAAACCTGCTGCGCAGCGAGATCCGTTTCGAGGAGTACATGCGCCGGCTCGCCGCGCTCGAAGAACGGCTGGCCGAGCTCAGGCTGGAACAGCAGTCTTCCGCGTCGCTGCTGCGCGAAGAACTGCGTGGCATCCTCGGCGAGCACAGCGCGCGTTTCGAACAGCGGCAGGGCGAGGCGATCAAGCATCTCTCCGAGATTCTCCAGACCGGGATGACCGAACTGCAGAAACAGGTCGGCGAGCACCTCGGCCGGCACCACGAGGAACTGGGCCGGCGCATGGACGGCCTCACGCAGAAGACGGACCTGCGGCTCCAGGAGATCGGCGGGCAGGTTGAGAAACGCCTCGCCGAGGGCTTCGAGAAGACCACGCAGACGTTCAGCGACGTGCTGAAGCGCCTCGCGCTGATCGACGAGGCGCAGAAGCGGATCACCGAGCTTTCCAGCAACGTCGTCAGCCTGCAGGAAGTGCTGGCCGACAAGCGATCGCGCGGCGCCTTCGGTGAAGTGCAGTTGAACGCGCTGATCCGCAACGTGCTGCCGGAGGGCAGCTTCAGCATGCAGCACACGCTGTCGAACGGGCGCATCGCCGACTGCGTGCTGATCCTGCCGCCGCCCACCGGCACCGTTGCCATCGACGCCAAGTTCCCGCTCGAGTCGTTCCGGCGCATGACGGCGGTCGGCGCGCCGGACGGCGAACGCCGGGCGGCCGAGCGGCAGTTCAAGCAGGACATCCAGAAGCACGTCGACGACATCGCCTCGAAGTACATCATCCCCGGGGAAACTTCCGACGGCGCGGTGATGTTCCTGCCGGCGGAAGCTGTGTTCGCGGAGATCCAGGCGCATCACCCGGATCTCGTCGATCGCGCGCACGCGGCGCGCGTGTGGATGGTGTCGCCGACCACGTTGATGGCGATCCTGAATACCGCGCGCGCGGTGCTGAAGGACGCCGCCACCCGCGAGCAGGTGCACATCATCCAGGAACACCTCGGGCATCTCGCGACCGACTTCCAGCGCTTCGGCGATCGAATGGAGGCGCTCGCGAAGCACATCGAACAGGCGCACCGCGACGCCGAACAGGTGAACACATCCGCGCGGAAGATCACGTCGCGGTTCCGCAAGATCGAGCGCGTGGAACTCGGAAACGATGCCGGCGTCACACCGCCGGGAATTCCCGTGGACGATCCGGGAGAAATCTCCTAGTATCGGGGCACAGGGATTTTTCCCTTGCCTATCAATGGTTAACCCGACTTCCGCACCGGGGCCTTCGGCCCCGATCCCATGAATACGCTGCAAGCCATCGTCTTCGACATGGACGGCACTCTCGCCGACACCGAGGACATTCACCGGCAGGCGTTCAACCTCGCCTTCGGCGAATTCGACTGCGACTGGCAGTGGTCTCGCGACGAGTACCGCGGCCTGCTCGCCATTTCCGGCGGCCGTGAACGGATCCGCCAGTACCTGGCGGGACGGCGCAAGGGCGACGACGCGCAGCTCGCTGAACTCGCGGCCGCGATGCACAAGCGCAAGTCCGCTCTCTACCGCGAACTGCTGTCCGGCACCGGCATCCGGCTGCGACCCGGCGTCGAGCGCCTGCTCCGCGAAGCGGCTGCGAAATCCGTGCGGCTCGCCGTGGCCACGAGCTCGTCCCGCCGGAACCTCGAGACGCTGCTGCAGACGACGCTGGGCCCCGGGAGCATCGGCATGTTCGATGCCGTGATCACCTGCGACGTGGTCGAGGAGAAGAAACCGTCGGCCGCCGTGTACCGGCGCGCCGTTGCCGATCTCGGCGCCGCGCCAGCGCGCTGCGTCGCGATCGAGGACACGCGGAACGGCAACCTCGCCGCGCTGGGCGCGGGTCTCAGGACCGTCATCACCACGCACGCCTTCACGATCGACAACGACTTCGGCGGCGCGGCGCTGGTCGTCGACCAGCTCGGTGAACCCGAGCGGCCGATGCGGGTGCTGTCGGGCAATCCGGGCGGTGCGCCGTGCATCGATGTCGCGCTGCTCGAACTCATCGTCGCGGATGCGGGTCGCCCCGGCTCGCGGCACACGGCGGCCGCCTCCACCGCGGAGTAGGTCCTGCCTCACGTGGATGTCGCAGTGAACCGCTTCTCCGGAAAACACGGTCATGACGCTCACTGAACTGCGCTACGTGGTCGCCGTGGCGCGCGAGCGCCACTTCGGGCGCGCGGCCGCGAGCTGCTTCGTGAGCCAGCCCACGCTCAGCGTCGCGATCCGCAAGCTGGAAGACGAACTCGGCGTGCGGATCTTCGAGCGGCGCCAGCAGGAAGTGTCGGTGACGCCGGTCGGACGGCGCATCGTCGAACAGGCGCAGGTCGTGCTCGAACAGGCCAACGCCGTCCGCATGGTCGCGCAGGAAGGTCACGACCAGCTCAAGGGCGAACTGCGCCTCGGCGTCATCTACACGGTCGGCCCGTACCTCCTGCCGAAACTCATTCCCATCCTGCAGCGCCGGGCGCGTGAACTCACCCTGATCATCGACGAGGACTTCACGGCCAACCTGGCCGGGAAGCTGCGCGGCGGGGAACTCGACATGATCATCGTCTCGGCACCGTTCGCGCTGCCGTCGGTGAACGTGGCGAAGCTGTACCAGGAGCCGCTGATGGTGGCGCTGCCGAAGGGACACGTGCTCGCGAAAAAGAAGCAAGTCAGTGCCGAGGACCTGATCGAGGAAACGATGCTGCTGCTGCGCGCCGGCAACTGCTTTCGCGACCAGGTCGTGGAAGCCTGCCCCGCCTGCCGCGGTGATGCCTTCTCGCGCAAGCAGTTGCAGAGGACGCTGGAGGGAAGTTCGCTGGAAACGATTCGGCAGATGGTGGCCGCCGGCTCCGGCGTGACGGTGCTGCCCGCGACCTCCGTCCACGGCCGCGCCGACCTGAACCGGCTGCTGGAATACCGGCCTTTCGCGAAGCCCGCGCCGCGGCGCGAGATCGATCTCGCGTGGCGCTCCGGTTACCCGCGCGAGCGGCTGGTGGCGCTGATCCGCGATTGCGTCGCGGACTGCACGCTGCCCGGCGCCGAACGCGCTACTTGATGACGAGAAACGCCGCGGCGTTGCCGCGGATCACGCGCAGCAGCAGTGGTTCGCTCCGGCGATCTACGGCCGCCAGGAATTCCTGCAGGCTCGACACGCGCTGGTGATTCACGGAAGCGATCACGTCGCCGGCGCGGAGCCCGCTCTGCCAGGCGCGGGTGCCGGGCTGCACGTCGACGACGCCCACGCCCTCGACCTTGCCATACAGAGGATGACTGGCGTCGAGATTGCCGACCGTCACGCCTTCGAGTCGTGGATTGACCGGGCCTGCGGCCGGCTGCGCCGGGGCACCGCCCTTCACTTCCACGGTCAGGTTGCGTTCGCGCCCGTCGCGCACGACGACGAAGTCGACCTTCTCGCCGACCGGCAGCAACCCGATGTGGTTGCGGACGTCGCCCGCGTTGCGGACGGGCTTGTCGTTGATCTCGATGATGACGTCGCCGGTCTGCAGTCCCGCGGCCGCGGCCGGCGAGTCCTCCATGACGCCCGTCACGACCGCGCCCTGCTTGTCCTTGATGCCGAACGCGGCGGCGAGATCCGGATTCAGATCCTGCGCCGAGACTCCGACGAAACCGCGATCGACCGCGCCCTTCTCGACAAGCTGTTCCATGATCTGCAGCGCCATGTTGATGGGAATGGCGAAACCGATGCCGATGTTGCCGCCGGTCTGCGAGAAGATCGCCGTATTGATGCCGACGAGCGCCCCCGCGAGGTTGACCAGCGCGCCGCCCGAGTTGCCGGGGTTGATCGACGCGTCGGTCTGGATGAAGTCCTCGTAACCCTCGATGCCGAGCCCGCTGCGCCCGAGCGCGCTGACGATGCCCGACGTCACGGTCTGGCCGAGGCCGAACGGGTTGCCGATCGCGACGACGAAATCGCCGACCCGCATCGCGTCCGAATCGGCCGTCGGGATCGCGACGAGATTCTCGGCGGGGACCTTGATGACCGCGACATCGGTCTCGGGGTCCGTGCCGACCACCTCGGCGTCGAGGTGGCGACCGTCGCGCAGCGTCACCGTGATCTGCACGGCGTTGGCGACGACGTGGTTGTTCGTCAGCACGAGCCCGCGCTTTGCATCGACGATGACGCCGGAACCCAGGCTTTGCGTCTTCCGTTCGATGGGCTGGTCGGGAACATTGAAGAAGCGGCGGAAGAAGGGATCGGCGGCCAGCGGATTCTGCTGCAGGATGCGACCCTCGGTCGCGATGTTGACCACCGCCGGCGTCGCCTGCTCCAGCATCGGCGCCAGGCTCGGCAGGTCTTCGCCGGCGACGCGCACGGGCAGCGCCGCCGAGGCGGCCATGCCGAGCGCGGAAAGCGCGAGCGTTACGGGAGCAATGAATCGACGCATGCCAAGGGACATGAAACGGCCTCCGGATTCGAAAAGACGGGTTGTCGGACGCGGCCGACGCTTCTACTTAGAATAACGGCACCGTGAAAGTTCAGGGCCGCGGGTTCGCCGCGGCCCCGATGATAATGAAAGAAGGGCGGGTCGCCCCGCCCTTCTTTCGATCCTTCCTCAGCCCTCGACCGCGATCTTGCGGGGCTGCACCTTCTTCTGCTTCGGGATCGCGATCTCGAGTACGCCGTCCTTGCCGCGGGCCTCGACCCGCTCCGCGTCCGCGGTGTCGGGCAGGCTGAAGCGGCGGTAGAAACTGCCGCGTACGCGCTCGACCCGGCGGAACCCGTCGCGCTCCTCTTCCTTCTCCGACTTGCGCTCGCCGCGAATCGACAGCACGCCGTTCTCCATGGAGACCTCGATGTCCTTCGGATCAACGCCCGGCAGGTCGGCCAGGATGACGAAGCGATCCGCTTCTTCCTTGACGTCCACCGCGGGGCTCCAGTTGCTCGTGACCACGCTCGAACCGTCGCCGGTCAGGTTGTCACGGCCGAAGAAATCGACGTCGCCGAAGCGCCCGAACTCGCGCTGGATCCGATCCAGCAGATTGAAGGGTTCATACCGTACCAGTGCCATGTCACACCTCCTTAAGAAATTCCGGTTCAACACCATGCTCCCCATATGCGGATGGGGCCGGCCATTTCAAGAGGCGGGTCGGACTAGATCCAGTAGGCGGTCCCGGTCATGACCCGGGAGCAGAGGCGCATCAGGCGACGGACCGGACCGGGCAGTTCCGCGCCGCCCGATTCCACGGCGGCAGTCGCATGCCGCAGTTCGTCCTCGCGCATCTGCGCGACGACCGCCCGGCTCCGCAGGTCCTCCCTCGGCAAATGCTCGAGGTGATCATCGAGGTGCCGGACGACCTGCCGCTCCGTCTCGGCAACGAAGCCCAGGTTCCAGCGATCGCCGAACAACCCGGCCGCGGCGCCTATAAAGAAGGAGCCGGCGTACCAGAATGGCCCGAGCAGGCTGGTCCGGCCGCCGAGCTCCGAGAGCCGGCGTTCACACCAGGCCAGGTGGTCGATCTCCTCGGACGCCGCCCCCTGCATGGCCTCGCGAACCCGGCGATCCCGGGCCACCAGTCCCTGCGCATGGTAGAGGGCCTGTGCCGCGATCTCCCCCGCGTGGTCCACGCGCATCAACCCCACGGCATGGCGCCGATCGGCTTCCGGGAGCGCCGCCTGCGGCAGTGTTTCGGCGGGATATGGCCGCCCGGCCACCGGCGCGGCGGCCGTCCGGCCCAGGATTCCATCCAGGCCGATGATCAGCCGATCCAGCAGGTCGTAACGGCGTCCGGGCTCGTCCTGCGAGTGCATGTCGGGGTCCTAAATCATTGTCGGATCAGTATATTGACAGTATCGGGGGCCGCCCGTACCATTGCGCCTCTTTTTTTGCCGGGTTGTCCCGCTTTTTCATGAAAACCTACATCGCCACGCCGTCCACCATCAAGCGCGACTGGTTCGTCATCGACGCCAGCGGCCGCACGCTTGGCCGGCTCGCGACCGAGATCGCCCGCCGACTGCGCGGCAAGCACAAGCCCGAGTTTACGCCGAACATCGACACCGGCGACTACATCGTCGTGGTCAACGCGGAAAAGATCCGGGTCACGGGCCGCAAGGCGACCGACAAGCTCTACCACCGCCACTCGGGCTATCCCGGCGGCGTGAAGACCACGACCTTCGAGAAACTGATCGCGAAGAAGCCGGAGCGCGTTATCGAGATCGCGGTCAAGGGCATGCTGCCGAAGGGCCCGATGGGCCGGCAGATGTTCCGCAAGCTCAAAGTCTACGCGGGCGCCGAGCATCGCCACACGGCGCAGCAGCCGCAAACCCTGGAGGCCTGATCCTTGGCTCAGCAGAACCTTTGCACCACCGGCCGGCGGAAGAGTTCCACGGCGCGCGTGTTCCTGAAGAAGGGCACCGGCAAGATCGTCATCAACGAACGCACGCTGGACGAATACTTCGGCCGCGAGACGGGACGCATGGTCGTGCGCCAGCCGCTCGAGACCGTGAAGATGCAGGACACCTTCGATCTGAACATCACGGTCTGCGGCGGCGGCATCTCGGGACAGGCCGGCGCGATCCGCCACGGCATCACGCGCGCCCTGATCGCGTACGACGAAACGCTGCGCAAGCCGCTGCGTGCCGCCGGGTTCGTGACGCGCGACGCCCGCGAAGTCGAACGCAAGAAGGTCGGCCTGCACAAGGCGCGCAAGCGTCCGCAATACTCGAAGCGCTGATCGCGCGGCGGGAGCGTTCTTCCCGGAATCCCCCGCCAACACCATCGCACTGGGGGATCGTCTAACGGTAGGACCGCGGACTCTGACTCCGCTAGTCTAGGTTCGAATCCTAGTCCCCCAGCCAATAAAATCAGCGAGTTACAAGAATAGGTCAAAGTCAGGTTGGCTTTCAGTGACAGGATTAGTTGCAGTAACGCTTGCGGTAACCGGGGCGTTGCCGCTCTAGTCACCGAGACAATCCCCTACCCAGACTTCGTGTATTCGCCGTACAGCCGCGATCCAGGTACGACGAAGCTTTGGACGAGCCCGCGGCCGCTGCCTCATTTGAGCGATTTCAGACAGGCCAGCCTAGGAGCGACCCCACCCCTTTCGGGCCGACCAGGTGCCAGGGCAAGCAGGTCGTCGTTAACGCAAGTTATGGGCGGGACGTCGAGTAGCTTGCTTTAATCTGCCATAAACACAGCCTACCCGCCGGCATCACGCCAACGCGCGCTCGACAGTTAACGCAACTAATCTAAATCTTCTCCGCCAGCTTCCGAGGGACCGCTGCGGAAAGCACTGCTAGCTTCGGGAACAGTGTTCCAACTTCCTTATCAAGTACTTGCGCAATACGTATGAGATTGCGCGCGGCAACATTGCGTTCGCCGCGCTCGATACCACCATAGTAGGCCCGGTCCAACCCCGCTTCGGCAGCGAAATCCTCCTGGGAAAACCCAGCTCGCTCACGCAGCGTTCTGATCTTCTTACCGAGCAGAACCAGTTGTGGATCCGTACGCATGGATCCAACCTATTTGATAGACTGTTCATATGGCCACGGCCTATGAGTATCATGTAAATTTTGCGCCGCGCCGCCTCCCACCCCCTTACCGTCAATACAATCCTCGAGCCCGGACTCGACCCCGATTTTCGCCTCGCCAAAGCATCAGCGAACCGCCACCCGAACGATACGAACTCCAACAGAAGGAACCACTTTGGGTAATTGAGCGGCTGTTTGGCGAGCAACATTGGTGTTCGCGGTGGGTTTCTGAATTGTGCATCGCTGACGGTCGCTTCATGCGGCATCTGGCAGAACAGACGCCCCATTATGTACACCTGCTCGCGCTAGTACGGCTCGGCATTTTGAGCCAACCGGAAAGGTCAGACCTGCCCCTTATCGAACAGGCAGGCCTAATTCAGTCGAAAACCCGCAAGGTCCTGCTGGCCACATTCCAGCCATCTGCCCCGCCCCTTCTCCTGAATGTGCTGCCTAAGCTCGGCGAGACACCACTCACCAAGGCCAGTTACCGACGCCTGCTCCGGCTGGTCCATGACCCGGCAGCACGAGAGTTTCTGGCGCACAAACGCAAGATCACGCACTGGGAGCTCAAGTTTCTTGAAGACTTCCCGCGGGACATTCTGCATTGGCGCTTGCTGTGCTCATTTGAGAATGGGCATGAATACCAGCAATTGAAGTACATGGGATTGGTGATCGGCCGGGAGTTTTATCCAGAACTCAGCCAAGAGCAGCGCATCGCACTGAAACGAATCAAAACACTGAGCGAACTCAAGAACTGGTTCAAGCGACGACTGTTGAACATTACGTTCCCTGAACCGCCCTGGCAGGGCAACGATCACTTGCGGCCGATCCGCACCATGCGTGAACTGCAACTCGTCGCGAGACAGTTTCGCAACTGCATACTTGGACATGCGTGCTCAGTAATCATGGGACGCATGTACTTCTATCTGAGCGAACGTGGGCCTGCCGTCATTTCCTTGGGTTGCGATCCGTTCCTCGGTTGGGGCCTGCAACAGATCAAGGGGGTCGCCAATGACCGCCCTCCGGCCGAGGTGATTGAACAGATTACCAAGGACCTCACCTCGGAGAATCTGGATGCGCATTCGCTCCGGCAAACGTCTCGTTTTTGCTCGGGCACTCTTGAATCGCTTTTCGACGAGTTGTCCTAGCGAAACATGCCGACCAACCTGATGGCCAGTTAGCAAAGAAGGCAGCAAAAACCCAATGGCCAATTTGCAGCAATTCGAAGACTTCCTCGCCGATGATCAAGTGCGGAACTTTCTTCGCCTTAGCAACGACGTCAATATCTTCAGCATTCTCGAACTCGATGAGTATCGTCACTCCAATCTTCTTGCCTGGCTTCTCGATCCGCGGGGGAGCCATTTGCACGGCGACTTGTACGTTAAGGCCCTGCTGTATGCAGCACACGAGGCAATGGCTGATTCCGGAGAATCCAATCCGTTTCTCAAATCATGGAATTATCGCACCCTCGAATCCACCCACCTTACCAATGCGCTTGTCTACCGTGAATTTGCTTTAGACAGCAACAATCGCATTGATCTGGCCATCTATGATCCGGATCACGACATTCTGTTTCTCGTCGAAACAAAGCTGGACAGCCGTCACGATGCATCACAACTGAGAAGATACGAACGATTGGCCAGGGGATTCGCCAAGCACGTTCGGCATGTGGTGCTCGTCTTTATTCATCCGTTCATACAAGAGGCTGAAAAGGCGCCGGCACCCTGGATTGCCCTGACCTACGACTGGTTGCAGCGGGCGCTGGAAGAGCGACTTCATTATGACCTCGCAGAGAATCACCACCTGAATCAACTGCTGCAGTTCTATATCGACTGGCTGTGCGAACGGTACAGCTTTCGCAATGAGGTTCAGTATCAATATGCGGCACACCATGTCTCATCACATCATTCCGACTTCCTTGACCACGTAAGAACGGCTGTTCGGCCGCCGGCACAAGAGCTAACAGAAGTCATCAGGGGCGACGAGATTCAAAAGCTGTACGCGAGACACACGGAGAAGTTCGACTACCTGTTCAGGTACTCGTACTGGGCCTACATCGGCGAGCGGATAAAGGCGTCCTTGCCGGAACATGGCATTGCCTTCCACTTTACGCGTCGCATGCTCGAAGTCCATTGCGAGGCATGGCGACAACTGTATGCCGAGCCTTCGGCCGACAACTACTGGATATGGATTGGCATTAGGGAGCTTCAACCATCAGAGCCCAAGCTCGCAAGTCGAACATTTGATATTCGCCTTCGATTCTCGCCCGACAGATTGAGCGATGCCGCGAAGGACCGTTTGTACACGATATTCAGTGACACGGTCAGAGTTCGCCAATTGTCCAAGGCACAGATAAGCGTGCCAGACACCAAGGGAACAAGCGGCAACACGATCGTCGAGAAACTCCTTCCGACCATCAAAGGCATGATTGAAGACGTCAATAGACTTCTCAAATGAACCTCAGGTGAACGGCATGTCTCGTCATCGCGATATCCGGCCAATCGTCTCTTGCCTCATTACTCTCGTTGCCGCTCTGACGATTGTACCCACTGCCTTCGCGGCAGAATCCACCTGGACGACAAAGGAACACTTTCTGTCCGCCGTTCGACAGGGTCAGACGCTGGATTTATCGCGAAGCGGAGACAAGAACAAACTGATTGGTGCCATATCGAACATACTGGCAAATGACTACCAGACGCCGATAGACGAACGCTGCCGAAGCAATGCAGAACCCTCCATCTACGACGCGATGTACTTTCTGATGATCTACCGAGTCGAGAATCGGGCACTGGCCAGCTCGACACACAGCGTAGACCTCCTGCGAACGTGGTGTAGTGACCCACAAACCAATAAACCACAGCCGTGGGTGTTATCGTTCGAGGCCTTGCTGCGTGATTACGACAGGGCACTGATTGATTATCTTGAGTCTGAATTATCAAAAGCGATCAGCGAGGGCGAAGCCGAGGAAAAGAGGCGTCAAAAAGAGGTAGAGCAAAAGTTGGATGCACTTGACGCAAATGCGAATTCGATATCAAAGCATGAATTTCTATGGGCTACGACGCAGGGTTTCATTGTTTATCCGGACGGTGGCACCGTAGTTGATGTCATCTCTCGCCTTCTCGCCGACGAGTACCACACACCCGTGACTTCACGTTGCGAAAGATCAGCGCAACTCATGGAGAATGCGGTAGCCACGCTGGTGCGCCACATGAGACAGGGAGAGACCTATGAGCACGTTACGGCCGTGCTCGATGAGCTTCGTTGGTGCAATACGGGCCCACGCAACGAGCGACCAGATCCATTCGTTTCGTCGTTTGAAGCTTTTCTATATGAGTTCAAGATCGCACTTGCTGAGAACCTAATAATGGACCGGACGCGCAAGGGGGTCGCACAAGTACGCCAGAGAAAGGAGGCGGAGGAGGAGCAATCAAGGAGCAAGATTGCCGCAGACAAGCGGGCGCAGGAAGGTGCTAAGCGTGCAGATGATCTCAAGTCAGGCCGAGTAAAGGTTGCGAATTATTCTGACGCGGTCGCCCTTCACGAGGCTACGAAATCAAACGATCCGATACTGCGGCCTCTACTCAAGCCAGACAATAATTACTACGCGTTTAGCGGGACATTGGAGCGGCAAGAGGACGATCCGCCCAGCCTGCTCGGGAAGCTATCGTTGCTATACCTGCTGACCGGGGAAACAACGATGGACTATTTCCTGTTGCTCGTAGATGGGAGCACCCAATATGGCGGAGCCGCGCTCAGACTTCATGACTGCGTCAACGTCGTTGGTCAATACGTTGAAAACACAGATTATGTAACGGTGCTCGGCGAGCAAAAGACGATGGCCGTATTTCACACTGCGTACATCGAGGCAGGCTGCAAGTAGGGAACGGCTGCCTTTCACCCGGTCAGACGACTGGCTCAATTGCACCAGATGCCTGTAACCGTACCACTGACGAATGGTTCCCCTCCAAGCGTCCGGAGGTGCTCAAACAGGTAGTGCCGGCAGCTTCGCATCCATTGTCAGTCATCCGTCCGTCCTGAATGGGCCGTGAACGCCAGCCAGTCAATCAGCGCGAGTTCTGGCCATGCTGGGAGCTCTGCTTCGCCACTTTCCGCCCAGTGTGAACGTTCGCGTCGGATATATACTGAGCCACATCATGCTCGAACTAAAGACGATCGGTCTGTTTCTCATTACTGCCGTGACAGAGATCCTTGGCTGCTATCTTCCCTATCTGTGGCTGAAGGAAGGTAAGAGTGCATGGTTGCTTATTCCAGCCGCACTAAGCCTAGCCCTCTTTGCTTGGCTGCTATCACTTCATCCAACGGCGGCAGGTCGTGTCTATGCGGCCTATGGTGGGGTTTACATTTTTGTAGCCATCCTCTGGCTATGGTCCGTTGATGGCATTCGCCCTACGGTTTGGGACTTGGTTGGTTCTGGAGTTGCACTTCTTGGCATGGCAATCATCATGTTTTCACCGAGAAGTGCATAACAACTCGAATCAACCAGGAGGGCACCCTAATGTCAGACGTAATTCGCGAGTCGGTAATCACCTGCCCCAAGTGCGGCCATCAGGTCACGGAAACCATGCCTGTCGATTCTTGCCAGTACTTTTACGAATGTCTAAATTGTCATGAAATGCTGAAACCGTTGGGCGGCGATTGCTGCGTGTTCTGCTCCTACGGCTCCGTCAAATGTCCCCCGATTCAGCAGGGGAACTGTTGCGGATGAAGTAGCCGGTCAGAACGTACCCAGACCGTAGCTGCGCCGATCCATCGTCAGGCTGTTTCACACTTCGTAGCACTTCCTTCAGAGGTTCACGAGCGTTGCTGGGCGTTTATTTTCCTAGTGCCCATTAGCGCCCGGTCGACTTCGAACCGGAGGTCGGTTACCCCTGAGCGGGAGCCGTCGGCGGCGCATCGCTTCCCGCGAACACTAGTCGGGCGACTACCAACGCCACGAGTGCGCCGAGCAACTGCATCGCGATGAACAGCGGCACATCAGATGGCCGGATTCCGGCGAAGGTGTCGCTCAGTGAGCGTGCGATGGTGATCGCAGGATTCGCAAATGAGGTCGAGGCCGTGAACCAGTATGCCGCCCCGATCCAACCGGCAACTAGCCACGGCGTGTCCGCGGCCCGACGCGCACCGAGGATCACAATCAACAGCCCGAAAGTCGCCACCAGTTCCGCGAGCCACTGGCCGAAGCCCGTGCGGGCATGCGTCGAGGATTGAACTAGCGGCAGGCTGAACATGGCATGCGCGAGCAGCGCCCCAGCACAGCAACCGCCGACCTGCGCAAGCGTATACAGAGCTGCTTCAGACGGCGCGAGCTTCCGACGAAGCATCTGCACCAGTGTCACGGCAGGATTGAAGTGTGCGCCGCTCAATGGCGCGAACAGTGTAATCAAGACTACGAGCGCGGCCATCGTCGCCCCTGTGTTCGCGAGCAACGCGATTGCAGCGTTACCCGACGCAAGCCGCTCACCCATGATTCCGGAACCAATCACGGTGGCGGCAAGGAACGTGGAACCGAGGGCTTCCGCCGCCAGACGGCGACCGATCCCCTCAGGCTGCATCGGTGCGCGAACGGCCTATTTCATCGAGTTGGCGTTGCAGCTTCAGTCGATCCAGCGATCGAATTGGTAGGCCGGTGAAAATCTTGATGCGGCTCTCAAGCACCCGGAACGCCTCGCGAAACGAAGCCCACTTCACAGATTCCGAGCCATCAACTGCCGCAGGGTCCGGAACGCCCCAATGGGCGCTCATCGGCTGCCCTGGCCACACTGGACAGACCTCCGCTGCGGCCTTATCGCAGACGGTAAACACAAAATCCATGTGTGGCGCGCCAGGTGTGGAAAATTCCGTCCAGTCTTTGCTGCGCAATCCCTGCACCGGCATCTTCATGTGCTTCAACAACTCCAATGCGATCGGATGAACGCTGCCTTTCGGATAACTACCGGCACTGAATCCCAGAAACTTCCCCTGCCCCCACTGGTTCAGCAGCACTTCCGCGATAATGCTGCGTGCAGAATTGCCCGTACACAAAAACAAGACGTTGAACGGACGCTCGTTCGCGATACTCATGCGCACTTCCTCTTGGACTTCGAAACGATTGGTTTGCAGTCCGTATCGCATTCCTGATCCGAAAGACTGCAACACTTCTCAGTCAGGTAGCGCACCAGTTCACGCATGCGCGGGAAGTCCGCTGTGTAGTAGAGATTTCTCCCCTCGCGCCGCACAAGCACCAGTCCAACCTGTTGCAGTTCCTTCAAGTGAAACGACAAGGTCGGCGCCGGGACACCGAGCTTCGTCGCGATCTCTCCGGGGGTAAACCCTTCAGGACCGCGCTTGACCAGGAGGTGATGGATCGCAAGACGTGATTCCTGCGCCAATGCACTGAGGGATGCGATGACTTCTGATGGTTTCATATTTCCAACTATATGAAACTATTTGGAGCATTGCAATCGCCGTGAGTGGAAATTCAGGACTTAACGCGCTGTAGCCTTTTCGTAGCCCGATGGCACTGCCCTTCGCTTACTGTCCCAAGCCGTTCACCATCACGAACGTTGCAGGGTGTTGATTTTACGAGTGCCCGTTCGACACGGCCTTCGGCCAAAGGTGGACGCAGCCGAGTCCGCCACGACGCCGCCAAGGGGGCCCCATCTCGGCGCTCAGGAGATACCGCTGCCGCCTGCCTCTACCCATGTCGAGTCCCGTGACGGGCATGGTTAGACGCGGCCCCGGGGCCGGAATCGGTGTCATAGACGCGCCCTAGGGGCCGCCATGAGCGGGAGACGGCAATCGGCCCCCTCCCTCCCCGGCGTGGGAGCGGGGCCTCATGCTGGCTGTCGCGGCATCTGGCCGGTCAGGCTGTCCTCTTGGAACGAGTTGCAACAGG
>Ga0315912_10003536_pt1 | contig 15451 bp, 11 predicted proteins | sample VfabasoilMG_FD_204469 | JGI IMG/M metagenome (GOLD analysis project Ga0315912, IMG submission 204469) | Garden soil microbial communities collected in Santa Monica, California, United States - V. faba soil | ecosystem: Environmental > Terrestrial > Soil > Garden | place: USA: California... | reverse complement strand
ATGGCGCGCCACTCTGAGCGGATGGACGGCTCCAACACCTGATCATTTTCCTCGACGCGATGAGGATCTACCAGCGTGTGGCTATACGCCCCGCTGCGAATCTGCGATGATGCCTGCTCGAGGAGTCCACATGACGCGACGTCTCAGTCAGGTACTCCAAGTGTGCGCGCTGACGCTGGCCGCCATCACCCTCGGTGCGCTCCCGTCATTCGGGCAGTCGAACACCGCATCTGCTCCCCCGCCAACACAGGACAGCACGGTTCGCTTCCAACTCGGTATCGGCAACGCGGCCGGATGCCTTCCCTTGCTCGGCATCGCTGCGAACGATCCCAACGCAAACGACAAGCTCACCGCCGCGCTCCGCAACCCGAACAGCGGCCTCGGCAACGAGCTGCGCGCAATCTGCGGCCCGAGCGCGGTGATCTCCTCGTCGGCGCTGGGCGGCGGCATGCAGTCGCTGCAACCGGTCAAAACGGTCACGCAGTTCCGCCTCGCACGCAACCGCATCGACCAACGACTGACCTCCAAACCGAAGCCAACGCCACCGACGCCACCCCGCACGCCCTCGAAGAATGTCGCGGCCAACTGGTTCGAGCTTCAACAGACGGTGAACCCGACGGCTGGCCTCGGCCCGAGAACCGGCGCCGGCATCTTCGGCGACGTCGAGTTCGTCGGCCGTAACCGCACCGACACCAGCTATGAGAGTGGTTACGAGTCCGACGTGAGCAGCTTCTCCATCGGTGTGGATTACGGAGGCCGCGGCGGCGGCGTAGTCGGCGGGTGGTACGGGCGAGCCTCACAGGACGGCTCGTTCACGCGGTTCTCGCCGATCTTTGCCACCACTGGAAACGAGAACCCGCAGAATGCCAACGTGCTCAACAACCCGGCGGTCTTCACGCGCGTCTGCGGCGGCTTGTCCACCGGCGGCACGTTCGAACAAACGGCCAAGCAGTTCGGCGGCTTTGCGGGATACGGCGGCGCCCGCGGATTCGTCGACGGGACCTTTGCCTGGACGCGGCGTGATCATGAGTACGCGCGCAACGTCTGCACGGTCGAAACTCAGGGAGTCGTCAGATACAACCCGGTCACCGGTGTTCTGAGCGACGATGCGCACGCGCAAGTGGACGACATCTATGCGGGCACACTTTCAGGAGTGAGCCAGATCGACGAGACCAGCTTCTCATTCCGCGCGGGCGCCGACGCAGGCAACGGCTTCGTGTCGGGCGGCCCACGGGTGATCTTCACGGTGACTCGCGCGACGACCGCTGCGTACGTCGAAACCGGCCGCAACACAGTCGCCAATACCGTCACGTTCAACAACGGCGACCAGATCTTTCGCACGTTGGGCGGGCCGATCGGCACCGAGCTCGCCTTCGACGAGCAGACGCGGACGTCAGTCCTGCTCGAAGCCGGCGGTGAATTTGCGGTGCACGCCGGTGCGCTGTCCCCGTTCTTCGCTGCCTTCTGGCGCCATGAGTTCAACGACGATTTCCCGATCGTCACCGCCCGGATGGCGCAAGACCGGCGGACAACGCCCACCGCCTTGAGCTTCGGTTTCGACGCGTACGACAGCAACGCCTTCCAGTTCGGGTTCGGGACCAATGCCGTCGCCCGCGAACGGTTGCTCGTTCGCGTCGAGTACAACAGGCTCGTGTCGGACACGATCTTCAGCGGCGGGACGTTCTCGGTCCAGGCCCGCTTCGGGCTCTGACCCGATGCGGTACCGCGCGTTCATCAGCTACGCGAGCGCGGACCGGGCTGTCGGCGAACGATTTCAACGGGCCGTCGAGTACTACAAGATTCCCAAACCGCTGCGCGGCGCCGACCGCGGCAGCGGCATCGTCCCAACACGACTGACGCCGCTCTTTCGCGACCGATCGGACGCCAATGCCGCCGGCGATCTCGGCGCAGCGCTCGACGCGGCGCTGGCCAGCTCGGATGCGCTCGTGCCGCTATGCAGTCCGGCCGCGGCTCGCTCTGAGTGGGTCAACCACGAGATCCGCACGTTCAAAGCGCTGGGGCGAGGGAACCGGATCTTCCCTGTCATTCTCTCCGGCACACCGCGCCGCTACGATCCCGAACACGCACCCGACGGCGCGTTTCCGCCTGCCCTCTTTCAACGCGTCGACGCTGCAGGCGCCGTCGTCGAGGGCGAAGATCCCTATCCGCTCGCTGCCGACATCCGTCCCGAAGGCGACGGCTTCGAGTCGGCCAAGCTCAAGGTGGTCGCGGCGCTCACCAACATCCCGCTGACCGAGCTCACCGAGCGGCAAGTCGAAGCCGAACGCCGCGAACGCAAGATCGTCCGGGCCGTCGCCGCCGTGATGGCCGTGCTCGCTCTCGCCGCCACCCTCGCCGCCATCGTCGCGTACCGCTCCGCCGAAACGGCGCGAACGCGCCTATCGAACGCCATCGAGATGGCCGCGCGCCGAGTGGACGATGCCGCCGGGTTCAGCGATTCGTACGGCGTGCCGGTGGAAGCGGTGCGCCAGTTGTTGACCGGTGCAGGCGTCGATTTCGCGACGCTCATCGGCGAGTCGGATACCGGCGTGCCGATGGTGGAGTTGCAGCGCGGCCGGCTGCTGCTGCTCTTCTCCGTTCTGTATGGCGCGGTGGGCGATCGCGAGTTGCAGCTGGCGCGCGCCCGTGAAGGCGTCTCGGTCCTCGCGGGCGTGCCTGTCGGGCGTCAGCTCTCGCGTCCTTCGACGTGGCTCGCAACGCTGCCTGCCGCGCGAGACGTGACCGCCGAGCAACTGGCTGGTGTCGAAGCGCTGGCGCGCGCGCTGATCGACAACAAGAGCGAGACGAACGATCGCGAGATCGCGTCGCTGCTTGAACAAGGGCGCGCACAGGCGGCGCAGGCTGGCCGGCAGGATTTCGTCGCCAGGTTCTGGTCGCTCAACGGCGACCTCGCGTACAACTCCGGCGATCTCGACACGGCGCAGAAGGCGCAGACCGCTGCGCTGACGGCACTCGACGCGTACTTGTCGGCGGCCAACACCGGGGGGCCCTCCGCCGAGCGGGCGGCCGCGCTGTCGGATCGCGCCGAGCTCCTGCTCGAGAGCGAGCGCCATAAGGAGGCGCTCGCGGATCAGGCGGCTGCCGTCGCCGTGTTCGAGGCGCAGGCAGTCTCGTTGCCAGACGACAACAGCGCACAGCGGCGCCTCGCGCAGGCCATCACGCGCCATAGCGACATGCTCTATGCCGTCACGGGATGCTGGACCGAGTCGCTGCCAGAGTTCGAGCGCGCGCGCGATCTCCTGACGAAGATCCACGATCGCGATCCGGGCCGCCTCGACTACGCGCGCGACCTGACGATCGTGCTCGAACGGCTCGGCGACGTCATGCTGCAGAACGGGGAGCTTGCAGTTGCCAGGAAGTACTTCGACGAGCTCGTCGAGCTGCGACGTGCCGCGCTCGCGCGCACGGGCGCCAGCGAGGAAAGCCGGAGAGATCTGGCGTCCGCGCTCGAACGGCACGGCGATCTCGCGCTCGGCGAGAAGGCACCGGCTCGCGCGCTTGCCGTCTTCGACGAAGCACGATCCCTGCGCGGCGAAGACGACCCATCGCTGCCGATTGACCAGCGCGATCTCGTACTCGCGCGCGACCTCGCGGTGCTCTGGTCCAAGACCGGCGCCGCGCGATCGGCCGTGCAACAAGGGTCGTGGCGCGAGGCGTACGAGATGTCGATCCGTCTGGTCGAGCCGTTCATCGCGAGCGCCCAGGCACCACCGGGCTGGCTGCGCGACGTCGCAGTGTTCCGCGCCGGGTACGGTGACGCCCTGGCGCGCGCAGGCCAGATCGCCGAGGCGCGCAAGCAGTGGTCCGCAGCCCGGGCGCTCATCGAACAGCAGCTGAAGATCCAACCGGACGACCGGCGCCTCGCCACCGATCGCGGCGATCTCGACACTCGCCTCCGGACCGGCCGCGCGCCTGCGGTCGCGCCAACCCAAAACCCAAGATGCTCCTCAGGCTCTCGTAACCAGCGCGACTGAAGTCGCGCCACCCCGCTCGCTCTGTTGCTACAACTTTCGGAGATACGCGAGCAACGACGCACGCTCATCGGGTACAAACGGTCGATCGAAATGCACACCGTCAGTGGAGAGAAGAGGTGGCACAACACCGGGAGGAGCAATGACCTTCGCGCGGTTGAAGACGCCAGTGTAGTGATCCACGACCTCTTCGAGCGTCGCGGCGCTGTTGTTGTGGAAATACGGCGCCGTGTTTCTAATTCCGCGGAGTCCGGGGATATCAAACTTGTTCCAGTCGTCCTGCGGCCCCGGCAGACCAAAGCCGGCAACTCCTGTTAACAACGCCCGACCCGGATCAGAGCTCGTGCGACGGATCTTTGAGCCGTTCGGCTGCGTGATCTCGTAAGTTCGCGCATTTCGCTCGAGGCGAGCGGGGCAGGACGCAAACACAAAGCGTGGCGGACTGACGGTATCGACCGGGCGCGGGCACTGCGTGGAGATATCGTGATATCGCACTACCGGGAGCTGCCCTGTCGATTGCCCCGGACCGCCATGGCACTGGCCGCACGCGCGCACGAAGACAACCTTGCCACGCTGTTCGAGCTCGTTGAGCGGCGGATCCGGATCGGGCAATGGAGCACCGGCCCTGACAGCGTCCGACAGAGCCCGAACACGATGGTTCGTGAACAGCACACGCTGGAAGGATGCGACGTCGTCGAGCGTTCCTTGCGGAATGGCGTCCAGGATCTGTGCATGATTGGTGAAGGCGCCAAGCGCCTGCTCCTGGAGCGAGGCGATTCGCGCATCCAATTGATAGCCTCCGGTCGTGTTGGGACCGCGCGGCCAGACAGGAGCGAATGCGTCCGGTCCGGTGAGCGCCACATCGTTCACCGACGGCACGGCACGCCAGACGTCCACGAGCGTCTCGTTCGACACATCGGTCGATCCCGGAACGATGAGCCGCACATTCGATGGCAGCTGAAACGTAATTCTGATCAGGCCGTTCTGCCGCAGGTTGCTGAAATCGCGAGCGTTGTCGCCATTGGCCCGAAAATCATCCGCATCGATCGGACGGAACAAGGGGTCATCGGCGTGCGGATCCCACCGGCGCCGCCATTCGAGAAGCCGGAACCTCGCTTCGACGCTGGACGGCGAGAGCTGAAAGCTGTTCGTCGGCATGTGGCAGTCGGCGCACGAGCGGCCGTTGCCCTCGAGACCATGCGGACGGCGGTCGAAGAACGCAAGGAATCCGCGGAGAACGGCGTCGCAGGGCTCACCGCCGCAGTCCGCCGGTGCTTGCGCCAATACGGAGGCGTGTCCAACGCTGATTACCAGCGTTGCGACGAAGACACCGCAGCAGGCCATCAGGAAAATTCGTCTCATGGCTACTAAGGCGTCGTTTGCCGTTCAGAACTATCATTGGCCCCTCCGATGGTGAGTGGCGCGTCACCTCACATCACTGACCTCTTACTGGCCTGGAATCAGGGCGACGATCAGGCACTCGATCGGCTGCTGCCGCTGGTACACGACGAACTCCACAAGCTCGCGCATCGCTACATTGCTGGAGAGCGCCCCGGTCACCCGTTACAAACGACGGCACTCGTCAACGAGGCGTATCTGCGGCTGATCGACTCGAGCCGGGTGCGATGGCAGAACCGCGCGCACTTCTTCGCCGTGTCCGCGCAACTGATGCGGCGCATTTTGGTGGACGTGGCGCGAGCGCGTCACAAGCTCAAACGCGGCGGCGGTACGATTCAAGTCGCGTTGGACGAAGCAGCCGTTGTCGCGCAGGAGCCGAGCGCGGATCTCGTCGCCCTCGACGAAGCATTGACGACCCTCGCCGCGTTCGACGAGCGGAAGAGCAAGGTCGTCGAGTTGCGCTTCTTCGGCGGATTGAGCGTCGAGGAGACCGCCGAGGTCCTGAAGGTGTCGACCGTCACTGTGATGCGCGACTGGGGGCTCGCGAAAGCCTGGTTACTTCGCGAGCTGGAAAGAAAATAGTGACGCCTGAGCGCTGGCGCGAGATCGAACGGCTGTATTACGCCGCCGTGGAGCGCGACGCCCGCGACCGCGTCGCGTTCCTGAACGAGGCCTGCGGCGATGATGAAGAGCTGCATCGTGAAGTCGAGTCGCTGTTCGCCTATCACGGCAAAGCGAACGACTTCATGGAGCGCCCCGCCATCACGGCCGACCTCGCTCGCCTTTTTCCAATCGCGAGTGCGGTTCGAGGCATTCAGGAGTCGTCAGTGCCCGGCCGATTCGTTGGACGGGTCTTCGGTTCCTACGAAGTACAGGCGCTGATTGCCGCGGGCGGCATGGGCGAGGTCTATCGCGCACTCGATACGCGCTTGAACCGCACGGTCGCCATCAAAACACTTCCCGCGCAACTCTCGGACGACCCGGATCGCCAGGAGCGCTTGAGGCGCGAAGCGAACATTGTCTCCAGCCTCAATCATCCGCACATCTGCACGCTGTATGACGTAGGGATTCAGGACGGCATCCACTACCTCGTCATGGAGCACATCGATGGCGAGACACTCCAGGCCAGGCTGGGGCGCGGACCGCTGCCGCTTGCCCACGCGCTCGAGTACGCCATCCAGATGTGCGACGCGCTCGACAAGGCCCACCGGCGCGGCGTCATTCACCGCGACTTGAAACCCGCCAACGTCATGGTCACGAAGTCGGGCGTGAAGCTGCTCGACTTTGGATTGGCCAAGATCGGGCGCGCGAATGCTCCCGCGCCGGACGCAAGTCACGCGCTCACATTGACCAGCGACGGCACGATTCTCGGAACCTTTCAGTACATGGCGCCGGAGCAGGTCGAAGGGAAGGACGCAGACGCGCGCACCGACATCTTCGCCTTTGGCGCCCTCGTCTACGAAATGATCACCGCGAGGACGGCGTTCGACGGCCCGACGCAGGCAAACGTGATCGGCGCGATCCTCAAGGACGAACCTGCGCCCATCATCGAGATCGTACGCAACGTGCCGGTGGCTCTCGATCGCGCGCTTGCCAGATGCCTCGCCAAAGATCCTGACGACCGGTGGCAGACCGCGAACGACCTGCTGTTCGAGTTGCAATCGCTCGCCTCTCCGGCGGCGATTCGCGTCCGCGGCTCGCGAGGGCTGTCACGTCGAGTCGAGCGTGCATTGTGGATGGCGTTCGTCATCGCCACGATTGCCGGTGCCGGCCTCTGGACGCGAAGCCGCGATGTCGGTCCGCGCGCGCAGACGACGGACGCACCCGCGATCGGCTACACACTGGCTCCTGCCGACGGCGTCGCGCTCTATTCGATCCACGCTGCATCGTTGGCGCTGTCCCCCGATGGCCGTTACATCGTGTATGTGGGCGCCAGGGCCAACGGGCCGACACAGCTCTGGCTTCGTTCGCTGTACTCGCAGGACGAACACGCGTTGCCAGGCACCGACGGGGCCAGCGCACCCTTCTGGTCAAGCGACAGCCAGTGGATTGGATTCTTCGCCGCAAAGAGTTTGAAGAAGGTCCGTATTTCGAGTGGGCTCACCCAGGTCATCGCCACGAATGTGCAGAACGAAGGTGGCGCCGCGTGGAATGCCAACGGCGTGATTGTGTTTCAGGACTGGCCCATCGGCCTGTCGCGTGTCTCCGCGCAAGGCGGTCAAGTGACGCCGGTGGCGACCGGCGAAGGCAATCAGTTCTGGCCGCAGTTTCTCGGGGATGGCCAGCACTTCATTTATGCCGACTCCGTCTCGCGCAGCATCCGCATCGCATCCCTCGACAACGATCCGCCACGGACTGTGATGACTTTCCCGGTGCGGATTTCGTCACTCGTGTATGTCCCCGGGTACATCCTCTTCATTCAAGACGGAAGCCTGTTCGCGCGACCATTCGACGAGACACGCCTCGAATTTTCCGGTGAAGCCACCCGGCTTCTCGACGGGATTCCCGTCACCGGTCCGGGACAGGCATCGTTCTCGGTATCCGCCTCCGGTGTGCTCGCGTACTGGCCACATCCGGCGGGGGTACCGGCGACGCTTCGTTGGTTTGGGAGGGATGGCCGCGAGTCCTCTCCCGCGATCAACCCGCCGGCCCAATACGCAGGCTTTGCGCTGTCGCCCGATGCGCAACGGCTCGTGTTTTCGCGTGCCGCAAAAAACGGCGGCGCGGACGTGTGGCTTCACGACCTCGTTGAAGGCAGAGAGCATCAGCTGACATTCGACGGCGCGGCGTTCACGCCTCAATGGTCTCCCGACGGCGCGCGCATCGTCTTCACGGGGCCGGGTGAAAACCCGCCTCCCAAGATGTTCATCAGAAACGTCACCGACACGAGCCCGGCATCCCGGTTCGGGCTCGCCACCACGCCGAACTTTGCATCGAGTTGGACCGCAGATGGCCGTTCGATCGTGAGCGCCCGAATCGATCCGGCCACTCGGAATGATCTCTGGGTCCAGCGTGTGCAAGACGGCGCTGCGGAGCGCTTGTCGTTCAACACGCAATTTAACGAGGCTCAGGGAAGGGTCTCCTCCGACAACAATTGGATCGCGTATGTCACCGATGAGTCCGGGGCTGACGAAGTCTGGGTCGCGCGATTCCCCTCCGGGGACGGTCGACGTCAGGTATCGGTGGGAGGCGGCACGTCACCGCAGTGGGTGGGCAGCAGGGAGATTTTGTACATCTCCGGAAACAATCAGTTGATGGCTGCCTCCTTCACCGAGGGGCCGTCGGACGCGAACATCGGTTCGCCACGAGCCTTGTTCTCCATCCCCAATGTTGCCGAGACGGACCGGCTGCTCTACCCGACCACGAACAGCTTCGTCGCTACGTCGAATGGCCAGCGCTTCCTGGTGGCGATCAGAGGGACAGATCCCAACGCGCCGCCGATCAACATCGTCGTCAACTGGCGTGCGCTGCTGAATCGTTGACCTGGAGCCGCGCACCGATCAGGTTTGAGGCGAGTCTGGACCGGTTGGTGGCGCGAGTGGGATGGAAAACGAGAACGTGGCCCCGGGGCCATCGTTGCGCTGCGCCCAGAGACGTCCCTGGTGTCGCTCGATGATTGAGCGGCTGACGAACAACCCGATGCCCATCCCGCCGCTCTTGGTCGTGTAGAACGCATCGAACAACGAATCCACTCCCTCCGGGGGGAGGCCAACGCCGACATCCCTCACCGTCACACGCAGGCGGACGCGCTCGTCGCATGAAGTCTTGACGACCAATTGCCGCGGCCGATCGTGGACGTCGGTCATCGCGTCCGAGGCATTGCGAATGAGGTTCAGGACCACTTGCTGAAGCTGGACTCGATCACCGGTGACAATCGGGAGATCCTCGTCGAGGTCCAACTGAAGAACGACGCGATTTCTCTGAAGATCAGCCCACGACAGTGCGATGACCTCCCGCGTCGCCTCGTTCACATCCACGGACTCGAGCGTGGACTCCTTCTTGCTGAACAGCACGCGGAGCCGCGCGATCACGTCCGACGCGCGGTTGGCGTCGCGAATCGTCCGTCGCGCCGTTTCGCGGGCGCCCTCGATGTCGGGAGCATCAGCCGCCAGCATACGCAGACACGTGCCGGCGTTGGTGATGATGCCGGAAATCGGCTGATTGACTTCGTGTGCGATCGACGCCGTCAACGCGCTCATCGTTGTCACGCGCGCCACGTGCGCGAGCTCGGAGCGCGCCTTGCTCAGCGCCTCCTCGGCAACCATGTTCTCGGTCACGTCTTGCAGCGCGCCGATGAACATCGGCCGACCGTCGACGAACTCGCGGACGTGCGCGACGCCGCGCAGGTGCTTCACGGCGCCACGGGCGGTCACAATCCGGAACGCGAATGTCACGTCCACGCCCGTCATGCCGCGGGCCATCGCCGAGTCGAACGCCGACACGTCATCGGGATGCACGCAGTCTCGAACCCGCTGCGCCGTGATCGTCGTCGTCGGATCGAGTTCGAAGATGCGGTAGGTCTCGTCGGACCAGGTGTGAACGTCGCGCACAGCGTCGGCGAAGAAGCTGCCTGTCTTGCTCAAACGTTGCGCGTCGGCGAAGCTGTCGTACGCCCCTCTGAGTTCTGTCTCCGCCCGCTTCCGTTCGTCAATGTCGGTGAGGAGGACGTACCAGCGCGCGATCCGCTCGCTGGTGTCGCGAAGGGGAAGCCCACGCACCTGAAACCAGCGATAGACGCCATCGAAACGCCGGATGCGTGCTTCGAAGTCGTAGGGCTCACCCGCCCCGATCGCGTCTCCGAAGACCTTGGCGACGTAAGGAAGATCCTCAGCGTACACAGTCCCGTTCGTGCCCCACTCCCGCATCGCCGCCAACGGCTGACCGCAGTACTCGACGAGCTGGCGGTTGACGAAATCGACCTCGCCGTTCGGAGACATCATCGCGACACAACCCGGAATCGTCTCCACGATCAAGCTCGACTCACGTTCGCTCTCGCGCAACGCTTCTTCCGCGCGCCTGCGCTCATCGACGTCTGTCAGAAGGTTGTACCAACGGACGATGTGGCCGCTCATGTCGCGCAGCGGGAGACCGCGGGTATGGATCCACCGGTACGTGCCATCGGCGACGAGCACGCGATGCTCCATGTCGTACGGCTCGCCGGTCTCGACCGAGTGGGTCCATCCGTCAACGACGCGCGATCGATCATCGGGATGGATGAGGCGTTGCCAATCGTTCAATTCCTCGAGGGTCTTGCCGAAGTAGTCGAGGATCTGATGATTGACGAACTCGACGCCGCCGGTCGCGGTCATGGTGTGCACCATGCCGGGAATGCTGTCGACCGTCAGCTGAAAACTGAGCTCGTTTGCCCGGAGCGCCTGTTCTGTCGCTCGACGCTCGGCCAGCTCTTTCGTGAGTCGCTCGTTGGCGGCGATCAGTTCGCGCAGTCGCGTCTCGTCCTCCGGCGAAGACATCCGCACAGCCTATCGCATCGGCATGACGGGTGTCGCCGCGCATGCGTCTCGATCTGCTGATCTGGACGGCGCCGCGTGGCGCCGTCCGCTGCGCAACGCAGGTTAACCCTTCAGCGATGCCTCCACGTGACGCGCGCCCTCCTGGGCGGCCTCCTCCGGAGTCTTCCCCTGTTGCCGGGAAACCATGTACGCGGCGTACCACAGCGACCAGTGGTGCTTGGGACCGATCCTCTCGAACTCGCCATGGTGCTCTTCGGTCTCGCGCAGAAGCGCTGTCAGCGTCTCAACATCAAAGCTGCTCAGCCCTCGCCCCGGAAGCCGCGTCGTGACCTCCTGGAGCAGCCAGCCGTTGCCGTCAGGATCACTGAATGAGGCGTATGAGAAGTACGAGCGACGTTCGGGGTCGAGTCCCGGCACCGGCGCTCCGCCGATGCTGGTGAAATGGAACGGCGCGCTCACGTCAACGCCGCGAGCGATGAGATCGTTGCGAGCCGCTTCGATGTCGGACACCACGAGATACAGATTCTTGACAGAGCCCGGCACCGCGTCCGTGATTCCCTTGCCGAAATGAATCGAGCAGGGCGAACCGGGGGGTGTCATCTGCACCGCCCGCCAGTTCGGGCCGTTGGTGAACTCGCCGTCGAGCCGCCACCCCAACCCCTCGTAAAAGCTCTTGGCGCGATCGACGTCAGCTACCGGAAGGTTGACGACTTCGAGCTTCAGGTCGACGGTGGCGGGTAGGACCGTGCCGACGGCGTGTTCATGGATCGTCTGGGTGCTGCTCATGATGACCTCCGTGTTTCGTTGCGCCACCTTCGCGGCGAGAGGCCGATTGAAGCACTTGACCTGAATCCGATCTATTGGACGATCGTGTCGATCGATACCAAGGTATGGGAGACACCGATGGGAAACGGGTGTCAAATAGGGTCCCGCCTACTAGCAGACGATGTGGTTTCCGACCCTCGCCGTGGGCATCCTTATCGGGGTCGTCTGGGCGGCCCATCGTATTCGCGTCGCCATACTCGAGAAGCACGAACGCGAGATCAGCGCGCTCAACGAGCGGCTGATGAAAGCGCAGGAACAGGAGCGGATCCGGATTGCTGGCGAGCTGCACGACGGCGTAATGCAGCAGATGCTGGCGGTGACCATGATGCTGGGCACGGCGAAGCGCCAAATCGCCAACGGCTCAGAGGCAACGGCGACGATCGACAAGGTGCAGGAGAAACTGATCCAGGTGGGAAGCGACATCCGTCAGCTCTCTCACAACCTGCACCCGCCGGCGCTCCAGGTGGCCGGCCTGCCGCAGGCGGTCCGCGTCTGTTGCGAACAGTTCGCTGAAACGAGTGGCATTCAGGTGTCGTGCGACGCAGACGAGCGCATGCGCGACTTGTCGCCCGGTGCGGCGCTCGCTCTTTTCCGGATCGTTCAGGAAGCACTCGGGAACGCAGCCAAGCACGCACACGCCAGGCGGATAACCGTCGGCCTGGCCCGATCTGCTGCCCACGTGTACTTAGTCGTGACGGACGACGGCGCGGGTTTCGACCCAGGCAGGCTCGGTGTCACGAGCGGCTTGGGATTGGTCATGATGCGCGAGCGCGCGATTCAATTGAACGGCACGTTCGAGTTCGAGAACGCACCGGGTGGCGGCTCGATGATCAAGGTCGTGATTCCGTTTCGAACAGACTAGGCGCTTCCCGCAACTCCCAGCCCGAGCCTCGCGGCCATGGTGACCAGCTCGGGAAGCGAGTCGGCCTTCATCTTCCGCATCATCTGACCTCGGTGCGCCTTCACCGTGATCTCGCTGATCCCAAGCTCGCCGCCCACCTGCTTGTTCAACAGGCCCGCGCAAACCAGCGCCATCACCTCTCGCTCCCGCGGAGTCAGCGCTCCGTAGCGGCTCCGCAGCGACTGCATCTCCGACTGCTGCTGGAGCGCGGCGCGACTCCGCTCGATCGCACTGCGGATGGCGTCGAGCAGCGCATCGTCCTTGAACGGCTTGGTCAGGAACTCGATCGCGCCTGCCTTCATCGCGCGAACGGTCATCGGCACATCACCATAGCCGGTGATGAAGATGATCGGCATTTCCGTGCGCTCGGCGAGCCGCTGCTGGAGCTCGAGGCCGTTGAGCCCTGGAAGAGACACGTCCAGAACGAGACAACACGGGACTGTGGCGCGCGGGCGAGAGAGGAAGCCCTGGGCTGACGCAAACATCTCGGGTCGCCAGCCCGCGCTCGTGATGAGCAGTTCCAACGATTCGCGCACGGAGATGTCGTCGTCAACGACGAAGACAATGGATTTGACGTCCGGCATGGCGACGGTCCCAGTCCTACCGGCAGCGATCGATAGACGAGCAGTATAGGCCGCGTGAGCGACTATCTCTGTAAACATTGTGGTCAGGCCGAGCTCGTCCCAAGCGCGGAATTGACCGCGTCGAGGAGCGCTGTGTCGCTGAACGGCTTGAACAACACCGCCACGGCTCCCCTGCCGATCAGCTGCGGACGCAGCGATTTATCACCCTGCGCAGTGATGAAGACGATCGGAATGTGTTGTCCCCGCCGCTTCAGTTCCTGTTGAAGATCGGGACCGCTCATGCCCGGCAGCCCGACGTCGAGGATCAGGCAGTTCGTCTGACCGATCGCCTGCGAATCGAGGAACGCTTCCGCCGATGCAAACGCTTCGACATCCAAGCCGGATTGCTGCAACAAGTCCGGCAGCGACTCGCGCACTGATTCGTTGTCATCGACGACTGATATCCGGGCCCGTGTGCTCGCCACGTCCCTTTCCCTACTTTTCACCGTTACAAAAGATGCCCGTCCACGCTCGAGTTGTCCATCAGACCTTAGTATTGGCCATACCTTCGTCTCATGGACCTGGCCGCGCGCGTCTGGTTTCATCTCCAGGATCTCTCGAGTGATACGCAATGAAACGACGACATTTCCTGGGGGCGACGGCCATGACGATTGCTGCAGGACACCTGCGCCTGCTTCCCGCGCGCAGCCTCGGCGAGACTGGCGTTGCGGAGGCGGCCCAACGCGAACCGCGTGAGTTGGCAGCCATCGGTCGCGCACCCGAGTGGCTCAATTCACCGCCCCTCACTGCAGCGAGCCTGCGTGGAAGGACCGTACTCGTGGACTTCTGGACCTACACCTGCATCAACTGGCTGCGCACGCTTCCGTACGTGCGCGCGTGGTCGCAGAAGTATCAGCAAGGGCTCACTGTCATCGGCGTGCACACACCCGAGTTTCCATTCGAACACGACCTCGACAACGTGCGTCGCATGGTGCAGCAGTTGAAGGTCCCGTATCCCGTCGTGATCGACAACAACTACTCGATCTGGCGCGCGTTCAGAAACCAGTATTGGCCCGCGCTCTATTTGATCGACACGCAAGGACGGATTCGCGATCGCCAGTTCGGCGAGGGTGAGTACGAACGGTCGGAACGGGCCATTCAACGGCTGCTGTCGGAGGCAGGTGTTGCGGGTTTCAGCAACGGCATCGCGCCGGTCGAGGCGGACGGCCTCGAAGCCGCCGCAGACTGGACGAACGTACGATCGCCTGAAACCTATGTTCTGTACGACCGCAGCGAAGGCTTCGCCTCGCGTGACGCAGCCGTGCTGGATCGGCGTAGAAGGTACGCCGCTCCTGGCCGATTAACACTCAATCAGTGGTCCCTCGTCGGCGACTGGACGTTTGGTACACAGGCGACGGCACTAAACAAAGCGCCTGGCCAGATCGTGTATCGCTTCCATGCGCGCGACGTGCATCTCGTCATGGGGCCGCCGCGGGGAGCAAGCCCGGTTCGTTTTCGCGTGACGATCGACGGTCAACCGCCTGGTGCGGCGCATGGCCTCGACGTGGACGAGAGCGGAAACGGAACGGCGTCCGAGCAGCGGCTCTATCAGCTGATTCGACAGCCAAAGCCGATCGGCGATCGAACGTTCGCCATCGAGTTCATCGACGCAGGCATAGAGGCGTTCTCGTTCACGTTCGGCTGAGTCATCCGTCACACCGACAGACCCCCTACGAAGGTATCGTCCATACCTTCGTCTGATAGATCGCAACGCACGCATCTGGTTTCATGCGCTCCACGAGGAGATCAGCATGACACCACCACCAGCCACTCTTACCGAACGAGTCAACGAACAGACTGCCGATACGACCGCGATTCGTCCATTCCGTGTCGACATTCCGGAAGCCGACCTGATCGAGTTGCGGCGTCGAATCGAAGCAACGCGATTACCCGACAAGGAAACGGTCACCGACTTTACGCAGGGCGTGCCGCTCGCAACCGTGCAGAAGCTGGCGCAGTACTGGGCGACCGAATATGACTGGCGCAAGGTAGAAGCGCGGCTCAACGCAGTGCCGAACTTCATCACTGAGATCGACGGTCTCGACATCCACTTCATCCACGTTCGCTCGAAGCACGAGAACGCCCTGCCGGTCATCGTGACCCACGGCTGGCCAGGTTCGATCATCGAGCAGCTGAAGATCATCGATCCGCTCACGAACCCGACGGCGTACGGCAAGAGCGCATCGGATGCGTTCGACGTCGTGATTCCGTCGATGCCCGGCTACGGGTTCTCCGGCAAGC
>Ga0315912_10003535_pt1 | contig 15454 bp, 11 predicted proteins | sample VfabasoilMG_FD_204469 | JGI IMG/M metagenome (GOLD analysis project Ga0315912, IMG submission 204469) | Garden soil microbial communities collected in Santa Monica, California, United States - V. faba soil | ecosystem: Environmental > Terrestrial > Soil > Garden | place: USA: California... | reverse complement strand
AGGAGTGTAAGGCTTGAACTTTTCAAACTGGACCAGCACGGCGCTATCCTCGATCTCGGCCGGCGGCAACTCCACCGGCTCGTTCGATTCGAGCAACAACCGCGTCTCAGTCTGCTGATTTCTTTTCTTTACTACCGGCATAAACCACCTACGGCTGCAATCGCCGTTGCAGATGCTCGGCGAGATCCGACACTTTCACTCGTTCCTGTTCCCACGTATCGCGATCGCGCACCGTCACAGCTTCGTCTTCAAGCGACTGGTGATCGACCGTGACGCACAACGGCGTTCCGATCTCGTCCTGTCGCGCATACAGCTTACCGATGCCACCCGTGTCATCGTAAACCGCGCGCAACGTCGGTTGCAGCGAACGCTTGATCGCTTTCGCCATGCCGACAATCTCGGGCTTGTTCTTCGCCAGCGGCAGGATCGCTGCTTTGATCGGCGCAAGCTGCGGACTGAGCTTTAGAATGACTCTCGTCTCACCCTTGTCGTTCGTCCTCTCAGAATACGCATCCATCAAAACCGCAAGCACGGTCCGATTCACACCCGCCGCCGGTTCGATCACGTGCGGATAGAAGCGCGTCTTCGTCGGCTCGTCGAAATAAGACAGGTCGTCAGTCGAATCCGGATTGACGCGATTACCCTCTTCATCAACCGGCTTGCTCGAATGCGAACGCAAGTCGAAGTCGGTGCGGTAGGCTATTCCCATCAACTCTTCCCACTGCCGTTCCTCTTCCGGGCGCTCCGGAAAATAGCGGTACATGATATCGACCGTACGCTTCGAGTAATGGGCCAACTCTTCCTGCGGCACTTCGTGCAGCTTCAGATTGCTCCCGTCAATACCGAGACCTTTGAACCAGTCGACATATAGCTCGACCCACTCGTCGACGAGCTTCAAGTGTTCCGCGTCGGGTTTGACGAAGTATTCCATCTCCATCTGCTCAAACTCGCGCGTGCGGAGAATGAAATTCCCGGGCGTGATCTCGTTGCGAAACGATTTTCCGACCTGCGCGATTCCAAACGGCACCTTGCGGCGCATCGCTGTCTGCACGTTCAAAAAGTTGATGAAAATCCCCTGGGCCGTCTCGGGACGCAAATAGGCGAGCGCGGCGGGATCGTCTTCATCGGCAGCGGCGCCCAGCGTCGTACGAAACATCATGTTGAAGTAACGCTCGTCCGTAAGGTTCGTCGAACCGCAATTCGCGCACTTAACCAGGCCCCCTCGCAAACGTTCATTCGCGTCAAACCCGGACGAGTGATCTCCTTCCGGGAAATATCCTTCGAGTTTGTCCGCGCGCATGCGGCTCTTGCATTCACGACAATCGACAAGCGGATCGTGAAACGTCGCTTCGTGTCCCGAATATTTCCAGACGAGGCGGTTCAGAATGATCGACGAATCGATACCTTCGATGTCGTCACGCTCGTAGACGAGCCAGCGCCACCACGATTGTTTGACGTTGTTACAGAGCTCGACGCCGAGCGGACCGTAATCCCAGGCGCTGCCTAATCCGCCGTAAACTTCGGAAGAAGGAAAGACAAATCCTCGCCGCTTGGCGAGCGAGACAATGGTTTCGATGTTTGGTGCAGGCACGTGAGGAATATAGAAGACAGTGAGGCAAAAGAAAAGTTACCACGAATTTGTCAGTTGTCAGTTGTCAGTTGTCAACGGGACTAACCACTGACTACTGACTACTGACCACTGACAAGTAATTACCGCTTGCGCTTATTAACTTCGCCGGCTTGCACCGTCGGCGTCGCGCGCGGTGGCGTCGCGCCACTCGGAACTATCCAGAGCTCCACGCTGTCATTCTCGCGGAACCCGCCGTTGACTATCACCAGCCGCGAAGCATCGATGCCTCGCTGTTCGACAATGTAACTGCGTGCGCGTTTCATCAGCATTTCGACTTGCGCCAGCGGGCTGTTCCGTCCGCCGTACGCGATGATGTAAGCCGTCGTTGACGGATCGTTTTGCAACTCAACCGCGAGGTTATCGAGCCGCGCTTTTTGATCGTCGAACGTGCAGTTGTTGCACTCGTCAAACTCGCGGGCAACGATCACTTTTCTTTCCGGCGCGACAACGAACGCAATGCTCTGCGCCGTTTGACGGCACGTCGGATCCGATGAACCATCGTCAACCGATAGGGTCGCGATGATGCGCTGGCCGCCGAGCCCGGTCGAATCGACGGTAATAGTCGGCGTGCTCGCGCCGCTGATGATGCGAGCGCTCGACGGATTAACGGTCCATGTATATCGCAAACCTGAATTCCCGCTGTATTCAACGTCGCCGGCAAACGTAATGATCTCGCCCTCGTTAACTTTCTCAGGCGCGGAAACGCTTACGGGATACGGACACGGAGACTTCGGCAGCGGCGGCAGTGGCTTGTAGTTCACAACCACACACTTCACGCGACCGGCAGGTACATCGATGTCGCGCGTCCACAACTTACCGTTCGGCAACGTGACCGACACGCTGTGTACACCAGGAGCGAGATCGATCGACGTGTATTCGGTTCTCGTTTCGCCGCGCGGTTGGCCGTCGATCGTGAGTAACAGGCCACCGGGATTCGTGAGAATCTTGATGGTCCCATACTTCGCTTTCTTCGGTTTCGCGGAAACGTCGGCCGGCAGAAACGCGAAGAACGTCAACGCGAGCAACAGCGAAAACGCAAACTTAACGGAGCACAATCTGGCAATTGAAATCATCACGATTGTTCCTCCGTTTGATTTTGTTTGGCGAGCCGGGACTTGTTGTAACGGCGACGCAATCCCGCGCCGAAAGCAACCAGGCCGGTGCCGAAGATCAATAGCGACGCCGGTTCAGGCGTGGGTGTCGGCGTCGGCGTCGCGGTTGGGGTCGGAGTTGGCGTCGGCGTGCTTTGCTCGCAAGTCGTGCAATCCTCATCGGTGTCGATGAATATTAGCGGGACTGCCGTCAAAAACAGCAGCGGCCACTTGGGAAAGCCACCGCCGGCAATCAGGATCTCGCCGCAATCGCAAATCGTGCCTTCAACTTCGCCCTCTTCGGTAACGGCGACATCGATCCCCAGCTTGTTGTCAACAACGATCGGAAACCCGAGCAGCGCATCAAGCTTTGGATCGCTCGAGCCGGATCCGGAAGCGCGGTCGTTGCGTATTCCCGCCGTCGCAACTGGACCATTGTTCACGGGATCCTGCGAAATGAGCGTTAGTTGAAGATCGGTTGTACCTTGGAGACTGCTGAAGGTCTGTGCGACCTGATTCATGCGGACCGGACCAGCCAGCACCGAACCACTCGTTAACACGACCACAAGGAATATGGCGGCAAGCACGCGGCCGACAGGCCGGACGCTGGGAGTGCGTCGCTTACCGAAAGTAGGGGCAATCGTTAAGTTCATACCGTTGATAAAGGCAAACAAACAGGCGCTGCCACGCCCTCCGGGCCTAACTGGGTTTTCCACTTCCAAGTAGGAGAAGATTGCTAATAACTCGCAAACTCCAGCGCCGCTCGGGGTTTTATCTTGCGCAAAAAGGAGTTGGAGTCGGGCTTACGTCTCGAAGGATTGAAAGGTCACCTTGCGTAAACGCCGCACCGCTTACTTAGGCCACTTGAAGTAACAAAATTTTGTAGCAAGTTGAGGGCCGTCGACAAGGAAGCGCAAAACACCCAAAAACAGGCTTGTTGCCGGGTTGGACCAGGTGATTTTCGTCTGGGTCTCAGACCGCAATTCTAGAAATTGGACGGTCTGAGACCATTAGACCAGATGGACCTACTCGCTCTCGCTCGGGCTGGCAGCCTCGGCTTTGCGGTTTTCGTCACGCAGGACCGCCTTGCGCGAAAGCTTGATCTTGTTGCCTTCGCGGCCGATGCACTTCACCAGAATCTGCTGCCCTTCCTTGAGCTCGTCACGCACGTCTTTCACGCGGCGGTCAGCGATCTCGGAAATGTGCAACAGACCATCCGTGCCGGGGAAGATCTCGACGAACGCTCCGAAGTCGACGATCCTCGTTACGACGCCCAGGTAAGTTTGGCCCACCTCGGCTTCGGCAGTCAGGCCGCGAATGCGATTCACTGCGGCGTCGGCGGCCTCGCCGCTGGCGGTTGCGATCGAGATCGTGCCGTCGTCGGCCACGTCGATCTTCGCGCCAGTCTCTTCGACGAGCGAGCGAATAACCTTGCCGCCTGGTCCAATCACGTCGCGGATCTTGTCAGGGTTGATCTTGATCTGGATGATGCGCGGCGCGAGCGGCGAGATACCTTCGCGAGGTTCCGCCAGCGCTTTCTCCATCGCGCCCAGAATATAGAACCGGCCCTTCTTCGCCTGTTCGAGGGCCTCGGCCATGATCTGCGCGTTGATCCCGGCGATCTTGATGTCCATCTGCAAGGCCGTGATGCCGTTGCGTGTGCCGGCGACTTTGAAGTCCATGTCGCCGTAGTGATCTTCGGCCCCGGCGATGTCGGTCAGAATCGCGTACTTGTTGCCTTCCATCACGAGGCCCATCGCCACGCCCGCGACCGGCGCTTTCAACGGCACACCAGCGTCCATCATTGACAACGTGCCGCCACAGACGGTGGCCATCGAAGATGATCCGTTTGATTCGGTTATGTCGGAAACGATGCGGATGGTGTAGGGAAAGACTGAATCTTCAGGCAGGACTGTTTCGAGCGCGCGCCGCGCGAGTGCGCCGTGGCCTATCTCACGCCGGCTCGACGATCCGAAGCGCCCGACTTCGCCGACTGAATACTGCGGGAAGTTGTAGTGCAGCAGAAATCGTCGTTTGACTTCGCCCTTTTCGAGATCGTCGATGAACTGCTCGTCTTCTTTCGTGCCGAGTGTTGTCGAAACCAGCGCCTGTGTTTCACCGCGCGTGAAGAGTGACGAACCGTGAACGCGTGGCAGCCAGCCGACTTCACACGTAATCGGACGAATCTCGGAGAACCGCCGGCCGTCGGGCCGCCGCCGTTTGTTGAGAATGTCGTCGCGGAAGACAGCTTCCTTGAGATGATCGAAAACCATCTTCGCCATCGCGCGTTTCTCGGGGTCGTCCTCCGGATAGGATTCGACGACCTCTTTCTTCAACGCATCGACCGCGGCGTAACTAGCGCGCTTCTCCTGCGTGCTCGTGTCGAGCGCCTCGCGCAATCTCTCGCTGTAGTTCTCGGTGATTCCTCTGACGATCTCCTCGTCGAGCACAACGGGCGTGACTTCGCGTTTGGTGATCTCGAGAGCTTTGTAGAGTTCTCTCTGCCAACGACAGAGACGATTGATCTCTTTGTGGGCCAGCATCAGCGCTTCGACCATGATCTCTTCCGAGACTTCGGAGGCGCCGGCTTCGACCATCACGATCGCTTCTTCAGTTCCGGCAACGATGAGATTGAGACGCGACTCGCGCACTTCATCGTACGTCGGATTCACGATGTAACGGCCTTCGATCAGACCGATACGAACACCGGCAATCGGATTCAGGAACGGAATGTCTGACAAGTAGAGCGCACACGAAGCGCCCGTGATTGCGATCACGTCCGGATTGTTGTCCGGATCGGCTGAGATAACGCTGGCGATAACTTGTGTTTCGTTTCGATAACCTTCGGCGAAGAGCGGGCGGCAGGGACGATCGATCAGGCGGCTCGTCAGAACCTCCTTTTCATTTGGCCGGCCTTCGCGGCGGAAGTAATTGCCGGGAATGCGACCGGCGGCGTAATTGGATTCGCGGTATTCAACCGTGAGGGGAAAGAAATCAACACCTTCGCGAGCAGTGGGAGCACTGACGGCGGCGACGAGCAACATCGTGTCGCCATAACGAATGACGCACGAGCCGTCTGCTTGCTTGGCGACGCGGCCGGTTTCGACGGTCAACTCCTTCTCACCGAGTTTTATTGATTCTTTGAGGTATTTCTTTTCTGGCATGTTCTTTTTCTCCTTAGGACATTAGCACCTGAAACTGGGTTCAGGTCGCGGGCGTCTCATCCGCCCGCCGTTTTTGGGCAAAACTGCTCGTTTTTAGAAGCACGCCAACGTGAGACGGGCAGGTAAAGCTAAAACTAAAGGCGGCACGAGCCTCGTGAACCGTGAGCTCATGCCGCCTTGATGGTCGAAGCAAGGGCCGTACACGTCAGCTTGTTTCCAGTCAATCGCCGTCACGTTCGGCACTGCCACAAGCTCTTCGATAGACGCGGGCTTTACTAATCAGAGACTCGAAGATCTCTCGCTAAATTTCTTGTTTGTTGAAAGTTCGCTACCGGCGCAGGCCCAGACGACTGACGACCTCGTGATAGCGTTCGATATCCGTTTTCTTCAGGTAATCCAACAAACTGCGTCGCTGCGAGACCATTTTCAGCAGGCCGCGTCGCGAATGGTTGTCTTTTTTGTGGGTTTTGAAGTGCTCGGTCAGGTCATTAATTCTCTTACTCAACAACGCCACCTGCACCTGGGGTGAACCGGTATCTGCCTCATGCGTACGGAAGTCAGAAACAATCTGCTCCTTGGTTTCTTTTGCTAACGCCACTTGCTTAAATGGTCCTCCTCGACCGCAGTAAAAAACCGCTAAAGAGCGGTAACCGCTAAACTTAAAAAGCTCGCCCAATTTACCATGCGAGGTGGGGAGTGTCCAGTTGCCCCCCAGAGCATTGATCGGTGTCATTTTCCGTTTGTCATTTTCCATTGCCCATTTGTCATTTGAGACCTGGACGCTTTCAAATGAAAAATGAGCAATGGAAAATGGCAAATGGAAAACGATCCGGCTCTGTTACTATCGCTCCTTACTAATCCGAAAGGTGAAGAAACACCGATGGCTAAAGCCAGAATTCTGATTCTCGGCGGCGGTTTTGGGGGACTCTTTACGGCGTTGGGGCTCAGCGGAGCGGCCGATGTAACCCTCGTCACCGACGAAGACCACTTCCTCTTCACGCCCATGCTCTACGAGTACCTGAGCGGCGAGGTCGAGGAGTGGCATATCGCCCCAAAATACGGCGAACTACTCGATAACGACGTCCGCGTAGTCCAGGACAAGGTCACAGCCATCGATCTAAATTCCCGGCAGGCGATCCTCGAAAAGCAAACGCTGAACTTCGACGTACTCGTCCTCGCCGTCGGCGGTATAACAAACTACGTCGGCGTCGAAGGCGCGGAACAGTTCACGATTCCCTTCCGCAAGATCCTCCACGCCGATCAGTTGCGCCGCCGAATGGTCGACACTCTCGATCACATTCCGCCCGATCTGCCGCCGCAGGACGTGCGCCGCGACCTGACGTTCGTCATCGTAGGCGCCGGCGCCAGCGGTTGCGAACTCTCAACCAAAATGGCGGATCTGCTGCTCGACGCAGTCAAACGACGCGCGCTTCCCGGCGAGCCGCGCGTGCTGGTCGTCGAAATGGGCGATCGTGTCGTTCCCGGCATGGGTGGACAGATTCGCGAGTTTGTTGAAGAGGCGCTGCGTGAATCGCACGTCGAAGTTCACACACGCTCGCGAGTCGTGAACGTAGCGAGCGACAGTCTTACGTTTGAGCACGAGGGAGTTCGCGAGCAGTTGAAGACGGCGGCCGTGGTCTGGACAGGTGGCGTCAAGATGCGGCCAGTGATCGAACAACTCGACGTTGAAAAAACTTCACGAGGTTTGCTCGCAGTCAGACCGACTCTGCAACTGACCCAGCACGATAACGTCTTCGCCGTCGGCGATATCGCGTTCTTTCCCGATGCGACACCAACACTTGCCGGCACCGCTCAACTCGCGTTACAGCAAGCAGGCCTCGTCGCCGACAACATCAAAGCCTTAGTCGCCGGCAACGAACTCGGAACGAGACATTTCGAAGAGCTTGGTGAAGCGTTGAGTCTCGGCACCGAACGTGGCGCGGTTCTCATGGCTGGAGGAAAAGCGTTCGGTGGAGCGTTGGCGAGACAGGCGCGGTTCGCGTTGTACACGTCTCGATTGCCTACGTGGCATCACCGATTGCGGGTCGGGGCAAGCTGGTTTTTCGAGGGCACGGCGCCACGACCGCTGTTGCCGCTCGGTTTGGAACGTTAGTTGTCTACAAATCGGCTATGCGGCCGATGTATCTGCGAATTCTGATCTGTTTTATTTGGTTTATCGTTATCGGATTAGTGTGGATTGCGATCCCCACGCGGATTACACCGATTGAACCATCGCCTCCTCCAACTGCATCACCAGCGCCATCACCATTACCAGTTGAACAACCGTCACCGGTCGAACAACAGCCTGCGAGTTTTGTGGGCCAACTTCATCTGATCATTCCAGTCGCTGGAGTGCAGCCAGATCAGTTACTCGACACGTTTGACGACGCGCGCTCCGAGGGCCGTGTTCACGATGCGATCGACATCATGGCGCCCGCAAACACGCCCGTCCTCGCTGCTTCAGACGGTAAGATCGTGAAGCTGTTTCAAAGCGAACGCGGCGGCACGACGATCTATCAACTGAGCGCTGATGAAAAGATGATTTTCTACTACGCTCACCTCGCAGGCTACGCCGCTGGTCTGTCAGAAGGATCTTTCGTTCGTCAGGGAAACGTCATCGCTTACGTCGGCGACACCGGAAACGCCGGCGCGGGAAATTACCATCTTCACTTCTCGATCACACTCGTCACCGATCCGAAACGCTACTGGGAAGGCGCCACCAACATCAATCCGTATCCAATGTTGCGCCGATAATCCAACATCTGCTGTCCGCTAATCGTCCAGAACCCACGCAAAACCACGGATTACACGGAAGAATTACGAGGAACGCTCGTTGCTCCAACGCACGTGAAAGGGAGTCAACAACAATGAAGCTATTCGTGCTTATTTTGATCTTATCCGTGTTCCTTGTTTCGGGCTGCACAGTGGAGCCCAAAAACGCTCCGGTAGCCAGAGACACACCGGCACCGTCAACACCATCACCAACACCAACTCCAACAGCCGAACCTAGCCCGGAAATGTCGTCTGCTCCAAACGCGATTCCGACCGACACGCGCGTCGTCGTCAACATACCCGCGTATCGCATGGACATCTTCGAAAACGGCTCTTTGATCAAGACGTATAAGATCGGTATCGGCACACCTGAGTTTCCACTCCCCACAGGCCTGCGAAAAGCTGAAAGCGTAATCTTCAATCCGACATGGACCGTGCCTGACGAATCGTGGGCGGCAGAGATGAAGAACGTGAGCGTTGGTGAGACTGTCGAAGCAGGCAGTAAGAACAACCCACTCGGCATTATCAAGATCCCGATCGGTCTGCCTTCATTGATTCACGGCGGCAAAGCGCCCGCGAAGATCGGCACTTTTGCTTCGCATGGATGCGTCGGCTTGACGAATAAACAGATCAAAGACTTCGCCATGCGACTCGCTAACGCGGCGAACACGGAAATAGACGACGCGCAAGTGACTTCTTATTTAAGCGAGAAAACGCGGACACGTGAGGTTAAGCTCGATGAGCCCGTTCCGGTTGAACTGCGCTACGAGACTATCGTGATCGAGGATGGCAAACTGCACATCTACAAAGACGTTTACGACCAGAAAACGAATACAGAGGAGAACCTGCGAAACGTCTTGTCGGCACACGGATTGAATTGGGAAGAGTTGCCCGCCGCGCAGCAAACTCAAATGCTGAATGCGCTTAAATCCGTGTCGAAAAAGAAGGAGGCCGTAGTCGCGATAGCTTCACCGGCGCAAAAAGGATACCCGGCGCCGGCCCAGCTAGACAGTGGTCGCTAACTCGCAGGAATCAAGCACCGGCGCGTCTTCAACGGGCGCGCCGGCTTCACCGTAGTAAGGACGCCCGTTCTCAATCGCTTCGAAATATTCTTCAATCCGATCGAGCACTTCGTTAACCGAGTGTGAGTGATAAATCGAAGTGCGAAACAGCGCGCCGCCCTGTAGCCCGCGCGTAAACTGTCCCGCCAACTGCTTCATGCGATTGATCGCCGGCGTTTCCGGCATGTCTTCACGCAACATATCGAAGTACTCGTGCAGGATCGCGCGTTTATCCGCGAGCGACGGCTCAAAGATCGGACGCCCGTGCATCGCATCTTCGATCTGGCGAAAGATCCACGGATTCGCCATCGCACCACGGCCAATCAAAACGCCATCGCAACCAGTCTCGCGAAACTTTTCAAAAGCGCCTTCGATCGTCGTGACGTCGCCACTGCCTGACACCGGCACTTTCACCGCTTGCTTCACCTGTCTGACGAGATCCCAGTTGGCGAGCCCGCGATAACCCTGCTCTTTCGTGCGTCCGTGCAACGCGATATGTTCGACGCCGCAATCTTCAGCAAGCTTCGCGGTGTCGACGGCGTTGATCGTGTGATCGTAGAAGCCCGCGCGGATCTTCACCGTGAGCGGAATCGTGATTACTTTCTTAACTTCTTTAAGGATCGTTTCAAGCCGGCTGTGGTCCTTCAACAAACCCGAGCCGCCGCCATGTTTGACGACTTTCGGCGCCGGACAGCCGCAGTTCACGTCGAGAATGTCAGCGCCGACTTCCTGCGCCATCTCCGCGGCCATGGCCATGCGTTCCGGCTGTCCACCAAAGATCTGGACCGCAAACGGGCGTTCATCCTCATAGAAACGCATCTGCCGTTTCGACTTCGGATTGTTACGCGTCAACCCTTCGACCGAAATGAACTCGGAAACAGACAAACCCACGCCGCCACGCCGTTTCAACAGTCGGCGAAACGACACGTCGGTCACGCCCGCCATCGGCGAAAGCACGAGCGGCGGGTTGATCTCGACGTCACGAATCTTGAAAGGCTTGATTTCCGGCATCACGGTTTGATCGTTACTGGAGTGCCGACCGCAACTGAGTCGAACAACTCCTTCATGTGCTCATTCTCCAACGCGACGCAGCCCAATGTCCAATCGCTGCTCGCGCCGTGGCCGTGAATGTAGATCAGGCCACCGAGCTTCGTGTACTGCGGCGGCGCAACCTTGCGGCGTTGCGCATCCACGATCGCATCGTACTGGGCTCTCGTGATCATTCCGGCGCGCAGCCCGCGCTCCGCGTCCTCGACGTTTGGATAACTGACGCCGAGCGAAAGGTAATACGCGCTCTTGTTGTTTTTTACGAAGACGTAGAAGTCGCCTTCGGGCGTCGCGCCATCGCCTTCACGTTGCTTATCGGCGACAGGATTAAAGCCGAGTCCGACACGATACGTGCGCACCAAGGTTTTGTCGGAATACAGCTCGAGCTTTCGGTCCTTTTTGTAGACGACGATTCGGGGGTTCTTGATGGGCTCTCTCTGAAACCACAGATTAAGACCAATAACACAAATCAAACCGATGATTACGATTCGCGTTATTGGTATCAATCAGTGTTACTGCTTCTTCTTCTCGTCTTTGTCTTTGGAAGCCGCGGCCGGCGCCTTGATCTTCAGCAGCGGTTCAACGGCCGCGCGATGAGTCTCGGTGAGCTTGATAAACGCTTCGTTACGCAGTTTCTGCAAGTAATCTTCGCGTTCCTTGGCCTGCGCTTCCATCAACATTGCTTCGCGAACGCGATTCTCGTTGAAGACCGGCTGCGTGCCGCCCGGCGTGCGCGCGTCGACGCGAAGGATCTGGTAACCCTCCTGGGTCCGAATCGGTTCGGTCACGCCGCCGGCCTGAACGTTCTTGATTGAGGCGACAAGATCTTCGCGCAGATTCGGAACGTCAAACTCGCCAACGTAGCCCTTGTCCTGTGGCGCTGAACGCTGGCCGTTCTTCTCGCGCTCGGAGTTCGAAGAAGCAAGAGAACCAAAGTCGGTGCCTGCCCGCGCCTGGGCGATCAGCTCGAGAGCGCGCGCTTTGACAGTCACTTCATCTTTGCCGGTGGTGGTCAGGTAGATCTCGGAAAGCTTCACGCTTTCGGGTTTACGAAACTTGTCAGGGTGCGTGTCGAAGTACTTCTTGAGTTCCGCCTGTGAGAAACCGAGATAGACGCGACGATCGACTTCCTGCTGCAAGACCGCCTGCTTCATCATCTCGTTGCGCATCGTGCGCCGAATGTCCTCGGGATCGAGCTTGCTCTCGCGCATTGCGGCGTAGAGTTTTTCGATGGAGTTGATGCCCTGCTCGTTGGCGATCGCCAACATCCTGCGGTTCACTTCAGCTTCGATATCGGCGGCCATATCGAGCTCTTTGCCTCGTTGCAGCAACAGCTTCTCGTTGATCAGGGTGAAGATTAGCTCGGCCTGCCGCTTCGAGGCCTCTTCGATCGCTTTTTGCTCGGGCATTCCCTGCTGTTTGAGTGCTTCGATGCGGTCCTGCGTCTCTTTCTTGAGCATCGAGAGGGTGATAACGTCGTCGTTGACCTGGGCGATGACTTCGTCCACGACCGTCATTTCGCCTTCCTGGGCGAAAGCGTTGGTGGCAAAGAAAGCGAGGAGAATTGCTAGGGCTAAAAACTTGAATTTCACTACGACACTCCTAAATAGTGGTTTGTACTTTGTGCTTAGTACTTTGGACTTGGTTTTGACAAAGTTACCAAGCACTAAGTACAAAGCCCATCCTTGAGGCCGGATTCTAATCCGCGGCCTGAATACGTAGCAACACGTCACGCGCAAACTCGAGCACGCTGTCCTGCTCGTCTTCGGTCAAAACGATCCGCAAAACGCCATTTGGCGTGAAGGCGGCGCCTCCATGACTACTAACGAAATCCGCCAGTTTTTCCGGCGAAATTCGCGCTTTTTCGCTGAATTTGACGGCGATCCCGTCCGGGGTTTTATCCAGCGAAACGATGCCCAATTCTTCCGCCGTCCGGCGCAAGCGGGCATAAGAAAAAAGTCTCTCGACCGAGGGCGGAATGCGCCCGTAACGGTCCTCAGTTTCCGTCCGAATACTCTGTAGGGTCGTTTCGTCGCGGGCCGAAGAAACACGTTTGTACGTTCTCAGCCGCTGTCCCATGTCCGAAATGTAGTCCTCGGGAATGGCTACATCCACAGCCAGATTGAGCGTGACGCTGGTTTCGTCTTCCACCTCTTCGCCGCGAAGTTCGGCGACGGTGCGTTCGAGCATCTGCGTGTAAAGATCGAACCCGAGCGCCTCGAGGTGTCCCGACTGCTCGCCGCCAAGCAAACTGCCCGCGCCGCGGAGTTCGAGATCGAGGGCCGCGATGCGAAAACCCGCCCCAAGATCGGAAAACTCACGAATTGCTGCTAAACGACGACGCGCGATGGGCGTGAGCTCCTGTTCGGCCGGAATCAGCAGATACGCATAAGCCCGGCGACTCGAACGTCCCACACGTCCACGCAATTGGTAAAGCTGAGAAAGACCGTAGTGATCGGCGCGGTTTATGATGATGGTGTTCGCCCGGGGGATGTCTATGCCGTTCTCGATGATGGTAGTCGCAACCAGAACGTCATATTTGTAATCGATGAAGTCGAGCATTACCCGCTCCATCTCTTTCTCGTTCAACTTTCCATGGCCGATGGCCAAACGGGCCTGCGGAACGAGACGCTGCACTAGCGCGGCAACCGTCTCGATAGTCTCGACGCGATTGTGGATAAAAAAGACCTGTCCGCCGCGCGAGAGCTCCAGTTCGATCGCCGATTTAATGACACTGTCGGAAAACTGCACCACCTGCGTTTGAATCGCAAGCCGGTCACGAGGCGGAGTCTCGATCAACGACATGTCGCGCATGCCGCTGAGCGACATGTTGAGCGTGCGCGGAATCGGGGTCGCGGAAAGCGTCAACACGTCCACGCGCTTCTTCAACTGCTTGAGCCGCTCCTTGTGAGCTACTCCAAATCGCTGCTCTTCGTCTACGACGACTAGGCCCAGATCCTTGAAACGAACGTCTTTCGAGAGCATGCGATGCGTGCCGATGATCACGTCGACTTCGCCTGACTCGACCCGTTTCACGACCTCCTTTTGCTCCTTCTGCGAGCGGAAGCGCGACAATAGTTCGACTTTGACGGGAAAAGGCGCGAAGCGATTGCGGAACGTGTCGTAGTGCTGGTAGGCGAGTATTGTCGTCGGCGTCAGCACAGCCGCCTGTTTCCCTTCCATCACCGACTTGAACGCCGCGCGCATCGCGACTTCAGTCTTGCCGTAACCGACGTCGCCGCAAAGCAGACGGTCCATCGGCACCGGTTCTTGCATGTCTTTCTTTACGTCTTCGATCGCGGTCTCCTGGTCCGGCGTCAACACGAATGGAAAACCGTCTTCAAACTCCTGTTGCCACGGCGTGTCGGCAGCGAAGGCGAAGCCGCCGACGAGTTTTCGTTCCGCGTAGAGACGGAGCAGTTCGTCGGCCATGTCGCGCATGGCGCGTTTCGCTTTGGCCTTGGTCTTTTGCCAGCCGAGTCCGCCGAGGCGATCGAGTTGCGGCTGATGTCCTTCGGCGCTGGAATAACGCTGGACCAGGTCGAGCCGTTCGACGGGAACGAAGAGCTTCGCTTCATCGGCGTAATAGAGCAGCATGAACTCGCCGGAGCGAGGTCCGAGATCGAGAGTTTGCAGGCCGCCGAAACGGGCAACACCGTGATCGATATGGACCACGAAATCGTTGGGACGCAGATCGCGAAAGTCGGAAAGGAAAGCGGCTGTTTTCGAACGGCGGCGGCGTCCTTCAGTGCGTGCGGCTCGTTCGGTAGTTCCGCGACGATCGATCGTGGTCGTGGTTTCGTCGAAAACGTCGGATTCGACGTGGACGATCAATTGCGACTTCGGCAACTCGAAACCGCCGCTGATGCGGCCGACAGTGACAACGACCGGTGTCGGTCCGGCACCCGACGTCTCGCCAATCAGCGCGAGACGCGACTCGATCTCGTACTCTTTCAAAATCTCCGAGATGCGTTCGGCGACGCCGAGACTCGGCATCACAAACAGCGCCGTCTCGCCTTCTTCCGCCGCCTGTTTCACTCCAGCGGCTAGATCCGCGATACGTCCGTGATAGCGCATCGTCGATTGCGCCTGCCAATCGACTTCCACGGCTTTTTCGGCAATCGGAAACAGGAACGCCGGAACGCGAGCACTGCGTGCGCGGCCGAGTTGAATTACCGGCGCTTCGGCGTCCAACTGCAGATTCATATCGGTTTCCGCCGCGACACGGCCGAGCGTGCGAAGCTCGATTCGCTGGCGGTTTTCGATGAGCGTGCGTAGTTGTTCGGCGTTGAGAAACAGTTCTTCCGGCGTGAGAGCAATGTCGTCAGCCTGATCGATCTCGTTGTAACGATCGTTGAGTCGTTCGTAAAACTCGCTGAGATACGACTCGATCGCGCCGGGTTCGTCAACGACGATCACGACGTCCTGCAAGTGATCGAAAACGCTGGCGTCGCTGTTTGTGGTCAGCGCAATCAACCACTCCCAACCGGCAAATGCCTCGCCTTCGTCAGCGAAAGCGGTGCGATCTCGTAACGAACGGTCATAGCGTTCGTCAGCCCAACGTTCACGCGCTCCTTCACTCCAGATCTGAAAATCGACCGCGTTCACTGACCATTCGCGCATCGGCGGCACTTCGACGGTATCGAGTTGTCCGGTCGATAACTGCGTTTCCGGATCGAATTCACGCAG
>Ga0315912_10003534_pt1 | contig 15460 bp, 18 predicted proteins | sample VfabasoilMG_FD_204469 | JGI IMG/M metagenome (GOLD analysis project Ga0315912, IMG submission 204469) | Garden soil microbial communities collected in Santa Monica, California, United States - V. faba soil | ecosystem: Environmental > Terrestrial > Soil > Garden | place: USA: California... | reverse complement strand
TCCAAGTCCACCAGTCCGTCCACTTCTTCGGCAGCCGCGGGTTCTCCGCCTGCGCGACCGCGCAGCGCAGCACGTCCTCGACGCAAGGGTCCTGCCGCGACTTCGTGAGCTCGCACAGGCGCGTGTAGAGCTTGTTAGGGTCCTGGCCCTTCAGGTCCGCGACCTTCTTGAAGCCGAGCAGCAGGAAGTCCTTCGCGCACGCGGGCCCGACCGAGCCGAGCTCCTGGAAGGCCTTCCACGATTCGCGTTGCGCCGGATCATCGGGCGGTGCGGCGCGCTTCGAGCGCCTGGCTTCCTTGCTGGGCTGCTCGCGCTCGCTGCGCACGAGCGCGAAGAAATCCTCGAGCGTCTGCCCCGGCATCGAGGCGAACGTGTGGCCCGTGAGCCCGATGTCCTTCATGCGATCGAGCCGGAAGCTGCGGAAGCCCTTGCGCAGCTCGCACCAGGCCGCGAGCGTCCACGTCCGGCCCCAGAAGAACAAGCCGAGCGGCCGCAGGTCGCGTTCGCTCTCCGCGCCGGCCTCGTCGGTGTAGTTGAGATGCAGAACGAGCGACTCCTCGAGCGCCTGCCGCACGAGCGCCATGCGCTCGCCCTCCTCGGCGCGCAGCTGCGGCTCGGGCGCGTAGAGCCGGTTCTTCTCGATCTTCGTCGCAAGCCGATCGGGCAGCACGTGCTCGACCTTCCTCAGCGCGCTCTTCGCCGAAGCCGCCAGCGCGCGGTCCGACCAGCTCTCGACCATGCGCGCGCCGAGGACGAGCGCGGCGATCTCCTGCGCGTCGAACATCAGCGGCGGCAGGTCGAAGCGCGCCGGCAGCGCGTAGCCGACGCCGGCCTCGCCCTGGATCGGCACGCCCGAGCAGACGAGGTCCTGCACGTCGCGGTAGATCGTGCGCTCGGAGACCTCGAGCTCGCCGGCGATCTGCGCCGCGGTCGTCGCACGACCACGGCGCAGGAGCTGGACGATCTGGAACAGTCGATCCGCGCGGCGCATCGCTACCTTCCTACCGCGCGCAGGCTTCGAACTCCACCGCGGCCGGAATCGCGTGCGTGATCGTGACGCGCACGCCGTTGGGATCCTTGACGGTGAAGGCGCGCATGCCCCAGGGATAGTCGGTCGGCGGCATGACGACCGCGACGCCGGCCTTGCGCAGGCGCTCGTACTCGGTGTCGGCGCACTCGACCCGCAGGCACAGCGTCAAGCCCTCGCCGGAGAAGCTCCCCGGCGCCTCCTTGTCGGGCGGCATGAACCCGAGATCGGGCGCGCCCTTCGGCCCGCCGCGCACGCCGAGGTAGTGCTCGTGCTCGTAGGAGAGCTCGAAGCCGAGCTTGTCGATCCAGAAGGCGCGCGTCTCGCGCATGCGTGAGGTTGTGACACAGGGGACGATCGATTGGGTCAGGATGGTGGCTTGGGTCTGCATGGTGAGCTTTCTGCCGCGAGCACCTTGCCCGACGGCGAAAGCCATCCTGCGGACCCCCTCCTGACAACGTCCTGTCAGGAGCCTGCCGGAACCTGCGAAAGTTCGCGCGCGCGCAGCTGCCCGCAGCCGCCGTCGACGTCCTGGCCGGCCGAGACGCGCAGCTTGGCGAGCACGCCGCGCTGCATCATCCCGCGCACGATCTCCTGCGCGCGCGCGTGCGGCGTGCGCGTGTGCGGCAGGCCGTCGACCTTGTTGTAGAGGATGAAGTTGACGATCGCGTAGTGCCCGCGCAGCAGCTCCGCGAGTCGGTCGAGCTCGTCCTCGCCGTCATTGACGCCCTCGAGCAGCGTCCACTGGTACTGGATCGGGTACGTCGTCGCGCGCGAGTAGGCCTGCGCGAGCTCGATGAGCTCGGCCGGATCGAACTGCGGCGCGCGCGGGAGCAACTCGGCGCGCAAAGCGGCCTTGGTCGTATGCAGCGAGAGCGCCAGCGCGGGCTTCACGCGTCCCTGCGGCAGCCGCTCGAACACGCGCCGGTCGCCGATGGTCGAGAAGACGAGGTTCTTGTGCGCCAGCGCGCCCTCGGTGCCGAAGAGCTCGATCGCCTCCAGCACGTTGTCGAGGTTGTGGGCCGGCTCGCCCATGCCCATGAACATCACCCGGCGCACGTGCCGGCGCGAGCGCGCGACCGCGACCTGCGCGACGATCTCGGCGCTGCCGAGCTGGCGCAAGAGGCCCAGCGTGCCGGTCATGCAGAACGTGCAGCCGACGGCGCAGCCGGCCTGCGAGGAGATGCACACGCCGTCCCGCGGCAGCAGCACGCTCTCGATCGTCTGGCCGTCGGTGAGCTCGAGCACGAAGCGCGCGGAACCATCGAAGCCGGCGTGCTCCGAGCGCACGAGGGCGATCGCCGCGAGCTCGGCGTGGATCGCAGGCAGCTCCGCGAGCAGCGACTTCGGGAAGGACGTGTTGGCCTTCTTCGTGAACGCGTCGAGCGGGAGGCCGCGCACCCAGGCGCGCAGCGCGAGGGTCTCCTGGCGCGGGCTCGCCCCGGCGGAGCGGAGGCGTTGTCGGACGTCTGCGAGGCGCATGGGAAGCCGTCATGCTAGCACGCTGTAGAATGCGCGCGAATCGCACATGGCTGTCCGCATCGTCCGACTCGGTTCCCCGCGCGCCTCCGGCGAAGGCACGCGCATCGGCACCGTCCGCCGTCCGCCGCGCGGTGTGCCCAAGACCAAGTTCGCGTCGGAAAACTGGTACGACGTGTGGTTTCCGAACCTCGCGCCGAGCGTCGAGACGATGAAGCTCGGGCAGGGCGCGAGCTCGCCCGCTGAATGGGCGAAGTTCGTGAAGCGCTACCGCCATGAGATGGCGACGCCGGAGAACTCCCGCACGATCGAGCTCCTCGCGGTGCTCTCGCAGCAGTCGAACTTTTCCGTCGGCTGCTACTGCGAGGACGAGGCGCATTGCCACCGCTCGGTCTTGCGCTCGCTGCTCGAGCAACATGGCGCGCGGATCGTCTGAGGCTCATTGTGCGCGTAGCCGCGATCTACGACCTGCACGCCAACCTGCCCGCGCTCGAAGCGGTGCTCGAGGACGTGCGGCGCGCCAAGGTGGACCTGGTCATCGTCGGCGGTGACGTGCTCCCCGGGCCCATGCCGCGTGAGTCGCTCGACTTGCTGTACAGCCTCGAGATCCCCACGCGCTTCCTGCACGGCAACGGGGAGAGCGAAACGCTCGCGCTGATCGACGGCCACGAGACCGGCAAGGTTCCCGCGAGCTATCGCGAGGCCATGCGCTGGAACGCCGATCAGGTGCGCGGGAAGCACGAGGGGCTCCTGCGCGGTTGGCCGGCGGAACAACGGATTCGGATTCCGCCGCTCGGCGATGTGCTCTTCTGCCACGCGACGCCGCGCAACGACTTCGAGATCTTCGTCGCGACGACGCCCGAGGAAGTGCTCAGGCCGATCTTCGAGGCGACGGGGGCCGACGTGGTCGTCTGCGGCCATACGCACATGCAGTTCGACCGACGCATCGGGCAAACCCGGGTCGTCAACGCGGGAAGCGCCGGCATGCCGTTCGCCGAACCGGGCGCGTATTGGCTGCTCCTCGGTCCGGACGTCGAGCTGCGGCGCACGAAGTTCGATCTCACACGAGCGGCAGAACGAATTCGTCGCACCGACTATCCGCAGGCGAGCGAGTTCGCGGACCAGAGCGTCCTGCACCCGCCGACGGAGCGGGAGATGCTCGCGCTCTACTCGAAAGCCGAGCTGCGCTGATCAGCCGAACATCGCCCGGCCCGCATTCAAGCCCGCGTAGCCGGCAGCCATGCACGCGAGCAGCGTCGCCGCTGCGTACCCGAAGGCCTTCGCGAGCTCGCCTGTCCCGAAGTAGGAGAGCGTCTCCTGGTTGAACGCGGAGTACGTCGTGAAGCCGCCCAGGATCCCGACCGTCAGGAACAGTCGCGTGTTTGGCGAGAAGTCGGGCTTCACGCTCGAGGCATGCATCACGAGCGCGATCGCGAACGAGCCGATCAAGTTCACCGCCAGCGTGCCCCACGGGAATCCCGTCCCGAACTTCGTCACGCTCCACTGTCCGATCAGGTAGCGCCCACCCGAGCCGAGCGCTCCGCCGAGACAGACGAGCAGCAGCCTCTCCATCCCTACTTCGTGATCGCCACCGCCGTGCCCTCGAGCGCGACGTGGAAGACGCGGTCGATGTCGGGCTGCAGCATGCGCACGCAGCCGTGCGAGGCGCCCTGCTCGATCCAGTCCTTCGAGGGCTCGCCGGTGAAGCCGTGGAAGCCGATGCCGGTCGTGCCGAGCGTGTTCGCGTCGAGCGCGATCCAGTAGCCGCCGAGCACGTTTTTCGGATCGCTGGCGGGGATCACCTGCTTCGAGTCGGGATCGGTCCACTGCGGATCGCGCACGCGCTTCAGGATCGTCGTCGAGCCCTCGGGGGTCGGCGACTGCGCGGCGCCGAGGCCGATCGGCATGCAGGCGAGCAGGATCGGGACGGTTCCGCCCGGGAGCGTGCGCCAGAGGAGCATGCGATACATGCCCTTCTTCACCTCGACGTGCAGGCTCTTGTCGGAGAGGTCGAGCACGCGCAGCTTCTGGCCGACGCGCATCTTCTTGTCCTCGAAGCCCTCGTTGAGGTAGGCGAACATGCCGGCGCTGGTGCGGTAGCGCTTGGCGATGACCGAGGGCAGCTCGCCTTTCTCGACGAGATGCGTCGTGATGCCGAACGCCTGCGCGCCCGGGATCGCCTCGCTGCTGAAGAAGAGCCGCTTGCAGAAAGGCTCGAGCGCGTCCCCGAGCTCCGTGGCCTTCTTCGGATCGGTCGCGACGAGGCGCGCGAGTTCCGCGCTGCCCTGCGTGACGAGCGCGGGGATCTGCGCCGGGTCCTTGGCGGCGGCGGCGAGCAGCGCCTGCACGTCGCCGGCGAAGAGCGGGGAGAGCGAGGAGAGGGCCAGGTACGCGACGAAGATCAAGGTGCGGCGCAGCATGGCCGGAGCATGGCGAATCGCCGCGGCCAACTCAACGGGTCAGCGGCGCGCGCGGAAGGGCTTGGTGCGTTCGATCTGTGTCGTGCGGGCGCGCTGTCCGTCGTGAACGGTGAGCTCGTCTCCGCTGACCGAGACCTTCCACTTGTTGTTGCGGTCGAGCGTGCCCGCGAGCTGATGCAGGAACTCCGCCCCGAAGTCGACGACCTCGATCGCGTCGCCCCGGTGCACCGGTTCCTCGATCGGCAGGCCCTTCGGTCCGCGGTGGGGGAAGACGAGCACGCGCTGCGCGGCCTTGGAAGCGCGATGGAGCTTCTTCGATTCGGGAATGCCGATCTCGATCCAGGTCCGGATGACACCGTCGTAGCCTTTGACACACACAGCCGGCTCGTCGCCCTGGCACAGGCCGGGCGTGAGCTCGATCCCGGTCTCGTGGCACAGGCACCAGGCCAAGACGCGCGCGACGAGGTACTCGCCGACCTCCGAGGAATGGCGCGCGATACGCAGGTCGAGCTCGTCGCGCCGCTTCGTCGGCGCGTCCTCGAACCCGATCTGGAAGCGGTGCAGGAGGCTGCCCTGGCTCATCCCTGGACGAGGCGCAGGACGGCCGGGTCGTTCTTCTCGCGCGCGAGCTCGAGCGGGCTCTTGCCGAACTCGTTCGTGCGCTTGGGATCGGCGCCGCGCGCGAGCAGGGCGGCGACCATGCGCGCGTCCTGGTTGTTGACCGCGGCGTGCAGCGGCGCCCAGCCGCCGTGCTGCTGGCTGTCGGGATCGGCGCCGTGCTCGAGCAGGAGCTCGACGCACTCGAGGTTCCTGCCGGCCACCGCGGCGTGCAGCGCGCGCAGCTCCATGCCGTTCTTCGACACGGCTTCGACGTTCGCGCCGCGCTCGATCAGGAGGCGCGCGCAGGCCGGCTGCGCGAAGTAGCAGGCCAGCTGCAGCGCGTTGAAGCCGTCGCCCTGGAAGGCTTGCGCGGCGCTCGGGTCGAGCTCGAGGATCTGCGTCACGCGCGGCGTGTCGCCGATCGCAGTGGCCGTGTACAGGTCGAGCTCGGGGTGGTAGGCGAGCAGGGCTGCGACGCCGTCCGCTTGCTGCCGGTAGGCCGCGCGCAAGACGATCGAAACTCCCTGCTCGTCGCGCGCGGCGGCGAGCGCGGGCTCCTCGGCCAGCAGCTCCTTGAGGCGCGCGAGGTCGCCGCGCTCGATGGCCTGGAACGCGTCGTGGGGGTGGGACATCGGGCGGAGAGCTTAGCGCGCTATCCTCTGATCGCCCATGTCGGTTCCCCGCGATCCCGAAACACGCCTCGGCGGCTCCGACCGCACGTTCCCGGTCACGCGCCACACCGCGATCGCGGCGGCGCAGAGCAGCGATCCGGCGGAGCGCACGGCCGGGCACGAGGCGCTGATCCGCGCCTACTGGAAGCCCTGCTACGCCTACGCGCGGCTGCGCTGGCGGCTCTCGAACGAGGACGCGAAAGAGCTCGCGCAGGAGTTCTTCACGCACGCATTCGCGGACAAGCTCTTCGCGCGCTACGAACCCGCGCGCGGACGCTTCCAGAGCTTCTTGCGCGGCTGCCTCGAGCTGCACGCGAAGAAGCAGCGCGAGCGCGACGGACGTCTCATGCGCGGCGAAGGCGCGCGGCCGGTCGAGCTCCCGGACCTGGCCTCCGAGGAGCAGCACGAGGGCGTGTTCCAGCGCGAGTGGCGCCGGCACGTGCTCGAGCTCGGGGTCGAGGCGCTGCGCGCGCGCTGCGAGGCCGAGGGCAAGCAGATCGGGTTCGCGCTGCTCGAGCGCTACGACCTGCACGATCCCGAGTCCGGGCCGCGTCCGAGCTACAGCGAACTCGCGCGCGAGTTCGGCATCCCCGAGACGACGGTCACGAATCGGTTGCACTGGGCGCGCGGCGTCCTGCGCGAGCTCGTCCTGCTCGAGCTCGAGCGCGTCGCGGGCAACGAGGACGAATGGCGCGCCGATGCGCGCTCGCTCTTCGGCGGAGAAGGCTCGTGAGCGGCATCTCCGACGGCGCGCTCGAGCACCTGCGGCAGTCGCTGGCCGCGACACCCGAGGCCGGCTCGCGCTACGAGCTCCTGCGCGAGATCGGACGCGGCGGGATGGGCGTCGTGTTCCTCGCGCGCGACCGCGAGCTCGAGCGCGAGGTCGCGCTCAAGGTGCTCGGGGCGAGCCTCTCGACGCGCGCGGCGGCCGAGCGGCTGCGGCGCGAGGCGCGCATCGCGGCCGGGCTCGAGCATCCGGGCATCGTCCCCGTGCACGACGTGGGCGTCTTGCCCGACGGACGGCCGTTCTACGTGATGAAGCACGTGCAGGGCGCGCGCCTGGACGAGATCGCGCGCTCGCCGATGCCGCTGCGCGCCAAGCTCGACGTCTTCCTGCGCGTCTGCGAGGCGACGGGCTACGCGCATGCGCGCGGCGTCTTGCACCGCGACTTGAAGCCCGAGAACGTGCGCGTCGGCGGCTTCGGCGAGGTGCTCGTGCTCGATTTCGGCGTGGCCAAGCTGATAGACGCGGCCGAGTCCGCCGGCACGGTCGTCGGGACGCCCGGCTTCATGGCGCCCGAGCAGGCGCGCGGCGAGAGCGACCTCGACGCGCGCGCCGACATCCACGCGCTGGGCGCGATCCTGCGCGAGCTCTGCGGTCCGTCCGCGTCGCGCCCGCTGCGAGCGATCGTGAGCATGGCCACGGCGGAGAATCGCGGCGAGCGCTATCCATCGGCCGAGGCGCTCGCTTCGGACGTGCGCGCCTTCCTCGCCGACGATCCGATCAGCGCGCTGCCGGAGAACCTCGGCCGTCGCATGGCGCGCCTGGCGTACCGCCACCGGGTCGCGCTGGCGCTCGTGGGAGGCTACCTCGCCCTGCGCCTCGCCGTACTTTTCGCCACGAAGACGTAAAGGATTCGGAGAGCCTGCGGGAGAGTCTGCCGGCCGCGCAGAAGTGCGGCAGAATGGCACCCCTTCGGCCCCGGCCCTCCCTCTCCATCCATGAGCAAGCCTGTCTTCGGTCTCATCCTCGGCGGCATCCTCGGCATCCTCGACGGACTCTCGGCCCTGCTCTCGGCGCCCGAGGTCAAGTCGCAGATCGTCACGATCGTGATCGGCTCGACCTTTAAGGGCGTCGTCGCCGGCGTCCTGATCGGCCTGATCGCGCGCAAGCTGCGCTCGCTGCCGCTGGGGATCCTGTTCGGTCTCCTGATCGGCCTCGCGCTCGCGTACGCCGTCGCCGCGATGCCCGACGAGAACGGCAAGCACTACTACTGGGAGATCATGCTGCCCGGCTCGCTGCTCGGAGCGATCGTGGGCTACGCCACCCAACGCTACGGACGCGTCGGCCCGACGGCCGCTCGCGCTTAGTCCTCCAACCCCTCTGAAAGGAAACTCCACCCATGGCCAACGTCAAACCGATCCCCGAAGGCTACGCCACCCTCACCCCGCACCTCGTCGTCAAGGACATCGAGAAGTCAGTCGAGTTCTACAAGAAGGCCTTCGGCGCCGAGGTCTGCGGCGTCTTCCCCGGCCCGGACGGCAAGCCGATGCACGGTGACATCAAGATCGGCAACTCGCACGTGATGCTCTCGCCCGAGAACCCTCAGTGGCAAACGAAGGGCCCCGCGGCGCTCGGCGGCTCGCCGGTGACGCTCGCGCTCTACGTGACCAGCGTCGACCAGTCCTTCAAGCGCGCGGTCGACGCGGGCGCGAAGCCGGCGATGCCTCCGACCGACATGTTCTGGGGCGACCGCTTCTCGATGGTCTCCGACCCCGAGGGGCACGTCTGGTCGATCTCGACGCACATCAAGGACCCGACGCCGGCCGAGATGGAGAAGGCGATGAAGGAATCGGGGATGTGCACCTGAGCCTGCGGCTCAGCCCTGCCCATCGACGATCGCGTCGGCCTCGATCTCGACCAGCATCCGCGGGTCGACGAGCGCCTTGACGACGAGCATGCTGGTCGCAGGCAGGATCTTGCCGAAGACAGCACCGTGGGCGCGGCCGACTTTCTCCCAGTCGGCCGCGTCCACGATGTACATGCGCGTGCGCACGACGTCCTCGAGCCGCGCGCCGGCGAGGGTCAGCGCACGGGCGATGTTGAGCAGCGCCTGCTGCGCCTGCTTGCCGGCATCGCCTTCGATCAGCTTCCCGTCCGTACCGGTGGCCGTCGTGCCCGAGACGCAGACGAAGGACCCACAGCGCACCGCGCGCGAGTAGCCGACGATCGGCTCCCAGGGTGTCTGCGTCGAGAACGTCCGGCGCTGCGGCATCAGGGCTGGAAGCGCACTCCGAGGCTGAACGTGTCGATGTCGTCCGACACCAGGATGGTTGCGAGCAGGCCCAGCTGCGGAGTCGCCTTGTAGACGCCGCCGAGCTCGAGGAAAAGGTTCCCGTCGTTGTCGTCGAAGTCCGTGTATCCGAGCGTGCCGTCCAGCTCGAGCTGCTCGGTGGTCTGGTTGCGCACGCCGCCCCGCAGCTCGAAGCCGGAATCGTCGCCGCCCGGGTCCGCGTCCGCGTGCAACAGGGCGAACCCGAGGACGAGGTCGGTGTTCTGGACCTGCAGCGGCTGGTGGTAGCCGAGCCCGATCTTGATGATGTCGAGGTCCACGTCGGTGGCCCCGACGTCGCCGCTGAGGTGCTCGAGTCCACCATAGATGAACAGGTTGTTCGCGATCCCGTACGAACCCGAGAGGTCCAAGCCGTCGGGGCCGTCGCTGAAGCCGTCGCCGTCGCCGAGGACGAGCTCCAGCTGCGCGTAGGTGTACGAGAAGATCGAATTCTTCTCCTTCGTCGTGACGGGCGTCGGGCGCGGCGCGGGCTCCTGCCACGGCTGCGGTTGGTCGACGAGAGACGGAGCCAGAGCCAGACAGAGAGTTGAGATGAGCATTGGACCTCCTTAGGGGTTCGGGCCGGATCCTACAAAGCTGCAGAGTCCGGAGCGACTTGCGATTCGTTCATGCGCTAGATGTGCGGCCGGGTCAGATTGCGGTGACCTTCCTTGGTCACCACCACGTTGTCCTCGATGCGCACGCCTCCGTGCTGGAACAGGTGCTTGATCAGATCCCAGTTGAAGAGCTCCTTCTTCGGCCCTTCGCGGTGCGGCCGCAGCAGCATCTCGATGAAGTAGATGCCCGGCTCGATGGTGAAGACCTGGTTCTCCTCGATCGTGCGCGTCGTGCGCAGGTAGGGAAACTGCGGCGGCGGCGGGACAATTCCGCCCTCTGGCGCCTTCTGCCGGCCGCCGATGTCGTGCACCTGCAGCCCGAGGAAGTGGCCGACGCCGTGCGGGAAGAACGGATGCGTGAGGCCCGCCTCGACCGCCTCCTGGCCGCCGAGCTTGATCACGTCGACGCGCTTCAAGAGGTCGGCGATCTTGACGTGCGCGGCCTCGTGGATCGCGAGATACGGCAGGCCCGGCTTGACCAGCTTGCACAGCTCGAGCTGCACCAGCTCGAGACCTTTCCAGATTTCCCCGAAGGCGCGCTCGATGCCGCGCCCGGCCCAGGTGCGCGTGATGTCGCTGGCATAGCCCAGGAACTTCGCGCCGCAGTCGATCAGCAGCACGCGCCCGTTGCGCACCGTGCGCTTGCCGGTGTAGTGCAGCGTCGCGCCCTTGGCGTCGAGCGCCACGATCGTCGGGTAGGGCAGGTCGTTCTCCATGCAGCCCACGCCGGTGAGGTACTTCTGGTGGATCTCGAGCTCCGAGAGGCCCTCGAGGAAGGCCCCGCGCGCCGCGAGGTGCCCGCGCCCGCCGAGCTTCGAGGCCTCGTCCATGCAGGCGACCTCGTAGGGGCTCTTCAGCGCGCGATCCCAGTCGAGCCGCGCGACGAGCTCGGCCGGGTTGCAGTCGCCGGCGGCGATGCCGTGCTTCTGCGCCGCGGCAGGCGTGTCGCCGACGTAGGCCGTCTTGCCCTGCGGATCGATCTCCTTCCAGGCGGCCGCCTCGTCGGGCACCTCCTTGAACTCGAACTCGCCGAGCCAGAAGGGCGTGCCGATCGGGACCTGCTCGTACCAGTAGTCCTCGGGCTTGATGCGCACGAGCAGCGGCTTCTTGCCCGGACGGATGCAGACGAGGTGCTGCGGGCCCTCGAGCGGCGTCCAGTGCGCGAAGTGCGGCGTCGGACGGAAGGGCGCGTCCTGGTCGTCGGAGTAGTAGGTGAAGGGCACGCCCGACTGGATCACGAGCGCGTCGAGGCTCGTCGCGGCGAGCGCGGCCTCGGCCTTCTTCTGGCGTTCGGTTACGTGGGCGGGATAGAGCTTGACGTGCAGATCGACCATCTCACTTGACTCCGTGCATCCACTTGTTGATCAGTCGCGATAGCAGGAACATCACGATGCCGACTCCAAGGGCGGTGTAGATGATCGGCGTGTAGGCCTGCGTGTAGAGGCCGATCTTCTCGAGCCCGGGCTTGTCCTTGGCGGCGTCGATCATCGCGCCAGCGTCCGACGAAACGACGCCGGCGAGATAGTTCCCGATGGCAATCGACATGAACCAGGCGCCCATCACCATGCCGGTGATCTTCTCGGGCGCGAGCTTCGTCACCATCGAGAGGCCGACGGGCGAGAGACACAGCTCGCCGAAGGTGTGGATCATGTAGAGGCCGGCGAGGAAGCACCAGCTGATCTTGCCGTTCGCGTCCGCCCCATTGATCCCGTAGATCAGGAAGACGAAGCCCAGCGCCACGAGCACGAGCGCGATGCCGAACTTGGCCGGAATCGAGGGGTTCATCCGGCGCTTGTCGAGGATCACCCACAGCGCGGCGAAGATGGGTCCAAAGGTGACGATGAAGGTCGAGTTGACCGACTGGAACCACTCGGCCGGCATGCTCCACTTGCCCAGCGTCAGCGGGTTGATGTGCTGCGTAGCGAAGAAGTTGAGCGAATTGCCCGCCTGCTCGAAGCACATCCAGAAGAGCACGCTGCAGCCCAGGAGCAGCAGCAATACGAACATCTGCTGCCTCACGGTGCTCTCGCTCTTCAGCGCGATCGAGGCCAGGTAGAGCGCCATCAAGATGCCCAGGCCGCCGAGGATGTAGCCGACCCACTCGCCCTTGCCGAGCAGCCAGTACGTCAACGGCACGACGAGCGCGATTCCGACCAGCACCTGGATCACGGGCAGCAGGCTCTCGCGACCGGCAGGTGGAAGGCCCTGGCCCTGCAGCAATTTGCCGCCACGACCGAAGCAGACCACGCCCAGCAGCACGCCCAGGCCCGCCAGAAGGAATCCGTAGCGGTAATCAGGCTGGCCGTCCTTGCCCATCACGGCGGAGAACCATTGGCAGGCGATCGGCGCGAGCAGTGCGCCGATGTTGATGCCCATGTAGAAGATGGTGAAGCCGCCGTCGCGGCGCGGATCGCCGGGCCGGTAGAGCTTGCCGACGATCGTCGAGATGTTCGGTTTGAAGAGCCCGTTGCCGACGATGATCGTCGCCAAGCCGAGGAGGAACATGTCCTCGTTCGGGACCATCAGGAGGAACAAGCCGGCAGCCATGACCAGGCCACCGACCACGATCGAACGGCGGAAACCGAGCAGCCGGTCGGCGATCGTGCCGCCGAAGATGCCGAGCGCGTAGACGAGCGCGGTGAACGCGCCGTAGCGGATCGACGCCTGCTCCTGCGGCTTGTGGAACTGCGCCACCACGTACAGCGCGAGCAGCGCGCGCATGCCGTAGTAGCAGAAGCGCTCCCACAGCTCGGCGAAGAAGAGTACGTACAGCCCGCGCGGGTGGCCGAGCAGCGTGGGGCCTTCGAATTGGGCGTCGGGAGCGAGCGTGGTCTCGTCAGCCATGGATCCTCTCGCGGCGTTGGAAGGGAGAGCGCGGGATCGTACTGGATCGTGGTTCCGCGTGCTAAGGTGGGCCGGCGCGAGGATGGTGATGTTTTCGTTGCTGTTGCCGGTCCTCTGTCTCTCGACCCAGGTCAGCGCGCCGAAGCCCGCCGGTTTCCTGGGCGAGGCGCAGCAGTGGGTCCGCGAGCATGCGGGCGACTGGGAGAAGGGGGACTTCCTCTCCGACCGCCTGCGCAAGTCGAAGTCGGTCGTGCTCGTGCTGCCGGCACAGGCGGGCGCCGCGCCGACGATCGCGAAGCGCTGCTTCGAGGTGCTGCTCGCCGGTGACGAGCCGTGGTGCATCGGAGTGACGGCCGGCTGGGATGACGTGCGTGCTCTCGACAGCTGGCTCACCGAGGGCAAGGGCGCGTCCGGAACGCTGCTCGACAAGGGTGTCCTCGATCTCGCACGCGCGTGGAACGCCGACGAGAAGCACGCTCGCAAGCTGCGCGCGGCGGGCATCGACTACCGCGCGACGCGCGAAGCGGCAATGGGCTTGACCGAGTTCGTCGGGCGCATCGATCCGCAGTCGCAGCACCGCACAGGCGAGCTCCTCTCGCCGTTCCGCCAGCCCGGTCCCGATGGCAAGCATCGCTACGGTCAGGTCGACGACACGTTTCGCTTCGCAGTGAACATCCTGCTCCAGGATCTCGAGGGCCAGGTGGAGGAGCGACGCGCGGAGTGGGAGAAGGCCTTTGGTCCGGCCGTCGTGGCCGCGGGGCTGCGCAACCTGGTGCGCATTCGCCAGGCCGAGGTCGAGTCCTCGAAACCCGCGGAGTTCCGTCGCGGGCGCGCGCTGTGCCAGAACGCCGCTGCTGCGCGTGACGAGCTCGCGCCCGGGAGCGCGCTCGTCGCCTGCGTGCCGGGCGACGCACAGCTCGAGCTGCAGGACGCGCAGGCGGTCCTGGGCGAGGGCGCGCTCGTCGTGCTGATCCTCGCGCCGGGCGAGGACCCGGACTTCGTTGCGCTCTCGAGCGTGCGCGCGAGCGGCGTGCTGGACCTGCGCGAGTTGCCCAAGGAAGGCCCTTTGGCGGCCTGGTTCGCGGCGCACCTCGGCAAGCGCGCGGACCTCGTGCTCTGGGCCGGCGCGCGCTGACTACTCCCCGCGCGCGAGCTTCTTCTGCGCGCGGCCGAGCAACGCCGCGACGGCGCACCAGGCGACCGTCACCGGCACGGTGACCCAGGCGATCGCCCCCAGCGCCATCCCGGCCTTCTCGAACATCCCGGCGAAGCCCCAGCTGCCGACCTGGTCGCCGAAGCGGTAGACGAACGTGTCGACGAAGCTCTTCGACTTGTACTTCGCCTCGCGTCCGACGACCGTGAAGATCATCTCGCGCGCGGGCCGCGTGGTCGCGTGCTGGAACGTGCGCAGCACGATCTGTGCCGCGATCAACACGCCCAGCGTGGGCGAGAGCGCCATGGCCACGAGCATCACGACGGCCGCCGCGGGCTGCAGCATCAGCGTGAAGCCGATGCCCATCTTCTTGACCAGCCGCCCCGTGACGAACAACTGCACGAAGAGCGTCGCGCCGTTGGTCCACAGGTCGATCGAGGCGAAGGCCGCGGTGCGTGCGGCCTTGTCCGGGTAGGCGGCGCGCACGAGGTTGTTCTGCTCGAAGTACAACACCGTTCCGATGCTGCAGGCGAGGAAGAAGTGCAGCGCCACGAGCCGCAGGAAGGGCGAGCGCGCCACGAGCCGCAGTCCGTTCCAGGCGTCGCCGCTCTCGGCCGACTCCAGCGCGCCCGAGGCCGGTGCCGCGCGCGGCGCGGCCTGCACGCCGCGCAGGCGCGTGATCGCGAGCATGAACTGCGTGGCTACCTCCAGCAGCACCAGCGAGACCAGCAGCAGGTTGACGTTGCCGAACCAGCCCACGAAGGTCTTGGTGATCCCCGCGCCGGCCACCGCGCCGATGCTCCCGCCGACGGCCAGGACCGCGAACAGCCGCTTGGCCTGCTCCTCGCGGAAGACGTCGGCCATGAAGCTCCAGAAGACCGAGACGACGAACAGGTTGTAGACGCTGACCCAGATGAAGAACGCGCTCGAGAGCGCCTGCGAGTGCCCGGCGTACTTCCAGAGCAGGAAGAAGCACAGCAGGTTGAGGCCGAAGAAGCGGTACACCCAGGGGATCAGCTTGCGCCGCTCCCAGCGCGAGACGACCCAGCCGTAGAGCGGCTGCATCGCGATCATCGCCACGCAGGTGCCCGTGAAGAGCCAGGCGAGGCGCGTCGAGTCGCCGCCGGCGCCCTCGGCCTCGCGCAGCGGCCGCAGGATGTAGTAGCTGGTCAGCAGGAAGAAGAAGTACGTCGCCGAGAGCAGCGTCAGCGCGAGCTCGCCCTTCTTCAGTTCGATCAGCCGCATGCGAGCCGCGATCATCCGCTGCGCGGCGCCCGCGCGGAAGCGCGCGATCGCAATTCAGTGCGTAAGAACGCGATCAGCCGTTCCGCAACGCGAGCGCCCAGCACAAGAGCACGATCCCGAGCGCCGCTCCGCCGAGCAGGGCCTCGGCGCCTACCGACAAGCGCCGCATGCCGCGCTTCCGGCCCAAGACCACCCCGAGCACGAGCCCGGCCGCGAAGCCGGTGAAGTGCGCGATGACGTCGGTCTTCTGCAGGATCTGGTCCAGCTTGCGCGACTCCTCGGCGATGCTGCTCGGATCGTGCGAGGCGCCGCCCAGGCCGAGCAGGCCCAGCAGCACGACGCCCGCGACCA
>Ga0315912_10003533_pt1 | contig 15461 bp, 10 predicted proteins | sample VfabasoilMG_FD_204469 | JGI IMG/M metagenome (GOLD analysis project Ga0315912, IMG submission 204469) | Garden soil microbial communities collected in Santa Monica, California, United States - V. faba soil | ecosystem: Environmental > Terrestrial > Soil > Garden | place: USA: California... | reverse complement strand
ATGCCCCCGCCCCTGCGTGATACGGTCCGAGGCGAGAAGACGCGGTTGGCCGCCAGCTATACCAATTTTTACATCGGTAACCAGGTCGTCCTGGTGCCTGCATTCCACCACTCCAACGACGAGAAGGCGCGCGAGATTTTGCAGGAGTTTTTCCCCGGTCGGACCCTTGTTGGGATCGATTGCACTGACATTATTTACGGAGCTGGAACGTTGCACTGTATTTCGCAACAACAGCCCTCCACGTGAGTTCATTTTCGGTTAAGCTGAAGCCTTTCCATGACAAAAGAAGAAGCCATCTGGACTGTTGAGGATTCCGAGAAGCTGTACCGTGTGCAGCTATGGGGAGACAATTACTTTTACGTGAACGAGGAAGGGCACCTCGGTGTCCGTCCGACCCTCGGCGATCCGATCGGGATCGATGTCTACAAGATCGTTCAGGACCTGAAGTCGCAGCGCATAGAATTTCCGCTGCTGATCCGTTTTCAGGATCTGCTTCGCTCGCGCGTCACGGAACTGAACAACGCCTTCAAGAAGGCCATTGCGGAATCCGGTTACCAGAACGCTTATATCAGCGTGTATCCGATCAAGGTGAACCAGCTTCATGAAGTCGTTCAGGAAATCCTGGAAGCCGGGCGGCCGTATGGATTCGGACTGGAATGCGGCTCGAAAGCCGAACTCGTCGCGGCGTTGCCCCACCTTGAGGACGATGGCACTCTTCTAATCTGCAACGGCTACAAAGACGCCGTCATGATCAAGCTGCTCTTGATCGGCCAGCAGCTTGGCAAGAATGTGATTCCGATTCTCGAGAAGTATTCCGAGTTGCGGCCGCTGCTCATGCACGGTAAGCAACTCGGTTTGACTCCAAGCTTCGGAGTCCGCGTAAAGGTATCTGCAACCGGATCCGGGAAGTGGGCTGCTTCCGGGGGTGACGCATCCAAGTTCGGGATTTCAATCACCGAGCTTGTAAAGCTTGTGGACGAAGTGGCCTCCTACGACATGCTTTCCGGCTTCAAGCTCCTCCACTTCCACCTCGGCAGCCAGATTCTGGATATCCAGAATCTTAAGCAGGCCGTGAAGGAAATAGCGCGCGTTTACGCGACGCTGATCCATCGGGGCGTGAATATTCAATACGTCGATGTTGGCGGCGGCCTGGGCGTGAATTACGAGGCTGGCGAAGTGACGTCGCCGCACGGTATCAACTACACGCTCGAGGAGTACACCAATGCCGTTGTGTATTCCGTGAAAGAGATCTGTGATGCTGAGAAGGTGCCGCATCCGATCCTCGTATCGGAAAACGGCAGGGCGATAACCGCCCACCATTCGGTTCTCATCGTCGAAGCGATCGCCGCCAACACGCGCGACGCTGCTGACGAGGTCATTTCGCCCGATTCCGTGGAGGGGCCGCCCGTGAAGGAACTGGCGCGACTCCTCGCTTCGGTCAGTGACAAGGGATCCCGCCGGCGGTCGCTTCCGTTTCTGCTGGAGGTTTACCACGACGCGATGGAAAAGCGGCAGGAGGTGACGCTGCTGTTCGAACTGGGATACCTCACCTTGGAACAGAAGGCCCTTGCCGAGAAGCTCTACTGGGCAACGTGCGTTGCGATCAATCGTCTGCTTCAGAAGCGAAATACGGACTCGCTGCCGAATGACCTCGTCGCCATGCGGGAACAGTTGAGCGATCAATACCTCTGCGACTTCTCCGTCTTCCAGTCGATCCTGGACTATTGGGCCATCGGCCAGGTGTTCCCGATCATGCCGCTTCACCGTCTGAACGAGCAACCCTCACGCCTTGCGACGCTCGTTGATCTGACCTGTGACTCCGACGGCAAGGTCGATCGCTTCGTTGCAACGCACGGAACCAAGAATGCACTCGAACTCCATCGGCTAAATGAAGGAGAACCGTATTACCTGGGCTTCTTTCTGATGGGCGCCTACCAGGACATCCTTGGCGACATTCACAACCTGTTCGGTCGCGTCACCGAAGTACACGTTTACGCGGACGATGACGAACCGGACAACTATTTCGTCGAAAAAGTCATCAAAGGAACGACGGTTCAGGAGATCCTTGCATTCGTTCAGTACTTTCCGAACGACCTGCAGCGCCGCATGGAGCAACTTATTCAGCAGAAGGTTAAGGAAGGACGTATACGTCCCAAGGTAGGCGTTCATCTACTCGACCAGTACAGCAAAGCCTTCCACGAATACACGTACCTCGACGTACGAGAGACTCCCAACTCCAACTCGAACTCGAACTCCAACGGTTCAACCTGATGATGCGTTCACGCTTCGGCATGACGTTGCTTCTTGCCACCATTACTGTTGCGTGTTCACGAACGCCTGAACCGGAACATACCTCACATGAGGTAACTCCTTCCTCCACAGGAGTTCCTCTTTTTGACGACCTGGGCACGCATCATCATCCGGTTTCCACGGCCAACGAGCAGGCGCAGAAGTATTTCGACCAGGGGCTTCGACTGACCTACGGTTTCAATCACGACGAGGCGGAACGCGCGTTTCGGGAAGCGGCACGACTGGATCCCATGCTGGCGATGGCATGGTGGGGAGTCGCGAATGCGCTTGGCCCGAACTATAACCTTCCTCTGGATGAAGAACGGAATAAGCGTGCGTTGGAAGCGGTGGCGAAGGCTCAATCGCTTGTAGCAAACGCCAATGACTCCGAACGCGCCTACATCGAAGCTGTGTCCGTGCGCTACTCGGCAGATCCGGCTGCAAAACGCGCCGATCTGGATCGCAAGTACGCGGCCGCGATGGGCGAGCTATACAAGCGATTTCCCCAGGATACGGATGCCGGAACGTTGTACGCCGAATCCTTGATGGATTTGCGGCCCTGGCAGCTCTGGACAAGCGATGGCAAACCTCGCGAAGAGACAATGGAGATCCTCCAGGTACTGGAAGGGGTGTTGAAGATAGACCCCAGCCATCCCGGAGCAAATCATTACTACATCCATGCCGTCGAGGCGTCTCCCGAGCCTCAGAAAGCGGCAGCTTCAGCGGAACGTTTACGCACTCTGGTTCCCGGCGCCGGCCATTTGGTCCACATGCCTGCCCATGTTTACATTCGCACGGGGAACTACAAGGGGGCCGTCGAGGCGAACGCCAACGCGGTGAAGGTCGATGAAGCGTATATCGCGCGGACGAAGGCAGAGGGTGTCTACCCTCTGATGTACTACACGCACAACTTCATGTTCCTGTCGACTGCGGCAGGAATGCTTGGGCACAGCCGTCAGGCGCTCGATACGGCCGCAAAGGCCGTTGCCCTCGCTGCGCCCATGGCGGGACACGATGCCATGGCGGAGTATGTGTTGCCGTGGACGTTTTACACCCTGGCTCGAAACGGGCGATGGGACGAACTTCTCGCTGCGCCGAAACCCGCCGAATCGACGCCGGGGACTGCGGCGATGTGGGCCTATACCAGAGGCGTCGCATTTGTTGGCAAGCGTGACGCGAATGCGGCAAAGAAAGCCCGCGGGGAATTCGTTACTGCGCGCGGTAAAGTTTCGAAGGACCTGATGCTCAATACCAATCGCGCCGAAGATCTGCTTTCGATTGCTGCCGCAGTCCTGGATGCGCGGATCGCCCGGCTCGAGAAAAATCACGCGGGGGCTATGGCCTTTTGGCAGAAAGCGATCGCGATTCAGGACCGGCTCGTCTACGACGAGCCCCCTGCGTGGTACTGCCCGGTTCGTGAATCGCTGGGTGCTGAGTTCTTGCTGCTCCGCCGGTTCGCCGAAGCCGAGAAAACCTTCCGGCGAGACCTCGAAATCAATCCCGAGAATCCGCGCTCATTGTTCGGGTTGGCCGAGGCCCTGAAGGCTCAATCCAAGAGTGACGCCGAAATCCGCCGACGCTATGCTGAAGCCTGGAAAGATGCCGAGATTCGACTGTCGGTAGAAGAATTGTAGATCGACGCTTTTTACTGCATTAGCCGCTGCCGAAAAGCCTGCAGGGCTTTGGTCTGTCCGGCGGTCTTGCTAAGGTTGATCGCTTCCACCAGCATTTCCTCGGTCAACCCTGGAAAGAACTGGCTGGCGGCGGTGTTCTCATAATCGCCGGCTGTAAGCGCGAAGAACCGAGGCTGTTGTCCGTCGTAAATCCAGACTTCAGGAACTCCCAGCGCCGCATAGATCGGGAATTTGCGTTTCGAAGTGCGTGTTATGTCGATTTCGATTGCGATATCGGGCGGCGGATCCGATTCGAGATCGATCTTGCGTTTTCCGATAATGCTCCCTGCGTTTCGAACGAAAAAGCAGGCATCCGCTTCGACGCCCCTGCCGATCGACTTTCGTTTCCAGGTTGCGTTCCCGCAGCCTTCCAGTTCCATGTCGTGGATTTCCGCATACACGCTCAATAGCCTGGTGAGGAAGTCCGCGTACTTCCCGTGTTCCGGGAGTGGGCTCACGATCTCCAGCCTACCGGTGTCATAACTGATCCGCCGACGCGAATGCTCTTCCATCTCCTGCAGGAGTCGATCGTAGTCCTCCCAGGGAACGTTGGGGATCACAAGCATTGCGCCGCCCGGCAGGCTGTCGGATGCCTGCAGAATCTCGCTCGTGGAAGTGGAGGACATGGTTGCCATTATACCTTCGTCTCCTCATGCCCCAGACTTGTGGGCATTCTCCACACCAATCCGAGGCCGAAGAGAAGCAATCAGATAGAGTCTCTGGTTACCAGTCTCCCGAATTTGCGGAAAAAGTTTGTCCTGTTTTCCGCGACATTCTGGGCCCAGCGGACTCGGCTGAGAATTAGGTGAAAGCCGGCCTCAACGCACCGCTGACCTTTATCTCCGATTTCGGTTCTGCGATACTTGCAAGTCGCGCGTATCTGGTGCGCGTCCCCGAATTATGAGCAAAGCAAAAATCATCTATACAAAGGTCGATGAAGCGCCGGCCCTGGCGACGTATTCATTGCTGCCGATTATCAACGCCTTCACCAAACCCGCAGGAATCGCGGTGGAGACCCGGGACATTTCTCTGGCCGGGCGGATCCTCGCCAACTTCCCCGAGCATTTGAAGACCGAGCAGAGGCAGTCCGACGACCTTGCAGAACTGGGCGAACTGGCCAAGACTCCGGATGCGAACATCATCAAGTTGCCCAATATCAGCGCGTCCGTGCCGCAACTCAAGGCGGCGATAAAGGAAATGCAGGCTCAGGGGTACGCGCTGCCCGAATACCCGGATGAACCGAAGACCGCCGAAGAAAAGGCGATTCGTGCTCGATATGGGAAGGTGCTCGGCAGCGCAGTGAATCCCGTGTTGCGCGAAGGGAACTCCGATCGCCGTGTGTCTCCGTCGGTGAAGCAATATGCGAAAAAACATCCGCACTCGATGGGAAAGTGGAGTCCGGACTCCAAGTCGCATGTGGCTCACATGTCGGGAGGCGACTTCTACGGCAGCGAGGAATCTGTCGTGATCGCCAAAGCCGGGAGAGTTCGTATTGAATTTACAGACGCTGCGGGCTCAACGTCGATCTTGAAAGACGCGATCGCTGTCCAGGAAGGCGAAGTAATCGATGCGACGGTAATGAACTGCCGTACCTTGCGGGAATACTACGAAAAGCAAATCACCGAGGCAGCCGCGCAGGGAGTTCTCCTGTCACTCCACCTCAAAGCCACGATGATGAAAGTGTCCGACCCTATCCTGTTCGGACATGCAGTCAGTGTTTACTACAAGGACGTTTTTGCGAAGCACGCAGTAGTTTTCGACCAACTGGGCGTCAATGCCAACAACGGAATCGGCGAAGTGTACACGAAGATTAAGGACTTGCCGGCAGAGCAGCGCGCGGAGATTGAAGCGGATCTCGTAACTTCGGTCCGCGGCGTTCGTCCGGAACTTGCGATGGTCGATTCCGCTAAGGGCATTACCAACCTGCACGTTCCCAGCAACGTCATTATCGACGCATCGATGCCTGCAGCCATTCGTGCCTCGGGCCAGATGTGGGCTCCTGACGGCACTCTCCGCGACACGAAAGCCCTGATACCGGATCGTTCCTACGCGGACATCTATCAGGTCGTCATCGACGACTGTCGGAAGAACGGCGCCTATGACGTTCCCACAATGGGTAATGTGTCGAACGTCGGCTTGATGGCGCAGGCCGCCGAAGAGTATGGCTCGCACGATAAGACCTTCGAAATTGCGACCGGCGGCAAGGTTCGTGTCATCGATGCGGAAGGGAAGACCGTCATCCAACATTCGGTCGAAAAGGGCGATATCTGGAGGATGTGCCAGACTAAGGACCTTCCTATCCGTGACTGGGTGAAGCTGGCGGTCAATCGCGCGAAAGCGACGCGAGCGGTGACGATATTCTGGTTGGACGAGAACCGCGCCCACGATCGCAATCTGATCGCGAAAGTCAGGACGTATCTGAAGGATCACGAAACGGCCGGCCTGGATATCCGAATTCTCTCGCCGGTGGACGCAACCCGCGAGACCTTGAAACTTATTCGGCAGGGACTCGACAGCGTCTCCGTCACTGGAAACGTTCTGCGCGACTATCTGACGGATCTGTTCCCCATCCTTGAACTGGGAACCAGCGCGAAGATGCTCTCGATAGTTCCGCTATTGGAGGGCGGCGGCCTTTACGAGACCGGCGCCGGCGGCTCCGCACCCAAACATGTCCAGCAGTTCCTCGAACAGGGGCATTTGCGTTGGGATTCGCTCGGAGAGTTTCTGGCCCTGCAGGTTTCCATAGAGGATCTTGCAAATAAGACCGGTAACACCCGGGGGGTGGTGCTTGCCGAGGCCCTCGATCGCGCCAATGGGAAATTCCTGGAGAGCAACAAATCGCCGTCCCCGAAAGTCGGCGAAATGGATACGCGGGGCAGCCACTTCTACCTGGCCCTCTATTGGGCTCACGCGTTGGCGGAACAGACGCAGGACAAGGAGATTCAGGCACTCTTTGCCGGGGTCGCGCAGCAACTCGAAAAGAACGAGGCGAAGATTGTTGAAGAGTTGAACGCCGCCCAGGGCCGTAGCGTGAATATTGGCGGCTACTACCATCCGGATGACGCTCTGGCGACGAAAGCCATGCGTCCAAGCGCCACGCTCAACGGCGTTCTGGACGCCATCCGTTAGCGCATGTTAACTTCATCCGTTTTATAAACTGGCAATCGTGGAGAACAGTAATGGGAAGACGTAAGGTTACGGTTATTGGGGCTGGAAACGTTGGCGCGACCGCGGCACAGCGCATCGCGGACAAGCAACTTGCCGACGTTGTTCTGGTCGATATTGTCCCGGGAGTTCCGCAAGGGAAAGCCCTGGATCTTGCAGAATCAGCTCCGGTCGAAGGCTATGACTGCGCCATCACGGGCACAAACGAATACAAGGATACGGCGAACTCCGACATCGTCGTGATCACCGCAGGAATTCCCAGAAAACCTGGAATGAGCCGGGATGATTTGCTGCGAACCAACTACGACATCGTTAAAGGGGTAACCGAGCAGGTTGCAAAGAACTCTCCCAACTGCGTCATCATCGTCGTCAGCAATCCACTCGATGCGATGGTGCAAACTGCATTCCGCGTGAGCAAGTTTCCCAAGCAGCGCGTGATCGGCATGGCCGGCGTGCTGGATTCCGCCCGTTTCCGGGCATTCATCGGAATGGAGTTGAAGGTTTCGGTCGAGAATATCCACGCCTTCGTGCTTGGCGGCCATGGCGACACGATGGTGCCGCTGCCGCGCTACGCGACGGTCTCGGGAATTCCAATTACCGAGCTCCTGCCCAAGGAAACCATTGATCGGCTCGCCGATCGTGCCCGAAATGGCGGTGCGGAGATCGTGAAGCTGTTGAACACCAGCGCGTGGTATGCGCCGTCCTCGTCGATTGTTGAAATGGTTGACGTCATTCTCAACGACCGTAAAAAGATCCTGCCCTGTGCGGCCTACCTGGAAGGCGAGTATGGCATCAACGGCTTGTATGTCGGCGTGCCGGTGAAGTTGGGCAGCGGTGGCGTTGAGCAGGTTATCGAGATTTCGTTGACCAACGACGAACGGGCCGCGCTTCAGAAGTCAGCGGCTGCCGTGAAGGAACTCACCGATATTATCGGGGTGTAGCTGTAGGAAGTTAGGCCACGGACAACTCGGACCGTCCGTGTTGTCCGTGGCCTGGAGCTTTTACTGAACTGTTTCTGCGATCTGCGCCAAGGCCGTCTCATTGACGGAAATCGCCTTGGAGTCTTCCATCCTCTTCTGTGCGTCCTTTATGTACGCCGAGAAGTATCGCTCGCGCTTGGCGCCTAGTAAGTCCGTGCGCAACGTCGGGAGCGCCTTCTTCATCTCTTCCGCGTTGGCCGACTCTCGTTCCTTTACTGAGAAGACAAGTGTCTTGCCGCCCAGCGAGGCGGAAGGGCCGACTTGTCCAAGGGGCAGGCTGAAGATTTCCTGATCCCGCTCAGAGATGGAACCAAACTCGGGGATCGAGCCGGCGCGCGTCAGTTTCTCGCTGGTTTTGACTTCGCCGCCGAGAGTTCTCGCCAAGGCTGAAAGATCGGCTTTGCCACTCTTGATCGCTTCGTCGGCCTTGGTCCCGTTTTCCGTCGCCATTTGTCTGGCTTTTTCGGACTTCGCCTCTGTGGCTACCTTGTCCTTTGCTTCCTCATACGTTGCCGGGTGCGTGGCCTGGATCTCGACGACTTGCGGAATCGCATAGCCGTTCTGCACATCGATGGCCGTTCCAAGGGCGTCCTTCGCCAATGTGAAAACCTTCGTCTGATAGGCGGTTGAATTGCCGAGGCCCGGGACGGGCTGGCTCTGTTCGAGCAGGTCGGTTTCTTTCACCGTCGCTCCGTGCTTGGCAGCAACGGCATTCAGATCCTTGTTCGCTCCCAGTTCCACGGCGATCTGTTCGGCAACGGCTTTTGCCTGCTTTCCGCCTTTGTCGAAAAGAATGCGCGGACGAATCGCTTCCTTGATCTCGTCGAAGGGACGCAGCCTTCCTTCCTCTTTGTTAATGACCTTAACGATGTGAAGGCCGTCCTGCATGGTGATAACGTCGCTGATGGCGCCGGTTCCGAGGTTGAATACCGCGTCGTATTCGGGGCCCTTAGTGCCGCGTTGGAAGGTTCCGAGGTTACCGCCTTGCTTTGCGGAGAGACCTTCGGAGAACTCCATCGCGAGCTTGGCGAAGTCTTCGCCTTTCTTGGCGCGGGCCACAACATCCGCGGCTTTTTTCCGAAGGGCTTCTATTTCCTCGGGCTTCTTCTTCTCGGTCTTGAAGAGAATCTCCTGGGCGGTGACTTGTTCAGGGAGTCGATATTCCTCGGCGTGCTCGTCGTAGAAGTCTTTCAGTTCCTTGTCGTCCGCCTTGGCTTCGACGCGGTACTTGATGAGGTCTACAAATGCATAGCGCGATTTACGTTTTTCAGGAACGTTGTACCGGCCTTTATTCTTTTCGTAGTAATCCTTGAGGTCCTGATCGCTCAACGTGACTTTGGCTTCCAGTTTCGTGGGATCAATCACGAAATAATTCAAAGTCGCCTTTTCGTTCCGCTTGCGGTATTCGTCTTCGGCTTCTTTGTCGCTGACGCTCACGCCGGCAGTGATGAAGCTGGCAATCTTCGCAGACAGGAGTTCGTTGCGTAAGGCGTTCTCGAAATCTTCCGCCCTGAGGTTGTTCTGTCTCAGCAGGTCTTCGTAGCGTTCCTTACCGATGAAACTGCCGCCGCTTTGGAACGAAGGATTGGTGTAGATGCTCTGCTGGATCTCGTTGTCCGTAACCTGAAGTCCAAGTCGTTTGGCCTCCGACATCATGACTTTCTGGCTGATGAGGTAATCGAGGATCTGCTTGTCGAATCCGAAGGCCTTGCGGATCTCCGGACTGAGCTGTTGCTGCATGTTTTTGAGGTAGTTCGTGTAGGTATTTCGGAACTCGAGGGCCGTGACCGTCTCACTCCCGACCTTGGCGACATCGTCACCGCTTAAGGAGATAGACCCCAAGTCGTTGAACGGGATGTAGGCCAGCACCATACCGCCGCCGAGGACGATAATGATGACAATCCATACCCATTTCAGCCTCTTGTGCTGCCTTCTCATGAAATCCAACATGGACAAACCCTCCTGATACCGCTCTTGATGGCTGCGCCCTACCGGGCGTGCATTACTTGACTGTTTCGCACTACCGGGCTCACATTCGCTCCGCTCATTCGCAGCCACTCATGCAAATAAACCCCATATCGTAGCAGAAAACGAATTCTGTTGGACGCTTCCGATGACTTTTCCGTATTATCGAGGCCGCCCTATCGGTCATAGGGTTTCGCGCCTTCGCGCCCACGTTTACGCGGGCGTGCAACCGCATCCGCGCATCGGAAGAGGAGACCCAAGAATTTCATGAATCTAAGCCGCGTCTTCAGCCTGTTTTCAAGCGACCTCGCCATTGACCTTGGCACTGCAAACACCCTGGTGTATGCCAAGGGCCGGGGCATTGTGGTGAATGAGCCTTCCATCGTGGCGATTAACAAGGTTACTAATGAGGTGGAAGCTGTCGGAAAGGAAGCCAAAGACATGCTGGGCCGGACGCCCGGGAACATCGTTTCGATTCGTCCCATGAAGGACGGCGTTATCGCCGACTTCACGGTGACCGAAAAGATGCTGACTTATTTCATACGTAAAGCACACAGCCGCAAGGTTCTTGTTCATCCGAGGATCGTTATCGGCGTGCCGTCAGGAATTACCCAGGTAGAGAAACGTGCAGTGCAGGATTCCGCATATCGGGCAAAGGCCAGCGAAACATTTCTGGTCGAGCAGGCTATGGCTGCGGCGATCGGAGCAGGGCTTCCGGTTACCGAACCGTCGGGCAACATGATTGTCGATATCGGCGGCGGAACTACGGAAATTGCTGTGATCTCGCTGTCCGGCATCGTTCATGCCCGTTCCGACAAGGTTGCCGGCAACGAAATGGACGAAGCCATCACGCAATACATCAAGCGAAAGTACAACCTGCTGATCGGTGAACGAACTGCAGAAGCGATCAAGATTGAGATCGGCTCCGCGTTTCCCCTCGAAGAGCCGATAACGATGGAAATCAAAGGCCGCGACCTGATGGAAGGCGTTCCGAAAAGCGTCAAGATCTCCGACGAAGAGATCCGTGAGGCGCTCGACGAGTGCATCAATATCATCATCAATTCGATTCGCGTCGTTCTTGAACGGACGCCGCCCGAACTTTCGGCAGACATCGCCGACCGTGGCATTGTGCTGGCCGGCGGCGGTGCGCTGATCAAGAACCTGGACAAACGCATCCGGGACGAGACCGGGCTGCCAGTGACCCTGGCTGAGAATTCTTTGTCTTGCGTCGTTTTGGGAACTGGCAAAATGCTCAGCGATTTCAACCTGCTGCGGAAAATCGCCGTCAACTAAACTGAATCTCTATGGTGCTCCCTGCGAAAAGGCCTGTATGGATCGCATTAGGGAGCGCCATGATCTTTCACCTCATGCTTCTGTCGCTGCAGGCTAATCAGCAACCGGGGCCGGGCTTCATGAGACGGTGGCTGCTGGATGGGCTTGTTCCGCTTGAGAGGGTTGCAGACTACGGCGTCCGCGGTGTCTGGGGCGTGTGGGACGGTTACATTGCCTTGATCCATGTCCGGAAGGACAACGCGCGCCTGGTCGAGGAAAACAACAACCTCAAGATGCAACTTCGCAATCACGAAGAAGCGATCAAGGAAGCCGAACGGCTGCGGCAGCTTTACGGTTTATCGGACACCGGTATCGGTAAGTTCGTTGTTGCCAGGGTTATCGGGCGCGATCCGAGTCTCTCGCTGCAGACCGTGACCATCGATCGGGGACTCGCAAGCGGAGTGAAATTGAACGCCTCCGTCGTCACCCCAGACGGTGTCGTAGGCCGCGTGATGAGCGTGGGCAACCTGTCCGCCGTCGTGCAACTCATCACGGATGCGCAGAGCGAGGTCGCGAGCATGCTGAAGGATACCCGTGTGCAGGCCATCTTCAAGGGAACTGGAAGTAACGACCTGGAACTCGACTACATCGACAATGACAGCGATATCGTTGAGGGCAGCGAACTGATCACTTCCGGGCTGGATCAGATTCATCCGAAGGGGCTGCCGCTAGCCAGGGTGACCTCTGTCGGACCCAGACGCGGAATATTCAAGGTCGTGATGGCCCGCCCCATGGCCGAAATGCGGCGGCTCGAGGAAGTCTTGATCATCGTAGAACCGGGCACGCCACCGCCGGACCCTCCACTGGATGCCCAGCCGGTTGCGGCTCCTACCTCCAACTAGCGCGAATGAAGCGAATCTACCGCGTAGGGGCTATTGGGAAGACTGCGATAACGCTTGTCGCGGTGGTCGTGGTGCAGGGGATCCTGGCTCACCGGTTCCGCGTTTTCGGATATTTTGACCTTCCCCTGATCTACTGCGTGTACTATGGCTTCACGCTGAATCGCCCGATGGCGTCGGTCTTCATCGGCAGCATTCTCGGACTCATGCAGGACAGCCTTTCGGGTGCTGCGATGGGAACGAACGGGTTCAGCAAGACAGTCCTCTGCTTCGCCGCCGCCTCAACCAGTTTGAAGTTCAACGTCGACCAGGGAATCACAAGGATTATTGCCTTATTTTTGTTTACCTTGGCGGATGGCCTTATCGTTAACATTCTGGGGCTGACCATGGGGACCGGGCACGGTCCGCTGGCAGGTGGCAGATTGATGGATTTGTTGATGTCCGGCGTGTTTAATACATTATTGGGACTGATGATGTTCGGAATTCACGACAGGTTTGGTCATGCAGCGCGCTGAATTGGATCTGCTTCGCTCGCGGTTGAGCGTTATCGCTTACGCGATCGTCGGCGTTTTGCTTGTCCTTCTCGGCGGGTTCTGGCATTTCCAGATGGCTCAGACGAGCTACTACGTCGAACTTTCCAACAACAATCGATTCAAACAGATTCCTCTTATCGCGCCGCGCGGCCGTTTTCTCGACCGCGAGGGGCGGATACTGGTTGATAACCGTCCTTCCTACGACGTCTCATACGTTCGTGAGGGCAGCAAGCATTCCGTCGAGGAAACGGTTGCGGTTTTTGCCCCCGGTCTCGGCATGACGTCCGAGGAAGTCCTTGAACTTATCCGGAAGAAGCGCGGAGAACCGAAGTTCCGTCCCATCATCTTGAAGGAAGACGTTGGCGTGGCGGACATTGCCTTCGTCAAGGCACGGTTGATGGACTATCCGGAAATTCGCGTGGAGTCTGTGCCTCGCCGCCGCTATCTCTTCGGTGAACTTGCTGCACATGCCCTCGGATACGTCGGGGAAGTGAACACCGAAGAGCTCAAGAGGGAAGAATTCAAGCAGAACAAATCCGGCGACCTGATCGGAAAAACGGGTCTTGAACGCGTATACAACAACATCCTGCGCGGCACAGACGGGTATCGGCGCCTGGTTGTGGACCACCTGCAGCGTCCAAAGGAAGTTCTGGGGGAAGAACCATCCATTCCCGGCAACGATGTCCGGACCACAATCGATCTCGACCTGCAGCGCGCTGCCGAAGAGGCTTTCGGAGATCAGATCGGCGCGGCGATTGCGATAGATCCGAGGACCGGAGAAGTTCTCGTGATGACCAGCCGGCCCTCATTCGATCCCAATATCTTTGCCACGAATGTTTCCCAGGCCTCCGTGCGAGCTCTTAATGTAGATAAGCGGAAGCCGTTTCGGAATCGTGCCATCCAGGACAAATACTCTCCCGGGTCCGTGTTTAAGGTTTTCATGACTGTGGCGGGTATCGAGTCGCAAACGTTGAATCATCTCGATCACGTGAATTGCGATGGTGCCGAAGTGATTTACGGACAGACCCGGCATTGCTGGAAAAGGGCGGGCCATGGCTCCATTACGCTTTATGAAGCGCTCGTGCATTCCTGCAACATCTTCTTCTACAACATCGGCAAGAAGCTCGATATCGACAAAATCGCCTTTTACGCCAAGCAAATGGGGCTCGGCCAGAATACGGGCATCGACCTGCCCGGCGAAGATCCCGGCCTGATACCGACCCGCGCGTGGAAAGCCAACGCTTACAAGACAAAGAACAAGGCCGAGCAGATTTGGCGCGACGCGGAAACCATCAACGTCTCGATCGGTCAGGGGCAGGTGTCCGTGACTCCGATTCAAGTCACGTGGGCGATGGGCGGTCTGATGGCGGGTGGGCAGTTGAAGCAGCCCCATCTTGTTACTTCGCAATATCTCGAGAAGCTCGGCTTCAAGGGAAAGACCGTTGCGGAATCAAGTTACCCCGTCAGCACGGAGACACTGGAGGTCATCAAAAGCGCTCTTTGGGGCGTTGTGAATGCCGGCGGTACCGGAACAAAGGCGGCGGTTCCCGGCTTCGATGTTGCTGGAAAAACCGGAACGGCGCAGGTGGTTGCCTTGAGCAAGCACAAAACAGGCGAAGGTACTGAAGACAACGCCTGGTTCGTCGGCTTTGCACCGCATCGGAACCCTGAGATTGTCGTCGGCGTCTTTGTAGAGCAGGGTGGACACGGCGGATCCGCATCAGCTCCTATTGCTCATGCCATCTTCGATACCTACTACCGAAAAAAGACCGGACAGTTCAATTCGACCGGCAGCGGCCAGATTGCACAATTGACGCCTAAGCCATGAACGATTCCAACCAGGTCAAAGGATTCTGGAGAGACTTTGACTGGGCGTTGTTCGGCGCCGCTTTCCTTCTTTGCACTATCGGGCTCACTGAGATCTACAGCGCGACTAAAAACATCGACGGCGACATCGGCTTCTACAAACAGGCCATTTTTGTCTGTGCCGGAATCGTCATCATGTTCATCATCGCCGCGGTGGACTATCACACGATTTCCGAGCATGTGCCCTGGCTTTATCTCGGCAGCGTTGCCGTCTTGATTTACACACCTCTGTTTGCCCGCAAGATCGCGGGAGCGAATAGCTGGATTGATCTGGGTCCGGTTAGTTTGCAACCGTCCGAATTCGTGAAGATGGTCGCGGTTGTTGCGGTGGCCCGCTACCTCTCCGATCTGCATGTCGAGCGGCACATGAGTTTGAAGCAGATTGCAAAAGCCGGAATCATCATCGGGATACCGATCGGGCTGATCCTTTTGCAGCCGGATATGGGGACGGCACTGACCTACCTCCCGATACTGGCGGTCGGCATCTTTTTGCGCGGCGTGAAGCCTGCGGCGATCGGTGCGGTGGCGCTGGCACTTGTCCTGGCTGCTCCGGTGGGCTGGTTTTTCGTTAGGGATCAAGAGCGGCTGGTCGGCAGCCTGACGTGGCTGACGGAGCGAAGCCTCCTGAAAGACCACCAGAAAGAACGCATTCTAACGTTCGTATTTCCGGAAAGGGATTCCCAGGGCAAGAACTATCAGGTGATCCAGTCGAAGATCGCGATAGGCTCGGGCGGCTTCATCGGTAAGGGACTATTTAAAGGAAGTCAGAGTCAGCTCGGTTTTTTGCCCGCCCGCCATACCGATTTCATCATGTCGGTC
>Ga0315912_10003532_pt1 | contig 15465 bp, 16 predicted proteins | sample VfabasoilMG_FD_204469 | JGI IMG/M metagenome (GOLD analysis project Ga0315912, IMG submission 204469) | Garden soil microbial communities collected in Santa Monica, California, United States - V. faba soil | ecosystem: Environmental > Terrestrial > Soil > Garden | place: USA: California... | reverse complement strand
TCGTGCACCAGCACGCCCAGGGTCACCGCGGAATCGACGCAGCGTCCGGTGATGACCACGTCGGCGCCGGCGTCCAGCGCGCGCGCGATCGGCAGCGCGCCCAGGTAGGCGTTGATGCTGGCCAGCTTCTGGGGGAAGGCCGCGCCGCTGAACATCTCGGTGATGCCGCGTTCGCGGAACTCGCCGGCGCGTGCCGACAGGTCGTCGCCCAGCACCACACCGATCTTGATGGCCACGCCCAGTTCGGCCGCCACCTTGGCCAGCGCGTCGCGGCAGGCCAGAGGGTTCACGCCGCCGGCATTGGCGACGACGCGGATGCCCTTGGCCTTCAGTTCGGGCAGCAGCGCTTTCATCGTGATGTGCACGAAGTCGGTCGCGTAGCCGGCGTTCGGGTCCTTGGACTTCTGTGCCGCCAGGATCGACATCGTCACCTCGGCCAGGTAGTCGAACACCAGGTAGCCGATGTCGCCGCCCTTGACCAGCGCCGGCGCGGCCGAGGCGGTGTCGCCCCAGAAGCCCGAGGCGCTGCCGATGCGCACGATCTTTTCACTCATGGCGTGGTCTCCTTGTCTTGGCGCGGCGCACGGCCGCGTTTCAGGTTGCTTTCCAGCTGCGTGATGCGCTGCTCCAGCCCTTGCAGCCGCTGCGCGGCGCTGTCGCGCGGGCCGGCGCCCGGGGTGCACCAGCCGTCGAGCATCATGCGCGTGATCTCGCGTGCCGCCTGCGCCGCATCGCCGGGCCGGCCGCGGCCGACGGTGTTGCGCACCCAGTGCTCCAGGCCACCGAAGACGAAGTCGCGTGCCAGCTGAGGGTCCAGGTCGGCGCGCAGCTCGCCGCGTGCCTTGCCGTCGGCAATGGTGCGCATCAGGAACTGCGTGTAGCGCCGGTTCAGCCCGTGCAGGCGCGAGCCGAAATAGCCCTCGCCGCTGAGCGCCTCGCGCGCGAAGACATGCAGCCACGAGGCCTCGTCCAGCGTGATCTGCAGGTGCCGCGCCACCAGGTAGCGCAGCCGGTCGGCCGTGCCTTCCAGCAGCGCGAACTTCGGTTCGATGTCGGCGATCAGCGCGTCGTAGAAGTCGGTGAGCACGGCGTCGAACAGGTCGCGTTTGTTCTCGAAATAGCCGTAGATGGTGCCGACCACGCAGCCGGCGCGCTCGGCGATCTGGCCGATCGAGGCCTGCTCGTAGGGCTGCGCGAGGAACACCTCGCGCGCCGCCGCCAGGATCTCGGCGCGCCGCGCCGACTTGCGTCGCCTGGGCAGGGGACTCATGGGATCGTTTGCAGAATATTGAACGCGGTTCAGTATAGATGTGCAATCCGACGCGTCAAGCCTGCACCAGCCGTGATAGGTGTTTTCCACGAGCCCGCGAAGCATGGGCTTGACGGCCTGCCTCGGAGCGGCGAAGATTTTACAATCTCGTTCAATATATCCAACGTGCCGATCATCTCCTCGCGCATCGACCCGGGCTGCGACTCCTTCCAGGCACAACGCGCGGCCATGCTGCAGCTGGTGCAGCGCCTGCGCGAGCTGGAAGCGCGCACCGCAGCCGCCTCGGCCAAGGCCAAGCCGTTGTTCGACAAGCGCGGCCAGCTGCTGCCGCGCGAACGCCTGGCGCGGCTGCTCGACCCCGGCTCGCCGTGGCTGGAGCTGTCGGCCATGGCCGGCTGGCTGGTCGACCGTGAAGACCCGGCGAAGAGTGTGCCCGGGGGTGGCCTGATCAGCGGTATCGGCAGCATCAGCGGCACACGCTGCGTCATCACCGTCAACGACTCCGGCATCGATGCCGGCGCGATCCAGCGCATGGGCGGCGACAAGCTGCTGCGTGCGCAGCAGATCGCGATGGAGAACAAGCTGCCCTACGTGCAGCTGATCGAATCGGCCGGCGCCAACCTGCTGCAGTACAAGGTGGAAGGCTTCGTCAACGGCGGTCGCATCTTCTACAACCTGGCGCGGCTGTCGGCCGCGGGCATCCCGGTGATCGGCGTGGTGCATGGCTCGTCCACGGCCGGCGGCGCCTACATGCCGGGGCTGTCGGACTACGTGATCATGGTGCGCGGCCGCGCCAAGGCCTTCCTGGCCGGCCCGCCGCTGCTCAAGGCGGCCACCGGCGAGATCGCCAAGGACGAGGAGCTGGGCGGCGCCGAGATGCACACCCGCGTGTCGGGCCTGGGCGAATACCTGGCCGAGGACGATGCCGATGCGCTGCGCATCGCGCGCGAAGTGCTGGAGCGGCTGAAGTGGGGCGACAACGGGCCGGCCAGCGGCATCGATGCCGACCCCGCGCTGGAGCCGCTGTACCCTTGCGACCAGCTGGCCGGCGTGATGCCGCTGGACATCCGCATACCGATCGACATGCGCGAGATCATCGCGCGCTTCGTCGACCGTTCGCAATTCACCGAGTTCGGCGCCGACTATGGGCCCGCCACCGTGGTCGGGCATGCCGCGCTGTACGGCCAGCCCATCGGCATCATCACCAACAACGGGCCGATCGACCCGGCCGGCGCCAACAAGGCCACGCACTTCATCCACAGCTGCTGCCAGGCCGGCATCGCGCTGCTGTACCTGCAGAACACCACCGGCTACATCGTCGGCAAGGCCAGCGAGCAGGCCGGCATGATCAAGCACGGCTCGAAGATGATCCAGGCGGTGGCCAACGCCACGGTGCCGAGCATCACGCTGATGTGCGGCGCCAGCTTCGGCGCCGGCAACTACGGCATGTGCGGCCGTGCCTACGGGCCCAGGTTCGTCTTCAGCTGGCCCAACACGCGCACCGCGGTGATGGGCGGCGAGCAGGCCGCACTGACCATGCGCATCGTCGCCGAGGGCGGCGCCAAGCGCAAGGGCGTGGCGGTGGACGAGGCCGAGCTGCAGTCGCTGGAGAAGAAGATCATCCACAACTTCGACAGCCAGTCCGACGCCTTCTACACCAGCGGGCGCCTGCTCGACGACGGCGTCATCGACCCGCGCGATACGCGCCAGGTGCTCGGCCTGGCTTTCGACATCTGCCGCCAGGCCGAAGCGCGCCAGTTGAGGCCGATGCAGTTCGGCGTCGCCAGACCTTAGGAATCCCCATGCAACACCTGCTCTATACCGAAGACCACATTGCGCTGCAGGACTCGCTGAAGAAGTTCTGCGAAGCCGAGATCAACCCGCACATCGCCGAATGGGAAAAGGCCGAAATCTTCCCGGCCAAGGAGCTGTTCCGCAAGATGGGCAAGCTGGGTTTCCTGGGCGTGAACAAGCCGGTCGAGTTCGGCGGCCAGGGCCTGGACTACTCATACGCCGCGGCCTTTGCCGAAGGCCTGTCCGCCATCCAGTGCGGCGGCGTGCCGATGGCCATCGGCGTGCAGACCGACATGGCCACGCCGGCGCTGGCGCGCTTCGGCTCCGACGAGGTGCGCAAGGAATTCCTCGCGCCGTCGATCAGTGGCGACTACGTGGCCTGCCTGGGCGTGTCGGAGGTCGGCGCCGGCTCGGACGTGGCCTCGATCAAGACCACTGCGCGCAAGGATGGCGGCGACTACGTCATCAACGGCGGCAAGATGTGGACCACCAACGGCACGCAGGCCGACTGGTGCTGCGTGCTGGCCAACACCTCCGAAGGCGGCTCGGCGCACCGCAACAAGACGCTGATCTGCGTGCCGATGAAGACCCAGGGTGTCGAGGTCGCGCGCAAGCTGAAGAAGGCGGGCATGAACTCGTCGGACACCGCGCAACTGCACTTCGACAACGTGCGCGTGCCGCAGCGCTGGCGCATCGGCGAGGAGGGCATGGGCTTCACCTACCAGATGCAGCAGTTCCAGGAGGAGCGGCTGTGGGCCGCGGCCGGCTGGCGCAAGAACAGCGAAGTCATCCAGGAGACCATCGCCTACCTGCGCGAGCGCCAGGCCTTCGGCAAGCCGCTGCTGGACAACCAGTTCATATACTTCAAGCTGGCCGAGCTGGCCACCGAGGTCGAGGCGATGGGCGCGCTGTTCCACAAGGCGGTGGCGCTGTACGTCGCCGGCAACGATGTGACGCAGCTGGCCTCGATGTGCAAGCTGAAATGCGCGCGCCTGGCGCGCGAGGTGGCCGACTGGTGCCTGCAGTTCTGGGGCGGCATGGGCTACATCGAGGAGACGCGCGTCAATCGCGCCTGGCGCGATTCGCGCCTGGGTTCGATCGGCGGCGGTGCCGACGAGGTGATGATGGGCATCATCGCCAAGACCATGGGCATCTTTCCGCGGCAGAGCTGATGTTCGATACCCTGCTGATTGCGAACCGTGGCGAGATCGCCTGTCGCGTCATCCGCACGGCACGCGCCATGGGCCTGCGCACCGTGGCGGTGTACTCGGATGCCGACCGCGACGCGCGCCACGCACAGCTGGCCGATACCGCGCTGCGCCTGGGCGCCGGGCCGGCGCGCGACAGCTACCTGAACATCGAGCGTGTCATCGATGCCTGCCGCCGCAGCGGCGCCGGCGCGGTTCATCCGGGCTACGGCTTCCTGTCGGAGAACGCCGATTTCGCGCGCGCCTGCCGCGAGGCCGGCATCGTCTTCGTCGGGCCCACGCCCGAGGCCATCGATGCGCTGGGCCACAAGGCCGCGGCCAAGCAACTGGCTGAGCGCATCGGCGTGCCCTGCCTGCCGGGCTATTCCGGTGCAGCGCAGGACAATCAGACTTTGCTGCGCGAGGCCAGGCGCATCGGCGCGCCGCTGATGATCAAGGCCAGCGCCGGCGGTGGCGGGCGTGGCATGCGACGCTGCGACGACGTGGGCGACACCGCGTCCGTGACCCAATTGATCGAATCGGCGCGTGCCGAGGCGCTGGCCTCCTTCGGCAACGCTGCGCTGCTGCTCGAACGCCTGGTCGAGCAAGCGCGGCACGTCGAGTTGCAGGTCTTCGGCGATACGCAGGGCAGCGCGGTCCACCTGGGCGAGCGCGATTGTTCGACGCAGCGCCGCAACCAGAAGATCCTCGAGGAAGCGCCGGCACCGGGCGTGTCGGCCGAACTGCGCGAACGCATGGGTGCGGCCGCCGTCAAGCTGGTGCGCGAGGTCGGCTACGTCGGTGCCGGCACGGTGGAATTCCTGCTCACGCCGGACGGCGAGTTCCACTTCCTGGAGATGAACACGCGGCTGCAGGTGGAGCACCCGGTCACCGAGGCCATCACCGGGCTGGACCTGGTGGAATGGCAGTTGCGCATCGCGCGCGGCGAGCCCTTGCCGCTGGCGCAGCAGCAGATCCGCTGGCAGGGCCACGCCATCGAGGCGCGGCTGTGCGCCGAGGATGCGTTCAACGGCTTCGCGCCGCAGGCCGGCCGCGTGCTGCACTGGAGCGTGCCCGCCGGCGAGGGCATTCGCATCGACCACGGCCTGGTGGCGCAGCCGGAGATCGCGCCGTACTACGACTCGATGATCGCCAAGCTCATCGCCTATGGCGCCGATCGCGACCAGGCGCGCGGCCGCTTGCTGCGCGCGCTGGCCGGCAGTGCGGTGCTGGGCCTGCGCACCAACCGCGACTACCTGATGCAGGCGCTGTCGGCGCCGGCCTTCGCCAAGCCCGAGCTGGCCACGCGCTGGCTGGGCGAAGCCAGCGCCGCCTGGTTGCCACGGCTACCCGATGCGCGCTGGGCCGCGGTCGCCGCCACGCTGCTGCTGCACCGGCGCAGCCGCGTCTTCGGCCCGCTGGCGCTGTTCAGCTCCAGCGGCCGGCGCGACACACCGCTGCGCCTCGCCGTGGACGACAAGCTGTTCGAGTTGCGTTTGAGCTACCGCAGCGGCGAGCCGGTGCGCGTCAGCGTGGCCGACGCGCAGTTCGACATCGAGGTGCGCAGCGACGACGGCCACCAGGTGCAGCTGATCGTCGACGGCGCGCACGACGCGGCGCTGTGCTGGCTGCAGGGCCACGACGGCTGGCTCGATGCCGGCGGCATCTGCGCCGCCTTCGTCGACCGCAGCCAGGCACCGCCCGAGGTGGACGATCCGGAAGGCCACGGCCTGATCGCCAGCCGCATGCACGGACAGCTGGTGAAGCTCGCAGTCGAAGTCGGCCAGCGCGTGCGCAAGGGCGAGTTCATGCTCGCCATCGAAGCCATGAAGATGGAACATCGCATCGAAGCGCCGCTCGACGGCACCGTGGTCGAGCTCGGCGCCAGTGCCGGCACGCAGGTGTCGCCGGGCAAGCTGCTGGTACGCATCGAGGCCGACGCGGCCTGAACCCACAGGAGAGCCCATGTCCGAACCCGCCGTGTTGTATGCCGCCGAAGGCGGCGTGGCCACGCTCACGATGAACCGGCCGCAGGTGCTGAACGCGCTCAACGACGACCTGCTCACCGGCCTGCGCCAGGGCCTGGCGCGAGCCAAGGCCGACGACGGCGTGCGCGCGCTGCTGCTCACCGGCGCGGGCCGCGGTTTCTGCGCCGGCGCCGATCTGGCGGCCGGCACGATCCAGGAAGGCCCGCGCGACGTGGCGCAAAGCCTGCGCGAGCGCTACCACCCGATCATCCTGGCGATGCGCCAGTTTCCGAAGCCGATCGTCGGTGCGATCAACGGCTCGGCTGCAGGTGCGGGCATGAGCATCGCGCTGGCCTGCGACATCGTGCTGGCGGGGGAATCGGCCAGCTTCTTGCAGGCCTTCACGCGCATCGGCCTGGTGCCCGACTGCGGCAGCACCTGGTTCCTGCCGCGCATGGTGGGCGACGTGCGCGCCCGCGCGCTGGTGATGCTGGCCGACAAGATCCCTGCCGCCGACGCGCTGCAGTACGGCCTGGTGTGGAAGGTCTACCCGGACGACAAGCTGCTGGCCGAGGCGCATGCCACGGCCGCGCGTTTGGCGGCCATGCCGACGCGCGCCTACGATCTGATCAAGCAGGGCCTGGCGGCCAGCTCCGGCAACGGTCTGGGCGAGCAGCTGGAGGTCGAGGCGCTGCTGCAGGGCCAGGCCATGGCCACCGACGACCACAAGGAGGGCGTCACCGCCTTCCTGCAGAAGCGGCCCGCGCAATTCAAGGGGCGATGACGATGAGCGACGAACTGAAGATCGAAAAACGCGGCCACGCACTGTGGCTGACCATCGACCGCCCGGCGCAGCGCAATGCGATGAACAGCGCGGTGCTGCAGGGCATCCGCGCCGGGCTCACGCAGGCGCAGGCCGATGCCGAGGTGCGCGTGGTGGTGCTCACCGGTGCGGGCGACAAAGCCTTCTGCGCCGGGGCCGATCTGGCCAAGGGCTCGGGCTCGTTCCAGTTCGACCCGTCGTTGCCGCACGTCGAGTTCGCCGACCTGCTGCGCTTCGTCTGGACCACGACGCTGCCGATGATCGCGCGCGTCAACGGCCACTGCCTGGCCGGCGGCATGGGCCTGTTTGCGATGTGCGACATGGCGGTGGCGGCCGAACACGCCAGCTTCGGCCTGCCCGAGGTGAAGATCGGCCTGTTCCCGGCGCAGGTGCTGGCGGTGCTGCAGCACCTGGCGGCGCCGCGCCACATCGCCGAGATGTGCATCACCGGCGAGCCCATCGACGCCAGGCGCGCGGCGGAGATCGGCCTGGTCAACCACGTGGCGCCGGCCGGCGAGCTGGATGTCAAGACCGAATGGCTGGTGCAGCGCGTGACCGGCAAGTCGCCCACCGCGGTGCGCCGCGGCAAGGCGATGATGCGCGCCGCCTTCGACATGAGCTTCGAGCAGTCGATCAGCTTCCTGGAAACGCAGATCATGACGCTGGCGCTGACCGAGGACGCGAAGGAAGGCCGCGCCTCCTTCGTCGAAAAGCGCGCGCCCAACTGGACCGGGCGCTGATGCTGGAGGCGGCCGAGGCGCATACTGCGCCACGGCCACACCGCCGCAACACTTGGCGGCGCCCTGGCCGCGGCACCCATGCCCGGCTACCTGACCCTGCAGCAGGACGTTGCCATCGCCGGCAGCGCCGCGCTGGCGATCCGCTCGCTGCTTGACCAACAGCAATATGCCGACCGCGGCGGCGAGGCCGCGACGCTGGGCATCTCCAGCGCCGCCTGGCCGATGTTCGGGTTGCTGTGGCCCTCCGGCGCGCAGCTGGCCGCGCTGATGGTGGCGCGGCCGCCGGCCGCCGGCGCGCGCGTGCTCGAGATCGGCTGCGGGCTGGCGCTGGCCAGCCTGGTGTGCCAGCGGCTGGGCGTTCACATCACCGCCAGCGACCGGCATCCGCTGGCGCACGAATTCCTCGACGCCAACGCGCTGCTCAACGGCCTGGCGCCGCTGCGCTACCGGCATGGCGACTGGAACCTGCAGGACGGCGAGCTCGGGGGTGTCTATGACCTCGTCATCGGCAGCGACCTGCTCTATGAGCGCGATGCTGCCGGCCAGCTGGCCGCCTTCATCGGCCGGCTGGCCGGGCCGGCGGGCGAGGTGCGCATCGTCGACCCGGACCGCGGCAACCGGCCGGCCTTCCATCGCCACATGGCGGCCGGCGGCTTCGAGCTGCACGAGGAGCGGCTCGATCGCGCGGCCACGCCGCTGGCCCTGGCCTACAAGGGGCGGCTGCTGAGCTACCGGCGGCGATAGCCCCCCGGCGCCGCAAGACGTGGCGCGCTGGTGACTGGCTCGGCCGGCCATCGGGCCGAAAATGCATGTGCCCACGCCGACGCTTCGGTGCGCCCTTCAATCGAGGAGACGACATGACCCAGGACCTGATCGAGACCATCGATGGTGGCATCGCCACGCTGACCATGAACCGGCCGGAGGCGCGCAATGCCTTCTCGCGCGCGATGATGGACGCGCTGTCCGAGGCGTTGCCGCGGCTGGCGGTGGACCCGGCCGTGCGGCTGGTGGTGATCACCGGCGCCGGCCATGCCTTCAGTGCCGGCGGCGACGTCAAGGGCTTCGCCAAGAACGTTGGCGGCGCGCCGGTGAGCGTTTCCTTCGACACCAAGGTCACCGACCTGCGTGCGCGCATGGAGGTTGCGCGCTGGCTGCATGAGATGCCCAAGCCGACGCTGGCCGTGATCCCGGGCGCGGCGGCCGGCGCCGGGCTGTCGGTGGCGCTGGCCTGCGACCTGCGCATCGCCGCCAGCGACGCCAAGTTCACCACCGCGTTCTCGAAGATCGGCCTGTCCGGCGACTTCGGCGGCAGCTACTTCCTGAACCATCTGGTCGGCGCGGCCAAGGCGCGCGAGCTGTACTTCAGCGGCCAGGTGATCAGCGGTGAGGAGGCGCAGCGCATCGGCATGGTCAACCGCGCGGTGCCGGCGGCGCAGCTGGCCGAGGCGGCGCGCGCCTGGGCCACCGAGCTGGCGGCGCTGCCCACCGTGGCCGTCGGCTACATGAAACGCAACCTCAACACCGGGCTGCGCGGCTCGCTGTCGGACGTGCTCGATGCCGAGGCGCTGCACATGATCCGCACCTTCGAGACCGACGATCACAAGGGTGCGGCGGTGGCCTTCGTCGAGAAGCGGCCGCCCAGCTTCAACGGGCGCTGAAAACTCAGCCGACTGCGTTGGGCGCGCGCTTCTCGTACCAGTGCGTGATGCGCGACCCGTCCCAGTGCAGCGCGATGTGCAGGCTTTCCTTGGCCGGCTTCAGCGCGCGCGGGCGGAACACGCCCGTGCACAGCCCGCCGGGGTGGCGCACGCTGTGGTACAGCACGCCCCAGCTGCCGGCCTGGCGCAGCCGGCGGCCGAGGGTGCGCCCGGCGCTGTAGTCGCCGGGGTCGTAGAGCTGCGGTGCGCTGCGGCGCAGGCCGCGCAGGTCGTGCAGCCGGGCATCCAGCGGCGCGACGATCAGCCGCAGGTCGATGTCGAGCGCCGGCTCCTGCGTGCGCGCCATGAACACCGCGCGGTGGTGGCTGACCTCGGCGACGGCGGTGTCCAGGTCCTGCGCGGCGTAGTACACGCCGTAGCTGCCGTCGGAAAAGCGCGAGCCTTCCGGGTTCAGGTGGGTGAACGCGGCCATGATCGGCGTGCTGCCGGCGCCGCTTAGGCGCTCGGCCTGCGGCACCAGCTGCAGCTCGCCCAGCTGATTGCGCAACCGCGGGTTGGTCAGCGCCTCGATCGCGAACACCACCTCCAGGTCGGCCGGGTCGGCGATGGCGTCGTACAGGCCGACGGTGGGGTAGCGCGATGCGATCAGCCGGTAGCAAGGCTTCCAGGCCACGGCCCGGACCGGGATGGCCTCGGCGTCGATCACGCCTTGCCGCCGCGCTGCGCGTCCAGGTACTGGCGCACGACGTACAGGTCGGCCACCTGGCCGCCCAGCATGCGCTGCAGCGCCGACTGCCCACCGAACAGCGGTGCGCTGTTCGGCCGGCGCACCCATTCGTCGGCCCGCTCGCCCTGCGGCAGCAGCAGCTGCAGCGCCGCGTAGATGCCGAACAGGTAGGACAGCCGCTCCAGCACGTGCCGGTCCAACGGGCCGACCTTGCCCGCCTTCCACTGGTACAGCGCGCTGCGGCCCACGCCCAGCAGCATCATCTGCTCGGCGGGCTTGAGCTTCCAGGCTTCGGCCAGGCGCCAGAAGGTGCGCAGCGCCGCCGCGCCCGCCTCGGGTGAGGACAGGGCCAGGTAGGCAGGAGAAGGCTCACGGGCCACGGCGACCATGGATGCATGGTAGTCCATTGACGGATGATATGCAACCAATGATCCGTGAAAGTACTATCGACCAATAACCCCAGAATCCGCTCGCCCGGCACCGGCGAATCTAGACTCGACGCTGTCGCCAACCGAAGGGGGTGCTCCATGGCCGTGTTGAACGTCAATGGCAGGTCGATGACCGTCGAAGCCGAAGCCGACACTCCATTGCTGTGGGTGCTGCGTGAGCAACTGGGCCTGACCGGCACCAAGTACGGCTGCGGCATCGCGCAATGCGGCGCCTGTACCGTGCATCTGGACGGCGCGCCGGTGCGATCCTGCGTGCTGCCGCTCGCGGCGCTGAATCCGAACCAGAAGATCGTCACCATCGAAGGCCTGTCGAGCGACGGTTCGCACCCGGTGCAGAAGGCCTGGGCGGCGCTGGACGTGCCGCAATGCGGCTTCTGCCAGAGCGGCATGATCATGGCCGCCGCGGCGCTGCTGGCCAGCAACCCGAAGCCCAGCGACGCCGATATCGATGCAGCGATGAGCAACATCTGCCGCTGCGGCACCTACAACCGCGTGCGCGCCGGCATCAAGCAGGCCGCGCAGCAGGCCTGACCAGGAGGGTGCCATGTTGCAGAACGTCGAAGTCTCGCGTCGCACTTTCCTTGGCGGCAGCGCCGGCCTGGTGGTCGGCTTCCATGTCGCGCTGCCCGGCAGCGCCTTCGCGCAGGCCTCGCCGCTGCCGCCGGAGGTCAATGCCTGGGTCGTGATCCGGCCCGACGACCGCGTGATCATTCGCATCGCGCGCTCCGAGATGGGTCAGGGCACGCTCACCGGCCTGGCGCAGTTGGTGGCCGAGGAGCTGGAATGCGACTGGGCCAAAGTCAGCACCGAGCAGCCGACGCCCGGCCAGAACCTGGCGCGCAACCGCGTCTGGGGCAACTTCTCCACCGGCGGCAGCCGCGGCATCCGCGAATCGCAGGACTACGTGCGCAAGGGCGGCGCCATCGCGCGGCTGATGCTGGTGCAGGCCGCGGCCGATGCGTGGAGGGTGCCGGCCAGCGAGTGCCGCGCCGCCGACAGCGTGATCACGCACCCGCCCTCGGGCCGCAGCACCACCTATGGCAAGGTGGCCGATGCGGCCGGCAAGCTGAAAGCCCCGGCCGAGGTGCCGTTGAAGGACCCGAAGGACTGGAAGCTGGTCGGCAAGCCGGTGCTGCGCCTGGACACGAAGGACAAGCTCACCGGCGCGCAGGTCTACGGCATGGACCTCAAGCTGCCCGGCATGCTGAATGCCGCGATCAAGGACTGCCCGGTCTTCGGCGGCAAGCTCAAAAGCTTCGATGCTGCCGCCGTCGCCAGCCGGCCGGGCGTGAAGAAGGTGGTGGCGGTGGGCGACAGCGCGGTGGCGGTGGTGGCCGACACCTGGTGGCACGCCAAGACCGCGCTCGACGCGCTGCCCATCGTCTGGGACGAAGGCGCCAACGCCACGGCCAGCAGCGCCACCTTCGCCGCGGTATTGAAGGCCGGGTTGGATGCGCGCGAGGCCGTGGTCGGCAACAGCCACGGCGACGCACGCGTGGCGCTGGCGGCAGCGCCGCGCAAGTTCGAGGCGGTGTACGCCTACCCGCACCAGAACCACGCGACGATGGAGACGATGAACGCCACCGCGCGCTGGACGCCGACGCGCTGCGAGGTCTGGACGCCGACGCAGAACGGCGAGGCCGCGCTCGCCGCCGCGTCCGAAGCGGCGGGGCTGCCCGCCGCGCAGTGCGAGGTCTACAAGATCAACCTCGGCGGCGGCTTCGGCCGGCGCGGCGCGGTGCACGACTGGGTGCGCCAGGCGGTGGCCATCGCCAAGGAGCTGCCGGGCACGCCGGTCAAGCTGATCTGGTCGCGTGAGGAGGACATGCAGCACGGCCGCTACCACCCGGTGACGATGTGCAAGCTGAAGGCCGGCCTGGATGCGCAGGGCAACCTGACCGCCTTGCACCTGCGCATCTCGGGCCAGTCGATCCTGGCCGGCGTGTTTCCGCAGAACGTGCAGCACGGCCGCGACCCGGTGGTCTTTCAGGGGCTGAATCCGCCGGGGCCGGAAGCTTCCATCGGCTACGGCGTGCCGAACCTGCTGATCGACCATGCGATGCGCAATCCGACGGTGCCGCCGGGCTTCTGGCGCGGTGTCAACCTGAACCAGAACACCATCTACCTGGAATGTTTCATCGACGAGCTGGCGCACGCGACGAAGCAGGACCCGCTGGCCTTCCGCCGCAAGCTGATGGGAGGCCACCCCAAGCACCTGGCGGTGCTCGAAGCCGCGGCCAAGGGCGGCGGCTGGGGCACGCCGGCAGCGCCGGGTGTGTACCGCGGACTGGCACAGACCATGGGCTTCGGCAGCTACGTGGCGGCCTGCGCCGAAGTCTCGGTCAGTGCCGACGGCGAGCTGAAGATCCACCGCATCGTCGCCGCCACCGACCCCGGCCATGCGGTCAACCCGCAGCAGATCGCGATGCAGGTCGAGGGCTCCTTCGTCTACGGCCTGTCGGCAGCGCTGTTCGGCGAATGCACGCTGAAGAACGGGCGTATCGAGCAGTCCAATTTCGATACCTACCCGGTGATGCTGCTCAAGCAGATGCCGAAGGTGGAGACGATCCTGATGCCCTCGGGCGGCTTCTGGGGCGGCGTCGGCGAGCCGACCATCGCGGTGGCCGCGCCGGCGGTGCTGAATGCGATCTTCGCCGCCACCGGTGTGCGCATCCGCGAACTGCCGTTGAAGACGCAGAGCCTGAAGAAGGCCTGATGCAGCGATGCCTGTGGCTGTTGTTGTGCTGTGCGGCGGCGCAGGCCGAGCCGGTGGTGGTGGGCGACGGCATCCCGCAGCCGCTGACGGCCACGCCCGGCGATGCGGCGCGCGGCCGCGCCGTCGTCGCCAGCCGGCAGACGGGGCTGTGCCTGCTGTGCCACAGCGCGCCCATCGCCGAGGAACGCTTCCAGGGCGACCTGGCCACCGACCTGGCCGGAGCCGGCGCGCGCTGGAGCGAGGCGCAGCTGCGGTTGCGGCTGGTCGATGCGCGGCGCCTGAACCCGGCCTCGCCGATGCCGGCCTACTACCGCAGCGACGGGCTGCAGCGCGTGGGCGAGGCCTGGCAGGGCCGCCCCATCCTGTCGGCGCAGCAGATCGAGGACGTGGTGGCCTGGCTGCGCACGCTGCGCGATTGACGCCGCGATGAAGCGTCGCCCTGTCCTGCTGACGGCCGCCGGCGTCGCGCTGTTGCCGCCGGCGCGGGCCACGCCCGAGGCGATGGCCTCGGCGATCCGCAGCTTCACCGGCGGTGCGCCGCTGCGCGAAGGCAAGGTGCAGCTGGACGTGGCGCCGCTGGTGGACAACGGCAACACCGTGCCGGTGACGCTCAGCGTGCCCGGCGCGCCGCCGGCCGAGGTGGCGGCGCTGGCGCTGTTCAACGAACGCAACCCGCTAAGCGACGTGCTGCGCGTGGACTTCGGGCCGCGTGCCGCCGCGCGCAGCGTGTCCACGCGCATCCGCCTGGCCACCTCGCAGCAGCTGGTGGCGGTGGCGCGGCTGGCCGACGGCAGCTGCTGGTCGCAGCGCGTCGAGGTGGTGGTGACGCTGGCCGCGTGTATCGAGTGAGCATGGCACGCACGCTGATCACCGCCCCCAGCAGTGCGCGCCGCGGCGAGGCGATCACGCTGCGCGTGCTGCTGCAGCACCCGATGGAAAGCGGCTTCCGTGTCGGCGCCGACGGCCGGCTGCTGGCGCGCGACATCGTGCGCCGTTTCAGCTGCAGCTATAACGGCGAGCGCGTGGTCGCGGTGGAGCTGTTCCCGGCCGTGGCGGCCAACCCGTACCTGGAGTTCAGCGCGCTGGCGCTGGACAGCGGCACGCTGGACTTCGTCTGGGAAGGCGACCATGGCTTCCAGCACCGCGAACAGCGCACCATCAGCGTCACATGAGGGCTTGCGCGGCCGCGCTGATGGCGCTTGCGGCACTGGCCGCAGCGGCCCAGCCGCTGCCCGACGGCCGCCGCTCCGGCTTCGAGTTCATGGGCGAAAGCACCCAGGCGATGCAGCGCGACGATGCGTTGAACCCGGGCATGCTGTGGGTGCTGGAAGGCGAGGCCGCCTGGTCGCAGCCGGTCGGCGCCGAAGGGCACTCCTGCGCTGGCTGCCACGGCGCGGCGCGGCAGTCGATGCGTGGCGTGGCCGCGCGCTATCCGGCCTTCGATGCGGCGCTGCAGCGCCCCGTCGATCTGCGCCAGCGCATCGCGAACTGCCGCCGCAAGCTGCAGCCGCAAGCCCTCGCGCCCGGAGATGAACCGCAGGCGCTGGCGTTGGAGGCCTACGTCGCCTTCCAGTCGCGCGGGTTGCCGATCACACCGCCGGCCGATCCACGGCTGGAGCCGGCGCGCGAGCGCGGCCGCCGGCTGTTCCATCAGCGCCTGGGCCAACTCGACCTGGCCTGCAGCGATTGCCACGAGACCCATGCCGGCCGGCGCCTGGGCGGCAGCCCGATCCCGCAGGCGCACCCCACCGGCTATCCGATCTACCGGCTGGAATGGCAGAGCCTGGGTTCGCTGCAGCGCCGGCTGCGCAGCTGCCTGAGCGGCGTGCGCGCCGAGCCCTTTGCCTGGGGCGCGCCGGAATGGATCGAACTGGAGCTGTTCCTGGCCTGGCGTGCGCGCGGCATGCTGCTGGAAAGCCCGGCCGTGCGGCCTTGAGGCCGCACTGGCTTCGGTAGACTTGCTGCGGCCGATTCGGCATTCAGGCGGGGACAGGTCCATGGTTGGGGTATCGAGGTTGCCGCCGATGCTGCGCGTGCTGGGTTGGGCACTGTGCTTGCTGTGGAGCCTGGCGGGGCCTCAGGCCTTTGCCCAAGGGCCCGATGCGGCCGCGTCAGCGCCATCGCTGGTGTCGCT
>Ga0315912_10003531_pt1 | contig 15468 bp, 11 predicted proteins | sample VfabasoilMG_FD_204469 | JGI IMG/M metagenome (GOLD analysis project Ga0315912, IMG submission 204469) | Garden soil microbial communities collected in Santa Monica, California, United States - V. faba soil | ecosystem: Environmental > Terrestrial > Soil > Garden | place: USA: California... | reverse complement strand
CGGACTTCAAGCGGATCTACAAATCGAAGGACCTCGCGCCGGGCAAGAACATCCTCTTTGCCGCCACCGGCGTGACCGACGGCTCGCTGATGAAGGGCGTCCGCTTCTTCGGCGCCGGCACCCGCACCGTGTCGCTGGTGATGCAGACGACGCCGCACCGCATCCGCTTCGTGGACAGTATTCACCTGGCCGACAACGCCGACAGCGGCGTCAAGATCCGATTCTGAACGCCGTGCACGATTGGCGCCGCAACCAGGCGGCGCTCATGATCGCCTCGTTTGTGGGCTTCACCGGCTTCACGCTGGTGATGCCGTTTCTCGCCCTGCGCTTTCAGGGGCTGGGCGTCAGCGACACGCGCGAAGTGGCGCTCTGGACCGGCTTCACGCTTGGCGTCACGCCCGCGGTGGCCGCGGCCTGCGCGCCGCTCTGGGGGCGCGTCGGCGACCGCTTCGGCAACAAGCTCCTGGTGCAGCGCTCGCTCTTCTTCTGCGTGTTCGTGATGACGCTGATGGGGCTGGCCACGCGTCCGTGGCAGCTCTTCGTGCTGCGCGCGCTGCAGGGGCTGGTGGCCGGCTACGGCCCGCTCACGATTGCGATGGCCGCCGAGTCCGCGCCGCGCCAGAAGATGGCACACGCCATCGGCCTGGTGCAGACGGCGCAGCGCGTGGCTCCCGCCGTCGGGCCGGTGATCGGCGGCATTCTCGCGCAGGCCGTCGGCCTGCAGAACTCCTTCTTCGTCGCCGGCGCCGTCTACGGGCTGGCGTTCGCGCTGGTCAGCGTCCTCTACCGCGACACCGCGCGCACCGCGCGCGAGGCCGAGACGCGGGCGCACGTGCCGATGCGCGAGGTCCTCTCGATTCGCAACCTGATGCTCCTCATGGGCGTCATCTTCGGGCTGCAGCTCACCGAGCGCAGCCTCGGCCCGGTGCTGCTGCTGCACGTCGAGGCACTCGGCTACGCCACCGCGGCCGTGTTTGTCGGCATCCTGTTCTCGCTGCTCTCCGTGGCGGGGGCGCTCGGCCACCAGATCGCGGCGAGCGCCCTGGCTCGCGCGCCGGCGCGCCGCGTGATCACCGTGGCCATCGTGGCGTCCGCGCTCGGGCTGGCGTGGTTCACCGTGTCGAGCGCCGCGTGGGCGCTGATGGGCGGCATCCTCGCGATCGGGATCGGTGTGGGGGTGGCGATGACCGCCGCGTTCACGGCCGCCGGCGCCAGCATCCCGCGACACGTGCACAGCACCAGCTTTGGGTTCCTCACCGGCGCGTCGCTCACCGGCACCGCGGTGGGCCCCGTGCTGAGCGGCCTCGTCGCAGCGCGCAGCATTACCGCTGTGTTCGTGCTCGGCGTCGCGATACTGACCGGCCTGGCCTTCGCCGTGCGCCGGCTGATGGTGGACGCGGATGCAGGTCAGGTAAGTCAGGTAAGTCAGGTCGGTCAGGTGGGTGAAGACACCTGAACCGTCTACTCCGTCTCGATCTTCTTCTTATGCTTGCGCTCCCGCCACGGCCGCCTGGTCTTGTCCTCGTGCACGCCGCCGGTCTGTCGCGGAAGCGGGACGCGCGGCTTCGCGGGTCGTCGGGTTTTCGTCGCTCGCTGGGGCATGAACCAACCGCCCGCCCGAAGGGCGGGTAATTAAACACTGCCGGTCCGCGTCGCGGACCGGCTGGCCAGTGCTGCCCAGCGAGGCGGAGCTGTAAGTACCTTGCGCCTGGCGGAGCCTCGCTGATGTTACGATCTTATCGCCCCGCTGAATGACTGACAGCCGTACATCAACACCCGCTGTCGAGCGCGCCGCGCTCGTCGGCGTGGTGACCGGATCGGCGCGCCGCGCGGCTGCCGAGGTGTCGCTCGCCGAGCTGGCGGGGCTGGCCGAAGCGGCCGGCGCCACCGTCCTGCTCACGACGGTGCAGGAGCGCCCGCGCCCCGACCCGGCCACGTTCATCGGCCGCGGCAAGGTGCAGAGCCTCGCGGCCGCGTGCGCCGAGGCCGACATCGACGTGGTCATCTGCGACAACGAGCTGTCGCCGGCGCAGCTGCGGCATCTCGAAGACGAGCTGAAGTGCAAAGTCGTCGATCGGACGCAGCTGATCCTCGACATCTTCGCGCGCCGCGCCCGCACGCGCGAAGGCAAGCGACAGGTGGAGCTGGCGCAGCTCAAATACCTCCTGCCTCGGCTCGCCGGCTCCAGCACCGCGTTGTCGCGCCTCGGCGGCGGCATCGGCACCCGGGGTCCCGGCGAAACCAAGCTCGAAACCGACCGCCGGCGGATCCGCGCCCGCATCGACGCGCTGCAGCGCGAGATCGATCACGTCCGCCAGCGCCGGTCGCAGCTGCGCGAGCGGCGCGAGAAGCGGGCCGTGCCGACCGTAGCGCTCGTCGGCTACACGAACGCCGGCAAGACCACGCTCTTCAACCGCCTCACGGGCGAACGGGCCGTGGCGTCCGACGCGCTGTTCGTCACGCTGGACCCCCTGGTCCGGCAGATCCGGCTGCCTGACTCCCGCGAGCTGCTGCTCTCGGACACGGTCGGGTTCATCGACCGCCTGCCGCACGCGCTCGTGGCGGCCTTCCGCGCCACCCTCGAAGAAGTGGTCGAAGCGGATCTGATCCTGCACGTGGTCGATGCGTCGAACCCCGAGTGGGAGCGACAGGTGGCTGCCGTCGATCGCGTCCTCGACGAGGTGGGTGCCACCGACGCGCCCGCGGTGCGCGTCTTCAACAAAGTGGACGCGCTCAGCGACGACGAGCGCCGCCGGCTGCGGGACGCCCACGAGGACGCGTCCTTCATTTCGGCGCGCACGGGCGACGGTGTCGGCGGGCTGCTCGATCGCATCACCGAGGCGCTCGGCCTCGATACGCGCCGCGTCACGGTGTCGTTCGACAACGACAGCGCCGACGACCGGCAGCGGATGGCGCGGCTGTATCGGCTCGGCCGCGTGGTGAGCCACATCACGTCCAACGGCCGGGCGGTCATCGAAGCGGATGTGCCGCGACGGCTCGTGGAACGCGTGCTGGGCGTGCTGGTCGTCTGCACCTGCCTGTTCCTGGCGGCGTGCGCGCCCCGGCGGGCCCCGGTCACTCCGGGCGCGCAGGCGTATCCGGAGTACGTGTTTCCAGCCGATCGCGGCGAACCTGCCGCGGTGGCCACGCGGCTCGATGCGGTGTGGCAGCTGCTGCAGGCCGACGATCTGAAGGGCGCGACGCGCGAAATCGGCGTCGTCACCGAACAGGCGCCGCGGTCGGTGGCCGCGCGCACGGCGCAGGGGTACGTGGCGCTCGCGAACCGCCTTCCCGACGTGGCACTGCGTGCGTTCGACGCGGCGCTCGCCGCGCGTCCGTCGTTCGCGCCGGCGCTGGCCGGCCGCGGGCACGTCCTCCTCGCGCAGCAGAAGGAGGCCGACGCATTGGCCGCGTTCGACGCCGCACTCGCGGCCGATGGCTCGCTGGCCGAGGTGAGGCGGCGCGCGGACACCGTTCGGCTCCGCGTGGTGGACACCGCGGTGGCCGACGCACGCGCGGCGCGGACGGCCAGGCGCTTCGACGAGGCGCGCGCGCACTATACGCGGGCCATCCAGGCGTCGCCCGAGAGCGCGTTCCTGTATCGCGACCGGGCGGCGGTGGCACGCGAGCAGCGCGACGATGCGGCCGCGGTGGCCGACCTGCGGCGCGCCGCCGCGCTCGAGCCGTCGGACGCCGACGGCCTGGCGGCGCTCGGTGCCGCGCTGGCAGCCAGCGGGCAGCTCCGTGAGGCGGAAACGACCTACCGCCGGGCGCTTGCGCTCGATCCGTCCGACGAGGCCATCCGCACCGGTCTGGCCAGCGTGGTGGCGCGACAGCGCGAGGCGCAGCTGCCGGCGCAGGTCCGCGACATCGAGGGCCGAACCCAGTTGACTCGCGGCGACCTTGCTGCGCTGCTCGGCATCCGGTTCGAGACCCTGCTGCGATCGGCCACGCCGGTGCAGCTCGTCATCACCGACCTGGGTGACGACTGGTCGCGCCCGTTGATCACGACGGTCGCGGGGGCTGGCGTCATGGAGCCGTACCCGAACCACACCTTCCAGCCGTCGGCGCCGGCCGTGCGAGCCGATCTCGCGGCCGCGTCGTGGCGGCTGCTCGCGCTGGCGGCGCCCACACGGCCGGCGGTGCGCCCGTACCTGCAGCAGCGGCCGCAGATCGCCGACGTGCCGCAGAAGCACCCGCTCTACTTCGCGGCGGCCAGTGCCGTGGCGTCGGGCGCCGTGCCGCTGGTAGACGGTGGCCGCTTCGACGGGGCGCGGCCCCTCTCGGGCGCCGAGGCCGCGGCGGCCGTCGGCCGGCTGCGGACCCTGCTCGCGCCCGAATAGACCATGCGGAACCTGACGCTGGCCAACCAGCTCACGATCCTGCGAATCCTGATCGCGCCCTTCTTCGTCATCCTGGTCGTCTACGGCATGCTCGGCGCGGCGCTGCTGGCGTTCATCGTGGCGGGGATCACCGACGCGCTCGACGGCCTGATCGCGCGCCGGGCGGGGCAGCGGACCAGCCTCGGGGCGTGGCTGGATCCGATGGCGGACAAGCTGCTGCTCGTCACGACCTTCATCGTGCTCACCATCCCGACGATTCCGCTGAAGAACCATCTGCCGGCGTGGCTGACGATTCTCGTCATCAGCCGGGACGTCGTCATCGTGGTCGTGGTGGCGATCGTGAACCTCGCCGTGGGGCCGCGCACGTTCACGCCGTCGCTGCTCGGGAAGCTCACCACCGCGACCTTCATCCTGACGTCGGTCGTGGTGATGTTCTACAACTACCGCGAAGAGGAATCCGTGGTGGTGACGGCCGGCATCTGGCTGTCGCTCGCGCTCACGCTCGTCTCGAGCGCGGACTACGTGTTCAGGATGCGGAAGTTGATCGGTTAGAGTCCGGCTTCGACTTTCGTGCGGAAGTAGCCGACCGTCTTCTGCAGCCCTTCGTCCAGCCCCACCTTCGGCTCCCATCCGAGCACGGTGCGCGCCCGAGTAATGTCGGGCTGACGCTGCTTCGGGTCGTCCACCGGCAGCGGGCGCAGCACCAGCTTGCTCTTCGAATTGACCAGCCGGACGATGATCTCCGCGATCTCCTTGATCGAGACCTCGTGCGGGTTGCCGATGTTCACCGGGTCGTTGGTGGACGAGGCCATCAACTTCAGGACGCCAGCCACCAGGTCGCTGATGTACTGAAAGCTGCGGGTCTGCGAGCCGTCGCCGAAGATCGTCACGTCCTCGCCGCGGAGCGCCTGCGACATGAAGGCCGGCACGGCGCGCCCGTCGTGCAGCCGCATGCGCGGTCCGTAGGTGTTGAAAATCCGGACGATCTTCGTGTCGAGCCCGTGGTACCGGTGGTACGCCAGCGTGATCGCCTCGGCGAAGCGTTTGGCCTCGTCGTACACGCCGCGCGGCCCAATCGGGTTGACGTTGCCCCAGTACGACTCGCTCTGCGGGTGCACCAGCGGATCGCCGTAGACCTCGGACGTCGACGCCAGCAGGAACTTGGCGCCTTTGGCCTTCGCGAGCCCCAGCGCGTTGTGCGTGCCGAGCGAGCCCACCTTCAGCGTCTGAATCGGCAGCTCCAGGTAGTCGATCGGGCTCGCCGGGCTGGCGAAGTGGAAGATGCCGTCGACGGGACCCTCCACGTCGATGTAGCGCGTGACGTCATGCCGGATGAACTCGAAGTCGCGGTCGCGCAGGTGGGCAATGTTCGCCATCGCGCCGGTGCGCAGGTTGTCGATGCCGACCACGGAGTCGCCGCGGTCGAGGAGGGCTTCGCAGAGGTGCGAGCCGATGAAGCCGGCTGCGCCGGTGACCACGATGCGTGCCATTGTGCTCCTAGACAGCGGGACTGCGTTGGAAGAGGCCGCGAACCAGGGTGAGCCACATGATCTTGATGTCGAGCGTCACCGACCAGTTCTCGATGTAGTAGAGGTCGAACTCGATGCGTTTCTCGAGGGACGTGTTGCCGCGCCAGCCGTTCACCTGCGCCCAGCCGGTGATGCCGGCCTTCACCTTGTGGCGCAGCATGTATTGCGGGATGCGGTGCTTGAACTGCTCGACGAAGAACGGCCGCTCGGGGCGCGGGCCCACGATCGACATGTCGCCCTTCAGCACGTTCCAGAACTGCGGCAGCTCGTCGAGGTCGAAGCGGCGCAGCCAGCGGCCGACGGGCGTCGTGCGCGGGTCGTCGTCGCGCGCCCACACCGGTCCCGACGTCTCCTCGGCGTTCTCGTACATCGAGCGGATCTTGAAGACGGTGAAGGCGCGGCCGTCCAGCCCCATGCGCTCCTGCCGGTAGAAGATGGCGCCGGGGGAGCTGAGGCGCACGGCGAGCGCGATGAGGGCCATCGGAATCCCCAGCACGACGAGCGTGGCGGCCGACAGCGCGATGTCGAGCGCGCGCTTCACCCAGGCGTTGACGCCCTGCAGCGGCACGTCGTTGACGTTGATGACGGGCAGGCCGTCCAGGTCCTCGAGGCGCGCCCGGAGCGCGATGAACTGCAGCAGGTCCGGGACCACCTTGACGTCGATGCACTCGCGGTTGGCCGCCTCCATCAGGTCGAGCAGCTTCGAGTGCTCGTCGAGTGCCAGCGCCACGTAGAGATGATCGATGCGCTCGCGCTGTGCGATCTCGGTCATCTCGGCCAGCGTGCCGAGCAGCGGCAGCCCGCGGTACCCGATGTGATCGCCGCCGGCACGATCGTCCACGAAGCCGGCCACCTGGTAGCCGAGCTCGCGGTGCTGCAGGATGCGGTCCGCCACCAGGCGGCCGAGGTCGCCGGCGCCGGCGATCAGCACGCGCTTGAGGCCGATGCCCGCGCGCCAGCGGCGTTCGAGCAGCTCGCGCACCGTCTCGCGCGATCCGTAGGTGAAGACGACGGTGAAGCCGAGGAAGAGGGCCCACACGAGCTGCGACACCTGGTAGGCGCCGACGGTCCGCTCGACTTCCGACGCGAAGTAGGCCTGGAAGTAGAGAGTGGAGACGACGCCGAGGACCACCGACAGGATGCTGCCGATGAGCACGGCGAAGAAGTCGTCCACCCGCGACCGCCCGCGCCGCAGGCGGTAGACGCCTTGAATCTGGAATGCGAGCGGCGTCAGCACGGCCACGAACGGCAGCACGTGCAAGTACTGCTCGATGGGCGGATAGCCCTTGGGCACCGGGATCAGTCCGCTCTCGAACCGCACGCCGTAGGCGAGCACGAACGCCCACATGGCGAGCAGGGCGTCGGTGACGACGTAGAAGACGACGAGCAGCCGGTTGTAGCGCTTTACCATCGCTGCTCGAGGGGACTGTTCATGGTGTCGTCGATCACGGCGCGCAGCTGCTCGGCGTGGGCCTCGCGCGAAAAGGCTTCGGCATGGTCCCGGATCCGGTCGGAATCGAAACGCCAGGTGGACGCGATTCGCAGCGTGTCCGCGAGCGATGCCGCGGTGGCCTCGGGGAAGAGCAGGCCCGTCTGGCCGTTCTTCACCGTCTCGAGCGCACCGCCTCGCGCCAGCGCCACCACCGGCCTGCCGCACGCCTGGGCCTCGAGCGGCGCGATGCCGAAGTCCTCCTCGCCCGGCAGGATCACCACGCGGGCCGCGCGGTATTCGTCAAGAAGCACCTCGTCCGACACCCGTCCAAGGAACGTCACGTCGCCGGCGGCCTGCTGCCGGAGCCGGTCGAGGTCTGGCCCGTCACCGGCGATGCGAAGCGGGATGCCGGCAAGGGCGCACGCCTCGATGGCGCGATCCACCCGTTTGTAGGGCACGAGCGCCGACACGACGAGCGCCGGAGCGGGCGCGGAGGCCGCGGGCGGCGTGGCCGGGTTGGGTTGGAAAAAGCTCGTGTCGACAGGGGGATACACGACCGTCGAAGTCCGATTGTAGTATCGGTGGATCCGGCCCGCAACATGGCGCGAGTTGGCGACGAAGCGGTGCACGCGCCCCGCCGTGGCGGCGTCCCAGCGCGCCATCCGCGCCAGCAGCGGCCGGTAGACCCAGCGGCTCATCCGTGGGCCTACCCGGTCGGCACCGAAGTACTCCTCGAACTGATCCCAGGCATACCGCATCGGCGAATGGCAGTAGGCGATGTGCCGGGTGCGACCGGGCACCACCACCGCCTTCGCGGCGCAGTGGCTCGAGCTCACCACGAGGTCGTAGCCGTCGAACGTGAACTGCTCGATGGCAAACGGGAAGAGCGGCAAAAAGCTGCGGTAGCGGGACGCGCCAAACGGCAGGCGCTGCACGAACGACGTGATGACGCGGCGCCGCTCGATGGTCGCCGACACCGATCCGCGGCGATGGACGAGCGTGAACAGATCGGCGTCGGGAAAGAGCTCGCACAGGACTTCGAGCACCTTCTCGCCGCCGCGCATGCCGGTGAGCCAGTCGTGGACGAGGGCAACTTTCATGGAGGTGTCACTGGTGCCTCGCGGCCACGGCTTCGTAGAGGTCCCGCGTCTTCGCGACGGAGCGCGCCCAGGAGAACTCGCGCGCGCGCAGCGGGCCCTTGCGCCGCAGTTCCGCGGCGAGCGACGGATCGGTGAGCACGCGGCGGACGCCGTCCACGATGGAGCCCACGTCGTAGGGATCCACGAGCACGGCCGCGCCCCCGGTCACCTCGGGCATCGACGACGTATTCGAGGTCACGACCGGCGTGCCGCTGGCCATCGCTTCGAGCGGCGGCAGCCCGAAGCCCTCGTAGAGCGAGGGGAACACGAACACCTCGGCGCTGCGGTAGAGCACCGCCAGCGTTTCGTCCGGGATGTAGCCGAGGAAGCGCACGTGCTTGTGCAGCTTCAGCTGGTGCACCGCGCGGCGCAGCGACGGCAGCTTCGAGATCTGATCGCCGATGATGAGCAGCTTCAGCTCCTGGAACGGCCCCTGCCGGATCTCGCTGAACGCCTCGATCAGGCGCACGAGGTTCTTGTGCGGCTTGATGTTGCCGGCGTACAGGATGAAGCCGTGCTGCAGCTGGTAGCGCTCGCGCACGCGCGCCAGCTCGATGTCGGGCGGCGGCACCAGGAAGCGCTCGTCGATGGCGTTGTGGACGACCACCACCTTCTCGGGTGGCACCTTGAAGAAGTGGAGGATGTCGCGCTTCGACGCCTCGGACACCGTGATGATCAACTGCGCCCGCCGCGCGGCCGCCCACATCAAGGAACGGGCGTAGGCGTACGCCATGCGGCTCGGGAGGTACTGCGGGAACATCAAGTGGATGCAGTCGTGAATCGTCACCACCGACGAGCACGTCACCGCCGGCGGCAGCACGTAGTGGGGCGCGTGGTAGACGTCGGGCTTCTCGCGCCGGAGCACCAGCGGCACGTGGTACTGCTCGCGCACCGAGTAGTTGGGCGACGGCTCGAGAACCGCCCGGAAGTTGGGCCCCAGCGTCGCGGCGATGTCGAGGTCGTCGCGCTGACACAACAGCACGTATTCGTTGCGGTCGTCGATGCGCGCCAGGTGCCTCAGGAGGTTGCGAATGTAGGTGCCGATGCCGAAGTCGTGGAGCTTGCGGGCATCGATCGCGACACGCATCAGGTGAATTATGGCAGGCCTTGGACCTAAGGCCTAAGGTCGGCTGCAATGCAGCGCTCTACCTGTCCCATCCGCTCCATTGGAGCCGATAGCGCCGTCGAAGATCCCGTGTCGCGCCGGGGAAGACGCCGCGCTGGCGCGCGGTTTCGGCGGCCTTGTCCATCTCGACGCGGATAGCCTCGGCGCGCATCTTCACGGCGTCGATCCACGCGCTGCAGTCGATGGTGTTGGACTGGCCGAGCCGTACCCCGCCGGGCGAGTAGACCGCGAACCACGGGTGGTCGCCGGCGTTCACGGCCGCGATCACGCAGTTCGGCGCGTAGCGGGTCCAGAACGAATCCAGCTCGGTGGCCGCGCGCGCGATGACCTCCATCGTCCGCGCGTATTCCTGCTCGCCGCGCTGCCGCTGCTGGTCGCCCTCCGACCGGCCGTCGAGCATCTGCGTGAGGCTGCCAAGCGGCGTCTGCGTGTCGGTCACGCGCTCGCCGTTCAGGAGCTGCGTCGCGTGATCGATGGCCACGGCAAACGCCACGCCTTCGGCCTGCTGGCCGGCGCGCAGCGAGTTGATTCCGATCACCTGGCCGGCGCGATTGACGAGCGGGCCGCCGCTGTTGCCCGGGTTGATCGCGGCGTCGGTCTGGATGAGCGTGACGGGGCCCGCCTTGCGGACGGCGCTGATGATGCCGCGTGTCACGGTGTTCGACAGCACGCCGAGCGCCGAGCCCACGGCGATCACCTCTTCGCCGACGCGCACGCCGGTGGCCGAACCGAGCGACAGCACGGCCTGGCCGGGCGGGGCGTTGTACACCTGCAACACCGCGAGATCGCTGCCCGCGGACACGTTCACGACGCGCGCCTGATACGCGGCGTCGCCGAGCTGCAGGCGCACGCTGCTCTGGCCGCCCACGACGTGCGCGTTGGTCAGCAGCTTGTCGCGCGCGATGAAGAATCCCGTGCCGCGGTTCTGGCCCGCCTGCACGAAGGCCACCGCCGGCACGACGCGGCTCACGAGCTCTTCGAGCGGTGGCTTCTCGGGCGGCGTGACGATGGGTTCCGGATCACGAACCGGCTCTGGAACCGGCGGCTTGGGAGACTCGATCGGTTCGATATCGGGAAGCTCCCGAACGTGTGCCGCCGCGGTGGTCGGTTCCGGACGCGATCTGGCCGGCGCGTCGGTGGCGGCCGCGGGCTGCGGTTTCCAGGGATACAAGGCGAGCGCCGCGCCGAGGACGAGGCCGATGCCGAGCAGCGGCAACCCCGACGCCGCCACCTTCGCGCTGCCAGCGACGGTGGATGACGTTGCACTCGACTGCTCGAACCCGCACCGGCAGGCGCGAATGCGGCCGGGCACGCGACGCCCGCAGGACGGGCAGTCCCAGCCGCTGGTCTCGGTACGGTCGGTATCCATGTGTCGAAACGGGAACGATGGAGAAGCCGGCAAGGCCGGCCCCGGCTCAACGGTCCTGGATCGAAATATCGGGAAATCGACCGCGAATCTTGAGGTACGCCGCGAGCAGCGGAGCCCACGCGGGATGGTGTTTCCGGTAGAAGGCAAGATGGCTGCGCCGGTACGCCTGCTCGGCGGGGCCAGGCGCCGACGCACGCGACGTACCGCGCTCGTGCACCACTTCGGCCTCGGGCGAGAACCGGACGGCGCCCCCCTGTGCGCGCACAGCGGCGCACAGGTCCACGTCCTCGGTGTAGAGGAAGTAGCGCTCGTCGAGCAGCCCCGCCCGTTCGAGCGCCGCGCGCCGGATGAGCAGGCAGGCGCCGCTGACCCAGTCGGGAAACGAGGCCTGGCGGCTGGCGCGTTCGACGCGCGCCGACACGAGCGGCCACTCGCCCTCCTGGCCTCGCGTCAGCAGCTTTTGCCGCAGTTCGGCGAGCGGGCCGATCATCGCGCCGTAGGAGAGCTCCGCGCGTCCGCCTGCGTCGACGATGCGCGGGCCGGCCACGGTGACGTGCGGCGCTGAGTCCATCACCGTCACGAGCCGATCGATCGCGCCCGCGGCCGCTACCGTATCCGGGTTGAGCAGCAGGACCAGCTCGCTCTCCGTGGCGCGGATGCCCACGTTGTTCGCACGCGCGAACCCGAGGTTGCCGCCGGCGTCGAGCACGCGCACCGCCGGCCATCGCGAGCGCACGAGCGCCGCCGTGCCGTCGGCCGACGCGTTGTCCACCACCGTCACGTCGTGGCTCGTGTTCGGCGCCGCGGCCGCGATCGACTCGAGACACGCGCCCACGTCGGCCGCCGAGTTGAACGTGACGATGACGATGGCCAGTCGCGGCATGCTCAAGCCGTCTACCCTGCCGCCGCCAGCAGTACCTGCAGCGTGCGCCGCGCCGATTCCTGCCAGGAGTAGCGCTCGAGCACGTAGGGCGCGGCCTCGAGCACGCGCCGCCGCGTGTCGATGTCGAAGAGCGCCGTCTCGAGCCCCGCCTCGACGAGCGCGGGGTCCGGCCGTGCCACGTAGACGGCCGCCGGTCCGTAAATCTCGCGAGCCACTTCCGTGTCCAGGACGACGATCGGGATGCCGGCCGCCAGCGCGTCGAGCGGCGTCAGTCCAAACCCCTCGTACTCGGACAGGAACGCGAATGCGGAGGCCCGTCGATACAACTCGCTCAGGTCGGCGTCGCTGACGTAGTGGTGGAGACGGACGCGCGGGTCTGGCACGTGCGCGCGGACGATGGCGTCGAGATCGACCGGCGGCCGACTGCGGTTGTCGCCGACGACCTCGAGCGTCACGCCGAGCCGCCGGCCCGCGAGGCGCCCGAACCCTTCGATGAGCTCGGGCACGTGCCGGCGCGCGAAGATGGAGCCGACGAAGAGGACCATCGCGTTCGCCGGGGCCACCGCCGGCGCCGGCTTCTCAGGTGCAGCCGCGATCGCGGGGGTGGAGCCCGAGTAGACGACATGGATCTTCGACGGGTCGGTGCCGAAGCAGCGGACGATCTCGCGTTTCGAGAAGTCCGAGACGGTGAGGACGCGACGGGCGCGCCGTGCCGTCCATCGCGTGGTGAGGCGGCGCCGCAGCCCCTCACGCGGGGCGAACCATTCGGGGTGCGCGGCAAACGAGACGTCATGGATGGTCGCGACCATCGGCATGCCGGGGAAGACCGGGCCCGAGTAGGCGGGCGCGAACAGCACGTCGCCGCCGGCGCGTGCGGCCAGGCGGGGCAGCGACCGCTGTTCCCACCAGGGTCCGCCGCCCGGTTCCACGTAGCGGGTCACGTTCAAGCGCGCGAGCGGCGGCGTGTTCACCGGCGCCGCAGAGCAGAGCGCGAACTCGTGGTCCAGCGCGCTCGGGAACCGGTCCCAGGCGCGGAGCAGCTCCGCGAGGTAGCGGCCGACGCCCGTAGGGCGTCCGGACAGCTCGCGTGCATCGATCGCAATTCGCTTCATGCTAGCGAGGCTCCGCCTGATGCCCTGTCGATGGCTTCGCCTCGCTAGCGCCAGTATCTTCTTGCCCGCCCTTCGGGCGGGCGGCTTGTGTGGCTGCGCGCCGGGCGATCGCCTCGTCGTAGATGCGGCCGAGCGCGCGCGCCGCGCGGTCCCACGTGTAAGCCCGCGCGCGCAAAAGCCCCGCGGCCGCGCGTTCGAGCGCCCACGCCTCGTCGGTGGCCAGGCGTGACAGCGCATAGGCGAGCGCGTCCGGATCGGCGGGATTGAACAGGACGGCCGCGTCGCCCACGACTTCCGGAAGCGCGCCCGCGTTGGCCGCGATCACCGGCACGCCCGCCGACATCGCCTCGAGCGCCGGCAGGCCGAAGCCTTCGTCGAGCGACGGCAGCACGAGCGTCCGGGCGCCGGCATAGAGCGCCTCGCGCGCATCGTCGGTCACGTAGCCCACGTACCGTACGTGCGCGTCGAGCGGCGGCCGGGCGATGCGATCGAGCCACGCGCTCGAGCCTGGCCCCGTGCCACCGGCAATGCAGAGCGGCGGCACCGGCCCGCCGCCCGCGGCCAGCCGCTCGTAGGCGTCGAGCAGCACGCCGAGGTTCTTGCGCGGCTCGAGCGTCCCGATGAACAGCACGTAGCCGGCGGTAGGCACATTGGGGCCGCGCCCGAGCGTCGTCCACGTCCGCGCGCCCGACGAGCACACGTGCACGCGTTCCGCGTCCACGCCGAGCCGTTCGATGACCTGGCGGCGCGTGTAGTGCGACACGGCCACCACGGCGTCGGCGCGTCGTGCGTGCGACCCCGCCAGCGCCGCGTAGTCGCGGCGGATCTCGGCCGCCGTGTGTTCGGGATGCGACAGGAAGAACAGGTCGTGCACCGTCACCACGCGGGCGGCGCGCGAGGATGGAATGAGCAGCGGATGTGCCGCGTGCACCACGTCGGCGTCGCCGGCGAGCCATTCCACCGGCGGCCACTCCGCGCGGTGCCACAGCAGGTTCAGGACCGCCACGGGGAGACGGCGGTCGACGACGCGAGCCTGCAGCGTTTCGGCGGTGCCCGGTGCCGGGCGATCGGCCCACGAACTGGTGAACACCGCGACGTCGTCGGCGGGGTGCGAGGCGGTGTAGGCTCGCACGAGCTCGTGCATGTATTCACCGACCCCGGTGCGGGCACGGAGCGCCGGGCGGTAGTCCACGAGGACCCGCATCTTCAGCCGGTATGATAGCGTCAGGGCGCGCCGTCCATGGCGGAGCCTTCTGTTCATGATGGAGAGACATGAGAATCGCAGTCGTAGGAACAGGGTACGTCGGCCTCGTAGCCGGTGTGTGCTTTGCGGAGAGCGGGAACGACGTCATGTGCGTGGACAACAATGCGGCGAAGGTACGCGCACTGTCCAAGGGCAAGGTGCCCATCTACGAGCCCGGCCTCGAGGAGCTGCTGCGCCGGAACCGGGCCGAAGGCCGCCTGACGTTCACGACCGCGTTGACAAAAGCCGTTCGCGACTCCACGGTCATATTCATTGCCGTCGGCACACCGCAGGGTGAGGACGGCTCGGCCGACCTCAAACACGTGCTCGGCGTCGCCAAGGACATCGCCAAGGCGATGAACGGCTACAAGGTGATCGTCGACAAGAGCACGGTCCCGGTCGGAACGTCCGAGCGCGTCCGCGAAGTGATCCGGCGCGAGACGACGCACCCCTTCAGCGTCGTGAGCAACCCCGAGTTCCTGAAGCAGGGCGCCGCGATCGAAGACTTCATGAAGCCGGACCGCGTGGTGATCGGCGCCGAGGACGATCGCTCGAGAGAGCTGATGCTCGAGCTCTACGCGCCGTTCACTCGCACCGACGCACCGATCATGGTGATGGACTGCGCCAGCGCCGAGCTCGCCAAATACGCCGCCAACGCCATGCTCGCCACGCGCATCTCGTTCATGAACGAGGTCGCCAACGTGTGCGAGTCGGTGGGCGCCGACGTCGATCAGGTGCGCCGCGCCGTCGGGTCTGACCGCCGCATCGGGACGTCGTTTCTCTTTCCGGGTGTCGGCTACGGCGGCAGCTGCTTTCCGAAGGACGTCAAGGCGATGATGCGCTTCGCCGAGGACGCCCAGTACGACTTCCGCATCCTGAAGGCGGTGGAGGACGTCAACGTCTCGCAGAAGACGCGCTTGGCCGCCAAGATGAAAAAGCACTTCGGCACCTTGAAGGGCAAGACCGTGGCGGTCTGGGGGCTGGCCTTCAAACCGAAGACCGACGACATGCGCGAGGCGCCGGCGATTCCGCTCATCGAGTCGCTGCTCGCGGCGGGAGCGACCGTGCAGGCCTACGATCCCGAGGCCATGGCGGTGGCCAAGAAGCACTTCGGGAACCGCATCACCTATGCCGACGCGAACTATACGGCGTTGAAGGGGGCCGACGCGCTCGCCATCGTCACCGAATGGAACGAGTTCCGGCGCCCCGACTTCGACCGGATGCGCAAAATGATGAAGACGCCGGTGATCTTCGACGGACGCAACCTTTTCGTGCCGGCTCATATGAAGCAG
>Ga0315912_10003530_pt1 | contig 15474 bp, 7 predicted proteins | sample VfabasoilMG_FD_204469 | JGI IMG/M metagenome (GOLD analysis project Ga0315912, IMG submission 204469) | Garden soil microbial communities collected in Santa Monica, California, United States - V. faba soil | ecosystem: Environmental > Terrestrial > Soil > Garden | place: USA: California... | reverse complement strand
GCTCGCGGTAGTTTGAACCAGGGAGCCGAAGAAGAAGAGGGCGGGATTACTTATTGCTTCAGCCTATCACGCCGTGCTCGCCGTCAAGGACGAGTGCGGACGCACTCGCCGCCTAACGGCGGTCTTCGATCCTTGACCGCTGCGCGCGCCGTGATTCCGGGATTGCGGGCAATCCCGCCCAGAGAATCCGAAATCACGGAGTACATCATGTCCACCGATTCCAAAGCGCAGTTCCGATTCATTGAGGCACGAAACCTGAGCCTCTCACCAATCAACGTTCGTAAGACCGGCGGCGACAACGGCATCGAACAGCTCGCCGAGCTCATCGCGGCCGAAGGGGTTCTCCAGAACCTGGACGTCTACGAATGCGAGGGCGGCGAGGGAAAGAAGAAAACAAGTCACGCGGTCGTCGCCGGCGGTCGCCGTTGGCGCGCGGTGCAGCTGCTCATCCGTCAGAAGCGAATTAGGCCGGACTTCGCTGTGCCGTGTCTCATCGTGAACTACGAGCGGGCTGTGCAGATCAGCCTTGCCGAGAATTCGGGCCGCGAGCCGATGCATCCGGCCGACGAGTTCGAGGCCTTCCGCCAGCTGGTCGATGCCGGTCAGTCCGTTGAGGACGTGGCAGCCAGGTTTGGTGTCACGCCACTGGTCGTGCAGCGGCGGCTCAAGCTCGCGAGCGTAGCTCCCGCGTTTGTCGAGCTCTATCGAAAGGGCAAGCTTACGCTCGAACACCTGATGGCATTCGCGGTGACCGACGATCACGCCCGTCAGCAGGAAGTGTGGGAGTCACTGAAGTCCTATGACAGGCATCCCGGGTCGATCCGTCGAGCGCTAACGGAACACGAAATCTCTGCGCGAGAGCCACTCGCCAAGTTCGTCGGTCTCAAGGCGTATGAGAAAGCTGGCGGCGCCGTGCGCCGCGACCTCTTCCAGCAGGACGACGAAGGTGCGCTTCTGGATAGCGAGATCGTACGAAGACTCGCGCTCCAGAAGCTCGAAGCCCATGCCGAGAAGATCCGCGAGGAAGGCATCGCGTGGGTGGAGGTGCGGTCCGACTGGGACTATTCCGAGCGGGCACAGTTCGGACAAGTGCGCACGATGCTTCGCCCGGCAACAGAGGCCGAGCAGGCGCAGATCGAAACGCTCAGTGCCCGTCGAAGTGAGCTTGATGCGCAGCTCGAGGAAGCGGGCGAGGATGAAGAGAGATACGCGGCGATCTCGGAGCAGATGGAAGCAGTGGAGTCCGAGATTCAAACTCTTGATGACGCGCGAGAGGTCGAGGACCCCGCACAAAAAGCTTGCGCTGGCGCCGTGGTGACAATTGGGCGCGATGGCAAGGTCCACATCGAACGCGATTTGCTAAAGCCCGAAGACGCCAAGCGCTTTGCACGGGCCCGAAAGGACGTGCATTCCTCACCGAAGGCGGCGCGCGAGCACTCAGCGACACTTGCGCGGAGACTCAACGCACAGCGCACGCTCGCATTGCAGGCGGTACTTGCAGAACGACCCGATGTCGCGGTGATTGCACTGACGCACCGACTCGTGCTCCAGGCATTTCCGCAGTACGCACTGACGCGCGATGGCGTCGTCAAAATTGATGCGCACAACGCCGCACTCGGCGCGCACGCGGAGGAACTCTCTGCAAGCAAGGCACACGCAGCGTTGCAGGCGCGTCGCGAGGTATTGGAAGCGGCATTGCCGAAGGACGCAAAGCAACTCTTCGCGTGGTTACTGGCGCAGCCGCAGACCGACGTGCTGGGACTTCTCGCCTTCTGTGTAGCGCAGAGTGCCGATGGCGTGACCGATGACGAACGTCCGGAGGGCGTCGACGAACTGGCGCGTGCGGCGGGACTCGACATGCGGGAATGGTGGAGCGCTACAGCTGCGAACTACTTTGCAAGCGTTCCGAAGTCGCGAGTGCTCGAAATCGTGCGGGAGACCATCTCACCGGAAGCAGCCGCGACGCTGACCAAGCTCAAGAAGGACGCGCTGACCAAAGCCGCCGAGTCGAAAGTTGCGGGCACGGGCTGGCTCCCGGCGCTTCTGCGAAACGTCGCCTGACATCTGACAGTGATCTTGGGCCCGGGCGCCACGTGCGCTCGGGTCTTTTCTCTGCTCCGGAAAGACTAGGAGGAAGAGGGCGGGATTGTCTGATTCGATTGCAGCCTATCACGCCGTGCTCGCCGTCAAGGACGAGTGCGGACGCACTCGCCGCCTAACGGCGGTCTTCGATCCTTGACTGCTGCGCGCGCCGTGATCCCGGGGCTCTGGGCAATCCCGCCCAAGAAACTTCTCGAGGATCATCCGATGAACACGATGTTAGATACCTCATTCGCTTCGCGCGCCAGTGCATTCACCCAGCCGCTGACGCTCGATGCTCTGCGCGAGCGTGCCCCGGCGGTCTTTGCCAGCGGAGCGCACGAACGCACGAGCTCCAAGTACACCTTCATTCCCACCGAGCGCGTGCTGTCTGGACTCATGAGCGCTGGGTTTGTGCCAATGGACGTCCGCCAGGCGCAGACGCGTACGGCCAGCCCGTTGCATGCTCGGCATGTGCTTCGGCTGCGGCGTCGGTTCGAAACGGTTCAGCTCAAGGATTCGATCCCCGAAATCATCTTCCTTAACAGCCACGATGGCACGAGCGCATATCAACTGCGGATGGGGCTGTATCGAGTCGTATGCACCAATGGACTCATCGTCTCCCACGGTGCGTTTCCGGCGTACTGCGTCTCTCATCGTGGCGATGTGGTCGACGAGGTCGTTACGGGCGCGCTCAAGATCTCTGAGCAGTTCGAAGGGCTCGCGCGCCAAGTCGAACGCATGGAAGAGCGGGTGATGTTCCTCGATGAGCAGATTGCTTTCGCGGAGCGTGCCCTCGCATTGCGATTCCCAGTGCAGGCGGAAAGTGGCATGCAGCCGTCGCAGCTCCTTACCTGCCGGCGACCTGACGATGCTGGCGATGACCTCTGGAGCGTGCTCAACCGCGTCCAGGAGAACCTGCTGTCCGGTGGACTGAGTCGGCGGTCCGCAAGTGGAAGGCTGACGCGCACACGGCGTATCACCTCGATCCGCCAGGACGTGAAGCTCAATGGAGCACTCTGGGATATGGCGCGTGAGGCGCTGGCCGCGTAGTCGTTGCCGGGGAGGGGGTGCTTGCAGGTACCCTCTCCCCGGGGTTGACGGTCCAGGGATCATTCTCATGGCAGAACTCAGACTGGATGAAGCGTCCCGGAAAGCTCTTGAAGAGCGTCTGAAGAGTCCGAAGGGACAAGAAATGCTCAACCGCTTGGCACGGCTAATCGCCCAATCCGCAGCCAAGCAGATGCCCGCGGGTTTTCTGTACTCGCTCGCTACGCAGGAGGGAGAGGCCGCGTTTCGCGAGGTCTGGCCCGAGATCGTGAACGCTTTCCTATTCCGTCAGCCACCGGCGCGCAAGGTTCCGAAGTCGCGGAAGGCGAAGGGCACGTCACGGCAAGCTTCCAAGCAGCCTCGCCTGGAAATGTAGCACTGGGAAAGCGTGTGAGGTTTCGGTGCAATTTTGAGCGAAATGCAGGATAGCCTCGCGGCGACTAACAGGCCACATTGTGGCCCATGGATACTGCGCAGTTCTTGAAGACTCGTGTCTCATCGGAGACGAAGGCGCGCGTTCATGCGCTCGCCGAACAGCAGCTCATTACCGAATCGATCTGGCTCAAGCGGCTCGTGACGGCCGCACTGCGAGATGCGCCAGCCGACCGCGCAGGGGAGGCGCTTGGTGGGAGGGCGGGCGGCACGGCCGCCGGCAATGCGGTGCTGGAGGCGGACGCGGAAGAAACGCCGGGTACGCGCGTCTGCATTCGGCTGCGGCCGGATGATCGCCTTCTGCTTCGAGAACGCGCCGCCGCGCGAGGCATGCCGTCGGCCACCTACGTATCGGTCCTGCTTCGCGTGCATCTGCGGCATCTCGCCCCGCTCCCGAAGGAAGAGCTTGTGACGCTAAAGCGAAGCGTTGCCGAACTCGGCGCCATTGGGCGCAACCTCAATCAGATCGCAAGGGCGGTGAACAGCGGCGGCCGTGTCGCAGGGCCGGCCAGGGAGGACCTGCGCGCGATCCTGAAGGTCTGCGAGGCGCTTCGAGACAACACCAAAGGACTCATCAAGGCGAGCGCCCTTGCCTGGGAGGTCGGTCATGCCGACGGTGAACGTTAGCCTCTTCAAAGGACACCCTCTGCTTGACCTCCGCAGCTATGGGAGACGCGGTCCAGGGCGGCGCGACCATTTGTCACCGGCGGAGATCGCACAGATATCCCGAACTGTGCGGCGTGCGCCGGAGGTGGTGATGAAAGTTTTGCCACGAGACTCGAACAATTTCTCGGCAGTCGGTCGGCACCTCGACTACATCGGACGAAAGGGCGAGCTCGAGTTGGAAGCCGATGATGGCGAACGACTCAGCGGAAAAGGCGTCGGTCGCGAACTACTAGATGATTGGGACCTGGACCTTGACGAGCATCGGCCGACGGCTGAGTTGGGATCAGCGCTCGGGCGCAATCCACCTAAGCTTGTGCACAAGCTCATGTTCTCAATGCCGCCGGGGACGCCGGCGGAAAGGGTGCTCGCGGCGGCAAGAAACTTTCTCAGAGAAGAATTCGCGCTTAAGCATCGCTATGCGTTCGTGCTGCACACGGATGAGCCGCATCCGCATATCCACGCAGTTGTGAAGGCAGTCAGTGAACAGGGAGTGAGACTCAATATTCGCAAGGCGACACTGCGCCAATGGCGCTCGGAGTTTGCACGGCACCTGCGAGCAGTCGGCATCGAAGCCAATGCCACGGAGCGCGCGGTTCGCGGTGACAGCCCGAAGTCGAAGAAGGATGGCATCTACCGGGCAAGCTTGCGTGGTGATTCAACCTACTTCCGGGCACGAACGGAAGCGGTCGCCTTGGAATTGTTGAATGGAGTGCGCCGATCTGAAAGCGGGAAGTCAGAGCTTGTCGGAACACGCAATGAGGTTTCGCGAGGCTGGAAGGAAGTCGAACGAATTCTTGCTAAGGAGGGTCATGGCGAGCTGGCAAACGGGATCGCCGACTTCGTTCGGCACATGCAACCTCCTTTGACAGATCGCGAGCGACTAAGACGCGAGCTCTTGGAGATCGCACGTGTGCCTCGGCGCGAGCAAGCGAGATCCATGAGCTGATCAAGCGGTCTGATTCGACGTTGGTGTGCGAGTTTCCGTCTTGATCTTATTTTTGATCGAAGTACCCCATTGTCTGAAAGCCGGTTCTCGTGTCAAAGCGTGGGCGGCCGCCGATACCACGCAGTACAGACCGCGAGAGCAACTTGTTGCTCGCAATGCATGAGGTTTCGGGGACCATCAGACAGTCGGGGCAGGCGCCGCCGCGTTCAGTGCAGAGCGATCCCGTGCCGCATTGGGTGGCCTTCGCCTGGAGCATCGCCGCCAGAAGCGAAGTTCCCACGTTGCGCCACATCGCCGAAAGGTTCCCGAGATCCATAGTCGTCCCATTTCGATAGACGACAAAGGCGAGGTCCGCGGGGAAGATGTACTCGCCCAGAGAGCCTAGATCCAAACCGGAATACTCAGAAACGTGTTTCATGACGAGATGCGAGTAGCTGTGCAGCAACGTGTATGTGTACAGGTATGCGGACGGGGATTCGCTCTGCGGAAGGCGATCGAGGAATGAACCCATCGGATGGGCGCGTCGGAGCAGACCGCCTCCGATGTGCTGCCCTTGAGCGAGCGTGAACATGTCTGCGCAGTCTTGCGCTCCCAACCAATCAAGAACCCTTTCAGCGCTAAGTCGCACATAGAGAGCTTCGTTCGCTTGTTGAACCACGTAGATCGGATTCTTCATAACGCCGTTGTGTCGAACAGGTGGGAACAGATTCAGCCTGACCGGCATGTCCATGTTCCGCTTCTCTCGCAGTACTGGGCCCGCTTCCATCCTGGAATAGCCAAAGCTAAATCGACACAATTCGAATTCGCGGATCAGGCCCATATCTGCTATGCCGAGCTGACCTAGCAAATTGACGGTCAATTGTTGATCCGCATCTCGTTCGTCGTTGTCTTCGGGCGCGAGGTCTTCATCCAGACGAGTGAATGAAACATACGGTTTACGCCCCCGATCCTTACGCTCTACGCCGAGCCGGGTGGACTCGAGCACTGCATGCTCAATGGCCAACCTATAAGGATCGAACTTTGGCGCAAACAATTGTTGCCTCTGCATCAGGCTATCTGTTAGATCCTGCGGAAGGTCAATCTGGGGAACGAGAATCGACCGCCTGCGCAGACCCTCGACAATTCGGCGTTTGTTTTCCTTCGCTTGATCGAGTAGTCCTCTGATGGCTTCACGTGCGTTCGCAGGTAGAGTTGGAAGGAGCCCTTCAGTCGTCTGGATTTGGGCGACAGCGCCCTGGTAGTCGGCAAGATCTTTCTTGCAGTCATCTCGGCCCGTGCATGCGGAGGTTACGTCAGTGTCCGAAATCTCGGCACTTGGAAACCCATAGCGTTGGGCGATGAAGTCCTTCAAGTCGTCTTCTCTGCCTGGGCGAAGGCGTGCGAGCAGGTCTTGGCCGGCGTCCTTGAAATCGATGAAGAGATCTGATTTCACGTAGTACGCGCTTGATGCGCGATACGGCGAGGCCTGCATTCGCGCTTCGGTCAGGCGTTCCGCCGTCATGGCACGACCAATCATGCGCAGCGTGTCAGGATCGTTTTGTAGCCACTTCTGTGACAGAGGCTTCCCGCACGCCGCACATTCGAAAAACCAATCGCCGATCCCGGGCTGCCGGCGATTTAAGAGAAACTGGCGGCTGTTGCACACGCATGTGTCGCGTATCTGGATCACGCCTTCGCGATCGTTCCACTGATACTGACCCGGAAAGGCAGGAAGCCACTTTCCCGACCAGTGAACAAATATCACATCGAGTTGCTCCCAATCACAGCCGCCTGGGTTTTTGGGATGTTGGCAATGCTGTGGATTCAGCTGAGGTAGATCGTCATCCAGTTCTCTGAGGTACTTGTAGTCACGAAACAGGCCGCATGTTCGACAGACGAAAGTGAGCGGAGCTGGCGTGTATTCCATGTGAGAGGGGCGGCAGATATAGACTTGGTCCTGCCCGGGTACCTGAAAGAACGTCCTCGTGGCGTCCAACAGCCCTATATCCACGCATTGAATGGCGGTCACCGGCGGCTTCGTCGGGTCATTCTCGCGGGCGCGGAGCGCCGAGTTGAACCAGGCTCGTCCAATTTCGTTGATGCGTTCAAATAGTTGATCCAGAGTCGCATCATTCGGCGTGAAGGATTCGCCGATCGCGGAATGAGCGATACAAGCGCCGCGTCCGCCCTCAAACGTGAAGAAACTCTCTGGGGCGTATGATGTCGCGAGCTGATTGCGCGACCGGCTCATAGTCTTTGCTTTTGCCATTTTCTTATCGCCCCTCCTAGTCTCTAGCTTCATCTCTCGGGTCAGCGTCATCAATGTCGGCGCCGGAACCGCGCCGGATGAACAACATCACGCGTGCAGTCGCATCTGGAGGCGCCTTCTTAGACGATGCATCTATTCCGGATTCATGAATAATTCCGGGCAAGTCAACGTCGCGAAGTGAAGTCATCGGTCGCAAGCTCGAGTTGCGAAGTTCGAAGAACGCGCCGAGATAGCTATTGGCCAATCTCTCAACAGCCATGCTTCGTTGATACTCGTCCAACTGCCGTTTCACCAGCTCGTGATAGTGCGGGGCGCCATCAGGCTGCGGGGAAACACCAAGTCCGATTGCGTCAGCCAAGAACTTCTCGGTGGCGCCTTGCGATTCTGCGTTCGCCAAGAAGTCGCGAGCGTCCGTCGTGCGGGCGTAAACCCGGCATTCTGATTTGCGCGCAGGCTCTGCGGCGCAGATTTCGGATATCGCGTTGACCCCGCATACGAACTCTTGAAAGAAGCTGGGCAGCACGCGCACAAGCGCTTTTTCCGCCCAACGATCCACTGCGGCGGGCAGAATCATTCGCTCGAGGAATCGATGGAAGATGTCATGAATTTCAAGAATGAACCGATCCCGATAACGTTGGGGGACGGGAACGAGCAGGCTGAAGCCAACGTGCGTTCGGCCCACGCGAGATGACGCTTGAATATATTCAGCGATATCCGAAGGCATACCAGCGAAGAACATTGCGTTGAATTCTTCAACGTCGATGCCGTGCGAAATGGCGGATGTAGCAATGATTGACCGCAAGGTCTCGTTCAAATCTGGGAAGGGCTGGTTAGGCTTTACTCGCTGTTCGGCCTGCCGAACCACCTTCTGAATCTCAGCCGCTGAGACCGCTCCGGAAATCAGTTCCGAAGACAGCACTTGAGTTGCGAATCCATTTGCTAGGTGGAGCTTTGAGAACTGGACCTTTTCTGTATCAATGACCTGATCGCCGCCCTTTTTGTTGGTGACGTATGTGAGAGCGATCCGGTGCAGATCAACCAGCGTCAACAATGTATCGGCGTCGGCGCTACCCAGCACGCGAGTATGTTGTGCGTGCAGGGCTCCGGGGGTTATCCAGCGAATCAGTTCGTCGCGAGCCGCCTGCAAGACCTGGGGGTCGCCTGAGCGAAGACGCTCATATAGAACGGTGACTACAAGATGGAAATGCGCGAGTACGGATGCCATCGCGACGGTGTGGCGGTGTCCATTCGTTAGTATGGCTGCGTAGACGCGGGCCCAATGGCTACGTAGTTCGACATTCTGTTCCGGAATAAAAACGCGTTCCGTGTCCTGTGGTGTGGCATCCGGCTGCTTGGGTTCGGCATAGAAGGATCGATACAGATGCGGCCCGGGATATGGGAACTGAACAGCACCGCGCTGATACAGATTGCGCATGTGTCGTTCGGGTTCGTTTACCGTGGCAGATGCCGCGATCACCTTGATTTTGCGGCGTCCTCCAGAGGTTGGATCCCGCGCGACATTCTCTGTCCCGAACAACGGCGCCAGCCTATCGAAGGCAGCGTCCAACGCGGACTCGAACAAGCCAGAGAAGGTTCCCAGTGATTCGTCGAGAAGATGTGCCTCGTCCTGAATGAGGAGGGATGGGAACGGATCGAAAAAGCGCTTCTCACCATCGACATACGAAGGAAAGAGGCTTCGCATTTGCGTGCCTGGCTCGCCGGCCCAGTCTGCAGACTTTCGGGGCACGAAGAGACGGTCGGTCGCTGCTTCGATGAATGGGGCGAGCCCGAATAACCCAAAGAATTTCCGGATCGTGCTTTGCGATTGTCCGAGACTCGCCAACTTGTCGACCGTCCCAAGCAGGACAGAGGGAACCAAGTCATAGATGTCTTCGTCAACAATATAGAACGGCAGTGGCGTTGGAACGGGAAAGCGGTTGTTCCACGAGCAGGTATCTCTTGACGAGGTGCAGAAGTGGCCCAGCGTATTGCCGCGCGCAGGCTCTACTCGGCGAAGCGCGAGTTTTCCTTTCACACCGCAAAATGGGCATCCATCGAGTTTTAGCCACCGCTCCTTGAAATTCTTGTAAGGCGTCTGATTCTCGAGAATATTCTCCCGCTCTGGCGGTTCATCTGCTGCGGTAGGCACAGACGAATACCCATCGTCACGGTGCCAGTTAGGCGTGTTGGTGCTTCCAACCCAGAAGCCGAGCGAAAAGATCTCCCCGGCATGCTTACGCCGAAATCGAACATTCTCCGCGGCGGCCATCGCCACCAGTGTTCGGCGAGCCTGCTGAAGCGTCAGTAGCCGCAACGGATACCGCATTAGCGCGCTTACGCCATGATGTTTGCCGCGCAATCGATCGAGGAATAGAACGTAGAGCAGCAGTCCCAGAAAGGCCTCAGACTTTCCGCCACCAGTTGCGAAATACAAAAGCGTTACTTGGTTGGCGTGCTCTGCAACCGTTGGTACGTAGAAGTCATGAAACTCGCGGATGCGTGTGGCAAATGCGGGAAGCGATGCCAAGATGAATGCGAGCTGGAAGAGCCGCCAATCTGCGTAGTTCTTTGCCTTTGCCACGTCGGCCATTGCGGCGTTCATTGAGAGCCAGGCTTCGAACGGAATTCCCAAGGCGTCCTTCTGTAGGCCAGGCCCGCTCCAATGTGCCGCAGACTTCTTCAGGATCGATATTCCGACGCGAATTGCCTCCAGCTCTTTCCGCCAAGAGTCGATGTCCTTGCGCAGCTTCTCCTTCTCTTTGGTGACTAAATTACCGGCGTCCGGGCCGTCAATGCCGCGATCAACCGGATGCTGCTCAATGCCTTTCAGCCACGATTCATAGGCACCGATCAAGGGCTCTAGGCCCGCGAGGCAATCCTCGCGCGATAGCCTGGCAATTTCAGTACAGACACCTTCGGCAGCTCGCTCCGCTGGAATAATGCGTGGGAGAACGTACCGCGGGGACCAAGTCGTTGTTAGGTGGCACCGATCGTCACTCCGCGTCATCACAACGCCGCCATTGAACCCCAATGCGGGATACCGGAGGTATTCGTTATATCGGTATGACGGCTTGACCCGGTCGAGTCGCAGCGGCCGGTGAATGTCTACAGGAAGCGTGACTTTGACGGCCACTTGAAAAATGGCTCGCTCTACTTCCTTTCTGTCGTGCAAGCGAGGTGGGTCGCTCAGATTTTCGAGCGCGACATGTATCGTCGTCCGTCCATTGTCGAGCGGGTCCGGTGTCGCCTGCACGTCCCAGCGCAAGTCGATTTCCGGAATGTCCGGAGGTCCAGACGCACGAACCGATTCCAGGTATCCAAGCCAGTTGCGGACATGCGATGGCAGCATCGGCCGGCGACGGCGATAGCCCCACAATGACCCGCCGAACTGCTCCTCCGTACTGCTTGCCCACGCAGCAAGTTGCTGCGCGATCGCGGCATTGAGCGCGGCGGTCGCTTGCGCGGCGTCAGCGGTCGCAGATGCTGGGGAGAACGTGAAGATAGGAAGATCGAGTTCAAGCCGTAGCCACTTTGCTGGCGGGGGTATTGGCTCCGCAACCGAGTCGGGGAGGGTTGGTGTCAGTCTCGCCTCTTCGAGGGGTGGTGCTTCGCTGGCCTCATCGGTGGTCAGCTCCACCGCTTCTTCGTCGCCCAGTTCGGATTCTGGATTGGTCCTATCTAGAGCGTTGTCGAAGGGAATTCCCAAACTATCGTGGATTTGACGCCTGACTTCTGTGCTCCGCGCCGCCCAACTAGGGTGCGTTCTGGAGCCTCTGGGTGTCATACCTAGTTCCGCGCGTAGCGCAACTAGCGCTTGGCGAATTTGAGCCTTGAGTTCCCGTCGAACTTCCTGCGCAAGCGGAAATTTTGGCTCCAGGATTGCACCTGGCTGCAGTTCCTCTGCTAACGGAAGAATTCGGACGTATACAGCGCAGCGAAGCTGCACATCAAGCGGCGCATCCTGCGCCGAGCGATCAATTTGAAGGTCTAGCCCGTGTGAGCTGATTCGAATCGGATCTGCTTCTTCGTCATTGTCGCGCTCGGACTGGGGCATTGGAAGCAGGAATTCGGAAACCAGAACAGCGCTTGGCTTACTGCCATGGATAATTCGATAGAATTCGCCGCGCCCCGCAACGCGCGCAGACAGATTGTTCAGTAGGCTGTCAACCACCGCCTCCTTACAGGCGTCGTGAATTGCACGTGGGTCTTTGCAGCGGACTGACATTCGACGTCCCTCTACTTCTTGCCGGCAGGCGGTTCCACTCGTTCAACTCGATGGACGCAAAGTAGCGCGTCTTGCTGAAGCTGCTGAACAAGCTGGGCTTGAATACGTCGGTAGGTTATCGCCGACTCCGGATGAAAAATGATCTCCGAGTACTGAGCGGCGAGGGTACGCCCAAGATTCTGATTCAGACGGCGCGCAACGTTCACAAAGTTCCAATACCTCAGTGAATCATCGTCGGACAGCGAGAGAGCCCGACAGAACAGCTTGAAGAACTTGGGTTCCTTGGAGGCGTGCGGTGTGGTCTCGTTCTCCTTCAAGTCAAGCCAATAGTGAATGCGCTCTATACGACAGTCCTTCGCGTTCGAATCGAGCTCAACCATCTTGGCGTGGATTTGTCGTGCTAGGTCCGCGCGTGTCGATGCGTTGAAAAGACTCGCAGTTCGTCGCTGCACGTCCTGATGGTAAAGGCGCAATAACGCTCGTTCTGGATAGAGGGCGGAATTGAGGCCCTCAGTGTTGATTTGGAGAGCTGCCTCGACTTTTCCCCTGAGGCTATCGCTCATATCAAAGATGAAATCGCCCACCTCGATTTGAGCAGCCGGCACTTTCTTGAATACCGGATCTTCATCGGGTTCGTACTTGAATACCCATCCGGAATGAAATGCCCTAATTCCACCGTCAAGGTCAAATCGGAAGTAGTTATGCTCCGTTGTCGAATCAACGCTCGCCTTCTCGTCGAAACTAAATGTAAGCGAGAGATCTCCGAGTCGCTCGATGTTCGGGAGTCTGGTGACTTCACCCAAGCGGCGCTCGAGTTCCGGAATCAGCAACCCAATTCGGCCGCGATACGCTTTGAGCTCGTTCAGTTCCTTCATCGCCCGAACTGTCTTCAAAGTCGACTCTGCCTGGCGATATGAGATGAAGATGCTCGTACCGTTCGGAATCTCAGGGTGCGACAGCAGGATACGAAGTACGTTTCTGTTGACTCCAGCGAAGACGAAGTGGCGTCGTCCGGAGTCAGCACTCAGATTCTTAGCCACCGTGGAAAGTGTGTGCCATTCGATGCGGCTCTCAATCGCTGTCCACTGATCTGCGAGAGTGCGGGCGAGAAATCGATGCGCCAACGCGACGTAGCGCCGATTGGGCAGGACCACCACCAGGCTTTCGCGGGAATCGATTGCGCGCTTCTTGATCACCGCCTGCAGCTTTAGAGCCATCGGCGTGGCTTCGGTCCAGTTGTCGATGAGTGTCCGCGCTTTTTCGATTGCCCTTTCCACAGCTGGAAGTTTGTCTCCATAGCAGCCCGTAGCGGCTGATACCCTCATAGCGCGCTCGACAGTCGCCCATGAGTTCTTGTTGCTTGTGTACTCGTCCAAATATCCGTCACTCATGGCTTCGGTAAGATCACGATAGCCCGCCGGCAGATTCGAAAGCCGAAGGATGTAGCGACAGCCTTCCATAAGTTGCTCATAGCCGTGCGAGCTGTCGCGCTCTGCGTCTGGAGCGAGGCGAGAGAATGCAAGGGCAGCCGAGGAAGCATCGCGATCCACGACGGCCACGCTAAGCAGCGCATTGCTCTTCTGCGGCGGGGTCCAAGTCAGCGGTAGCGGTGTTTTCGAGAATAGCGTTTGATCCGCCTCTGCCGGAAAGACGTGCGCGGAGAACGGAATACGGAGCTCTGAAAATCGGGCCCGCAAGGAGAAGAACGTTCGCGGATCATCAGTCACCACAAGTGATCCCGTTTTCGCGCAGCCATTGTCGCGTGCGACAACGAGGAAGTCGGGAATCCGTTTCACGGCGCGAAAGTTGCTCTGATCGGCCGCGGAAGTCGCGTCGTAGAGGAACAGGCCGGGCATGGCAGCGTCTCTTTCACACCGACGTAAAGCCGCCTTCCAATGGTCCTTGCGTGCAGCGTTGTGAACAATCAGTAGTGCGCCGGGAGCAGTCGGAACATCTACCCATTCCGTCCCGATCGAGTTTCGCAAATCGGTTCGGTAGCGCAGGTTTGGCACCTTTCGAAGAGTTCGCTCCAATGGAACTTTGATCGTCGGCTGCCAATTTCCCGAATCTGGATCAAAGACAAAACTCGGAATGATTTCCCCAAGTGCGGGATCCAGGATCTCGGGTTTCTCGAGTTCTATGCTGTTAAGTGCTGCCAGCACCGCGCGCATGGATTTCGACTCGATAGCCGAGATTGGCCGCGATCCATTCTCACTGGTTTCCCAAAGGCTCCGATAGATGTTCGCAAGCTGTTTTCGATTGACGAGCCATGAGTTCAGGGCCGATCGCGAACCGTGGTGTCCCGGAAAGAGGATCGTCCTAAGACCTGGCAACTCTGTAGCGGCTGTCTTCTCGAGTGTTGTCAGGGCGTGAAGTGGTACGACTGAATCCAGTCGCGCGGGCCACACTAGACATAGCGCAACTCCGCCTTCACTGGCGACGCGAAGTGCGGTATTGGCTAGGCTAGTGATCCACGGTTGTGGAGACTGAGGAGCGGCGGTGTCAATTCTGTCGCTGAATGTCAGACCGACTGTGCCGGCGAATACAGTCTGTATTCGCTTGGCAGCATCAATAGCACTGTTGGGACTTTCGCTGGTGCTTGATGTGTCTTCGGACGCTTTGGGTGACTCTCGATTCTTACCGGAGACTTTCTCGACCGGGGGCTTGGATTGAATCGCGGAAATTCTTGCTTTCGCACGTTGAAGCGCCTCACGCTTGGCTTCTAGCCGCTCTTCAAACCCTGGCGGCTTTCGCATTGGAGTTCTTGTCGATCTCGACGAGCCCAATTGCAGAAGGGCGGGATGGGCAACCGATGCTGTTGCCTAGGTACTTCTTGAGCGAGGCTCTTATTAATTTAGGGTCAGGCAAAGGCAACGAGGCCAAGCCCGTTGTTGTAACGGCCGTTGTACCCGTAGTCGTGCTGTAGAGGTCTCTGATGAACGCGCTATTCAGTAAGCGACAAAGCAGGAGACGCGGTACGCGAGGCCGACCCGATGTAGGTTCCAAGATGATGACGTGATTCTCAGCGACAAAGCCGCCCTGCTTCCTTGTGAAACCACGGGGCAAGCACGCCGCAACCAGCCGACGGCGCTGAGCGCGACTACTCGTACGCTGGAGGACTACGCTGTCTCGTTCTATGACGCCGCGCCGGTCATCCTTGCGCAGCATGATGTAACGGGCGCGCTTCTCTTTAGGGGAGCGAGATACGAAACGGAAAACGCCGTCCTGGCCAATCTGAGTAGCCCAGATCACGGGCACCGAGCGCCTTCTATCGCTGCTACGTCGTGGGCTACGCTTTCGTGGCTGCCGCTTGTCGCGATTCCATACATACACGCCAACGCGCGCCTTGTAGCCATACTCGGCGAGCGAAGAAGTTGTGGTCTTGGATCTTTCGAGCGCAAGAGCGGTAGGTTTGTCGCGAGGTAGGTGCCAGGGAGCGCCGTCCTTGGGAAGAGCGAAGCTGCCGAGCGACGTCGATCCACCGGGCCCACTCCAGGCAAATACTTCTGGGTTCTGCAGGGCCGGTCTAAGAAGCCTATGTCTCGCCAAGAGAGCCACGACATCGTGCTCGACACCCAAGAACAGGTTGTCCCGCTCGTGTATCAGGTCGATGCGTCGGATCGATAGGTTACGCACATATCGAGTTCTGATCGGCTGAAATGTTGGCCCGGAGAAATAGCTAGTCGGCGTCAGAAGTGCGATAAGCCCGCCAGGAATCGCGATGTCCAACGCAGCGTGCATGAACAATGCGTAAAGATTTGGCTGACCGGCGATTACGTCTGAGAACCGTTTGCGAAACCACGCAAGCTCGTCGGATCTGATCTTTCG
>Ga0315912_10003529_pt1 | contig 15477 bp, 16 predicted proteins | sample VfabasoilMG_FD_204469 | JGI IMG/M metagenome (GOLD analysis project Ga0315912, IMG submission 204469) | Garden soil microbial communities collected in Santa Monica, California, United States - V. faba soil | ecosystem: Environmental > Terrestrial > Soil > Garden | place: USA: California... | reverse complement strand
GATGCGCATATGTTGTTTATAGAAGAAGTAGATAAGCGGCTATATGAAGCCAAGCAAAAAGGTCGAAATTGTATTGTCTAAAAATTTAGTGCTTTAGAAATACCATGTCCCACACACCATGACCTAAATTAATACCTCGACTCTCAAACTTAGTGAGTGGTCGATAGCTTGGTTTCTCTGCAAAATCTTTTGCAGTATTTTTAATTTTTAGCTCGCCACTAAGGACTTCAAGTACCCACTCCGCATACTCTTGCCAATCAGTCGCCACATGCAAATAACCCCCTGTTTTGAGTTTTGTGCAGATCAGCTCTACAAACCCCCTTTGAATGAGCCTGCGTTTGTGATGCCGCTTCTTATGCCACGGGTCAGGAAAGAAAATATGCACACCATCCAAACAGTTATCAGGCAACATATACTGCAGTACATCCACTGCATCATGCTGAATTATGCGCACATTGGAAAGAGCTTGCTCTTGGATCAACTTAAGCAGGCTCCCCACCCCAGGCGTATGCACTTCTACCGCAAGAAAATCGTAATCTGGTAAAGTTTGAGCGATTTTAGCTGTACTTTCACCCATCCCAAAACCTATTTCCAAGACTTTTTTAGAATCTTTTCGAGAAAATATTTGGTTTAAATCCAATAAATTTTCAGTGTAATCAATACCAAATTTGGGCCATCCTGTTTGTAAAGCACGTTCTTGAGCTTTGGTTAGACGACCTTGCCGTAGCACAAAACTGCGAATCCGCCGATGCTGCTTTTCTTCTGTTTCTAATATTTGAGTCATAACCAAGATTGTACTAGAGTGTATGAGACTTATCGCCGCTAGAGAACCCTAGTAAAGGCATATTCAGATTCTTTGTAAATCCAATCACCTTAAATAGCTCACCCATTTCTGCCGGTGAAAGTAATTTTTGTGCAGCAGCAGCCAATGGTGCATAAGTTGCCATATCGTTTGGGGAGATCTTCGCTAGCAGCTCTAAAATACCACAATTTATTAAAAACTGTGCCTGAGAGACATAGCCCGCAAGGCTTATTCCATAAGCCTCTCCAGCCTGCTTTATTTGTGTGAAATTAATATGCGCCGTAATGTCTTGTAGTCCAATATTGATAAGCGGATTGCTATGGCCGTAATGTTGATAATGACACATCAGCGTCCCTTGGTTACGTTGCGGATGATAATACTCGCGGGCAGAAAAACCATAATCTATCAACAAAATTGCACCTTGCTTTAATGAATCTGCCAAGCTATGGATCAAACCAGTCACAGCTAAACAAACTTCCGTTAAATAGTCATTTGGGAGTTCGTAATCTATTACTGACTTATACAGCACTCCCATTTGCAATGATTTATCTTGCCAAATAAATTCGCCGTCAGACGTTACACCACGTTCATATAAAGCATCGTTATTTTTATAGACCAATTGTGCAGGTAGCGCATCCAACAACTCGTTCGCTAAAATTAGACCTGTGAAATCTTCAGGCAATTTTTCTAACCAAACTATCCGCTGGTATAAATCTTGAGATAATTTTTTTTGTAATGTCTTTCTTTGAATCTGGCGTAAGTAGTCACTTACTTCTAATATAAAATACTGTTTTGGTAGCTGTTTTAATTGTGACAACTCTGATAGCAAGTCGGCCGCTAAAATTCCTGTACCTGCGCCTAATTCTAAAATATCATCACATCCAGAAGACAATATCTGTAAAGCTTGACGCGCAATGGTCTGTGCAAATAAAGGGGAGATTTCTGGCGCAGTGACAAAATCTCCGCCCTGCCCGAACTTTTGAGCGCCGCCGCTGTAATAACCTAAAGCGGGCGTATAAAGTGCCATATGCATAAATTCTGCAAAACTTATCCAACCGCCAGACTCTACGATTCTCTGCTTTATTAGCTCACATATCTTTTGACTATGCGCTTTTGATTCGACTGATGGAATAGGTAATGCAGACATAAGTCATTATAATATTGCCATGGAAGAAAAAGATTTAGCCTTGCAGAATAAAGTTATATTGATTACTGGCGGTGCAAAGCGAGTAGGTGCAGCAATTTGTCGCGAATTACATGCAGAAGGCGCACAGCTGATGATTCATTACAAAACATCTATTCAAGAAGCACGTGCTTTACAAGCCGAATTAAATCTTCAGCGCGCTAATTCAGTGGCGATCATTCAAGGAGATTTACTTAATATGGATGTATCGTCTAGTTTGGTATACGAGACGATCGAACATTTTGGTAAACTTGATGTATTAATTAACAATGCCTCCTCTTATTCTCCAACGGAAATTGGCAGCATCAACGAACAAAATTGGCATGACCTTGTAGGTAGTAACTTAAAAGCTCCCATGTTTCTGGCTCAAGCGGCTGCACCCGAGTTACGCAAAAATCGTGGCTGCATTATTAATATCACGGACATGCATATCGAACGCCCCAAAAAAGGCTATGTAGTTTATAGTGTGGCAAAAGCAGGGTTGGTTACGCTCACCAAATCGCTCGCACAAGAACTCTCACCAGAAGTACGAGTAAACGCCGTCGCACCCGGCCCAGTACTCTGGCCTGACAATAACCCACAATTTGACGAGGTATATCGCCAGCGCGTTATCTCACAAACTTTACTAAAACGTGTAGGTGAAGCAGCCGACGTCGCCAAAGCCGTAAAATTTTTAATTGCCGATGCGCCATTTGTTACCGGACATGTTTTAGCTGTGGATGGCGGCAGATCGCTTAACTTATGATCAAACATTTACCTGACAATCCTTCCAGCAATTTTATTCGTTTGCGTAACAGCCTAATCACCTCAGTGGGTAAAGCAATTGGCGATTACAACATGATAGAGGAAGGTGACACCGTTTTAGTTTGTATGAGCGGCGGTAAAGATAGCCACGCGATGTTAATGATTTTACTAGCGTTGCAAGAGCGCGCACCTATCAATTTCAAGCTGATTGCAATGAACTTAGACCAAAAGCAGCCCAATTTCCCAGCAGATATTTTACCGGCGTATTTTGAGAAATTGAATATAGACTATCGCATCGTAGAAGCTGATACGTATTCCGTCGTAAAGGAAAAAATCCCCGAAGGTAAAACGACTTGCTCACTTTGTTCTCGTTTGCGTCGGGGCATTATTTATACGACTGCAAAACAACTGGGGGCAAATAAAATTGCTCTTGGACATCATCGAGATGACATTGTAGAAACCCTATTTTTGAATATGTTTTTTGGTGCAAAACTAAAAGCAATGCCGCCCAAACTTGCCACCAACGACAAGCAAAATATAGTCATTCGTCCATTGGCATACTGTAGCGAAAAAGATATTAGCAGCTATGCAAGACAGATGAGTTTTCCAATTATTCCTTGTGACTTATGCGGTAGCCAAGAAAACCTACAACGGCAAAAAGTAAAAGAAATGCTCCAGGCTTGGGAACGCGAACAACCTGGTCGCATTAATAATATTTTTCGTTCGATTACTAATGTAGAACCCTCGCATTTGGCTGATTTTGATTTATATGATTTTAAAAACTTGAGCCAAGCAAGAATAGATGACGAGGACCCGCTATTTGGTGATATAGCCAACGAGGGAGCGGCACTAAACATCAGCAGCGACAATGGAAAACGTATTGAATTTACACGAAATTAGCAGCAATAAATATTTTTCGTGTTGTCTATTTACGCATTAGCTTGCTATTATCTCGGCAATTCTATTATTTTCAAATCCAATAATCCCGCTTAAATGTCAAAATTACTTATTGTTGAATCGCCTTCTAAAGCCAAAACTCTCAAAAAATATCTTGGTAGCGATTTTGAGGTGTTAGCCTCTTATGGTCACGTACGTGACTTAATTCCAAAAAATGGTGCAGTTGATCCTGCTAATAAATTTGCCATGAAGTACGACATTATTGAGCGAAACTCGAAACATGTGGATGCAATTGCCAAAGCTGTGAAGAGTTCGGATTCAATCTACCTTGCAACCGATCCGGACCGTGAAGGGGAAGCAATTTCTTGGCATATCGCAGAAATTTTGCAAGCCAAAAACTTGCTAAAAAATAAATTATTAAAACGCGTTGAATTCAATGAAATCACACAAACCGCAGTAAAACATGCCATTGATCATCCACGTGACATCGCCATGAATCTAGTCAATGCGCAACAAGCACGTCGTGCTCTTGATTACTTGGTTGGCTTTAATTTATCCCCACTGTTATGGAAAAAAATTCGTCGCGGGCTCTCTGCGGGTCGTGTGCAAAGCCCCGCACTACGCTTGATTGTCGAGCGAGAGTTGGAAATCGAAGCTTTTATCAGCCAAGAATATTGGAGCATCCACCTCGACGCGCTCAAGCATAAACATAGTTTTAATGCTAAATTGATTCAACTTAATGGTGAAAAAATTGAGCAATTCAGCATTATCAATCATGACCAGCAAGCCGACATTGTTGGCAAACTATTACTTGCAAGTGCTGGTAAAACAATAGTTTCACGCGTTGAAAAGAAACAACGTAGCCGTAGTCCTGCAGCGCCATTCACAACGTCTACCCTGCAACAAGAGGCTGTTCGCAAGCTTGGCTTTACTACTAGCCGTGCTATGCGTGTGGCACAACAATTATATGAAGGCATTGATGTTGGAAGCGGCACCGTGGGTTTGATTACCTATATGCGTACCGATTCGTTTAGCATGGCGACAGAAGCGGTGATGCAAATTCGTGATTATGTAAAAAAGAATTTTGAAGCAGATTACCTGCCAAAATCACCAATTATGTATAAGACTAAAGCCAAAAATGCACAAGAAGCGCATGAGGCGATTCGCCCCACCGATATATCGCGTACACCTGCCAAGTTACGTCAATATCTAAATGATGAGCAATTTAAGCTCTACGAAATGATATGGAAACGCAGCCTTGCTTGCCAAATGTCGCCTGCCAAATTTGATGCTGTAAGTGTAGATTTAAGTGTTGGTTCTGAGGCCAACTTGTTCCGCGCAACAGGTCAAACACTAATTTTCCCGGGTTTTATCGCTGTATATAAAGAAGATACTGATGATACAGACGAGGATGCTGAAGCTAAATTGCCGCATTTAGAAACGGGTGAAATATTAGATGTGGAAAAGATTGTTGGCGAGCAACACTTTACTGAGCCCCCACCCCGTTACAGCGAGGCAAGTCTGGTGAAGACATTAGAAGAATATGGTATAGGCCGGCCTTCTACTTATGCCAGCATTATCAGCACATTGCAAGACCGGGAATATGCGATGCTTGATAAAAAACGCTTCACACCCACTGATGTTGGTCGAGTAGTAAACAAGTTCTTGACCGAACATTTCACCCGTTATGTGGATTATGACTTTACCGCTAAACTAGAAGACGCTTTGGATAACGTAGCCAGTGGCGATCGTGACTGGATTCCTCTTATGGATGAGTTCTGGCAGGGCTTTAACCAGCAGGTTTTAAGTAAAGCCAATGTTGAAAGACCAGGTAATGAAGTATTAGATGAGGCGTGTCCAAAGTGTGGCAAACCACTACAAAAACAGTTAAGTCGTTATGGAAGTTTTATCGGATGTACAGGATACAACGCGGAACCAAAATGTGACTATAAACGTAGTATTAATGGTACTGCACAAACAGGCAACGACCCTGTTGTTATAGGCACAGACAAACAAAGCGGTAAGGAAATTTACTTAATGAATGGTCCTTATGGCCCCTATTTACAAGTCGGCATGGCGGTTGAGGGAGAAAAGAAGAAACCAAAACGTGTGAGCATCCCTAAAGAAGTGCCGTTGGCGGATGTCAATATTGATATAGCCCACATGTTACTTTCGCTGCCGCGGGATTTAGGACAGCATCCGGACACTAACAAAAAGATAGTCGCGAACATCGGACGCTTTGGTCCCTATGTTAATCATGACGGTAAGTTCAAATCGATACCAAAATCAGAAAGCGTTTTTAGTATTGATTTGGCAGGCGCAGTTGCATTACTTGCACAGGCGCATTCGGGCCCTGCCCCGATCGCCAATTTAGGTGCACATCCCGCAGGCGACGGCCGTATAGAGGTTTTTTCAGGCCGCTATGGGCCTTATGTACAATATGCCAAAATACGTGCCACATTGCCAAAAAGTATTGCACCTGAAGAGTTGACACTAGAAGAGGCACTCACCTTATTGACAGAGAAAGCAGCAAAAGAACCGACCAAGAAAACTTCTTCTAGAAATGCTTCGGTTAAGAAAACTGCAACTAAAAAACCCACTTCAAAGAAGACAAGTAAAAAGAAATAACAATAAAAAAAGCGGCCTAGACCGCTTTTTCACTCATGCAGCTCTTTAAGAAATATTACCTACAGTCGCCACATTGGGAATGTCAGTGGTTTGGCCTGTGGTAGTGGTACTGTTATATTCCATCCATTTGCGAATTCGATTCGCATCGCCGATACGTGTCAATTTTCCATTAGAATCCAGTAATACAATAATCATGGGCTCACCCGTGATCTTTGCCTGCATCACCAAACAACGCCCGGCCTCATTAATAAACCCGGTTTTGGATAATCCAATCTCCCACTCACCAGCGCGTACCAGACCATTAGTATTGTTAAAATTGATAGGATATACTCGACCCTCAATGTAGACTTCATGCGAAGGGCTAGTAGTTGCCAATCGAATCTCTGGATATTGATAAGCAGCTTGCACCATTTTCGCTAAATCTTCTGCAGTAGAAACGTTTTCGCTTTCGAGTCCGGTAGGATCAACAAAATGCGTATTGACCAGGCCTAATGTAAGTGCTTTAGTATTCATCGCTTTAACAAAAGCATATTGCCCGCCGGGATAATTACTGGCTAAGGAAGATGCAGCACGATTCTCAGAAGCCATTAAGGCTAGCTGCAACATATCACCACGGCTAAGTTGGGAACCTACCGCTAGTCTTGAACTAGTGCCCTTTACGTAATCGACATCTTCATTAGAAACAAAAATCATCTCGTCAAGCGATTGCTTGGCATCCAACATTACCATTGCGGTCATTAACTTGGTGATGGATGCAATTGGACTTACCGAGTTAGTATTTTTTGCATATACCACTTCACCGGTATTTTGATTAATAATTAATGCTTTAGCTGAAGATAACTGGAGCATGCCGCTACCGTCATAGTTCATGCCAAGATCAATCGCTTGTTGTCTTTGTATTCTTAATTGTCGCGCACGCGCTTTAGCACTGTAACGACTCGAAGCTTTAATATAGTGCTTCTTTTGACTAGTATAGACACGTTTATGTGATTTCTTAGCTGCTAATAACTCTATTGGCATCGCAACAAGCGAAAAAGCTACGAAGAATAAAATAAATTTTTTAAATAAATTTTTCACAAAACGATTCCTATTCATGAAACATGTGCAGCTAGATTCTATACCAAAAAATGTATATTTGTCATTAAGTTATAGCATATTTATAAAATAAATATTAAGTATATCAAAAGTTGTTACCTTTTTGTCACTATTGGTTAGAATTTGTGAGAAAATAACAACCACTATGAAATTCCCTTCCAATTATCATTATACTACCGAGCATTTGTGGGCACGCCAAGACTCTCATGGATACTGGCTTGCAGGTATTACTGACTATGCACAAGATTTGCTCGGCGATATTGTGTACATAGAACCACCTAAAATAGGCGACAGTCTTATTAACGGCAAACCTTGCGGAATAATTGAGTCTGTAAAGACAGGTTCCGATTTACACGCCCCCATGGATGGTTTAGTGACCGAAATTAATGAAGATTTGCTTAAGGCGCCAGAAGACATTAACGATAAGCCTTATGAAGCATGGATTTTTAAGTTCACACCAAAAGATGTAAATGATACCAATCACTTCTTAACCGCAGAGGCTTATGCCGAACTTGTTAATGAAAAATAACTAATCAGGCAATACGAACTTTACCTTTAATAATAGTTGATGCAACTCTGAGGTAAGCTGGACCCGCAGATTATCCTCTAGATCCGGCATCGCTACAGTGAGTATTTGCTGAATATTTTCTTTTAGTACTTCCTGCACTGATGGCAGATCACCATTCACTAGCTCTAAAAAATTTTCTCTAACTTCCATACTTTTTGCAGCCATCTGTTCGGTAAATGTAGTCTTGATTTCTGCTGCAGCGGCATTAAAAATTTCTATTTTCTCTTCATTAAAAGTTTCTCGTAACTGAGCCAATGTTTCTTGCTGTATTGACCCTACTTGGGTTTCCATAATATCCACTTGCTCTTGTGTACTTTCCTCGACCCGCGCTCTAATTGACTCCAGTGCTGCATCGACTGTCTGCTCTAGCTGGTTCTCATGGTTTGCACGCAATTTTTCTTGAAAAACTTGCATTTTCTGCATCAATTCTTGCTCTGCGCTTTCACCCTTTACCTGTAACAAACCATCTAAAGACTCCGTTAATTGGCTTTGGTGGTTTTCAATCACTTTTTGTTGGAGCGCCTCTAAATCATTCTGTAATGTTTGCTCTACGCCTTGGTAAATGCTCAGTTGTAGATTGTTAAGTGATTCGCTCAATTGCTCCTGATGGTTGGCAATGGTTTTTGTTTGAAAAGCTTGTATTTCTTCCGTCATTGCCTCTTGAGCTGTTTGGCTGATCGACTCAAGATGAGCTTGCAATATCACTTGATTTTCTTCTAGTGTTTTCTGTTGAAACACCTGCATCTCATTATCGATATGCTGCAAAATACTGGCACTAGTATCACTCTGGGTTTTTTCCGCTTGCGAAACAACTTCTGAAATGGCTTTTTGCGTTGCTGATTGCACAAGTTCAGTGAGTATTACCTCAAATTTTGATGTCGCATTTGTTTCCAGCTCAGAAAATTTTTCAGTCAAATTAGCTTGTGCTAAATCAATACCATCTTGATACATGCGCGGAATGTCAGTTTTAAGATCGGCCTTAGTTCTATCTACAAAGTCCTTTGTACTTGAAACGATCTCCTCTTGCGTTTTTCTAATCTCGTGCTGAAATTCTTTTATCACATCTTTTCTAACGAATGCACTTAAACTTTCTAAAACTGATTGTGTAATCTCTGCTTCTAATCTTGGTCGTACATGGGCTGCCACTCTCGAGACAAGCTCAGGCGAAATACCCAATGTCGGGTCGTCCTGCCGTGTTGATTTAGCATCTACCTTAGGCTGATACACTTCGGTAAGTACTGGAATTTTACTATCTGCCAAAATTTCCCTATCTATTAGCTATTGAACAATATTACCCAACATGTTTAATTTCATAACCTCTGTCGCGATAAAACTTATAACGTTGCCGTGCCGCTACTTTGTCATCTTCGTTATTACCTACCAACTCGATCAGCTCTCTAAAACGGCTAAATGATATCAATTGCTCTTGTGTGAGATTAATCAAAATATCGTCCTGAAACAAGGCTTTTTCTTGCCAATCAATTACAACAGGTGTTTCTGAAGCTAGCGCATGTGATGATAATACATTTGGTATAAAGCCAATTGCACTACTTTCCCACAAAATATCACTTGTAGCACATGCCGTCTTTTCATTCTCAGCCAGAATTGTCACCTGATGCCGCTTTTCGAGCGCTTGCTGCACCAAAGCTGTCAAAGTAGTATGCTTATCGTTAAGATTAGTATAAAAAATTATTCGTGTCATTCTTACCTATTTGGTTCCGGCGGTACGATTCATTAAAAACGTGGTAAGTAAAGGCACAGGACGTCCAGTGCCACCTTTTTCTTTACCAGATTTCCATGCAGTCCCTGCGATATCCAAATGTGCCCAAGGATATTTTTTTGTAAACCGCGACAAGAAACAGGCCGCTGTAATGCTGCCACCCGCGCGTCCGCCAATATTAGCCATATCTGCAAAATTACTATCTAGCTGGGTTTGATAATCGTCCCACATCGGCATATGCCAAGCACGATCATGAGCTTTTTCGCCTGCCTCAAGTAATTCCTTGGCTAATGCATCCTGATTACTAAACAATCCACTGGGATGATGCCCCAACGCAATTACACAAGCACCTGTCAATGTAGCAATATCTACCACTGCACTTGGCTCAAAACGTTCAGCATAAGTGAGGGCATCACATAAAATCAGACGACCTTCAGCATCGGTATTTAAAACTTCTATCGTTTGACCAGACATACTGGTAAGGATGTCACCAGGCTTAATCGCATTACCACTTGGCATATTTTCACATGTTGGGATAATGCCTACTGCATTAATAGCCAAGCCAAGCTCTCCTAAAGCCTTAAATGTTCCAAGCACGCTAGCTGCGCCACACATGTCATATTTCATTTCATCCATATCCGCACCCGGTTTTAATGAAATACCACCCGTATCAAAAGTAATGCCTTTGCCGACTAGCGCTACTGGCTTCTGGCTTTTTTTGCCTTTGTTGTGCTGTAAAATGATTAAACGTGGCGGTTCTAGACTACCTTGCGCAACACCCAGAAACGAACCCATACCTAATTTTTTTATTTCGGGTTGTTCTAACACTTCCACCTTAAAGTCATAGGCTTTGGCAAGTTTTTTAGCCTGCTCCCCTAGATAAGTTGGTGTACATACATTTGGTGGTAAGTTACCTAAATCTTTTGCTAATGAAACACCAGCTGCAATCGCTAAGCCGTGCTTTATACCAGTTTCAGCTTGTGTAGTTTCTGATTTTTCGACATAAATCAGGATTTTATTTAAAGTTAGAGGTTCTGTTTTTTTAAGTTTGATGGCGTTCACTTGATAAGTAGCATCCATCGTGACTTCTACCAATGCGGCTACTTTTGATTGCACACTCACTTTTTTAATTGGCAGTTCCGATATATAAAAACCTGCACTCTCAGCGCCTTTTGGCATCGCTTTTACTGCAGCACGCACCGCTTTGCGATATTGGGGCTCACCAAACTCACTTTGTTTGCCTAGCCCAACCAATAGTACACGTGTTGCAGCAATATTAATTACATGGTGTATCAATAACGTTGTGGAGATTTTACCTTCCATATCACCTGTTTTAAGTACGGCGCTAATCGCTTTATCTGAGAATTCATCTAAACTTTGGGCTGCATCTGATAGTTTTTTGCCTTCAAATATACCCACGACCAAACAATCGCAACGTTGTTTTTCAGGATTCCCGTTTTTTATGCTAAATTCCATATAGTGACCTTAATTTAAACCTTAATTTTTTACAAAACCTAATCTAATTATCCAGCGTTTTGGTTTGAAATCAAAGCGCAATATGAAAATTGAAAATTTTTAATAAGTCCTTATCACATGAACTAATAGCGACTGCTGGGGCCGCATTTCTAATTCTTATCGGAATTGTCATCGCTCAGCGTGCTGGTTTTCTGGTGCGTATCGCCGCAAAAGGGTGGATACCCAATGATGCGATTACTACCATGCTTGGGTTTAATATCATTAAGTTTCTGCCGATGATTTTGTCGCTTACTATTTTTTTATCTGTCCTGCTTACGCTTACTCGTTGGCATCGGGATTCCGAAATGGTGATTTGGTTCAGCTCCGGTTTGGGTGTCGCAAAATGGATACGTCCTATTTTAAATTTTGCATTCCCAGTGGTGATCGTTATCGCACTATTAAGTTTCTTTGTAATGCCATGGGCTACTCAGAAAGTTGAAGATTACCGTGTACAGTTAAAAAGTCGTGATGAGCTTTCCGCTATCAATCCCGGTGTGTTTAAAGAATCAAGCAATGGCGAACGTGTTTACTTTGTCGAAGGCTTCGACCAGCTTGGCAATATAGTTAAAAATGTCTTTGTCCAGTCTACACAACATAAAAAAACAGGCGTCATTATAGCCAGCCAAGGTAGCCGCATTAAGGCAGAAAATGGGGACAATTTTTTGCTGTTAGAAAAGGGGCGTAGATATGAAGGCAGACCCAACTCAGCAGAAGTTTCTACTACCGAATTCGAGCGTTATGCCATCCGAGTTGAAACTAAAGAAGTAGCACGAGAACCTAATACTACAGATGCACAAAGCACACAAGAATTAATTAGCAGCGAAACGCTAAGGGATAAGGCAGAACTGCAATGGAGATTAGCCATCCCCCTTTCAACAATTGTGCTACTGCTTTTAGCCATACCGCTAAGCTTTGTTGATCCTCGAGCGGGTCGCTCTTTAAACCTAATATTTGCTTTGTTCATTTACATTATCTACAACAATATGTTAAGCATATTTGAAGCGTGGATCACACAAGGAAGAATCAATCCCATCATAGGTTTATGGCCTGTACATATTTTATTTGTATTACTGACTTTCTATTTATTTTATCGTCGTACTTACTTGTTGCCAGTATTACCTTCGTTTATTAACAATTACATGCGAAACTGGAAAAAAACAACCACATAAGCCTTTATCATGCGTATTTTTAATCGATATTTTTGGCAAGAGACCAGCGTCACTATTTTAATGATTATGTTGGGTTTACTCGCGATGTTTTCGTTTTTCGATCTGATTCAAGAACTTAATACATTAGGTCGCGGTAATTATGGTATCAATCAAATGCTGATTTTTGTTCTGCTTAGTGTTCCAGGTCATGTCTATGAAGTAGTCCCTGTCGCAGTACTTGTCGGCATGATGGTAAGTTTAGGCACATTAGGACGTTACTCAGAGCTAATAGTAATGCGAGTAAGTGGCTTATCAATACTCGATATCGGACTAACTTTGGTTAAAGTCGGCCTATTATTTACTGCAATTACTTTTTTTGTGGGCGAGTTGATAACACCAATCAGCGAAAAAATGGCACAACGTATGCGCATCCAGGCAACTGATTCTGTGATAGCGCAAGACTTTAAATCGGGCTTGTGGGTAAAAGATGGAAAAAGTTTTGTAAACGTAGAAAACGTGCTCCCAGACGCAACTTTACTTAATGTACATATTTATGAATTTGATGAGAATTTCAGATTACGTAGTATTAGCAATGCCAAAAAAGGTGCTTTTGCAGATGAGCGCTGGGGTTTAACCGAAGTCACACAAACCAAATTTAACTATGAGAAAAAGATTGAGCAAAATAGTGTTCAAACACAATTTTTTAATAAAGCCAATTGGAAATCATTAATACGTCCCGAGCTTTTGAACGTATTATTAGTCGCGCCAGAAAAAATGTCTGCTTGGAACTTATATTCATTTATCAATCATTTGGAAATAAATAAACAAAAAACAACACGCTACGAAGTAGCGCTTTTGTCAAAAATGATTTATCCAATCGCTTGTATCGTCATGGTAATTTTTGCTCTGCCATTCGGATTTTTGCAGCAACGCTCCAGCAGTACAAGTACAAAGATATTTATTGGTGTATTACTAGGTGTTATTTATCAAATTATGAATCGGGTTTTTATCCATTTGGGTGTACTCAATGACTGGCCGCCCCTGCTAAGTGCAATCACCCCTACAATACTATTTTTAATCGCAGGACTGTCTCTTATCTTCATGGTAGAACGACGATAAAACGCTTATGAAGACAGGTTGCTAATTAAGCTTTATCAAACGGGTCTTTAACAATCTATCGTGTAAAAAAAGTTGATCTTTATCAATCAATGACCATAAAAAACCTAGTCCGAATATCAATAAAGAAGCGCTCGCTAGAATATATCTTTGTATAGCTTCCTTTATACTAAGCGTTTTTTCTTGTTCATTTATTAGCTTAATTTTCCATGTTTGGGTAGCGAGTGTCTGTCCTGATTTATGCCAGCACCATACAAAATAGACCCCAGCAACTAACCATAGAAAAATTTGTAAGCTCGTTCGTTTTAATATGCTATCTGCATTCCCAAACAGCAGTATAAAAAGCCATGCGCAGAGCATCCAAACAGCAATTAGCAATAGCATCTCGTATAGAGAGGCGGCAAATCTTTTAAGCAAAGTTGCAGGTTGAGGCATTCAAAATAACCCGCTTTAATTGTGAACTGTCCGTTTATTGATCAGTATCAGGGTCGTAATAGAGCTCAGGAGAATCTCTGCGCAATTTTTCACGATCTTCATCTCGTAGTTTTTGATGTTCTGCCCATTTCCTACGTAATTCATCTTTTTTCTCAGGGCTTAAAGCATGAAATTGTTGAAAACGTTTACGTGCATTCTCGCGTTCATAAGGTGTCATACGACTCCAGCTATTTAAACGTTTTTGCACGCGCTGCTGTTTTTGCGGATCCATTTTTGGATAATCCCTTGCAATATCCAGCATCTTCTCTCGCTGCCAAGGTCTTAAAGTATCCCACTCTGTGCTAAGAGGGGATAACACTCTACGTTGTTCGTCAGTTAACTGTGCCCAGCTTTGTGTAGGCGCTTCTTCAATTGAACCATCGCTCAAGGAAGATTTCATGCTCCCTACATCACCCATTGCCACATATGCATTCTCTAAGTCCATAGAATACTCATGTGCCTGCAAGCTAGTTGCAAACAACGCGAACAAAAACAAAAAACTCTTCATTAAAATGCTATTTCCCTGATGCTTAATTTTGATGAGACTACTGATGATTATATATTTTCATGCCTATTAAGTGAAGGCTCAAAACCCCTATCTACAAAGGCTTCGGGTGGCAATTCCGACCCAAGCAAAAACGCATCACTAGATTCGTTGTTGTTCAGTGCTTGCAGCACCACAAAGCTACTGATAATCATCGCTAATACTAGCCCACTTGCGACCAGACGATGATGGGTAGCCCAAGTAGCAATCAGACTTAAAGTGCCATCGACATTGACATCTGCATTCGCTAGTCGTTGAGCATGCGCCTTTATTGCGCGCGCACGGCCTTCTTCTAATTGCTTTAATGTACGCATACTCAAGTGATTAGCCTGCTCATCCAGCAAGCTTGCGATTTGTTTCGCCTGCATCTCTAACTGTTCTTTATCTTCTTGTTTTATATTGTCTATATTCATGACCCTACTCCTGACTCTGCTCTAAATTTACAATCGTCCCGCTCAAACCTTGCTTGTTTAGCAGCGCTGCCATTGTATGTAATGCACGTGAGCAATGCGTTTTAACACTACCTTGAGAACAACCCATCATTGCGGCTGTTTCAGCTACATCCATATCTTCCCAATAACGCAATATAAAGGCCTCTCGTTGACGTGCAGGTAATTTTTCCAATGCCTTTTCAATAATTTTCATGGTCTGACTACGTTCTAATTGCACCATCGGATTTTCCGATTCGTTACCTATATCAATACTATCCAGTGGGTCTCTGTCTTCTTCACCGTCTTGTCCAGCACCGAATGAAGAAAGTAGCGAAGTCCACAAATTACGCACTTTTTGTCGTCGCCAAAAATCCTTCATGGTATTTTGCAAAATACGTTGAAATAACATGGGATATTCTGTAACTGGCTTGCTGGCGTACTTTTCGGCAAGTTTTAACATCGAATCCTGTACGATGTCCATCGCAGCATGCTCGTCGCGCACAGCATATGCCATTTGCTTAAACGCACGCCGCTCTACATCACGCAAAAAATCTGATAATTCTTGAGAACTTGCCATGAATTTTATTATTTAATCACTAACCGAAATCACAA
>Ga0315912_10003528_pt1 | contig 15479 bp, 18 predicted proteins | sample VfabasoilMG_FD_204469 | JGI IMG/M metagenome (GOLD analysis project Ga0315912, IMG submission 204469) | Garden soil microbial communities collected in Santa Monica, California, United States - V. faba soil | ecosystem: Environmental > Terrestrial > Soil > Garden | place: USA: California... | reverse complement strand
CGTGGAAGGCATGCCAGCCTTTTCGCTCACGGTATCGCGCCACACCAGATACGTGACATCGCCATCGTCGGTTGCCACCGACGTATGCACCATGTTGGGCGGAATGTGCAAAAGGCTGCCGGCTTGCACCACAAACTCCTGCCCATCCATGTTGACCTTCATCGCACCTTTCAGCACGTAGTTGAAGGTTTCATCGGGATGGTAGTGGGGCTTGGAGCCAGTGCCGACTTTTTTGGTCACGAGCCCGCTGTAGATGCGTTCGCCGGTGAATGATGCACCTTGCGAGGTAGACAGCGCACCGAGCGTGGCGGTTTTTTCCATGTTGTGAAAATCGTAGACGTAATTCTTTTTGCTGGATGGCGATATATCAGGCATTTTGTTCCTCAATAATGGCTATGCGTGATGGATGGAAATGAAAGCTGGCGCAGGTAGTCATGGTTCGAGAGGCCTTTCGTTCTCCTTAGGCTTTCGGTGCACGTCTAGCCTCGCGTCTTTCCTTCGCAAGGCGCAAACGCTCCGGTTCTGTATATAGTCTTTCCAGCAACGCGGTCGTGAAGTCAACCAAGTCCTCAGCATCTTGCTCACCGAGTGAACCAACGTGGGCACCATCATTTCCGTCATCCTTGATGCAGGTTGAAAGGTCTCTAAGCGCTTCAGGAAGGATTCCGTTGTCGATGAGCCAAGGTAGACGCAAGCCTAGATTTCGGCGGATTTTGGCGTTAAGTCCCTTCTCATCCTCTTTCGGAAGAAGTGACCGAGTCGCAATATCTACACAGAGGCGAAACATTGTTGCCGCGGCGTTGTGGCATCCTACTGCTAGGCACTTGGCCCCTTCCCCAAAGGCTGCGTTAATGTTGTTTGGAAGGTACTCCGGTGCGGGTCTCGCATCGGCATCTTTCTGGCTGATGTAGTTCTCGACTTTGACGAGGTCGTTTGCTGCGACAGCGGCTTTCACCAATCCGTTTTGCTTTATGTACTTCGCTTCATCGATGCCCCTCTCACTCACGACAAAAATCGTGGATCGACTGCAATGGCGACAGACACAGAATGCCTCGTACCAAGTTTGCCAGTTGTACTGATACCGCGTCGGCGTAGAGGACCTTAGGTCAAAGGTAACGTGCTGTGCACCACAGCGAGGACAATTGGCGATGAGGTCCGACATTAGCTATCGATGCTCCATTGGGTAGTCGCCTTGGCTTGCCGAAAGCCCAACCAATAATACACATCCTAAACGACAGTTCATTTGCGTCGTACGGCCGAAATTCGGCATTGTTTACAAAAAATAGCGCAATGAATCAAAGATATCTGCTGATTTAGTACTTCCTAAATGAAAATTGCAAACACGTCTTGCGCCTACAAAACGCAACCTGCAGAGAATATGAATGAACTTAAAAATACTCAACAAAAACAAATGATTGCCAAGAGTTGGCGCTGCCACAGCCATGTTTACAAATGCGCTATTTGAGTGAGGGCTGCTCCGGAACGTACTGTTTGCCGATACCCGGTTTACTGCGGCCCATGCCCGGCAATTCCCATATCCCTGCACCTGCGGGATTAAGGTCGCCGTTGATGTTGGCATCGATCACGCAAGGTTTGTTTGCGGCAATGGCTTTACGGATTGCTTCGTTGAGGTCAGCCGCACGATCTACGCTCACGCCGTCTATGCCCGCCGAGCGCGCCATTGCAGCGAAGTCGGGGTTGTAAGGCGTGCTGCTGCCGGGATGTTTGAAATCGGTGGCGAGTTCGCGCCCGCCGAGATAACCGCGCTGCAAGCCGCGTATCGAACCATACGCGTAGTTGTTCCAGATCACATACACCACGGGAATCTGGTATTCGTACGCGGTGGCGAGCACGTTGGCGTGCATCAAAAACGCGCCATCGCCAACCACCGCGACGCATGGACGACCGGGCGCGGCAAGTTTTGCACCCAACGCGCCCGCGACGCCAAAACCCATGGGGCCGAAACCCATAGAGCCGATCAGCGAATCCGGACGCTTGGGTTTGCAGAACTGAATCAGCCAGTTGTGATGCACACCGATGTCGCTGACGAGGATGGTGTCTTCAGTCAGTGCGCGGTCGATTTCATGCGCGGCCCTTTGGGGTGCGATAGGTGAGGTGTCGGCCTTGAAACCGGGAGCGATGAAGTCGTTCCACTCCTTGCGATAGCCGGCAATGGCATCGAGCCACGGACTGCGCTCGGCGGGCATCTGGCCCCGGGTCATGCGTGAGTCGATTTCCGTCAACAGTTGCCGCAGGAAAGTGCGTACGTCGGCCATCAGTCCCAGCGCCACCGGGTAGTTGCGCGCGATTTCATCGGGGTCGATGTCAACGTGGATCAGTTTGGTCGGCGGAATCGTGAACGAGAATCCCGGTATCCACGAGCTTGAAGTGCGGTCGTCGAAACGCACGCCGAGTGCCAGCAGCACGTCGGCTTGCCGTGCGGAATGATTGGCCTGATACGGGCCGTTGCGCGCGACCAGTCCGAGTGCGAGCGGGTGCGAGGCGTCGATTGCGCCGATGCCGCTGGCAGACATCGCCACAGGTATACGCAGTTTCTCCGCCAATGCGAGCAATTCTTTGATCGCGCCGCCGTAGCGCACGCCCTGGCCGACGAGTATTACCGGACGCGTCGCCGACATCAGCATGTCGGCGGCCTTCCTCACCCCTTCGGGATCCGCGCCGCAACGGCACGAGATATTCGAGTTCCAGTCCTCGGGCCGCGGCGTGGGCTCAGGAATTGGCTCGTTGAACATGTCGAACGGCACATCCAGCACGACTGGCCCCGGCCGCCCGGTGACCATGGTTTTCCAGGCTTGGCGCACTGCTATCGGTAGCTGTGCCGCTGTCGTTGGTTGAAACACACGCTTGCAGTACGCGCGTACGGTCGAAGGAAAATCCGCCTGATAGTGGCGATAGGTTTCCTGAAATGCGCCGCGGTTGAACTGGCTGGTCGGCACGTTGCCTGTTACCGCAAAAAATGGCACAGAGTCAAAGAATGCGTTGGCAAGGCTGATCGGCAGATTTGCCGAGCCTGGGCCGCACGAGGTGAACGTCGCGGTGGGCTGGCCCGACACGCGGTAATACACGTCAGCCATGAAGCCGGCGACCGATTCGTGATGCACGGAAATGGTTTTGATTTCGCTCTGCCGCGCGTGCAGTGCATCCAGAAATCCGATGTTGCCGTGCCCGCACAAGCCGAATACGTACGGCACTTTTTCGCGGATCAGATAATCGGTGATGACGGCGGCGCCGTCGTGCGTTGTGTTGTCGTGGGCGGTATTCATTGCAGCATGGCTCCTGTGCATCGTTATGTGGCGTGCTCAAGAAACCGGTTCCCTCCCCCTTGACGGGGGAGGGCTAGGGTGGGGGCGACAACGTTGGTATGCTTCACCCCCATCTCAACCTTCCCCCATCGAGGGGGAAGGGGTTTCTTTGCGGTGTCGGCGATCTCTATAAAGGTTTTCTAAAAACCGTAGAGTTTTTCGGGGTTCTTGACGAGCACCTGCTCGCGTGTGGCAGAGTCCGGTATCCAGCTCGACAACAGATCGCACAGGTCGCCGTCGTTGGGCATCGCGCCTTTTACCATCACATGCGGCCAGTCGCTGCCCCATAGCACGCGCCCGGCGTTGGCGGCAATCAGTGCGTGCGCAAACGCATTGGTGTCGATGTGCGGCATGGTCTGGGTAGTGATGCGATACGGGCCGGTGAATTTCACCCATGCCTTGCCCGCTTTCATTAAACGCAGCAGCGCCTGAAATCCCGGATCGTTTACGCCCTTGTCCGTTTTCATGTAGCCCAAATGGCCGAGCACGATATCCACCGGGAAATCGGCGAAGGTGCGATCCATGTCCGGGAATTCTTCGCAGTGCATCAGAAATTCCATGTGCCAGCCCATGTGCGCGATGCGTTTGGCAAGCGTGCTGAGTTCACGCATGGGCAGCGTACCGGGCTTGCGGTCTTTGACGTCGACGATATTGACACGCACACCGCGCACACCGGCTGCATTGAGTTTTGCCAGATCGGCATCGGCAATGTTGTCGTCCACCACGGCAACGCCGTGAAACGCTTTGCCTGCTGTGCGCATCGCTTCGAGCATCACCGTGTTGTCGGTGCCATACACGCTGGGTTGCACCAGCACCGCACGTTCGACACCGAGCGTCGCAAGCATTTTTTGGTAATCAGTCAACAAACAATCAGGAGGTGTGTACACGCGTGTCGGCGAGTACGCGTAACGCGCCATCGGTCCAAGAATGTGCGCATGCGTGTCGCATGCGAGTTTGGGCAGTGTGAGTTTGGGTTTGCGCGGATGGAAATCCGGCGGCGCGCACGGTGGCGCGCCGGCTGTGGCGATAGTCATGAACGTCGATGAGAAAAGAGAAAATTACCGGGTGCGAGCATATCACATCGCGCTGGATGCTATTGCGTATCAAAAACAAAAATATCAATTAAAACAAATACTTACGATATACTACGCGATGCGCGTCGCGACGCTGTAAAACGGCGCGGATAAAATGGGCGTAATTGAAAAGTAAACATGAGGTTTGAGTAACCATGCATTACCAACGACGCAGACTGACGCTGGGCATGCTCGCCGGCATTTCCGGCGCGGCGAGTCTGCACGCGATCGCGCAACAGGCTAAGCCGGATCCGATGGCGCCGCCGCCAGGAACGCGCGACAACATTGTCGCGTTGATTCGCACCTATCAGGGCCCGTTGCGCAAGTTTCAGGATATCCGTCCGGTGACGGGTATGAAAATAGAAGGACTGGAAAACCAGCCCGATCTGCTGCCGGTGATCGACACCTTCGTCGGCGACCTCGACATCCGTTACGCGTTCGATCTTGAAAGTGGCTTTCGCTATGTGAGCGAGCGCGATCTGAAGACATTCAAACTCACGCGCGAACAATTGCCGGCGCTGGCGATGGCGAACTATCGCCGGCTTTATCCCAAGATTACTGTTGAACGGCCTACATCGTTTGTGGGCATGTTTGCCAACGGCGGTGAACTCGAACCGAGCAAGATGCTGGACTTCGATTTCTGGGAGAAAGAAAAGTCGCGCCCATTGTATTCTGGTGGCGAGATCGTAGCGGCGGTGCCGGCGCGCGACGTGTGCTGGTTCACAAGCCTGAAACCCGCGGATAACGTGCGCAATCTGCGTGTCAACACCGAGCGTGCGCACAAGGAAGCGGGCGAGCGCGCCATTTCCAGGCGCATGTTCCTGTGGCGCAACAAACGCTGGGAAGTTCTGGAAGAGTAATTCACGGTGCTGCGTGGACAAAGCGCCGTCTATAAATTTCGATGAATACTATCGCGCCGAATCGCGGCGCGTGCTGGCCACGCTGATTCGCCTGCTCGGCGATTTCGATCTCGCCGAAGAAGCGTTGCACGACGCATTCCGCGCGGCGCTGGAACAATGGCCGACCTCGGGCGTGCCCGCCAATCCGCGCGCATGGCTGGTGTCGGCCGGACGCTTCAAGGCGATCGACAAGCTGCGTAAGGATGCGCGGCTCGATGCGCTGGATGACGAAGCTGCTGAAAACATCGCCGCACCGGATGAGTTGGCGACCGGCGATATCGAGGACGATCGCCTGCGCTTGATTTTTACGTGTTGCCATCCCGCGCTGCAGCCCGACGCGCAGGTGGCATTGACGCTGCGCGAAGTGTGCGGGCTGACCACGGAGGAAATCGCGCATGCGTTTCTCACGCCGGCGCCCACGCTGGCGCAGCGCATCGTGCGCGCCAAGAACAAGATACGCGACGCGAAAATTCCCTACGAGACGCCCCCACCGGAAGATCTGCCGGAACGGCTCGACAGCGTTTTGCGCGTAATTTATCTGGTGTTCAACGAAGGCTACACCGCATCATCGGGCGCAGCGCTCACGCGGCACGATCTGTCGGGTGAGGCGATACGGCTGACGCGCCTGCTGGTCGAGTTGTTGCCCGAGCCGGAGGCGCTGGGATTACTGGCGCTGATGCTGCTGCACGAGTCCCGGCGCCCCGCGCGCACGTCGCCATCCGGCGATCTGGTGGTGTTGGAAGAACAGGATCGCTCGCTATGGGATCGCGAACTGATCGCGGAAGGCACGGCGCTTACGGAGCGCGCATTGTCGTCGCGGCGCATTGGGCCGTACGCGATACAGGCCGCGATATCGGCTACGCATGCCCAGGCGCCGGAGGCGGCCGCAACCGATTGGCACGAGATCGTGGGCTTGTACGATGTGCTCGTGCGCGCGGAACGGTCGCCCATCGTCGCCCTCAATCGTGCGGTGGCAGTGGCGATGCGCGACGGTCCGCAAGTGGGACTGTCGCTCATCGACGACATACTCGCTCGCGGCGATCTCGCGGATTACCGTCTCGCGCACGCGGCGCGAGCGGACCTGTGCCGGCGGTTGGGGCGTGACAAAGAAGCCCGTGCGGCCTATGAGCGCGCGTTGCAACTGACGCAGCAGGAACCCGAACGGCGCTTTATTGAACGGCGGCTGGCGGAACTGAGAAATTAATTTTCGAACCGTTGTCGAATTCGTAATTCCCCATTCGACTAGACAGTGTAGGGCACGGCTGGCGGCATTAAACGCCATCCGGGATCAAGAAAATTATCCTTAATAAACAAGGAGTTATGAAAATGCGCTTCATGGTCATCGTAAAAGCCACCAAGGATTCCGAAGCGGGCGTGATGCCGACCGAGCAACTGCTGGCTGAAATGGGCCAGTACAACGAAGAACTGGTGAAAGCCGGCATCATGCAGGCCGGCGAGGGTTTGCATCCGAGTTCAAAAGGCGCGCGCGTGCGTTTCTCGGGCAAAAAACGCACGGTGATCGACGGACCTTTTGCCGAGACCAAGGAACTGATCGCGGGCTACTGGATGTGGAAATGCAAATCCAAAGAAGAAGCGATCGAATGGGTCAAACGCTGTCCCAACCCGATGCCGGGAGAGTCCGAAATCGAAATCCGCCAGGTGTTCGAGGCCGAAGATTTCGGCGCCGAGTTCACACCCGAGTTGCGAGCGCAGGAAGAGCGTCTGCGCGAGCAGATTGCCGGCAAGAATTAGTCACCGAAAGGAGAAACAGATCATGCCTAAAGTTAAACCTATTCCCGATGATATGCATACCATCACACCGCACTTGATTTGTGCGGGTGCTGCCGATGCCATCGAGTTTTACAAGAAAGCGTTCAATGCGGTTGAAGGCGGGCGGTTGCCGGGACCAGACGGCAGAATCATGCATGCGATGATACGCATCGCAGGTTCACCGGTGATGCTGGTGGATGAAATGCCCGAGTGGGGCGCGCTGAGCCCGAAGTCGCTCAAGGGCTCGCCGGTTACCATACACATCTATGTCGAGGATGTAGACGCTTTCGCAGCGCAGGCAGTGGCCGCTGGCGCCAAAATCACCATGCCGATTGCCGATATGTTTTGGGGCGACCGCTATGGCAAACTGGAAGATCCGTTCGGACATTCCTGGTCGGTGGCTACGCACAAGCGAGACGTGACTCCGGCAGAAATGCAGGAAGCAATGAAAAATATGGGCGGCTCCAAGTAGCGCAATTTTTATCGGGAGAAAATCGTGCTAACCACTGTTGCGATTATTGTTGCAGTACTGATTGTCGGCGTGCTGATTTTTGCCGCCACCAAGCCGGATGTGTTTCGTGTCACGCGTTCCGCCAGTATCAAGGCGCCGCCGCAAAAAGTATTCGACTTGATCAACGACTTCAAAGCGTGGGACGCCTGGTCGCCTTGGGAGAAAAAGGACCCCGCGATGAAGCGGACATTCGGCGCCATCACCAGCGGCAAGGGCGCGACGTACGCATGGGACGGCGACAAGAACGTCGGCCAGGGCAGTATGGAAATCACGGAATCAGTAGTGCCGTCGAAAGTAGGGCTCAAGCTCGACTTTCTCAAACCGTTCGAAGCCCATAACACTGTCGATTTCACCCTGGAGTCCAAGGGTGACATGACTAACGTCACCTGGACCATGCAGGGCCCGACGCCGTATTTCGCGAAAATCATGCACGTGTTCGTGGACATGGACAAAATGTGCGGCAAGGATTTCGAGGTCGGACTTGCAGCGATGAAAGCAGTTGGCGAAAAATGATCTGCGCCGAAAGTCACGGGCGGATACTCAATGTGATAGGGAGCAACAGATGAAATACTTGTGCCTGGTTTATCTCGATGAAAAACGTCTGGACGAGTTGCCCGACGAAGATTGCGTCGCTTACGACACGGCTATTCGCACGAGCGGCCATTGCATCGCTTCGGAAGCGCTGCAATCGGTCCAGACTGCAACCACCGTGCGCATGCGCAACGGAAAAATGTCCATAACCGACGGCCCGTTCGCCGAAACCAAGGAGCAGCTCGCCGGCTTCTACATGATAGAGGCGAGAGATTTGAACGATGCGATACAGATCGCATCGAAAATTCCGCCGGCGCGCGTGGGCAGCATCGAGGTGCGTCCGGTGCGGCCGATTCGCGAGACCGTTGCACTGGCAGGCAGCCGGAAAGCAGCGGGCGCGGCCGAGGCACAACGGTGATTCGATCAACGTATTTGTCCCTTGGAAACGTGGTCATAGTCCCATGAAATATTTATTGCTGGTGCATCACAATGAAGCTGCGTTTGGCCGGTTCAGCGAGGCCACGCGCAAGGGCATGCTTGCGGAATCGGTGCAACTGACGCACACGCTGCATGCTGGCGGAAAATACGTGCATGCGTCGCCGCTGCAACCGGTGGCAACAGCGACGGTGGTCAAGGTACGCGACGGGAAATCGTTTGTTACCGACGGCCCGTTCGTGGAAACGCATGAGCAACTAGCCGGCTATTTTCTGATCGAGGCGCGGGACAAGGAAGAAGCTATTGGCATTGCAGCGCAAATTCCGGGAGCGCGCATCGGTGCGGTAGAGGTGCGGCCAGTGACTGAAATTGCAGGGCTCCCGGACGTTTAAACTCATTGATATTGGGCAATTTCTCATACACGGAGGCAAGACGATGGCAACGACACACAAGGCAACGGCAGCTCGATCCAAATCCACTGCAACCCGCGCGAAACGCATGGTGCTGATGGTGGCCACGCGCAAGGGCGCATGGCTTTATCACGGTGATTCGGGGCGCAAGTCATGGCGCATGAGCGGCCCGCATTTTCTCGGTCACACTATCAGCCACATGATGCTCGACCCGCGCGACAAGCGCACGCTGCTGGCGGCAGCCAAGACCGGGCATCTGGGGCCGACCGTTTTTCGCTCCACCGATATGGGGCGTACCTGGAAAGAAGCTGAGAAGCCGCCGGCTTTTGCCAAAGCGCCGGAAGGCGAGAAGGGCCGCTCGGTCAATCACACGTTCTGGCTTACGCCTGCGCACGCCAACGAACCCAATGTGTGGTACGCGGGAACCTCACCGCAAGGATTATTCCGCTCCGAGGATGGCGGCGTGACATGGTCGCCGTTTTCCAGCGTCAACGACGATCCGCAATATCGCGAATGGATGGGCACCCAGCAGGATGGAACGCCGGACGGGCCCAAAATGCATTCCATCATGATTGATCCGCGTGATCCCAAGCATTTGTATTTTGCGATGTCGGGCGGCGGTGTCCACGAGTCGCTCGATGGCGGCGCAAACTGGCGTGTGCTGATTAACGGCATGGATGTCGTCGAGGGGTTCGGTTTTGATCCCAAGCTTCCGACGTTTCACGATCCGCATTGCGTGCGCATGTGCCCCAGCAATCCGGATCGCTTGTATCAGCAGAATCATTGCGGCATCTATGTCATCGACCGCCCGTCCGATACCTGGGTGCGCATCGGCAAAGCCATGCCGAAAAAGGTCGGCGACGTGGGTTTTCCGCTGGTCGTGCATCCGCGCGACGACAAGGTGGCGTGGGTGTTCCCCATGGACGGCACGCAGGTATGGCCGCGCACCAGTCCCGATGGCAAACCGGCGGCGTACGGCACACGCAACGCGGGCAAAACCTGGCAGCGGCTCGATAATGGCTTGCCGCGCTCGAACGCGTGGTGGACGGTGAAACGCCAATGCATGTGCGGCGACGTGCTCGACCCGGTGGGACTGTACGTTGGCAATTCGCAAGGCGAGTTGTGGATGAGCCGCGACGAAGGCCGCAAGTGGACGCGGATCGCGCAACACCTGCCGGAAATTTTCGCGGTCGAGGCCGCGGTGCTGTAGTGCCGTTGTAGTCGAGAAGGCGATGAAAGTTTTGATACCCAGCGCGCTCAGGTCATACACGCAGTCGGGTCACGCCGAAGCAAACGGCGCGACGTTGGCTGCATTGCTTGATGATCTGGATCGCCAGTACTCGGGCATACGCTTTCGCATGATCGATGAGCAGGAGCAAGTGCGGCGTCACATTCGCATCTTCGTCAACGGTACGCAGGTGCACGATCTCGCACACCCGCTGGCGCCGGCGGATGATGTGGTGATCGTACAGGCGCTCAGTGGCGGTTGATTATAAGTATTGGTTTATAAAGAAAGTTTTATGAAATATATAGATGGCTATGTAGTGCCGGTACCGAAGAAAAAACTCGCGGCGTATCGCGCGTTGGCGCGCAAAGCGGGAAAAGTCTGGCGCGAACACGGAGCGCTTGAATACGTTGAATGCGTCGCGGACGACGTTAAGCCAGGCAAATACACGTCGTTTCCGCAAAGCGTCAAGCTGAAGAAAAATGAAACTGTGATTTTCGCTTACATCGTTTACAAATCACGCGCGCAGCGCGATCGCATCAACGCCAAAGTGATGAAGGATCCGCGTATGAATGAAATGGGTGACATTAAAGACATGCCATTCGATTTCAAGCGCATGTTCTGGGGCGGGTTCAAGACGCTGGTGGATTTGTAAGAAGGGGAGACTTGCCCGTTACGATTGCGTGAGCGCCGCCAGCTCAGCAAAAGTGGTCTGTCACTTAAGTTGCTGCTATTGTTCCTGTTGTCGCGCCGGAGTCGCATAACAGGAAAAAGGAAGTTCTCATGGAACGTCACACGAACAGAGGCGGATTGATTTTCCTATCCGTGTTTGGCATTGCCATGATCGCGGTCGGCTTTGGCGCCGAAGCGCAAGGCATACACAAATGCGTCGGGAAGGATGGCAAGACCGAGTACTCAAACGCGCCTTGCCCGGGCTCGAAGGAGATCAAGGCCGGCAGCCTTCCATCTGTCGGCAAAGGCGCCGAAGCCGGGAAGGACTCTTCCGCGCGTCCAGCCGCAGCGGGTGGCCCCGTCATTCCGGAGATGCAACCCGGGAAATGGAAGTTGCGCGTTACGAGGGAGAAGGATGGCCGCGTGCGCGACAACGATATATGCGGCGATCCGATTGATGGCTTCCGCAGCGAGGTGAAGTCCTACTCGGAGAATAACAAGTGGGGATGCGCCATGACCACGAGCGCGTCGGGTCCCCGTAATGTGAGAGTCGTCTATGACTGTCCATCCGACCGTTCCCCGGACGGCCGCCCGGTGTCGAAGGGAAGGTGGGAACTGTCGCTCGTTTCCGCTTCGCCGCAGGCGTTCAGGATCGAAATGAAATCGACCGTCAATCCCGGCTCTGTAATGGAGGGGACTCGGATCGGCGATTGCGAGAAGTAAATTTCCGGTCAGTAACCGCCCTTGTCCGGTGCGCCGACTGGATTGAGTGGTGTCCAGCCGGTTAAGCGGCCGACTTCCGCTTTAAAGTAGTTCGACATACCGCCGCGATCTGTACCGAGCATCACCATCTGAAAACCCTGATCCAGATAGCGTTGCGTGAACTTCGAACTGGCAGTGTGCATGCCGGCGATTTTCTTGTGACGCTTGCACGATTCGAGTATGCGATTGACGGTGGCGATATGCTTCGGCTCGTCATTGTCCATCACCGGCGGCAATCCCAGTGCCAGCGCAAGATCGGTCGGGCCGATGTAAGCCGCATCCACACCGGGCGTTGAAATAATCTCGTCCATCTTTTCGATGCCTTCGGGCGTTTCGATCATCACCACGCAGGCGACTTCATCGTTTGCGTATTTCTGGTAGTCCGGCCCGGCGTACTGCATCACGCGGTTGGGACCGTTGCTGCGCATGCCCACTGGCGGATAGCGGCAGGCTCCGACAGCCATTTCTGCCTCTTTACGGTTGCTCACCATCGGTACGATCACGCCATAGGCGCCTGCATCCAGCACCTTCATGATCATCGCCGGTTCGTTCCACGGAACGCGCACGAACGGCATCACATTGGTAGTCGAGATCGCGGTCAGCATCGGCACCACATCCGAATAGTCGATGCAGCCGTGCTGCATGTCGACGCACAGCCAGTCGAGCCCGGTATGGGCCATCACCTCAGCCTGCACGCAGTGCGGAATAGAAAGCCAGCCGCCGACAGCCGGTTTGCCTTCACGCCATAGTTTTTTTACACGGTTAATGCGCATGTCGTTGGTCCCTTCAGTTGTGATGTCGCGGGATAAAAAGCCAGGCGCAATTCTACAACCCGGATGCACGAAAAGTACGCAACGTACGCAAGGCGGATTTAGCGCCATGCGCAGTTTTGAAAAAACCGCTATGATCCTGGTCAGAATCCAGCCGCGGGAGTGTCCTATGCAACTCACAGCCGAGAAGCCGTCCACTGAAGCAATCGGCAGTATTCGCGCCAGCTTTAACTACGTGGTCGACACCGGGGTGCCGCCGGTGCGCTACATAGACTGGCCGGAGATGGCGCACATGGCGGTCGATCCGCAATACCAGCGGCACGAGATGAGCGTGCGTAACGGCAGGCCGCTGCGCGGCACCTTTAATCTCGACACGCACGGCTTCGTGTTTGCCGACCACTACACGCAAGTCAAGGACTTCACCAACGAAGCGCAGCGCGCAACTGTCTATGACCTTGAGGTGCAGGCACTCATCAAAAAACATTCCGGTGCCGCTGCTGTGCGGGTATTCGACCACACCCTACGCGTCAGTGACGAGCAGATGCAACAGTCTTTGGGTGCGCGGCCAACGGTCAAGAGCGTGCATAACGACTATACCGAAGCGTCAGCGCCGCGGCGGCTGCGCGAAATCGTCGGCGATGCGGAGGCCGAGCGTCGATTCAAAAAGCGCTGGGCCATCATCCAGGTATGGCGGCCGATACGTGGCAAAGTGCTGATAGATCCTCTCGGCATTTGCGATGGTCGCAGCATTCCGCAAAAAGGCTTCATCCGAGTTGAGCGGCGTTACAAAGACCGCACCGGTGAGGTTTACCACATCGCCCATAATCCGGCACACGCGTGGTTCTACTTCCCGCAGATGGAACGTCACGAAGCGCTGGTGTTCAAGGTATTCGATTCCGATGCCGGCAAGCTTTCGCGCTTTACAGCGCACAGCGCGTTCGACGATCCCGCTACGCCGGCGGATGCACCGTCGCGCGAAAGCATTGAGACCAGGGCTTTTGCATTCTTCGATTGAAGTTAACCGGCGGCCAGACCTTTACGCCTGATGAATTCGGGGAACGCGTCCTTGGCCTTCGCGCCGCGCAGCACATGGGTGGTGTATTCGTGCTCCGCATCGAACTGTTCTTCAAGTCCTTGTGTCATCTGCTTCAACATCAGAGCCTTGATGCCGATCACCGCACCGCGGTGGTTCGCGGCGATCATCTTGGCCAGTTCCATCGTCTTTGCCCGCAGTTGTGCGCGAGGAACCAGATGGTTTAGCAGCCCGATGCGATAGGCTTCTTCCGCCTCCACGATACGCGCGGTAAACAGCAGCTCCTTCGCCATCGGCCAACCGACCTGATTGGGCAGGGTCCAGGTACTGTTGATGCGGCCATAGGCGGCGGCGAGAAAGCGAAACTTTGATCCTTCGCAGCCCACGCGCATATCAAGCGACGATACCAGCACTGCACCGCCGCCATAGGCCAGGCCGTTCACCATGCCGATGACCGGCTTTGCGCACGCGGAAATCTCATAGCGCATTTTGTTGTCGCGCATCTCATCCAGTTGTTGGTCCGAATACTGCGCGTCGTTCGACAACTGCTCATGAATGTCACCGCCCGCCGTGAATGCGCGATCGCCGGCGCCGGTGATCACGATGCAGCCAATCGCATCGTCAGATTCGGCCTGCTTCAGTGCGTGGTGCAGTTCCTGCCCCAGCTTGCGGTTCATCGCGTTCAGTTTTTCCGGACGATTCAGCGTGAGGATGGCTACGCCATCTTCAATGTCGACCAGGATGTGCTCGTACGTCATTATCTTCTCCTAAACAAGTCAAATTAGCGGCAGCGCCAACATTCGGACGTTACAGTCTAGCTCTAAATCGTTTGTAAGCGTATGCTTTTTTGCTGGGAGGAATCAACACCAAATGAAAATCGCAAGCGTCAAAGTGAGCGTGCTGCGCGTCACGCCCGACACCGCGTACCAAGCAGGTGGCAGAACAGTCGACGCTTATTGGCACGTGCTCGCCGAAGTCACCACAACCGATGGAGCCCACGGCTTTGGCTACGTGGTCGCACTTGCATCATCGATGGTGCCTGCACTGGCGAGCGCCACACGCGAACTCGGCGAGTCCCTGGTCGGCATGCACGTACTCGAGCCCGAAGCGGCATGGGAGCGGCTCGCGCATAAAGGAAAATGGATCGGACCGGGCGGGCTGCTGCATTACGCCATTTCACCGCTCGACATCGCACTGTGGGATGCCGCCGGCAGGACGCTGGGGCAGCCGCTGTATCGTATGCTCGGCGGCTATCGCGACCGTCTGCCCGTCTACGCCAGCGACGGCTTCTGGTACAACCTTGCACCGGAGGCGCTTGCCGCCACGGCGGCGCGTTATGCGAGCGAAGGGTACACCGCGGTCAAGCTGCGCATTGGGCACGAAAAAGATGCGGCACGCGAGGTTGCGCGGGTTAACGCCGTGCGCGAGGCTGTCGGACCTGACGTGCGGATTCTGGTTGATGCCACCGAGACCTGGGACCTCGCTACCGCGATGAAGACCGGTCATGCCCTGCAGGAAGCGGGCATACACTGGCTCGAAGACCCGATCAATCATGTGGACGTCGCGGGTTATGCGACGCTCTCACGGCAGCTCAGGATACCAATTGCGACTGGCGAGCATCTGTACAAGGCAAGCGACTTCGCGCGCTTGTTCGAGGAACGTGCGACCGGAATCGCTTTGGTCGATCTCGGCCGCATCGGGGGTATCACGCCGTGGCGGCGGGTTGCAGCGCTTGCGCAGGCGTACGGCATTCGCGTATGCGGGCATGTACTGCCTGAAGTACACGTGCATCTGGCGACGGCGATCCCCAACGGCTATCTGGTGGAAAACGTACCGCGCAGCGCAGCCATCCTAAAGCACATGCCTTCGATGCAAGGCGGCCATCTGATAGCACCGCAAGCACCGGGCCTCGGCCTGGAACTCGACCGCGAGGCCGTTCAGCGGTTTATCTACGCGGCTTGATTTCGTAAAAAGGAAGAACAATCATGACTGGTACCACTACGCGGGATTCCGCAGTCCGCTATGAGATCACCGATCGCATCGCGTATATCACGATCAATCGGCC
>Ga0315912_10003527_pt1 | contig 15485 bp, 30 predicted proteins | sample VfabasoilMG_FD_204469 | JGI IMG/M metagenome (GOLD analysis project Ga0315912, IMG submission 204469) | Garden soil microbial communities collected in Santa Monica, California, United States - V. faba soil | ecosystem: Environmental > Terrestrial > Soil > Garden | place: USA: California... | reverse complement strand
GGACCTGGCCTCGAGCGCGCTGATCTCGAACGGCCGATTGAGAGGCAGCCGTGCGATGACGTCGAGGCGGTATTCGTGGTAGTGCGCTAGGGCGCGGGTGTCGTCCCCGCTCGCGTCGGCAAGGATGGCGATCGCGAGCTGCGCTGGGCCGGAGCCGCCGTAGCCCCAAGAAAAGCCGGCGGCCGAGTGGTGTCGGAGATCGCGGCGCTCGGGGAGTGGCCTCTTCGTGCCATTCGCGCTCGTGATCCACACTCGGCCGCCGGGTTCTCCGACGTAACGGACGGAAGCAAAGTCGAACGCCGGCCGCCGCCAACGGGCGGAATCGGCCGTGTTGTAGGGATCGCCGTCCTCGAGCTCCGGCTTCATCGCACGATGACCAGGCGGGGCGGGCCGAGGTGCTGCCGAGCGTTCTGGCGCTCGAGCTGCTGCTCGCGCTGCTGCCGCCTCAGGATGTTCCTGGCGACCATCTGCCGCCAGAGCAGGTCCACGCTGCGGACCTGCAGATCGCCGTCGCGGGGATCGGGGAAGCTGATACCGGCGCGGTAGAGAGCTTTGCGCTCGGTATATGTGAGACCGCGATTCATGCCACCGCCTCCCGCAGAGCCTTCGGCTTCCATCCGTCGATGACGTCCTGGACGGTCTTCGACGAGCGTTCAAGCTCGAGCGCCGCCTCCATGGCCATGTTCCAGGTCACTTCCTTGATGCCCGCGTAGACGAGTTCCCAGAACGCCCCGAAAATGTCCTCGCGCTCCTGACTGCCGTCGTCGGTGCCCTCGAGGAGTTTCGACACCCGGCGCTTAGCGATCGGCGCCAGGATCTCGGCCGGAGTTTTCCCGGGGCGCGGCGTTACATCGATGACCATGCCAATGCCCCAATTACTGACTGGCGCGCACGGCGCGGACGAACCCGTCGCTGCTGCGGTAGAACCAGCTCGCGCGGCCGTAGCCGAAGTTGACGTACCACGCGCAATCGCCCGGGGAGGGCGCGGCGACCGTCGACGTCCAGAACCAGTCGCTCGCCGTCTCGGGGAAGAACGTCGTGTCGATCGCGGGCGAATGCCGCGTGTCGTCGACGAGAGTGACGAGCTCGCGGCGCGTCGGGATCCGCCAGCCGTCCATGCCGGCCAGGCGCGATGTCGCGAGCTCGCTGGCCACGCGCTCCTCAGTGGCCTTCGTCCAGTTGTCGACGGTGATCGGCTCGCGCGCCCAGGTCAGGCCCGTCGTCTCGTCGCGCACGGCCGCCCAGTCGACGGCCTCGATCGGCAGCTCGTCGCCGGCGGCGGAGATCTTCACGAAGGCTGGATCCTTGATCATTGCGGACGCTCCTGTGTGGTGGGTTGCAAAAGAGCGCCGCCCGCATCGACTGAGGGTTTGAGGTTTGACGTCACAAGGGTGCCGGTGCGGGCGGCGCGTAAAACGGATTCCATCGCCAGCGCCTTGCTGAGCAGGGCGAGGCGATAGGCCATGAAGGGGGACGCGGCAGCCGCTGCGGGGCTGACGGGCAGTTCGACGGACAGTGGGCGCGCTGGCGCATTCATGACGCGCCCGATACTGAAGCATGCTTCAAAGCGTGTCAAGCATGCTTCAGTAGCGGAGTAGAAACTCCGCCGATCAGGTCAATATTCACGTTGCGGTGAATACCGCCGGTCGGTACTTAATTCGCGCCTAGAACAATAACGCGAGGGGGCTATGAGCTGGAAAAGTGGATTTCGCTATGCGGCGATCGAGAACGTCGTCTTCGTAGACTTCAGGCCTTGTTACCGCTGCCGCCTTCCGGATTTCGCTTGCGGGACTTGCCGGCTGAATCCCGAGCGGTTGGATCTGAGGCGCCGTGCACCAAGTAATCCATCGACGTCTGGAATTCCGCAGCCAGGGCCAGAAACGTCTTGAGCTTCGGATTGTGAACCTCGTCGCGCTCCCATTGTGAAATGGCGTTGCCAGTAATCTGCACGCCCCTGGCGCGCAGCTTCTCCGCCAATGCCTCCTGAGACAGCGTGCGCGACTTTCGCAGCATCCTTATGCGGTCGCCCATGGTTTCCATGAGGGCGAAAGGTAACGCTGCGGATACTGAAGCATAATTGACATCACACTGAAGCATGCTGTAGTTTTCCACCGATGTTGAAATCTGCCGCGGTCGAGCATTTCGGGAGCCAAAAGGCGATCGCTGCGGTGTTGAGCATCTCCGAGTCAGCGGTCAGCCAGTGGGAGGAGCTCGTACCACCGCTCTCCGCGGCGAAGCTCGCCAAGGCATCAGATGGAGTGCTCGTTTTCGATCCCGATTTGTACGAGTCCTGGAACGGCCGCAAGGCCAGCTAGCAAGTAGTCTCAACGCCGGGTTGTCCGAACGTGTCCGAATCGATTCGCACAAGGCAGGAGCCACTCTTCGTCGAGTCCCTCGAGGACGCCATGGAAGCGCTCGCGGCCGCGTGCGGTGGCAAGAAGGTTTTCGCGGCAATGCTGCGACCGGATCTGGAGGCCGAGCCCGATCGCGCGCACCGCTGGTTCCTCGACGCGCTCAATCACGACCGCAGGACTGAGTTCCACGCCGAGCACTTGAGGCGGGCATGCCGAATCGGTCGGGAGCACGACTGCCACATCTTGAAGCACTGGCTCGACGACTCGACGGGCTACCAGCGCAGTGCGATCGCGCCGGCACGTACCCCGCAGCAGGAACTGGCAGCCAAGATGCGCCAGCTCGCCGACCAGTACGGACGGCTCGCGGACGAGCACGCCGCTATTGAGAATGCGCAGACCATGGCCGAGATCCGGAAGCTCCGATGACGCAGCTCGCGGCCGTCACAGCCAAAGAAACTGGCCCCAAGGGCGCGCCCACGTTCAAGATCGAGACGATCACGCCGAAGCTGGCAGCGAAGTATCTCGAGGCCAATAAGGGCAATCGTCCCCTGACGCGCGCGACGGCGCGAAACTACGCCGAGGAGATCCGGCTCGGCCAGTGGCTCTTCAACGGCGAGGCGATCAAGTTCGATAGCAACGGCGTGCTCGTCGACGGGCAGCACCGGCTCCTGGCAGTCACGCTGGCCGATCGGTCGATCGACACCCTCGTCATTCGCGGGCTCGATCCGGAGGCGTTCAAGACGCTCGACACCGGCCGGCAACGATCCATGGGAGACGTCCTGGCGCTGCGCGGGATCCTGTACCCGGCTTCCATGAGCTCGGCGTACCGATTCCTCTACCGCTGGCTCGGCCGCGGCAAGAAGAAGACACGAATCTCGAACACACAGCTCCTCGAATTCGTCGATGAGTTTCCCGAGATGATCGAGCTGGGCTACGAGTGTCTGCGGAAGCCGCTCGATGCGGACCTGGTTGAGCCAGCCCGGCGGATCTTTTTCTATTTCATGGCGAGCCGCGTCGACACCAAGGTCGCGCGCGAGTTCATGCAATGCCTGGCGCGGCCGAATGCTCCGCTCGTGCCGAACGCGCGGAAGCTGCGCGATCGCCTCCAGGTCACAAGTGAGGAAGCGTTCCCGCCGGCGGCGGGCGTGAAGTGGCTGTGGCTGTTGCAAGCCTGGAACGCCACGGTGGCAGGAAAACCGGTCGATCGCTTCTCGAGATTCCCAGACGCGGTCGACTTCGAGCGGCACCCGCTGCTGAAGATGCGCGCGGTCCGCACATGAGCTTCGAGGCAACGACAACCGAATGGCACGAACGGCGCATCAAGCGCTGCCGGCACACACCGTGCAACGCCAGAATCGTCTTTCTGCGCTCGCGGACTGGCAGCCAGGTGCCGGTCGACGCCGACAGCGTCGAGCCGGACGACACGGACTACGATCCGAAGCGAGGGCATGTCAGTCACTTCGCGACGTGCCCGGGCGCCGCCGGATTCCGGAGGCCGAGATGAGGACGCCAGGATCTGGGGCGACGATCGTTGCAGGCTTGATCGCCGCCATGCAGGCCGGCGTGCCTGCCAGGCTCCAGCTTCCACAACCAGGCCCGCGGCGCGTCGACAAGTGGCGCGCGCACAAACCGTCGAGCACTGGCGTGAACGGTTCGCGCTCGAGCAGCAAGTATCAGCCGCACCAAGGTTCGCGTGAGTGCGAACGCCGGCGCCGGCAGATGGTCCGCGATCGCGGAGAGGGCGGCTGATGGAAAGGCAGTGTGGTCTCGACTTTTCGGCGCCGCCGGCGAGAGCCAGGCGATCGGATCCGTCGACGTCTCGCCAGTCAGCGGCGCGCGTGAACGTCTCCGGCCTCGCCAGGCAGCAGCGTGAGAAAGTCTTCGCGATGGTGTGCGAAACACCAGGCCTGACGAGCGCGGAGCTCGCCGAGCGGCATGGCGCCGATCGCACGATGATTGCAAGACGCCTGCCGGAGCTCCGCCAGTGCGATCTCGTCGCCGAGAACCGCGACGTCCGCGGCATGACGCGTATCTGCAACGTGAGCAAGACCGCCGCGCTCACCTGGTGGCCGATCCGATGAGTGTTGAAGCGAGTGCACAGGTCTGGAAGCTGGATCTCCCCAGGGATCAAAAGTTCGTGTTGGGCGCCATGGCGGATCATGCCGACGACTACGGCGTTTGCTATCCATCGATCGCGCGCATCGCCTGGAAGTGTGGTTACCAGCAGGCGAGGTCCGTCTCCGAGATTCTCCAGAAGCTGATCGAGGCCGGTGTGCTCGAGATCAAAGAGCCGGCCACGGGTCGAAAGTCAGCGCTTTATCGGATCCGTTGGGACAGGGGGAAACAGCTCCCGGAATTCGATCCCCAGGCGTTCAAGTCCGGCGCCCGTAGGGGTGCGGAAAACGCACCCCAAGGCGAGGCTGCGGATTATGCCAATTCCGAGCCACCTAAGTCATTGACAGGTCAAGGGGAAAATGACACTAAGGGTGCGGAAAACGCACCCCATGACGTTGGGGTGCGGAAAACGCACCCTAACGATTCCGTAGGGGTGCGTTCTGACCCTCGTAGGGGTGCGTTTTCCGATCGTAGGGGTGCGGTAGCTACCGCACCCGAACCATTAACCAATAACCAAAGACGCGCGGGCGCGCGCGCGAGTGAGTCGCGCGCGCCCGCTTCGGAGGAGGAGATCACCAGGGAAGCAGAGATCCGAAAGCTGAACGGACTCGCCCACCGAATCGGCATCGAGCTCAAGACCCAGAACGAACCAATCGAGCACTTCCGTGAGCGAGTGGAATCCGCACACACGCGTTGGCTTGCTGACCTGGCCAACACCATGGCCGCGGACGCGCGTCGCCGCGAAAGCGAAGCGCCCGCCGGCGCCACGGGGCAAGCCGCATGACGACGGCATGCGAACGCCGGGAGATCGCGGACCGCAAACTGTGGCGGCAGCGTCGCGAAGAGCGAGCCCGCGAGCGCGGCCTGGAGCGCATGCGCGCGCAGCAGGCGCTGAAGCCGCCGGCGCCCGTTCAGATTTGCATTGTCGACGGCTGCACGAAGGCGCAGTTCTCAAACCGGCTCTGCACGACGCACTACGAACGCAAGCGCAAAGGACGGACGATGGACGGGCAGCGGATCACCATGCTCGTGCGCGATTCTGTGTGCTTGCGGTTCCTGTCCCTGCCGAGGTCGCGCCCGTGACGCTGCGCATCACGGGCGGCGCCGATCTCGCCGGCATGTCGACGCGGTTTCGAGAGCAGCTGGCGAAGCAGATGGCCGCCGCCGGTGTGCGGACCGCGGTCAATCGCAAACGTCCTCGCTACCTCGAGGAAGCCGCCGGCCGGCAGATCGTCGCCTGGCTCGACACGCTGTTCGTCCAGGACCCGAGGCTCGGGCGGATCTGCATCGGGGAGTATTTCGCGCACGTGCCGAACGGCGGCGCGCGCAGCGCGCTCGAGGGCGCGATCCTGAAAGGGCAGGGAGTGCGGCCAGGGTGGCCGGACTATGCGCTGCACCTGCCGCGCGGTTCCTGGCACGGTCTCGTCGGCGAGCTCAAGTCCGACGACGGCGCGAAGCCGGACGACGAGCAGCTCGACATCCTCACGCGCCTGCATCGCGCCGGCTACTGCGCGCAGGTCTGGTTCGGATTCGAGGACGCGCAGAAGCAGCTCCTCGGGTATCTGCAGCTCGGCGCATCCAGCCGATAGGGAGAACGAATTGGGCAAGCAATATTCGGCAGTCAGCGAAGACGTCCTGCGGCGCATCGAGCGCCTTCGCGAGAAACACTACGCGGAGCTCGAGGGCGTGACCATCTGCGGGCTGTTCGTCTTCAACGGCGAGAGCGAGCACGTGCTGATGCACCACGGCTATCCGGCGCTGGCTGTGATCAAGAAAACCCCCACGGTGCAGCGCGCCGCCGGCTTGGCCGATGCGCTGCTCGTCATCGACCGATACACGTGGTCGTCGCTCGTCGGCGCGCAGATGGATGCCGCGATCGACCACGAATTGCATCACTTGGTCCGCGAGCTCGACGACGCCGGGAAACCAACCTTCGACTCGGTCGACCGGCCGAAGATCAGCATCCGTCTTCACGATCACAACTTCGGTTGGTTCGACGAAATCGCAGCGCGACACGGAGCAGCGTCGATCGAGGTCATGCAGGCCTCGGCCCTGATGAAGGCCGCAGGCCAGCTCTACTTCGACTTTTCCGACAAGGCGGCCTGACGGCCGCGTGGAGAATGCAATGATCAAAGTCCTCGCGCTGTTCCTGGTCTCGAGCACGGCCTTGGCAACGAGCCCGACGAAGGAGCCGGAGAAGCAGACGCCAACGCCTACACCAGGACAGTCGCAAAACGTGACACTGGCGCCGGAGCAGTCCGTCTCAGTGAGCGAGCGGTCCATCGGCATCGGTCTCGGCGCCGGATCGGCGCATTACACCGGCAGCTGCGTCGTCCCGAAGAAAGGGCGCAACGGTCGCACCGGGTTCCTCGAGCGGGGGTTTACGGTTCCGCTGCTTCGCCTCGACCCGGCAGTCGAGGTGGATGAGGTCTGCGTGGGACACCAGCGCGAGATGGAACGCCTCGCGCTCGAGATCGAAATGCAGCGACTGGAGCTCGAGCGAGAGCGGCTGAGGATTGAGGCTATCCGGCTCGAGGAGTGCCTGACCTGCGGCGGGGCGAAGTGAATTCGGCAGCTGCGCAAATCGTGGACGTAACCGGTCGCATCGACGGCAGGATCGATGAAGAGCTGCGCGGAATCGACGCGCTTTGCGCTCGTTGGGCGACCGAGGCCTGGGACTGGCCATCGCCGCAGAAGAGTCCGATCTATCGAGGTATGCGCGAGCGCGAGGGCGCAGCGGCGCCCGGCTCACCACCGCAGATCTCCGACGAATCCATGCTTCTCGACCGCGTGCTCGCCCACTCCGACCGGCGCTACTACGCGCTCGTGACGGTCTGGTACGTCTACACCGGATCGGTCACCGTGAAGGCCAAGCGTCTGCATACGAACCGCACCGATCTCTATCACCGCTGGCGCCGAACGCTCGAATATCTGAAGGGGAGGCTGCACGGCCTCGGCCTGACGATTTGACTTGTGCGCACGTCCGTACTAATTTACGCCTATCGTGGGCGGACTGCCCGCGACAAGATCTGAAAGCCCGCCTCGCGCGGGTTTTTTCGTTATGAACGAAAGCGAATTTCAAGCAGCACTCGAGACCCTGAAGGCTCAATATGCTGCGGCTGCAGATCCAGCGTTCAAAGCGCGTCACGCCCGAGATAGTGCGGCCGGGCTTGCGTACAGGAAAGCTCTGGAAGATTCATGGGCGACTCAAAGCGAAGAGCTGGCAGAGCCATTGCGGCAGTATGAATCGAGCTTAGCGACATTGAAGGCCGAGTATTACAGCGCCCTGAAGCCCGAGCTGATTCCGCTGGCGAAGTAGCCACCGATTTCGTTTTCCCTGGATGTCAAACCTTTGCCCGTCGGCAACGGCGGGCTCTTTTTGCTCGGAGAATCCCATGCGCAGAGCGTTTATGCTCTTGGCGTCGCTCGTCGTGCTGTCGCCGCTGTTTCTGTCGCTGCAGGTTTCTGCGCAGAGCAGCAACACCGCCACGCTCGACTGGATCAATCCGACGACTCGGACGAATGGTCTGCCGGTCGTGCTCAGCGAGGTCCGCGTATATCGAGAGGTCGACGGCGAGCAGATCTGGAATCGCATCGTGACGCTTCCGCCTGGAATCCAGACGTACATCGACGAGAACCTGTTCAACGGCCGGTATTGCTACCGATTGACTGCGGTCGATACGGCTGGGCTCGAGTCGGTGCCTTCGAATACGGCCTGCAAGACGATCAGCATCACGGGGAACGTGCCGCGCCCTTTGGCCCCGAGCGGCCTGACCGTTCGGTAGGGTCTGGTTGCAGTCGGCGTAGATAGGGTGGGGCTGCGACGCGCATTCCCTGGCCCGGTTCGTATTGCGAGGTTCCATCCGCAGGCTGGCCAAGACGGTTCATTTGCAATCGGGACAATCGAGTTCGAGCCGAATCTGATCGAGTCTCACGATCTGCACCAATACTACTCGTCGCTCTTGGGCGGGCAGTCGGTCACGAACATCGAGCTGATTGCCGGCAGCTTGCCGAGCGGCGTGACGATCAATGTTGGCAACGAATCGCTCGATCACGACGGGACAGGAACTGAAGGCTCGGTGTCCGGGCTGCAGATTCGGGTGACGACGACATGATGCGGCTGATCCCGTTGCTGTTCTTTCTCGCGGCTGCTTACACCGCGTTCAAGCCGCAGATCCACGACTATCTGAATCGCAGGGCTGCTGAGAATCGGCGCCGGAGGAGGGCGCGTGACAGCGATCGCGATTCCGCTCGATAGCGACGGGCGATCGCGCTGGGATTGGGTGTGGCTGGGCGGACTCGCTGCTGCCGGCCTGATCTGGGTTCTCACCGGGCTGCAATTCTCGGTACTGACCTCGGAGTCGTTTGAGGTCGATCTCGACTGCCCGAATGCTGACAACACGCCTGGCGGGGCAGACGGTCAGGGCGGTTGCTTCCCCTACGCGGGGAACACCGGCCCGACCGGATCTCTGACGACCTATTCGGGTCCGTGCACGATTACGGTCGACGACACGGTCATCAATTCGAAGATAGTCAACTGCAATCCGCTGAACATCGAGGCGGATAACGTAACCCTAAGCAATTGCCAGCTTAACGGGCAACTACACGAAGAAGAAAGCGACGGACATACCGGATTTCAGTTCATAGACTGTGTCCTAGACGCAACTCCGGTCCCAGATACGTACCTTGATGACTATGGCTTCGACTTCGAGGATGGCGGCTACGTCATCTTGCGCAGTGAGATCTACGGTGCACGTACCGGGGTCAACTGCTTCGAAGGCGGCACGATCCAGGATTCGTACATACACGGGAACGAGGTTGACCCGACGGATTTTCCTGCTCCGTATCACTCCGGTGGTATTCGCGTCGAGCATGATTGCCACATCGAGCACAACACCATTACCTGCGACTTCGGTCCGCCGACTCCTGGCGAGGGTGGGTGCTCTGGATCGACGACTGGATATCCAGACTTTGGAATCATGATTCGCAATAGCTACATCAACAATTTGTATCCCGCGAATCAGCACAATCCTTTCCTTGGTCGCTATGGCGACGAGGGGGGATCGGAGCCTTTCGCTTCTGATCCTGACAACGCGACGCACACGGCCGTGATCAACAACGTCTTCGGGAAAGGCGTAACCGGGTTCGGCGGTACGTTCGGTGGCACCACGGCTTTCCGTGTCGGTGGCGAGGGTAACTCGTGGTCCGGTAATAAGTGGGACGACGGGACGACTGTAGACCCGAATGAGTAGGACGGCTGCGTGACGCATGGCGATAGCGAGGGTAGCGGGCGCCGAGTTCACGGATGTTGGCTCGCATTTGGCCACGATTGGCGCTCACAGCATTTCCACGATCACGATACCGACCGCAGACATTGCGCTCTTCGGGTTCACGTTCACGGGCGATGGCGGGGCCACATTTACTAGCCCTACTCTGGCTGGCCAGAGCGCGCATCAGATAGCCATCGAGAACACCGATACCGACGACATATTCGGCGCGCTCTTCGCGGTTCTTACACCGACGCCTGGAATCAACCAGACGCTCTCCTGGACAAACGTCGAAGATGTCTCGGCGATGCGTGTCTCGCTGGGCTTCTGGACCGGAGTAGATATTTCTGGTGGCGCTGCCGGCGCGTACAGGAGCTCGGGAAGCGAGACCGGCGATACGTCCGCAACAACCGCGACGATGACCGCCCTATCGGGAGATTTGGGCGTCGGCTTCTTGTTCACGGACGGTGGCACACCGTCTCCGACTGTCGGCTCGATCGTCGTCGCTCACACTGGCTTCCCGGATTTCCACATCGTTGAATACGCGCCGAGCGGTAACACGACGATGGGAGCCACTGGTCTTGTAGACGGCGGGATCTTGGCGGCGATGTTGAAGCCAGCTGGCGGCGGCGGAGGCCCATCGAATCAGTACGTGTCCATGAATCCGATGCGTTCCTATCGCAAGTCGGGAAGGTTCATGTGACGTTCGCCGAGCGGGTCGAAAGCCTGCCGGTGGTTTGGAAGTCTCGCGGCTACGACACGGTGATGGTGTCACGTGCCTTCTTTCTGAGGCTTCGGCCTGGCGAGAAGCTGCACCGCCATACCGACGCTGGCGACTGCGATTCCTACCACGTCGTCATCGCCACGAATCCCGGTTGCCTCAACTGGTGGAAGGACGACGACGGCGAGCACTCCATACACATGGAGCAGGGCTGCATGTATCGCGTCAACCGGACGCTCGAGCACTGGGCTGCGAACGACGGCGAGACCGACAGGATCCATTTGATTATCGAGCTCTGATGCCAGCCGGAATACACGTCGCAGATCTCGTCAGCGGTAAGCGCCTCGAGGTCAGAAACGGCGATCAGCGAATTGTCGTCGACCGGAAGCGCCAGGCGCTGTTCGTCCAGATGAAGGGCGACATCCGCGCACGCTTTTGTGCAGACCGTGTGTACCTGTTGATTGGGGGCAAGGCCCTCGAGATGACCATCCCTGTCGCGGCGAAGGTCGGGTTTGCGCTCGCCAAGAACGGCGGAGCGTGCCTATACCTCGGTGACTTCGTGTTCATCGAGATTGGTGGCGAAGAATTTCACTTGTCACCTGCGGACGCCGAGCAGCTCGGTGGCGTCATGCTCAGAAAGGCGGACCGGGCAGATGATTGGCAACGGGAAAACCCTAGGAGGGTAATGCAATGATCGGGAGAATGTATGCCGCTTCGATTGCGGCTCAAGCGCAGACGGCCGCGAAGACCTTGCTCGAGCTCGCGTCGGCCGCGGACGGCGTGACGATTCTCGAGCGGGCCTACATCGGTCAGTCCACGTTCGACACGTCGGAGAACCTGTCGGCGAAGATCCAGCGCATCACCACGACGGGCACTGGCACGACGTCGACCTCGGTCGTTGCACCGCTTCAGGTCGGTGACGCTGCGTTCGGCGGTGTTCTGGAAACGAACTCGACGATCGAGCCGACGTACACGGCCAGCACTGCCGTCTACAATCAGGGCTTCAACGTCCTGTCGGGATTCCTGTGGACGCCCGCCAACGATGACGAGGTGTTCGTGCTGTCGCCGTCGGCCTTGATCGGCGTGATGCTGAACACGGCGCCTTCGGCGAGCATGAGCTTCGACTACGGCTTCACGTGCCGGGAGATCGGCGGCTAATGGCGAAGTTCACGGTCGGGCAGTCTGTCGAGATTGCGTTCAATCCGCAGACGCCCGACCCTCGCGTTCCGCAGCAGTCCCAGCCTTGGCGTGACCAGAAGGGCCGGTTGCAGCCAGCGTGCCCAGGCACCGCCAACTATCCGACCAAGCCGGAAAACGGCGAGATTCTGGAGGTGCGGGAGACTGAAGGTGGCGGCACGTTCTATCTCGTGACCGTGCTTCTGCGGCAAGAAGGCGAGCGGTTCGGCCGAAAGATCGTGACCGAGTCCGTGCGACAGCGTGTGATTCCGGAGGAGAAGCTCCGCGCGGTGAGCTAGCACCGTGGCGATATCCTATATCGCTAACGGGCTGGGGAGCACGACTGCTACCACCAGCTTCTCGGTTACGTTGCCGGCCACGCAGGCCGGCGACATCCTCCTTCTGGAGTACACGCATCGCGGCACGGGCGATGCAACGCTCGGCGGCACATACGCTGGGCCAGCGTTCACCGAGAAGCACGACCAGCAGTACGCGACGTCGACTTTCAGCGGCAAGACGCTATGGTCTCGCGCGACCGGGAATCATAGCGGCGAGACCGTAACCGGCTCGGGTCTGACCGATTCGTGCGCGGCGATCGTCACGGTCTATCGTGGAGGCACTCGTCTCGGCGATCCGCTGACCAGCGCCACGATTGTTGGCGAGCAGAACGCCTCGGCCAACGAAACGCAGGCGCAGATCACAACCAACCGCCACGGGGCGATGGTTGTCCTGGTTGTCGCTAACAGCCCCGATGTCGCTGTTTCGACCCAGGCCTGCACAACGCCAGGAGCACTGACTGAGCGCGCCGAGCTCCTCTCGACCGGCGGCACTGACACCTCGATCTCTCACGCTTCTGAGGTGAGGGCGCTTGCGGGCGCGACCGGCTCGTTCACGTGGGCGCAGACCGACGGAGCGTCAGGCTCGTGGGCGTATGCGATCACGCCTGAGCAGGCGGAATGGCTCAACGGTCGCGCGACGTTCCGACGACGCCGTAACAGTACAAACCGCAGACGGATAGGCGTCTGGCTCAACGATCAGAATCCGGCGCCTCCGCCTCCTTCGGGGGACAGTGCGATCGGTGTGCCGTTCACGACGCGGATCATCGCGTCGCGGCATGTTCGGTCTGCAGGATGGATCGCGGCTCTGGCCGCCTACATCCAGGCGCCGGCAGCGCAGCCGGTGTCGGCGTGGATGGCGCCGGTCGTCCAGCGACGCAGGGCCACGACTCGACGGCTGATCGTCGTCAGCGCGGCTGCGATTGAGCGGTATACGCCTCCGTCGATCGCATGGAGCGATCCACCGAAGGTCATTCGGATCGAGTACAAGCGGACGCTGCAGAAGCAGGCGCCGCAGTTGCTGTTTCCGCCGCCGACAGGACCCCCGGCGGCTTATTATCCGGCGTGGGCGATTCGTCAACTGCCCGCGACGTTTCAGGATAGGCACGCGCTTAGCGTCCCTGAGCTCAACGTCTATCCTGAGACGCCGAAGCCAGAGCCGAATCTATGCGCACGGATCCAGACCGGATTCCTCAAGCGCAGAGACACTAAGCGTCGGCTGCTCGAGCTCAGGCTCGACTCTTACCAGGCGACGCCGGCCGTAGAGCCGAGCGACGATCGTGCCCTCGACGTTGCGTTCGTCACGCGCAGGATTCGTTCGCGTCGATTGCTGAAGGCGCCGTCGCTGGTAGTGGCCAGCGCTGCTTCGCCGCCGACGTCAGAAGCGCCGCTTCCCGCATGGAAGCAGCCGCAAGTCCTGTGTCGGTCGTCGAAGCGGAAGCTGCTGCGACTGCCGGAGCTCGATCGGTATCCGGCGACTCCCGCAGCCCCGGCGCAACCGATCGCAGCGCTACCGAGGATTCGGGTCAAACGACGCAGGTCGCGGCAGGGCTTGTTCCTGTCCGGCGGCGGTGTTGTCGAGGCACGGGTACAGCCGCAGTTCCCGAGCTGGGCGGTCAGGGACCAGGCCAAGCGCAAGAGCACGACCAGAACGCTCGTGCGAGCACCTGGTCTGCCGAGCGCGCCGACGACACCAGCGGTTTCTGCTCAGCCGGTAGCGGCCTGGCAGGCGAAGCTGCCGTTCCGTCGTCACGGATGGCGGACGCTGCGTCGGACGCCGGAGCTCAACAGCTATCCGGTCACGCCGCCTGTCGGCGCGCAGCCAGTCAGTGCGTGGGCTTCTCCGAAGCAGCACAGGAAGGATTTCGAGCGGACGCTGCAACCGGCAGCACCGCAGCCGTCGCACCCGGCAACGCCGCCGGTCGTCATACCGGAAACGGCATGGCGAGCGCCGGTTGTTCATCGGATCAAGCACAGCCGGAAGATACAGCCGGCTGCGGCGCAGATCGTATATCCGCGCATTCATCCCATCTCGGCAACCCCGAGAGTGGATGCGCTGAAGCGCAGGGAGACCGAGCGCAGACTTCGGGTCGCTCAGCATGGGCCGAGCTATCCGGGAACGCCGGCGCCGCCGCAAGCACCGACAGCATTCAAGCTGGCGGAGGTCTTCAGGCGGCATGGCTGGCGGCGGCTCCGTGAGGTGCTCGAGCTCGACGAGTATCCGGAAACGCCGGAGCGGTCGAAACAAACCGTGAAGAGAACGGTCGTGCTCGACGAGCCAAACCGGACCCTGAGAGTCAAGGCACCGAGCCGAACGAGTGTGGCCGGCCAGAGCAAACGAACAGAGAAGCCGTGATGGAACTCGACGCAAAGGATCCGGACGTCCCGGCGACGTATTCGATCGACTGGCATGACCAACTGATTACGCCGGCCTTTCGCGAATACAACTTCGAAACCGGCAACTTCGTGCAGGCGCAGCCCGACACGGGTTGGTATCTCGAGTGCACAACTGCCGGACGAACTGCGCGGCACTATCCGACCCGTTGGCCCAGGGCGGCAGGCCAAACCGTTCAGGACGGATCGGTCGTCTGGACCTGCAGGCATCCCAGCACTTCGAATGTGCCAACGGTTCAGTCTGCAACATGGACGGTGCCGGACGGCCTGACGCTCGATTCGCAGTCCGAAACCGACAGCGTGACAAACATCGTGCTGTCCGGGGGTATAGACGGCCTGGATTACGACGTCTTGTGCCGCATGACACCGTCGGTCGGTAGCGTGATCGAGAAGACCATCACGGTCCGGGTCAGGGCGCAGTAGTGCAGATCAGCGTCAAGGCGGATGTGCGATCCGCCACGATGTTCCTCAGCGAACTCGGCGGCACCGGTCGCGGGATCAATAGGGCGACGTCCAGGGCTCTGAACAAGACCGCTACCTCGGTACGTACCGAGGCTGCCCGCATGATGAAGGAGAAGCGGAACCTGCCCGTATCAGAGATCAAGCGGCAGATGGCGATCAATCGCGCCACGGTACGTAACCTCACGGCCGTGGTAACGGTGAGCGGCCGTCCGATCTCGATACGCCAGTTCGCCAATTACGGGGCACGCGGTGTTACGGTGCGCATCGAGCAAGGATCGAAGCGCACACGGCTCATGCGCTACGGCAACAAAGCGTTCGTGAACCCGGTCTGGCGGCCCGGCGTGTTCGTTAGAACTAGCAAGAAGCGGCTGCCGATTGTCGAGTGGCCGCGGGTGCCTGGCCTGCCATCGGTATTCCTGCAGGACCACATCGTGGCTGCCATGAAGAAGCTGGTTCGGGATGTCTTCCCTCGTCGATTCAACGAGGAGATGAACTACGAGATCAACAAGGCCAGGATCAAGGCGGCCAGGGCTGGCACGCCGTGATGGTGATCACGGGTCCTTCCCGAGGGGTCGGCCCTACCGCGCGCTGCAAGCTCGCGGGATTCGCAAGTTTTCGGGACTCTAACGTGTGTGACGGATCAATAACTTACGCGCACCCT
>Ga0315912_10003526_pt1 | contig 15486 bp, 15 predicted proteins | sample VfabasoilMG_FD_204469 | JGI IMG/M metagenome (GOLD analysis project Ga0315912, IMG submission 204469) | Garden soil microbial communities collected in Santa Monica, California, United States - V. faba soil | ecosystem: Environmental > Terrestrial > Soil > Garden | place: USA: California... | reverse complement strand
GGGGCTGCATCGGCCGCGGCGGCGATTGCCACCACTATACGCCGCTGGAATAACCGTGCAACCGGCACGGGCTGCGATGCCCGCTGCGCGCGCGCCGGCGTCTTGCCAAAGGCGGCGCTTTGTCCTAGCCTTGGCGCCTCTCACCACCCCAATCCGTTATCCGGAGGAACCATGAACGACATGCTGCGTGATGACCTGCTGGCGCTGGTCACCAACCGTGAAACCCTGACGCGTCGTGATTTCGTCGCGGGCTCGCTCGCCGCCGGTTTTGCTTTGGCGGTTCAGCCGGTATGCGCCCAGACGATGATCGTCACCGACGCGCAGGGACTCACCGCGGGCGAAGTCAGGATCCCGACGCCGAACGGCGAAATTCCCGCCTACCGCGCCATGCCCGCGACAGGGAAGGGCTTTCCGGTCATGCTCGTGGTGCAGGAGATCTTCGGCGTGCACGAGCACATCAAGGACGTCTGCCGCCGTCTGGCGAAGATCGGCTATCTCGGCATCGCGCCCGAGCTCTACCATCGTCAGGGCGATCCCTCGAAGCTCGCCAACAATAAGGAGATCTTCGCGCAGATCGTGAGCAAGGTGGCCGATGCGCAGGTGATGAGCGATCTCGATGCCACCGCGGCCTGGGCATCGAAGCATGGTGGCAACGCCGACAAGCTCGCGGTCACCGGCTTCTGCTGGGGTGGGCGCATCACGTGGCTCTACACCGCGCACAACCAGAAGGTGAAGGCGGGCGTCGCCTGGTACGGCCGTCTGGTCGGAGACGCTACCGAAATGACGCCGCGCCACCCGATCGACGTGGTGGCGCAGATCAACGCGCCGGTGCTCGGACTTTACGGCGGCGCGGACGCCGGCATTCCGAACGACACGGTGGAGCGCATGAACGAAGCGCTCAAGGCCGCGGGAAAGCCGTCGATGATTCACCTCTATCCGGACACGCCGCACGCGTTCCATGCCGACTATCGTCCGAGTTACCGCAAGGAACAGGCGGACGACGGCTGGAAGCGCCTGCAGGCGTGGTTGAGGAAGCATGGCGTAGCGTAGTCTGAAGGCGATCGAAGCGCAGCCCGGACGCGTTCCGGGGGATGACGGCGGAAAGAGGGCGCGAAAGATGAATGCGTTGTGCGCATGGACGCGCGCTGTGGCGCCGCTGCTCGGGCGGATTCTGATTGCCGTCATCTTTCTTCGTTCCGCGGCCGGCAAGATCGGCAATTTCGCGGGAGTCGCCGGCAACATGGCGGCGAAGGGCATGCCGTACGCCGAGGTGTGGCTCGCGGGCGCGATCGCGTTCGAGATCGTGGGCGGCCTGTGCCTGGTACTGGGATGGAAAGCGCGCTGGGGCGCGCTCGCGCTGCTGATCTTCCTCGTGCCCGCGACGCTCATTTTTCACAACTTCTGGGCGGTCGATCCGGCCCAGGCGCGGGAACTCGCCAACCAGACCAATCACTTTTTCAAGAACCTCACCATCGCGGGCGCGCTCATCTTCATCATGGGCATGGGCTCGGGCCCGCTCAGCCTGGAGCGTCCGGCTGACAAGCGTTAAGCACACGCCGGGAGGGGTGGGCCGGGACGTTTCGGGCGTGCGGGAAACGGCGGCCCCCCGCATCGCCGCGCGCATGGCGGCGATCGAGCCGTTCCGTGTGATGGACATTCTCGCCCGCGCGCGCGTACTGGAGGCGCAGGGCCGTTCCATCGTTCACATGGAAGTCGGCGAGCCCGATTTTCCGACGCCGAGACCGATCTGCGACGCCGGTATCGCGGCGCTCGCGAAGGGCGAACTGCACTACACGCCGGCGCCCGGGCTGACCGAGCTGCGCGAGGCGATCGCGGCGAATTACCGGCGGCTCCATGGCATCGATATCCCTGCGTCGCGCATCGTCGTCACCACCGGCTCGTCGGGCGCGCTGCTGCTCGCGCTGGGCGCGCTGGTCGATCCTGGCGACCGGGTGCTGCTCTCCGATCCGGGCTACCCCTGCAACCGCAACTTCGTGCGGCTGGTGAACGGCGAGCCGATAGGCATCGCGGTTGGCCCCGACAGCCATTACCAGCTCACGCCCGAGTCGCTCGCGCGGCACTGGGACAGTCGCACCGCCGCCGCGATCGTGGCGACGCCATCGAATCCGACCGGCACGGTCGTTCCGCCCGCGCAGTTGAGGGCGATGGTAGAGCTGGCGCGGGAACGCGGCGGCACGCTGATCGTGGACGAGATCTACCACGGCCTGGTGTACGAGGGCGAGGCGAAGAGCGCGCTCGCGCTCGCCGAAGACGTGTTCGTCGTCAACAGCTTCTCCAAGTACTTCAACATGACCGGCTGGCGGCTGGGCTGGCTGGTGGTGCCCGAGCGCTGCCTGCGGGAAATCGACAAGCTCGCGCAGAACATCTTCATCTCCCCGCCGGCGCCGGCGCAGTTCGCGGCGCTCGCCGCCTTCCGTCCCGAGACGCTGGCGATCGCCGAGACGCACCGCATGGAGTTCAGGGAACGGCGCGACTTCCTCGTGCCGGCGCTGCGCGCGCTGGGCTTCGACGTCCCGCATACGCCCGAAGGCGCGTTCTACATCTACGCCGGCTGCGCGCGGTTGACGCAGGACAGCTTCGCATTCACGCGCGACCTGCTGGAGGAGTCCGGCGTCGCCATCGCGCCCGGCATCGACTTCGGCACCCACCGCCCGCGGGAACACGTGCGCTTCTCCTACACCCAATCCATAGACGTGCTCGCGGAAGGCGTGCGCCGCATCGGCGAGTTCCTCCGCAAGCGACAATCGTAGTGCGGCTATCCCTTGCCGCGGCCGATGCTCGAGAGCTCGCGTATCCATGATGCGTATTAGCATGTGACAGCCATATGAACCGGGATACCTGCCGGCGGATGGAGACATATTCCGGCGGATGCTTGTCTATGCCCGCATATGGGTTTAGCATTTTTCCCATGTTGTTCACTACAAGTCATGAGGCATGCACAACAGACGGCGACTCATCGCGCAGATGAGCGCCCGCGTTGTGCACCAGGTTACAGGCCGCCACGGCTTCTTGCAGGTAGAAAGAACACGAATGCGCATCGGGCCCTTTCTTGCCGCACGTTTCTTATTGCCCGCCGCCTTGCTCCTGTTGAATAGACTTTTCTGAGAAGAACTATCCCGGTACCTGACGAATCACGTAGGATCTCGATCATGAAGCTCTACATTACCCCCGGCTCTCCCTACGCGCGCATGGCGCGTATCGTGGTCATCGAGAAAGGGCTGGAGAGCCGAGTCGAAGTTATCGTCGCGCAGACGCGCCGCCCCGACAGCCTGTACTACCGTATCAATCCATCGGGCCGCGTCCCCTATCTCGTCCGCGACGACGGCACCGGGCTGGAAGAGTCCTCGGTCATCTGCGCATGGCTCGATCACCTCGATGGCCATCCGGCGTTCGATCTGCCGGCCGGTGACCAGGCGTGGGAGGCACGCCGCCTCGAGGCCCTGGCACGAAGCATGCTGGACGGTCTCGCTGTCTGGAGCCGCGAGATCGGACGGCCCCAGGGAGAGCGCTCGCCGACGGTCATCGAACACGAAGCGGACCGCAGCCGGCGCATGGCCGACCTCTGGGAGGCGGAAATCGACCATCCCCTGATGCGTGGCGCACTCAATATGATGCAACTCACGCTGGTATGCGCTCTCGGGCTGGAAGCACGGATTCCCGATTTCCGATGGCGACCGCGGCACCCCAGGCTGACCGGGTGGTTCGTCCGGATCGCTGCGCGTCCTTCGTTCGCAGCGACCGTGCCGCCAGGCGCGTAATCCTTGCTTCAGATATGGGCGCGGTGCTGCGGATTGCGATAGTTGCGGGTGTCGTCCTGGCGGCGTGGTTCGCGGCGTTTGCAATCGAGTCCGCGGCGCGCCTCATGGCGGAACTGTTCGTGCAGTTCGGCGCCGATCTTCCGTCCCCGACAAGGCTGACGATCGACGCGGTCCAGAGCCACGTGCCGTGGATCGTGGCGGCGATTTCGACCGTGGCAATCGGGCTCCTGTGGCTGCGTGGCGGCACGTACCTCATGCACGCCGGCGCAATTATTGCCGGGGTAGTGGCGGTACTCGCTTCGTGCGCCGTGCTGGCCTTGGCGCTGCCCCTCATGAAGTGCGGCTTTTCGTGGCCGGACTGGCCGGCGGCGATGACGGAATCCGGGAACCGGGGGGCCGCGCCGAGCGTCGCCCACCACGCCGGAACATCGAAAGGGTCATCCGATGTATCGTGCAGATGACCGCTCCCACCCTGGTACTTGCTATTCGCGAGGAAGGGAACGTTATTCCGTAGTGTGCTTGAGAACTGGAGGTGCCTGACATGGCTCAAGGCGAAGTCCGGAACTACGCGGTGAACGCCCGCTCGACCGACACGCACGGGCGCGTGATGTGCAATGTCCGCAATCACCATTTCGTGATCGACGGCCCCGTTCAGAATGGATGTCCGGGAGAGGAGGTGACGCCAGCGGAACTCTTTCTCACCGGCATCGCCGCATGCGGGGTGGAGTTGGTGCAGTCGTTCGCGAGGGCGGATCAGGTGCCGTTGAGCGGGGTGCGCGTCGAGATCGACGGCGTGCTCGATCGCGGCAATCCCGTTCGCGGCGACCTGTCGGTGCTCAACTCGGTGCACCTGCGCTTCCATCTCGGGGGCGTGACACAGGCGCAGGCGACCGCGCTGATCGATCGCTTCAAGAACCGTTGACCGCTCTACGGCAGCGTCGCGGTCGCGACGCCGGATGTCAAAGTCGACGTGAGCATCGCACGCTAGGCGGGCGAAATCCCGTTCCCGGGTGCAACTCGCGCGGAGAGCCGGGTTGAAGATCCTGATCGTGGCGCCTGCGGCATCCTGGTTCGGCATTTCGCATCTGCCGCTCGCCCTCGTGCGCGCCGGCTTCACCGTCGGCATGGCCGGCGCGCGCGACGGACCGCTTGCCCATACGCGGCACGTATCGAAAACCTGGCTGCCCGAAGGCGCGCTGGACGCGACCTCGAAGCTGATCGGGCTCGTCCAGGCTGCGTTCGACCAATGGTCGCCGCGCATGATCGTGCCCGCGGACGATCAGACGGTCGGCATTTTCCACCGGCTGGTGCGCGGGCAAACCCAGGCGAGGGTGAGCATCGGACTCCGCAAGGCTCTCCGGGATTCACTTGGGGATCCTCGCTGGTACGCGACGGCGGCCGCGAAATCGCGTCTCGACGAGGCCGCGGCTGCCGCGTCGGTGGCTATGGCCCCGCAGATCGTGTGTCCGGACACGGAGCGCGCGCTTGCATTCTCGCGGGCGCAGGGATACCCGGTACTGATCAAGCCCGATTCCGGATGGGCGGGGCAAGGCATCCGCGTGTGCCGCACGGAAGCCGAACTCGCATCCGGGTTGGCCGCCGTGCGGGCCTCCAACAAGGCGGCCGGCCGGCTCGACGCATACTGCGTTCAGAAATACATCAAGGGCGAAACGGCGGCGATTGCCCTCACCGCATACCGAGGCCGGTTGCTGGCCGGACTCGCTTACGCCAAGCACCGCACCATGTTCCCGCGGGGGCCGACGTCCGTCGCGCGCCGGCTCGTGCGTCCGGACATGCTCGAGGCCGGCGCGCGGCTGGTGCGGCACTTTGGCTACAGCGGTTTCGCCGGCGCGGATTTCATCATTGAAGCAGGGTCGGATCGTGCGTGGCTGATCGAATTCAACCCGCGACCGACGCCGGTTTGCGGGCGTGCGCATTTGATGGGCGTCGATCTGGCCGCTGCATTGATGGCGCAATTGCAGGGGAAGGCACCGGCGATGCCGGCACCCGCAGCGGCTGTCGAAATGGTTGCGTTTTTCCCCCAGGAGTGGCTGCGGAACCCGAACAGCCGGTTCTTGTCCGATGCCTATCACGATGTGCCATGGAGCGATCCGCAGTTGGTCCGTTACTTCGTCGAGCGCGGCCACTCCCGGTCGCAAGGACGACGCTAGGCGATCGCGCGCAGAAAGAGGGAAAAGCCGCTCACGGTCAGCAGTGAGCCGATCAAACGGATCACCTGCCCGCGCTCGAGATTGAGATGCAGGCGGCTGCCGACGTAGAGTCCCAGCGCCATCAGCGGCACCAGCAGCGCCGATGTGGCGAGAACCTCGACGGTGAAGAGGCCGGCGGCGGCAAAAAGCGCGATGCGCGCGATGGAGGTGAAGATGAAGATCACCGGCATCGTGGCGCGGATCTGATCCGGCGTTGCGCCCCGACCGGTGAGGAAGAAGACATAGAGCGGACCGCCGACACCGAACGCGGACGAGGCGGCGCCGCCAAAGAGGCCGATCGGGGCCACCGTCCAGCGCGCGAGCCGTATCGCCGCGCCGCGCTTGAGCACGTAGCTCACGCCGAAGAGCATCACGAGGATGCCGAGCGTGCCGAGCAGAACCTGAGCTGGCAGTCGCAGGAGGAGTAAGATGCCGCCGATCATGCCGGCAACCATGAACGGCAGCAGCGGCAGGATTTCTTTCCGCTGGACATCGGTGCGCAACTTCAGGCCCATGCTGATCGAACTGATGCAGTCGAGGGCGACGATCATCGGGATCACGAACTTGAGCGGCAGGAGATGGGCAAGCAGTGGCACGGCGATGAGCGTCGAGCCGAATCCGGTGATGGCGAAGATGACATATGCGCCCACGATGATCACCGGCGCGAAAATGATGACTTCCAGGCTGGGCATGGCGCCGCGAGTATACCCGCGGCGATGACGGCACGAGAGATGAGATGAAATTCTCGAAGTATGCCGAAGCACTGAAATGCATGGGCGTATTGGCGAGTGCTCTGCTTGCCGCGCTGCCTTCCATTCCGTCCCGGGCGCAGGAGGCGGCTGCGGGTGCCCCGACCGGGATCGAAGCGCAGCAGGCGATGCGCACGAGGGTCAAGGCCAGCGAGGTTCAGCTCGAGAACAGCCGCGCCAGGCTGAAGGATGACCGGCGCGCGCTGGATGAGGCGCGCAAGTCCGGCGACAAGAAGCGGATCAGCGAGGCGACCAGCATCGTACGCGCCTCGCGCGCGCAGTTTGGTCGAGATCTCAGGCAACTGCAGGAGGACAGGCAGGCGCTGGCGGATCTCGAAAGGCCGGGCGGTCGAGAGCACGCGCGCGCGCAGCAGGAGAAGGTCAGGGCCGAGCGCGCCAGGATCAGGGCGGAACAGGCGAGGGCGAAGGCGGTTCGCGCGGAGGCTGCGAAGCAGGCAGAGCGGGCGACGCGCGAACGCCGGGCGGCGACGGCGGAGCAGCAGGCGGGCCGCTCAGCCGCGGACCCGGCGGAGCGCGACCAATTGGCGGCGGAACGGGCGCAACGCCGCCGGCAGCAGCGCGAAGCGCGCGACGCCGATCAGGCACTAAGGGAGGCGGCGAAGCAGCAGAAGCAGAAGAACCAAAAGCAGCAGAAGGGGGCGGGCACACAGGATAAACTCGGCGGGACGGAAGAACAGGGGAAGCCGGAAACGCAGGCTGAAGCTCAACCACAGGATGCGGAACAAAAGTGAAACGATCGATGGACGAGATGCGCTCTTACATCGCAGTACCAGCGGGCGCGCATGCAGGGTGGCTGGCGCGGGCGCATCGCGCCGTTGCCGGAACGAGGATTTGACGTGGCGCGCGTCATGCTCATCCGCCACGCGGAGACGCCGTGGAACCGCGAACGCCGCATGCAGGGCCATATCGATACCCCGCTGTCCGAAGCCGGGCGCGCGCAGGCGGCGGCACTGGGCCAGCGCCTCGCCGGCGCCAGATTCGATGCGCTCTACAGCAGCGATCTTGCGCGCGCACGGGAAACCGCGGGCGCCATCGCTCAGCACACGGGCAGCGGCATCGTCGCGGACGCCAGGCTGCGCGAGCGCTCGTTCGGCATCTTCGAAGGTTTGACGTACGCGGAGATGGCGGTGCAGCACCCGGAGGATTTTGCGCGATTCGACTCGCGCGATCCCGATTACGTGATGCCGGGCGGCGAAAGCGCGCGCACGTTCTGGGGCCGCTGCCTGGCATGCCTGGCGGAAATCGGCGAGCGGCACGCGGGCCGGGAGGTCGTGGTCGTGACCCACGGGCTGGTGCTCGACGCCGTCTATCGCGAGGCGCACGGACTCGCCTACGACGAGCCGCGCCCCGTGCCGCTGGTGAACGCGAGCATCAATGTGTTCGGATACGACGGCGGGGCATGGCGCATGGAATCGTGGGGTGACGTAGCGCATCTCGATCCCGAACTCGTCACGCGCTACGAGGGCCGCGTTCGATGACGCGACCGGAAGGGGTGGTCCTTGTGCACGGGTTGTGGATGCACGGGATCATCATGACGTTGCTCGAGCGGCGCATCGGCCACTATGGCTACCAGACGGGAAGTTTCTCGTACGCGTCGCTGCGGCTGACCCTGACGCAGAACGCCGACGAACTCGCCGCTTTCTGCGGCGGACTGGATTTCGCGCGGATGCATTTCGTCGGGCACAGTCTCGGCGGGCTCGTCATCCTCCGCATGCTGGAGCGCGAGCCGGGACTGCGCGTCGGGCGCGTCGTGCTCGCCGGGATGCCGTACGGCGAGAGTTTCGCCGCCCGGCGCCTGGAGCGATTTCCGGGCGGGCGCGCCATGCTCGGCCGCAGCGTGCTGGAATGGCTCGAGCGGGGCGGCCCGCGGCACGCCGGCAAGCACGAGATAGGGGTGATCGCGGGCACCCTCGGCGCCGGGTTGGGGCGCCTCGTGGCGCCGGGCCTGCCGGCGCCAAATGACGGGGTCGTCACGGTGGAAGAAACCTGGCTGCCCGACATGCGCGACTGCATCGTGATGCCCGTCAATCACTCCGGCATGCTGGTGTCGGGCGCCGTCGCGCGCCAGGTTTGCGAGTTCATCCGGCACGGCGCCTTCCGCCGTGAGCCTGACGGCGGCGCATGATCGTCGTCCCGCGCCTCGTTTGTGCCGTCCTCCTTATCCTGACGGCGGGATGCACGAATATGGCCTACTACCTGCAGGCGGCGAGCGGCCAACTCGATGTCTGGTGGCGAGCTCGGCCAATCGAGGCGGTGACCCAGGATGCAGAAGTCGATGCCGGGACCCGGGAAAAGCTCAAGCGGGTGCTGGCGATACGCGAGTTCGCCAGCCGGGAATTGTCGTTGCCCGACAACGAGAGCTATCGGCGCTATGCGGACCTGGAACGGCGCTACATAGTGTGGAACGTCTTCGCGGCGCCGGAATTTTCCCTGGAGCCGGTGAATTGGTGTTTTCCATTTGCCGGCTGCGTGAGCTACCGGGGTTACTTCGCCGAGAACGATGCTGGCCGGTTCGCCGCGGGACTCGCCACCGAGGGGCGGGACGTTTTCGTCGGCGGAGTGCTTGCCTACTCGACGCTCGGCTGGTTTGCCGACCCCGTGCTCAACACCTTTATTCACTATCCCGAAGTGCCGCTCGCCCGGCTCATTTTTCACGAACTGGCGCACCAGGTGGTTTACGTCCGCGACGATACCGTTTTCAACGAATCTTTTGCGGTAGCGGTCGAGCGCGAGGGACTGCGGCGTTGGCTGGAACGCCACGGCACCGAGCAAGACCGGAAACTCTTCAGCCTGATGACGCAGCGGCGCGAAGGCTTCATCCGGCTGATCGAGGCCTATCGCGGGCGGCTCGATGCCCTTTACCGGAGCGGCCTGGCGCCGGACGCGATGCGCGAACGGAAGCGGCGCACGTTCGCCGAAATGGAAGCCGACTACCAGCGTCTGCGTATCGATTGGGGCGGTTTCGGCGGCTACGATCGCTGGTTCGCGCAGAAACCCAACAACGCGCACCTCGTTTCGGTCTCGCTCTACACGCAGATGGTGCCGGCGTTCGAGGCGTTGCTCGAACGCGAGGGGCGGGACCTGGGGCGGTTCTATGCCGCCGTCCGCTCCCTTGCGGGCCAGCCGAAGAAAGAGCGCGACGCCAGTCTCGCGGCGCTGCTGGCGGGTCAGCCGTAATGCGTTTGATATAATTCCGGCGTCCGGCGTAGAGGAGATCCGCGATGAAACTCACCAGCAGCAGCTTCGTGAACCATGCGCGCATTCCACCCGAGTACGCGTTCTGCGCGCCGGACGCCAAGAGCCGCATCACCCTGTCGCGCAACCGCAATCCACAGCTTGCCTGGAGCGAGTTGCCCGCCGCAACCCGGTCGCTCGCCCTCGTTTGCCACGATCCGGACGTGCCAAGCAGGGCCGACGACGTCAACAAGGAAGGGCGTGTCATCCCCGCCACGCTGCCGCGGGTGGATTTCTGCCACTGGGTTCTGGTGGATATCGACGCCAGCGGCGGGCCGATCGTGGCCGGCGAGTTCTCCGACGGCGTCACCGCGCGCGGCAAGAAGGGGCCGGATGGGCCGCGCGGCACGCGCCAGGGCGTCAACGATTACACCCTGTGGTTCGCCTCGGACCAGGACATGTCGGGCAATTACTTCGGCTACGACGGACCGTGTCCGCCGTGGAACGACACCATTCCCCATCACTACGTCTTCACGCTCTACGCGCTGGACGCCGCGAAGTGCGGGGTGAGCGGGATATTCACGGGCGCAGATGTTCTGGCGGCGATCAAGGGGCATACGCTGGCGCAGGCGAGCTTGACCGGGGTCTACAGCCTCAACCCGAACGTCAAGGTGTGAGCGCGCTTCGCGCGCGTAACCAGGGCCGGTCGCGACCGGCCCTTTTTGTTTCGAAGTGAGAAGCGGAAAGGCAAAGGACGCGAAGGACGCAAAGGAAATTCAGGAGGAAGAGATTTGGATATCGAAATTCGAGGATGGTCGGGAGATCTTCACCTTGGCGGGCACCGCGCGACGTGATGCCAGTGTAGTCTTGCTCGTTCCTTGTTCCTTGTATCGCTTTTCCTTCGCGTCTATGCTTTTCGGCCTATTCCGTGAAACTTGACGTCGAGCGCAGGCGCGCGAACCTGCCGCGGCCCACGTATCCCGACGATCTGCCGGTGGTGGCGCGGCGCGCCGAGATCGCCGCCGCCATTGCCGCCAACCAGGTGGTCATCGTTTGCGGCGAAACGGGATCGGGCAAGACCACGCAACTGCCGAAAATCTGCCTCGAACTCGGACGTGGCGTCGCGGGGCTGATCGGCCACACCCAGCCGCGGCGCATCGCGGCGCGCACCGTCGCCGCGCGCATCGCCGCGGAGCTGAAAAGTCCGCTCGGCCACGCGGTGGGCTACAAGGTCCGCTTCGCCGACCGGGTCTCACCCGACACCTATGTCAAGCTCATGACCGACGGCATCCTCCTCGCCGAGACGCAGGGCGACAACATGCTTCGGGCATACGACACGCTCATCATCGACGAAGCGCACGAACGCAGCCTGAACATCGACTTTCTGCTGGGCTACGTGAAGCGCGTGCTTCCGAAGCGCCCGGAACTCAAGGTAATCGTGACTTCGGCGACGATCGACGCCGAGCGATTTTCCCGGCATTTCGGCGGCGCGCCGGTGATCGAGGTGTCGGGGCGCACTTACCCGGTGGAGGTGCGCTATCGCCCGCTGACGCGCGCGGGCGAGGACGAGGATGATGTCGAGGTCGAGGAGGGGATACTTGATGCGGTGGACGAACTCGCCCGTCTCGGCGGCGGTGACATCCTGGTGTTTCTCCCGGGCGAGCGCGAGATCCGTGACGCGGCCGAGGCGCTGCGCAAGCACCATCCCAGGGGAGCGGAGATCCTGCCGCTTTACGCGCGGCTCTCGTTCGAGGAGCAGGCGCGCGTATTCAAGCCCGGCAGCGCGCGCCGCATCGTGCTCGCAACCAACGTGGCGGAGACATCGCTTACCGTGCCGGGCGTCCATTACGTGGTCGATAGCGGGCTCGCGCGCGTCAATCGTTACAGCCTGCGCAACAAGGTCGAACAGCTCCAGGTCGAGAAAATCTCGCGTGCCTCGGCCGATCAGCGCGCTGGACGCTGTGGGCGCGTGGCTGCGGGGGTATGCGTCCGGCTCTATTCCGCCGAGGACTACGCCGCGCGCCCGGCATACACCGACCCGGAAATCCTGCGCTCCTCGCTCGCGTCGGTGATCCTGCGCATGAAGTCGCTGCGCATCGGCGACGTCGAGGATTTTCCCTTCCTCGAACCGCCTGGCGCGCGCGCCATCGCGGACGGCTACCAGTTGCTCACCGAACTGGGCGCAGTAGGCGAACGCAACCAGCTCACCGCCATCGGCTGGCAGCTCGCGAAGTTTCCGATCGATCCGTGCGTGGCGCGCATGATACTGGCGGCGAAACAGGAAGGCTGCCTCGCCGAGGTGCTCACGATCGCCGCCGCGCTCTCGATCCAGGATCCGCGCGAGCGTCCATTCGATCGGGCCGAGGCCGCGGACCGCGCGCATGAGCCGTTCCAGGACGAGCGTTCCGACTTCTTCGGTTACCTCAAGCTCTGGAAGTTCTTCGACGATGCGCTCAGGCACCGCAAATCGAGCCGCAAGCTCGCGCAACTGCTGCACGATAGCTTCCTCTCGCAACGGCGCATGCGCGAATGGCGCGACGTTCATGCCCAGCTGGCCGCACTGGTCGGCGAGCTGGGCTTGCAGCCGAACGAGGCGCCGGCGGGCTACGAGCCGGTGCATCGGGCGCTCCTGACCGGGCTGCTTGGAAACATCGGGTTCAAGGCCGACGAGGGCGGCGAGTACCTTGGCGCGCGCGGCATCCGGTTCGCCGTTTTTCCGGGCTCGGTATTGCGCAAGGCGCAGCCGAAGTGGGTGATGGCGGCGGAGCTGACCGAAACCACGCGCCTGTATGCGCGGTGCGTGGCAAGGCTCGATCCGGAGTGGATCGAGCCGGCCGCCCGGCATCTGGTGCATCGCCACCACTTCGATCCGCATTGGGAGAAGGAGCGCGCCATGGTGATGGCGTACGAGCGCGTGACGCTCTACGGGCTCACGGTGGTGGCCAGGCGGCGGGTGCATTACGGTCCCATCAACCCGCGGGAGGCGCGCGCGATCTTCATACGCAGCGGGCTCGCCGCCGGCGATTTCGTGACGCGCGCGCCGTTCTTCGAGCACAACCGGCGGCTCGTCGCCGAGATCCAGGAACTCGAGCACAAGGCGCGCCGCCGCGACGTGCTGGTGGACGAGGAGGCGGTGTTCGGGTTTTACGAAGGTATCGTTCCGGAGGGCATCCATAACGGGGCGTCGTTCGAACGCTGGCGTCGCGAGGCCGAGAAGGCGAACCCGCGCGTGCTCTACCTCACGCGCGACTACCTGATGCGGCACGCGGCGTCGGACATCACCGAAGCCCAGTTTCCCGAGACGCTGCACGCCGGGGACGCCGATCTGCCGCTGAAGTATCGCTTCGACCCGGGACATCCACTCGATGGCGTTACCGTGACAGTGCCTCTGCATCTCCTCAATCGGCTGGAGGCGGCGCCGTTCGACTGGCTGGTGCCGGGACTGATACGGGAAAAGGTAACGGTCTACTTCAAGGCGCTGCCCAAGACGGTGCGACGCCATCTGGTGCCGGTACCGGAGAAAGTAACGGCTTTCCTGACGGAATCCGGGCGAGGTGAGCGGGCGGAGGGAAGCGGCGGAAAACCGTTTTTTGATGCGCTGGCGCGATTCGTGCAGCAAGGGGCGGGAATGCCGGTGGGTACGGATGTCTGGGAGCAGGCAGAGGTACCGCCTCACCTGCTGATGAATTTTCGCGTGGTCGACGACGCGGGACGTGAACTGGCGGCGGGGCGCGACCTTGCGGTGTTGAAGGCGCAACTGGGACAAGCGGCGCAATTGACCTTCGGCCGCGCCGAGACCGGTATCGAGCGCGACGGCATACGCATGTGGGACTTCGGCGACCTGCCGGCGGAAATCGCGTTCACGCGCGACGGGCGAAAACTCACCGGATACCCGGGCCTGGTGGACGCGGGCGAGAGCGTCGCGATCCGGCTCTTCGACGTGAAGCAGGCGGCGGAGGCGGCAACGCGAGCCGGCGTGCGGCGGCTGATGCGGCTCGCGCTGAAGGAGCAGATGCGCCAACTGGAGAAAAGCCTGCGCGGCTTCGAGCAGGCGGCGCTGCAGTTGCGGACCGTCGGCAGCGCCGAGGCGCTGAAGGAGGACCTGATCGCAGCCATTACGGACCGTGCCTTCATCGGTGAGGACGCAGTGCCGCGCACGGTGAAGGAATTCGAGGCGCAATTGAAACGCGCGCGCGCGCGCCTGCCGGCGGTAAATGAAGGCGCCTGCCGCCTCCATGCCGCCATCGCCGAGGAATACCAGCGCGTCACGCAGCGCCTGAATGATGCACGCGGGCCGCTTTTGCGCCTTGCCGCTGAACTCCGTACGCAGCTCTCACGACTCATCCACAAGGGGTACGTCAGCGCGACGCCGTGGAACCGGCTGGCAGACCTGCCACGCTATCTCAGAGCCATGCAAATGAGAATGGACAAGTTTGCCGGCAATCCGGCGCGCGACGCAAAGCACGCCGCCAGCGTCGCCACCTTGTGGACGCGCTACGAAGAGCGGCTGGAGAAACAGAAGAAGACCGGCGCGGTCGATCCGCGTCTCGAGGCGTTCCGCTGGCACGTCGAGGAACTGCGCGTCTCGCTGTTTGCGCAGGAATTGAAGACGCCCTATCCCGTATCCTTCAAGCGCCTCGACAAGATCTGGAACGCTATCCGCTGAGCGCGCATTACTCGGGTACCAGCCAATCGACGCGGGCGCCGCCAGTGTTCCCGGCGGTGAGCGCGCGCCAGATCCAGTCGAGCAATGGGCGCGCTTCGGTGTCGAAATGCCAGGGCGGATTGACGATCAACATGCCGGAGCCGGGAATCACGCCGGTTTGATCCAGCGGCGCGGTTGCCAGTTCGAGACGCAGCATCTTGCGGATGCCCGTTCTGCGGAGGTTACGTTCGAAGGAAGCCATGGTTTCGGCATCCATCAGGGGATACCAGACGGCGTAGATGCCGGTTGCCCAGCGCTCGTGCGCGTGCGTGAGCGCGCGCACGATGCGCGGGAATTCGCGGGCACGGTCGAACGAGGAGTCGATCAGCACCAGACCGCGGCGCTCGATGGGCGGGAGAAAGGCCTTCAGTGCCTGGTAGCCGTCCATCAGGTGCACGGCAACACGGCGCTCTCGGGCGACCAGGGATTCCAGTTCCGCGCAGTCCGTCCGGTTGAGATCGCTCAGCACCATTCGATCCTGTGGACGGCGCAGGCGCAGCGCGATGAGAGGGGACCCCGGGTAATAACGGAGCTTTCCGTCCGGGTTCTCGGCACGCACGCGTTCCATATACGCCTTGAGTCCCTCGGGAATATCCGCACGTCCCCACAGCCGGCCGATGCCGTTTCCGTACTCGCGCGCCTTCTGCGCCCACGCGTGCGTCAAGTCGTAATGGCCGGTGCCGGCGTGCGTGTCGAGATAGAAATACGGTTTGGAATTCTTCCCGATCGCGACCAGCAGGCGGGTCAGCAGCGCGTGCTTGAACACGTCGGCGGCATTGCCGGCATGAAACAGGTGGCGGTAGGAAAGCACGGCGCTCCCGGCCCTTTACAGCTTGTTGTATTTTGTG
>Ga0315912_10003525_pt1 | contig 15487 bp, 13 predicted proteins | sample VfabasoilMG_FD_204469 | JGI IMG/M metagenome (GOLD analysis project Ga0315912, IMG submission 204469) | Garden soil microbial communities collected in Santa Monica, California, United States - V. faba soil | ecosystem: Environmental > Terrestrial > Soil > Garden | place: USA: California... | reverse complement strand
GGTGCCGACCGGCAGCACCTTCAACGTCGGCAACGCCGTGCGCGTCTACTGGTAAGCGCGACGGTTGCACATCTGCGGCCGCGCGGATCCGACAGGGTCCGTGCGGCCGCACGCTTCAGACTTCCTTACGGCGACGCCCGCCCGAGGTGGAAGAAAAGGCCCTGCCCGGGGACCGATCATTCGCCCCCGGCAGCACGAAGCGACGCTAGTATACTGCACTCGGCAGGCTCCAGAATCGGGCCATCCTGCGATCCGGACTCGGGATGGAGAACCCTTGTTCGCCCCGGCGAATCTACTCATGACGACTCGAGCGCTCCCCCATCTGTTCGCCGTCGCCTGCGCTCTCGGCACGGTCGCAGCGGCCGCGACGACGACCACGAATACGAATGGCGGCTCGATCCAGGCAGTCCCGCTCGACGAGGCGCTTGCGCGCTGGCGCGCGGGCCAGGGTCCCGAGTGGCGCGTGGTCGCCGATCGTGAGACCGGCCTCGCGCAGATGCTCTACGGCGGGAGCGCATCCGCCGCTTTCGTTCCGAAGCAGGACGCGGAGTTCGTCACGCTCGCTCGTCGCACGCTCGCCGACACGCGCGAACTCTTCAACCTCGATGCGACGACGCTCGGGGAAGCCAGCGTGCAATTCCTGCCGCTCGGCCAGATCGGTTCCAGTGACAAGTTCACGGTCAAGCTGAAGCAATCGGTCGCGGGAGTGCGCGTCGTCGGCGGCTTCGTGAACCTGCTCTTCGACACTCAGGGGCGACTGCTCTCGTTGCAGTCGACGGCGCTGTCGCTGCGGGCGGATTTCCCCGTCCAGCCTTCGATCAACGCGCGAGCCGCGGATCTGCGCGCGCGCGCCCAATTCGGCGAGGACGAAGACCGCGTGGCTTCGCGCGCCGGCGTGCCCGAGCTCGTGATCGACTCCACCCTCGTCGGCTCGAGCCGCGAAGGCCGCCTGGCCTGGCAGGTCGACGTGCGCTGGGAGGACGGTGCGAGCGTCCCCGTCGGATACATCTACTGGATCGACGCCCTCGACGGCCACGTCCTGCGGCGGGCCCGCAGCGTGCACGAGTTCGACGTCACGGGAACGGTCAGCACCATGGCCTCGCCGGGCCTCCTGCCCGACACCGGCGCGAACCCCGAGACCTCGCAGATCATGCGCTACGCGCGCGTCACGAGCGCGGCGGGCACGGTCTACACGGACGCGAACGGCAACTTCACCTACCCCGGCGTCGACACGCCGCTCTCGTGCACCTTCACCTACGTCGGGACGTTCAACAACGTGCTGAACGCCGCGGGCGCCGAGTACTCGCTGGTGCAGTCGCTGCCGGCGAACGTGCCCAACACGGTGACGCTCAATCCCGCCCCGACCGACGCGATCACCGCGCAGGCGAACGCCTTCATGAGCGTCAACCATCTGCGTGACTGGATCCGGAGCGTCAATCCCGCGGACGCTCACGCCGACTTCCAGGCCACGTCCTTCGTGAACCTGGCCAGCACCTGCAACGCCTACTACGACGGCTCCTCGCTCAACTTCTTCGCCGCGGGCGGCGGCTGCCCCAACACCGCGTTCTCGACGATCGTCTCGCACGAGTTCGGCCACTGGCTCAACGACCTCTACGGCACGTTCAACGGCAGCGACGGGATGGGCGAGGGCAACGCCGACGTGTTCGCGATGTACTCGTACGACGACCCGATCATCGGCCGGAACTTCTGCGGCACGGGATGCAATGTCCGCACCGGCCTCAACACGCGTCCGTACTGCGGCGATTCCAGCCCGGGTTGCTACGGCGAGGTGCACGACGACGGCGAACCGTGGATGGGAGCCGCCTGGAAGATCCGCTCGCGCCTGAACATCTCGAACGGCAACGCAGCCGGCGACCTGATCGCCAACACGCTCTTCCTGGCCTGGATGAACGGCTACAACCAGGCGCAGATCCACTCCGTGATCGAAACGCAGTGGCTGACGCTCGACGACAACGACGGCAACATCAACAACGGGACGCCGCACTACGCCGACATCGACAACGGCTTCCGCGACCAGGGTTTCCCGGGCTTCACGCCGCCGACGATCTCGATCATCAACGTGACGGACCTGCCCGACACGACGGACGAGATCGGGCCCTACGTCGTCATGGCCACGATCGACGCCCTCTCGAACCCGCCGCTGACCTCGGCCACGCTGCGCTACCGCCGCAACGGCGGCGCATACACCCCCGTCGCGATGACCAACGGCGGCGGCAGCATGTACTGGGCCGTGATCCCGGGGCAGCTGGGCGGCGCGCGCGTCGACTACTACATCACTGCCACGGACAGCGGCGCTCACACGGTCAACTTCCCCGCCGCGGCGCCGGGCACGACGCTCTCGTTCGCGATCGGCATCCTGACCGGGACGTACTCGGACAACTTCGAGACCGCGGGCGACAACGGCTGGACGCACGCGACCGTAGGTGACACGAGCAATCCGGAGGACGACTGGCAGCGCGGCGTCCCGGCCGGCCGCAGCGGCACCTCGTTCGGCTTCCCCTGGATCGATCCGGGAGTGGCGGCCAGCCCGACGAGGTGCTGGGCCAACGACCTCGGCATCTCGGGCTCGTCTCCGCTGGGTGCCTACGGCGCGAACGTGCACAACTACCTGCGCTCGCCCGTGATCAACCTGGCCGGCAAGTGGGGCACGCGCCTGCGGTTCAAGCGCTGGCTGTCATGCGAGGAAGGCGTCTACGACGACGCGCGGGTGCTCGTGAACGGCACGCAGGTCTGGGCCAACCAGTTCAGCGGGCACACGCAGGACACGTCCTGGTCGACGCAGGAGATCGAACTCGGCGCCCTGGCCGACAACCTCGCCTCCGTGCGGATCGAGTACCAGCTGCAGACGGACAGCAGCCTGCAGCTCGGCGGCTGGGCGGTCGACGACGTCGAGATCCTCTACCGCATCGCGAACCCGGACACGGACGGCGACGGCGTCCTGAACGGGGTCGACAACTGCCCCAACGTGGCGAACGCGGACCAGGCCAACGCGGACGGCGACGCATTCGGCGATGCGTGCGACGACTGCACGGACACCGATGGCGATGGTTTCGGCGACCCGGGCTTCCCGAACAACGCCTGCGAACAGGATGACTGTCCGAACGACCCGAACAAGATCGCGCCTGGCGCGTGCGGCTGCGGCGTGCCCGACACCGACACCGACGGTGACGCCACACCGGACTGCCTCGACGGCTGCCCGAACGATCCGGCGAAGCTCGCGCCTGGCGCGTGCGGCTGCGGCGTGCCGGACACCGACACCGACGGTGACGCCACACCGGACTGCCTCGACGGCTGCCCGAACGATCCCGCGAAGATCGCGCCCGGCCCGTGCGGCTGCGGCGTGGCCGAGGTCGACAGCGACGGCGACGCTACGCCGGACTGCATCGACGGCTGCCCGAACGATCCCGCGAAGATCGCTCCCGGCGCGTGCGGCTGCGGCGTGGCCGAGGTCGACAGCGACGGCGACGCCACACCGGACTGCATCGACGGCTGCCCGAACGATCCCGCGAAGATCGCACCCGGCCCGTGCGGCTGCGGCGTGGCCGAAACCGACACCGACGGCGACGCCACACCGGACTGCATCGACGGCTGCCCGAACGACCCGGCGAAAGTCACGCCGGGGCAATGCGGCTGCGGTGTGCCCGACACCGACTCCGACGGCGACGGCACTGCCGATTGCAACGACCTGTGTCCGAACGATCCGCTCAAGACGACGCCGGGCCTCTGCGGTTGCGGGGTGCCCGACACCGATTCGGACGGCGACGGCATCGTCGACTGCCTCGACAACTGTCCGGCGCTCGCGAACCCGTTGCAGGACGACGCGGATGGCGACCTGCTCGGCGACGCGTGCGACAACTGCCCGGCGATCGCCAACCCGACGCAGGGCGATTGCAACCTCGACCAGGTCGGCGACGCCTGCGAGATCGCGGCCGGCGCGCCCGATTGCAACCTGAACGGCGTGCCGGATGCGTGCGACATCGCAAACGCCACGAGCCAGGACACGAACCTCAACAACATCCCGGACGAGTGCGAGACGGGCCCGGGCTTCCCCTACTGCTTCGGCGACGGCACCGGGCCGCTACCCTGTCCGTGCAGCAACACGGGTGCACCGGGCCACGGCTGCGCGACCTCGGTGACGTCGGGCGCGCTGCTCACCGCGAGCGGGACGACGAACCCCGACACGCTCACGCTGACGAGCTCGGGCGAGCTCCCGCACGCCTTCAGCATCATGCTCCAGGCCCCGAATGACTTCGCCAACCCGGTGGTCTTCGGCGACGGCGTGCGCTGCATCGGAGGCGTCTTCAAGCGCCTCTACTCGATCAATGCGGTGGCCGGCACGGCGGTGTTCCCGCCCTCCGGCGCGCTCTCGATCTCGGCGCAATCGGCGGCGAAGGGCGATCCGATCCCGCCGGGAGCGACGCGCAGGTACCAGGTCTACTTCCGCGACCCGGACCCCCTCTTCTGCCCGACTCCGACCGGCAACGGTTTCAACGTGGGGAACGCCCAGCGCGTCGTCTGGTAGCTGCGGCTCGGGCCTGCGCCCCTTTTTGCGGGCGCGGGTCAATCAAGCCCGGCGGGGCAGCCGAAAGGGCCTCCCGGGCGCTAGCGCGCCCCTACCCATGGGCCTGCACGGCGATCTCTCGACGCTCGATCTCACGAACCTTCTCCAGAACCTGGAAGGCGCTCGCAAGACCGGGCTCCTGACGGTGCGCGACGACGGTGAGGAGACGTGCCTCTATTTCGACAAGGGGCAACTCGCGCTCATCTCCTACGCGGGTCGCTCTTCGCTGGTCGACTACCTCCTCGAGAGCGGCGTCGCCAAGCCGCCGGCGGTCGAGGCGGCGAAGAAGTCGAAGCGCCGCGGGCAAGGCCTGTGCGCGGCGCTGGTCGAAGCCAAGGTGCTCTCGGCCGAGGAGCTCGGCGCGATCGTGCGCGCCCGCCTGACCGACGATGCTTGCGAGATCCTCGCCGCCGGGGCGCGCCAGTTCGAATTCGCGGAGGTCGAAGGTCCCTCGGATGCCTTCGACCCCGACGAGCGCGCGCTCGCGATCGCGCTGCCCGCCAGCCCGCTGCTGCTCGAGTCGGCGACGCGCTCCGACCACTGGGCGATGATCCGCGAGCAGCTGCCCTCCGACTCCGCGACCTACACGGTGGCGCGGCCGCCGCGGGCTCCCTCCGACGAGAACAAGGCGCGCTTCCAGGCCGAGGTCGTCAAGCTCGTCGACGGCGCGCGCAGCGTGCGCGAGATCGTGGCCAGGTTCCCCGCGCGGCGATTCGACGCCTATCAGGTGCTGGCCGATCTGGCCAAGGGCCAGGCCATCCGGCCGATCCCGGTCGCCGACCTGAACGCCAGGATCCTCGAGCTCGCACGCCGCGACCGCAAGCGCGCGCTGGCGCTGCTCGAGCGCGGGCTGGAGCAGAATCCGCACCAGCTCACGCTGCTGTGCACCAAGGCCATGCTCGCCGAGAAGCTGGGCGACATGGAGCAGGCCACCGAAGCGCTCAAGCTGGTCGTGCACCTGCAGCTCGAGAGCTCCGAGCACGAGGCCGCGCGCGCCACGCTCGCGCGCCTCAAGGACCTGGACGAGAACAACCCCTACGCCTGGGAGAAGAGCTTCGAACTCGCGCTCGAGGAAGGCCGCCAGAAGGACGCGCTCGCCGACAGCCGGACGCTGATCGAGCTCTACGAGAAGCCCGGCCTGCACCGCAAGATCGTGGGCGTGCTCGAGAAGCTGGGCCCGATCCAGGGCGCGACGTGGGAGCATGCTCGCGACCTGGCCCGCGCGCGCGCCGCAAACGGCGAACGGGACGCGGCCGTCAAGGGACTCGAGCGCTTCGCGGCCGCGCAGATCGGGCTGGGCTCGTACCCGCTCGCCTGCAGGGCCTACGAGGAAGTCCTGGCGATCCACCCGACGCGCGCCAAGGCCAAGGAGACGCTCACGGACCTGAAGAGCGGAGCGTTGGCCCAGCGCAAGGCGCGCTGGCGCCGGCTGCGCCGTCGCGCGCTGGCCTGCGTGCTGGGCTTCGGCGTGCTGCCCTGGATGGGTTGCGAGGCGCTCGCGCGCAGGGCCTACGTCGGGGTGACGAGCGAACTGGTGCGGGATCGATTGCTCGAATCGGGCCGGTACGCCGAAGCCCGCGAGCGCTACAGCGCACTGCTCGGGCGCTACGGCTGGACGACGACCGGGCGTTTCGATGTCGAGCCGGTCGTGCGCGAGCTCGACGTCCTCATCGCCGCGCCGAAGACCGAACCGGCGGATTCGGGCGCGACGATTCCGGCGAAGTGAATCCGCCGCGGGCCGCGCCGGCCCGGTCAGGTGTGGACTAGCGCTGCCAGAGTCCGTGTTGCACGTCGCCCTGGAAGACGATCGCGAACATCCCGCGCTGCCCCTGTCGCGTCGGAGGATAGGCGACGACCGCGCCGTGCTCCTCGGCCTGCTTGACCGCTCGCTCGATGTCTCCGACGGCGAGGTAGGTCCGCATGATCGGCTGCTCGTGCTCGGCCAGCGGCTTGCGGATGCCCAGCAGCGATCCATCCGCGAGGGTCGCAACGCGTGCCTGCCCGAGATCGGGATCCGGGGAACCGAACGAGACACCGAGCATGCGCTTGTAGGTCTCAGTCAGCGCGTCGACGTCGTTGCTGACGATCTCGACGTAGTGGACGCCCATCCTCGGACTCGACTCGCTCTCGTGGGCATCGCCACTCGTGCTGCACGCCGTGCCGATGGCCAGGATGACCGCCAGGATTGGAGCGAAGTGCGTGCGGGCTCGGGGTTTCGTCATCGTCGTTTCCTCGTCATCTGCGCCCGCGCGATAGCAGCAGGGCGCGCTCGCGCTGATTCTCCGTCAGCGACGCAGCTCGCTCGAACTCCAGTCGCGCCTCGGCGTGGCGGCCGAGCTTCTCGAGAAGGTCGCCGCGCACCGCCGGGAGCAGATGATAGGCGCTGAGCGCCTTCTCCTCGCGCAATGCATCGACCGCTTCGAGCCCCGCGGCGGGACCGAACGCCATTCCGATCGCCACCGCCCGGTTCAGCTCCACCACCGGGCTCGGCGCCACGGCGGCGAGAGCGTCGTAGAGCGCCGCGATCCTGGACCAGTCCGTCTCCTCGGGCTTCCGCGCCCGAGCGTGACACGAGGCGATCGCCGCCTGCAGGGTGTAGGGGCCCAGGGGTCCGCCGAATCGGAGCGCGTGCCCGAGTGCGGCGAGGCCGCGCTGGATGAGGAGCTGGTCCCAGCGGGATCGGTCCTGGTCGAGGAGCAACACCGGATCGCCGGATGGGCCGACGCGCGCACGGAGGCGCGACGCCTGGAGCTCGATCAACGCTGCGAGCCCGTGGACCTCGGGCTCGTCGGGCATCAGCCCCACGAGCACGCGGCCCAGGCGCAGCGCTTCCTCGCATAGCGAGGGGCGGGTGAGCTCCTCACCCGCGGTCGCCGAGTAGCCCTCGTTGAAGATCAGGTACACGACTTCGAGCACCGACGGCAGCCGCTCCTCGAGCTCTTTCCCCCGCGGCACCACGAAGGGGACCTGCGCTTCGGCCAACGTCCGCTTGGCGCGCACGATCCGCTGCGCCATGGTCGGTTCGGGGACGAGGAAGGCGCGCGCGATCTCGGGGGTCTCGAGGCCGCCCAGGAGCCGCAACGTGAGCGCCACGCGCGCTTCGGTGGCGAGGACGGGATGGCAGGTGAGGAAGATCAGGCCGAGGAGATCGTCGCCGATCGGATCATCGAGCCGCTCGTCGACCTGCTCGGCTCCCTGGTCCTGTCTGGCCTCGAGTTCGCGCGTGAGCTCCCCCTCGCGCTCCGAGAAGCGGCGCGCCCGCCGCCACTGGTCGATCCCGCAGCGCATCCCGACACGCACGAGCCATGCAGCGGGATTCTCCGGCACTCCCGAGACGGGCCACTGCTCGAGCGCGGCGAGGAGCGCCTCCTGCGCGAGCTCTTCCGCCAGCGCGACGTCGCCGCTCTTCCGGGTCAGCGCGGCGATGACCTTCGCCGACTCGATCCGCCAGACCGCCTCGATCGCCGCGTGGGCTTCAGCCAAGCTCGCCCACCTCGTACAGCGGACGGAGGTCCAACTCCACAGCGCCTGGCGTCGCGATGTAGCGCTTCGCCTCGGTCTCGGCGGTCGCCTTGTGGATCAGCATGACGCGCCTCGCGGTCTACCCACCGCCCTTGGCGAGCTTCGCTTGCTGGGCCTTGACCCCGGCTTCGATCTCCGGCCCGAAGTCCTCCGCTTCCCAGAACCTGCGGATCTCGAGATCGCTCGGGCCCGGCATCGGGTTCGGACAGCGCTTGGCCCACTCGACCGCCTCCTCCATCGAGCGCACCTGCCAGATCCAGTACCCGGCCACCAGCTCTTTGGTCTCGGCGAAGGGGCCGTCGGTCACGGTCCGCTTGCTGCCGTCGAAGTGGATGCGCTTCCCGAACCTGCTGGGGCGGAGCCCATCACCGGCGAGCATGATCCCCGCCTTGATGAGCTCCTCGTTGAACTTCCCCATCGCCTCGAAGAGCTCGGCGGCCCCTTCGATCGCGAAGGGGTCCTTCGCCGCCTCGGAATCCTTGGTCGCCTTCACGATCACCATGACACGCATATCGCCTCCTGTGGGTTGGGAGCGGGGGTCCTGATGGCCCGCTCGGATGTTCATCCGGATGTCGAACGGGGTGGGCCGAAATCGACAAGTCTCCTGAATCAATCTTCAAAGCCGACTCTGCACGCCGCGCCGGAGCTGAGGGCGTGGCTAGGTCGGAGTCTAGCTGGGCGGCCCCTGGGTGCTACCTTCGGCACCGCGTCAGGCGCTTGGGCCTCCTTTCGATGGGCGGTGGCAGCGCGTTCCGCCTGTTCCTCGACGACAAGACGCACACTCCGAAGTGATCAGGGGTACGTCCACCTAGCGCGTGTCGATCGGTAAGCCGAGCTAGCCGCACTCGCAGGACCTGCGCCCGCCCGCCTCGAAGCCACACCGGCTTTCGCGGACACCTAGCTCGGATGGACAACTTCACGCCTTGCGAGTACGGTTCGGGCATGTCCGCCGGAGAGGCCTCCCCATGACAAACCCCGAAACTCAGCTCACGAGCTACTTCGCGAAGTACGAACCGCCGGTTGCCAAGCTCGGAAAAGCGTTGCGCGCGAAGCTGCGCGCTCGGCTGCCGGGACTGTTCGAAGTCGTGTACATGTACGAGAACCAGAACGCGCTGCTGATCTCGTACTCACCGACCGGGCGCGGCTACGACGCGCCGTGCTGTATCGGGCTGCGTCCGGACGGCGTGAACTTGTACTTCGGGGCGGGCGCTCAGTTGTCGAAGTCGGATCCGAACAAGCTGCTGCAAGGTAGCGGCAAGACGGTGCGTCACATCGTGATGAACAAGGCTGCGGACCTGGACCGCGCGGAGATCCAAACGTTCATCGCGGCCGCGTTGAAGCTCTCGAAAGTGCGTCTCGATCCGAGCGCGAAAGGCCCGATGATCATCAAGGCGGAGGCACAGAAGCAGCGCGCGGCCCGCGCGAAGAAAGCAACGCGAACGGCCTCCACGCGTCAGACGGCGAAAGCCAAGCGCTGACCTCGGTACTCAGGTTCGGGGCAGGGGAGACGACGGATCGGTCGTCACAGGTGTTGACGGGCAAGCGGTTACGATGCCGCTCCTTGGCTCCGGCCGCGACCTCCATTCCGCAGTAGAATGCGCGCCCATCGGGCCCACCCCCCAAGGAGATTCCAATGCTAGGACGCGCTCTGCTCGTCGCACCCTTCTTCCTCGTTGGCTGTGCAACCTCGCGACCGGTCCCATCGATCGTTGGCGAGGAGGCGAGCATCTCGGTCCCGGAAGTGCAGGTCGTCGAGACGCCGACCGCCCCTGATGCGGCGACTGGAACCTTCGCCGACTTCCCGCCCCTCGCTGACTTCACGGCCGACTCCCAGGGCCAGGCCGGAGCGCCGCCCGGAGCGAATCCCATGGCGCCGCCGCCGAGGCCCCGCGAGCGCATCACGTTCAAGGGCGGATACTACGGCTCGGAGGAGGACGGACTCGACGACGGCTACAACTTCGTCGTCTCCTGGATGCGTCCGGTGTCCAACTCGCTTTCGTCGGAGGTCGAGCTCGGCTTCCTGGACGCCAGCGGCACCGAGAACGGTGTCGACCGCGACGTGTGGAGCGTTTCGCTGCTGGCCAACGCGCGATTCGGTGCCCCCGTGGGGCAGAAGCTCGAGCTCTACGGTGGCCTCGGGCTCGGCACCTTCTACTACGAGGCGGAAGCGAAGGCTCTGGGGCTGGACGTGAGTGCCGACGGATTCCTCTTCGGAGGCGATGCCTACTTCGGCGGGACCATCCACGTCGGTCAGTCCGCCTACATCGGCCTCGAGGGGAAGTACTACGTCACCGACAGCGCCTCCGACCTCAACGGAGGCCTGGACGCGTACGTGGTGCTGCTGACGCTGGGATTCGAGCGCTAGATCCCGCTGCACCAGTACCCAGACGAAATGGTCCTGAAGCCCGACCGTGTCGTGGGGCTCCCGCAGCCGGCGCCGGATCGCTCGCGCGATCGATCGGTGTGCAGCGAGCGCCACTGACGCACTCATCCAAGCTTGAGCTGGCGCGCCCGGGCAGATTCGAACTGCCGGCCTGCGGTTTAGGAAACCGCCGCTCTATCCTACTGAGCTACGGGCGCCCGGCGCGGAGGATACCAGATCCATCTATTCACCCGCCGCCCTCCGCCTCGAGCCGCGCAGCTTTCGCGATCAAGTATCCACGCTCGGGGAGGTTCGCCGTGCCGCTCGCGGCCTTGCGGTACTCCACGATCGCGCGCTCGCGATCACCCGCGAGCTCGCACAGGTGGGCGCGCACGACGGTCATGCGGAAATGCCCGGCAATGCGCGCGTCCTGCTCGAGCTCCGCCAGCGACTCGAGCGCCCGGGCCGGCCCATCGACCATCGCCTCAGCGACGATGCGGTTGAGTGTGACCATCGGATTCCCGGTCGCGCGCTCGAGCAGGCGATAGAGCGCGAGCACCTGGGGCCAGTCGGTCTCGTCGATGCTCGGCGCCTCGTCGTGCAGCGCGGCGATCGCGGCCTGGAGCTGGTAGGTCCCGACCGCTCCGCGCGACAACGCCCTCGATACGAGCTCGATTCCCTCGACGATCGCGGCGCGATCCCAGCGCGAGCGGTCCTGCTCGTGCAGCGGCACGAGCTCGCCGTCGGGGCCCGTGCGCGCGGGACGCCGGGCGTCGGTGAGCAGCATCAGCGCGAGCAGGCCCGCGACCTCGGCGTCGTCGGGTTGCGCTGCGCGCAAGAGCCGCGCGAGCCGGATCGCCTCGGTCGAGAGCTCGACGCGCACGAGGCCCGGGCCCGAGCTGCCGAGGTGCCCCTCGTTGAACATCAGGTACAGCGCCTGCAGCACGGGCTCGAGCCTGCGCGCGCGTTCGGACTCCGCCGGCAGCGCGAACGGCTGGCCGGAATCGAGGATCGTCTGCTTCGCGCGGCTGATGCGCTGCGCCATCGTCGCCTCGGGCACGAGGAAGGCGCGCGCGATCTCGGCCGTCGTCAGCCCGCCCAGCGCGCGCAGCGTCAGCGCGCTGGCCGAGGGGGTGGTCAGGGACGGATGACAACAGGTGAAGAAGAGCAGGAGCGTGTCGTCGTGGACCATCAGCTCGTCCTCGCCTGTGGCGGCATCGGCTGTCACCTCGGTGCGCTCTTCGCCGGCCCGCGACTCGCGCCGTTTGCGCGCGGCTTCGCTCTCTTGCGCGTCGGAGAGCCGCCGGCAGCCGACGCGGAAGAGCCAGCCGCCCGGGTTCGCCGGCGCACCGCTCGCGGGCCACTCGAGGTGCGCCGCGAGCAGCGCCTCCTGCAGCGCGTCCTCCGCGGCGGAGAAATCGCCGCAGCGGCGCGCGAGCGCGCCGAGCACGCGCGGTGCGTGCTCGCGCAGCAGCTCCTCGAGGAGAGGCGAGCCGCCGGCCGCCATGCGCTAGACCGGCGGAGCGGCCCCCACCGCGCGCAGCTCGATCGGGATCGGGATGGGCTTGCCGCCCGGCCCCGGAGCGGCCGATGCAGCGGCCGCGATCGCCACCGCGCGCTCCAGCGAGGGCACGTCGACGATCCAGAACCCGGCCAGGAACTCCTTGGTCTCGGGGAACGGACCGTCGCTGACGACCGGCGCGCCGCCCTTGCCGGCCTGGATCACCTTGGCGTTCATCGGCACATCGAGCCCCTCCGCAAGCACGAGCTCGCCCGCGGCTGCGAGCTTCGCGTTGAAGCCGATCATGAACTCGATGTGCGCCTTGAACTCGGCCGGCGTCCAGCTGCTCATCGATTCCCAGCCCTTGCGCGTGCCGTGCATCATCAACATGAACTTCATCGTCTTGAGTCTCCTTGCGGCGGATCGGAGCCGCGCGCTGGCGGTGAGTCGGGGCCGACCGCGCACGATCGACATCGACCGGGAAGTTTTCTGGACTGTGTGCGCCGCGCCTAGCCGCGCTTGGGCCGGGGCTTGCTGGCGTCGCCTTCGAACTCCTGGCGCGGCGGCGGCTGCTCGCGCCCGACGCGGCCGACCTCGATCTCGGCGCGCGCGTAGCTCTCGGGACGGACGGCCGAGCCGAACGCCCCGCGCAGGAGCGCGAGCTGCCCAACGTGGGTCAGTGCGTCGGCGACCGGTCCCTGGAAGATCTGGCCCGGCGGCCGCGAGCGCGGATCGGCCTCGGAGAGCGCGCGATCGAACGCGGCGAGCCCGTTGAAGAAGCGCTCGCAGACGGCGCTCCAGTCGCTCGCGGGTCCGGCGTTCCAGCGGCTCTCGCCGTGCGCCAGGCTCTCGCCCCATTCCATCAGGTCTCCGAGGTGCCCGACGAGCTCGAGCGGCGTGCGCATCGACGGCGCGAGGCGCTGCTCGACTCCCGGCAGCGGGTAGTCGCGCAGCGCCTTCTCCGCGCGGTAGGCGAGCGTCGCCAACGCGTGGCGCAGGAAGCGGATCTCGTCAGCGCTGGTCATGCGCCCTCTGCAGTGTCGCCATGTCGAGCTTGTCCATCTTCATCATGGCCTCCGCCACGCGCCGCGCAGTCGCGGGATCGGGGTCGCCGAGCAGCTTCTCGAGCGTGTTGGGCACGACCTGCCAGGATACGCCGAACTTGTCCTTGAGCCAGCCGCAGCGGCCGGGCGCGCCGCCCGCGCCTAGCTTGGCCCAGTACGCGTCGATCTCCTCCTGCGTCTGGCAGCTGATCATGAGCGAGGTCGCGTCGGTGAACGGGATCTTCGGGCTGCCGTTGATCACGACGAACTCCTGACCGGCGAGCTGGAGACGCGCGCTCAGCAGCGTGCCCTTCGGGAATGGAGCGCCCTCGCCCCAGCGGGTCTCCGAGAGCACCTTCGAGTCCTTGAAGATCGTGGAGTAGAAGCGCATGGCCTCCTCGGCCTGGTTTTCGAACCAGAGCGCGGTCGTGATGCGCTGGGACACCGGGCCCGGGGCGGGCGGAGCGCCTCGTCCGAGGACCGCGGCGGAGGCGAAGGTGGTGGCGAGAAGGAGGATCGGCAGCAGGGTCGTATTCATGGGGGTGGCACGGTTCGGGTCATCGGGGCGGGCGGGCCCGACGGACCCGCAATCCAGGCTCGAGTCGGAGCCGGCCGCGGGTTCTCGACATCCTACCCGGGGATTTCCGTCGGCCTCAGTTCACCCGCAGCGTGCTCTTCCGGACCGCGAGGCGGACAGCGAGGTTGAGCGCGAAGACCAGCACGATCAGCACCAGCATCCCGGCCCAGGCCTGGGCCTGCTCCTCGCGATACGGTCCGCTGGCCTGGTTGAAGATGTGCACGGTCAGGCTCGGCATCGGCTGGCTCGGATCGAGCGTCAGCAGTCGCGAGCCGAGCGCGGTGAAGAGCAGCGGCGCCGTCTCGCTCGCGACGCGCGCCATCGCGAGCATCACGCCGGTCACGAGGCCGCCCGTGGCCGAAGGGAGCACGACGCGCAGGATCGTCTGCGCGCGCGTGGCGCCGAGCGCGATCGAGGCCTCGCGGAAGCTCCTGGGCACGAGTCGCAGCATCTCCTCGCTCGAGCGCGCGACGATCGGGATCATCACGATCGCAAGGGCGAAGGCGCCGGCGTAGCCGTTGTAGTGGCCGATCGGTACGACCACGAGCTCGTAGCCCAGGATGCCCACGACGATCGACGGCACGCCTGCCAGCACGTCGCAAACGAAGCGGGCAGGGGTCGCGAGCCGGCTCTCCGAGCCGTACTCCGAGAGGAACACGCCGGTCAGGATGCCGGCCGGGATGCCGACGACGCTCGCGAGCGCGAGCAGCTCGAGCGTGCCGAGGATGGCGTGCAGCATCCCGCCCGGGTAGCCCTCCATGCCGCGCGCTTGCGGCATCTGCGAGAACAGCGCCCAGTCGATCGACGAGCCGCCGAGCGAGAGGAAGTAGCCGATCACGCAGGCCAGGATGCCGCTGATCAGGAAGGCCGCGGCCGTGCACAGCGCCTTGAACACGAAGCTCGTGACGCGCGTGCTGGCGCGGTGCGGGCGCCGCCGTCGCAGGTTCGGCTCGGTGCTCATGCGTTCGCCGCCTTGGCCGAGACGCTGCCCGTGACGAGGAAACGCGCCGAGATGTTGAAGAGCAGCGACATCAGGAGCAGCACGAGCGCCACCTCGACCAGCGCTGCGAGGTGCAGCTCCGTCGTCGCCTCGGCGAACTCGTTCGCGAGCAGGCTCGACATCGTCTGCGCCGGGGCGAAGATCGAGCTCTTGATCTGGTTGTTGTTGCCGATGACCATCGTCACGGCCATCGTCTCGCCCGCTGCGCGCGCCAGTCCGAGCAGCACGGCGCCGAGCAGCCCGGCGCGGCTGTAGCGCAGCATCGCAAGCGAGCTCTGCCACCAGGTCGCGCCCAGGGCGAGCGAGCCTTCGATCTGCTCGCGCGGAACGGCGCGCAGGATGTCGCGCGAGATCGCGGTCACGATCGGCAGGATCATGATCGCGAGCACGAGGCCGCCGCAGAACAGGTCGCGGCCGACGAGCGGCAGTTCGCGATCGAGCGTCTGGCCTCCGACGGTGATCGTCTCGTGGAAGAGCCAGTGCAACCCAGGCACGTCGAGCAGGCTTCGAAGGAAGGGCTCGACGGTGTCCTGCAGGAAGGGCGCGAGCACCATCAGGCCCCACATGCCGTAGGCGATCGAGGGGATCGCGGCCAGGAACTCGATCCCGAACGAGAGCGGCCCGCCGAGGCCCGGCTTGCAGACGCGCACGAGGAAGAGCGCCGCGCCGAGTGCGACCGGAACTGCGAAGAGCAGCGCGAGCAAGGAGCTCATCGCCGTGCCGTAGATCACCGGCAGCGCGCCAAAGCTCGGGGGCACGCGCTCGGTGACGACTTCGCCGTCCTCCATCACGACGTGGCCGGCAGCGTCGCGCTTCTGCACCTCGAGTTCGTTCGGGCGCCACTCGCTGGAGACGAGGAACCCGGCACCATTCTCCTTGATGCTCGGCCAGGCCGCCTCG
>Ga0315912_10003524_pt1 | contig 15492 bp, 10 predicted proteins | sample VfabasoilMG_FD_204469 | JGI IMG/M metagenome (GOLD analysis project Ga0315912, IMG submission 204469) | Garden soil microbial communities collected in Santa Monica, California, United States - V. faba soil | ecosystem: Environmental > Terrestrial > Soil > Garden | place: USA: California... | reverse complement strand
TGCCGAGGCTCGCGATGAACCGGAAGAACGCGAGCATCCAGATGTTCGGCGCCAGCGCGCACAGCGCCGTGCCGAACGCGTACAGCAGCATCGTCACCATCAGCGTGCGCGTGCGGCCGATACGGTCCGCAATGCGGCCGAACACGATGCCGCCAAGCGCCCAGCCGATCAGGAGCAGCGCGGTGAGGCGTCCGGTCCAGGTGAAGGTTACGGCGGCCGCTTCAGGCGTGCCCAGCGGCACCCCAAGGAGTGTCGGCACGCAGTTTGGCGCGACGAAATTGAAGAGCAGGCCGTCGAAAATGTCGAAACCCCAGCCAAGCCAGGCTGCCAGGACGACGATCCATTGATACGAGGTGAGACCGAGGACCTGGCGGCCCGCGCTTGGTTGTGACATGCGGGGCAATGATAGACGAGAACGACGGGAACGATGGGAACGACGGGAACGACGGGAACGACGGGAACGACGGGAACGACGGGAACGACGGGAACGAGGGGAACGAGGGAGCGGGTCCAGTAAGGACAACGCGGCGCAAAGGGGTGCCCGTACCCGTCCGCGCCGCGATGGCCTTACTGCCGTCCGCTCGCTGTTATTTACTTCCTCGCCGCCAGGTCGGCCCTCAGCACTTCAATCGCCTTCTCGATCTGGGCATCGCGGCCCTTGGCGTGATCGGCGGGTGTGTTGTCGATGGAGACGTCGGGCGGGACGCCGTAGTTCTCCATGTTCTGGCCGCCTTTCGTGATCCAGACGCCGCTGCCCGGGGTGCGAATCGCGGAACCGTCGAGCAGCGTGTACGAGCCGGTGCCGATGACGGCGCCCATGGTCGGGACGCCGATCACTTTGCCCAGACCCAACGCGCGGAAGCCGGCGGGGAACATCTCCGCGTCTGACGCCGAGCGCTCGTTCTGCATCACGACCATCGGTCCGTAGAAGTTCTGCGGACGCGGCTGGCGGACGCCGGCGTCTCGGCCGACGGTGTACTGGTATTCGCGTCCGGACAGAATCGCGAGCAGTTCCTGATCGATGCCGCCGCCGCCGTTGAAGCGCTGGTCGATGATGAGCGCCTTTTTGGTGCGGTTCGCCGCGAGATCGAGCTGGAACTGGCGGAGCGACGGCGCATCCATCGCGCGGATGTGCAGGTATCCAAACTCGCCGTTTGTGAGCTTGTCGACCATCGCGCGACGATCGGCGACCCAGCGCTGATACTGCAAATCGCCAAAGCCGGCCGCCGGTGAAATCGTCACGTCCCACGCGCCTTCGCGACTCGGTTTGTCGTTCAGCACGAAGTGGAACTTGTTCGATGACGGCATCGTGAAGCGCTGCCAGTAGTTGTCCGTGGTGCGCAGGTCCTTGTCGTCCACCGCGATGATGTAATCGCCCTCGCGCACCTTGAGGAAGTCGTGATCGGCCGGTCCACCTTTATAGATGCGGCCCACGCGGTAGTAGCCGGATTGATCGAACACGAGATCGAATCCCGGCTGGCGTGTGGCGCCGCTCGACGGGCCCGCGTCCGAAGGGCCGCCGCTCACGCCGGTGTGCGACGCGTTCAGCTCGCCGATCATCATCATCATGACGGTCTGCAGTTCGTCCTGATCGACCAGATAGTTGAGCAGCGACGCGTACTTCGTTTTCGCCGCGGCCCAGTCGGCGCCGTGCATTTCGGCGTCGTAGAAGCGGTTCTTCATGATGCGCCAGCCTTCGTTGAAGACCTGCTGGCGCAACAGCTTCTTGTTGACGTCGATCGTTGCCGTGTATGTCACCTGTCGCGCGTTACCGCTGGCTTCCGGCGCCGCCGCCGCGCCGCCGCCGGCACCGCCGCGACCGCCACCGCCGCCACGCGCGCCGCCGCCCGCGGCCGGCGCCGCTGCCGCGTTGCCGCCGCCTCCACCAACCGCGGCCGCAAACAGGTTGCTGCCTTGACGGAAATAGATCGTCCGTCCATCCCGCGTGAACGCAATCGTCGATCCGCCCGGCGCCGCGCCGCCACCACCGCCGCGTCCACCACGGCCGGCACCAGTGTCTGCTGCCGTGCCTTGCGGCACGCGCGTGATCGAGTTCGTTTCCGGCGTGACGATGTAGATGCCCTGTACGTTTGCGGCTGCGCCGGCTGTGGTCGTCGACAGATTGAACGCCACGGAGCCGCCGACCGGCGACGCCACAAGGCCGCTGATTACGTCGCCCGGCGCTGAAAGCTGACGCGCGCGTCGCGCGAGCTGACCCCAGTCGATCTGTACGGTCACTGGCGCCTGTCCACCCGCGCCGCCTGCGCGACCGGCACCGGCCGCCTGCGCCGCAAGACCCTGCGCCTCGTTGTCGATGTCGCGATTGAGCGGATCGCGCTCTTGATCGCGCAGCGGCACGGCCCACAGTTCGGTGGTCGTCGTGATGCCGCCCTGCGTGGCGATGCCGTTGCTGAAGCCTTCAGACGACGTGAACACGAGATAGCGGCCGTCGGCGGTCCAGGCTGGATTCGCTTCGGAGAAGAGCAGTGAATCGTCGGAGATGTGCCGCTCTTCGCCGCCGGTAATCGGCGCGATGTACACGTGCGAACGCAGTGTCCGGTCCTGCTTGGCGAACGCCACCCACTTGCTGTCTGGCGAAATCGCAAACGCGCCGATGCGCGCCACGGTGTCAGACGTCACCGTGGCCGTCTTACCGTCGGCCACCGAGTAGTTGTAGAGCTTTTTGTCTGCCGCACTGTAGAGCAGCATCCGCGAGTCGGGCGACCACAACATGGCGCCCTTCTCGTTATCAAGATTGCTGATCTGCTTCGGCGCCTTGCCGTTCGGATCGGTCACCCAGATCTCGTCGCGGCCGGACTTGTCGGACATGTACGCGATCCACTTGCCGTCGGGCGACCACTTCGGATTCTGGCTGCGCGACGCCATCGGGTCTGGCGCGATCCGCGTGATGTCGCCGCGCGTGGTCGCAATCGTCAGCAACTGCCCGCGGGCGGAGATGACGGCGCGCTGTCCCGACGGCGAAAGATCGAACGCGTCCACTTCGTTCTGCAGCGTGACCACTTCGAATTCGTTTTCCTTGTCGTCGCTCGCGATGTTGATTGGAATCTCCGTGGCGCGGCCGGACGCGACGTCCAGCTTCCAGAGACCGAAGTTCTCTTCGTACACGATCGTCTTGCCATCGTGCGACATGGACGGCCAGAACAGACTGCCGCCGGTGTGCTTCGTGACCTGCACCGCCTGGCCGGATCCGTTGGCGGACACGCGATAGATGTTGTTCGTGCTCTTGTAGACGTCGGCGGCACCCGGCTTCACCGACTGTTCGTTCGGCAGCGGATCGCCGACGAAGTAGATGTTGTTGTCGGCGCCCCACATCGGCCAGTAGCGGTTGTAGCTGTCGCCGGCCAGGAGCGGTCGATACGCCTTCTGATCGAGATCCGCCACCCACAGGTCCGCGGCGTACGAGCCCCGATAGTGCCGGCGCGTCCACGTTGACGGATGACGATTGAACACGAGCGACTTGCCGTCGGGCGAGAAGTCGCCGTAGTAACCCCAATCCACCGGAAGCGGCCGCTCGGGTCCGCCCGCGAGCGGAATCTCATACAGCGTGGCCACGTTCGGAAACGCGCCATCGCCGTGCGCGGACCGGAACAGCACGCGCTGCCCATCGCGTGACCATCCGACCACGTCGTCGCCACCGGAGAAATACGTCAACTGCTTCGGCGTGCCGCCCGTTGATGAGACGACGAACACATCGTTGTTGCCGAAGCGGTTCGACGAGAATGCCACCCATCGGCCGTCAGGCGAGAAGCGCGGATACACCTCGCGCGCGACGTTGATCGTCAGGCGCGTGGGACTCGATCCATCTTCGTTCGCAGTCCAGATGTCTCCGAGATAACTGAACACGACCTTGCCGGCGTGATAGTCGGGATGCCGTGCGAGCTTGATGGGACCGGATGGAGCGCTCGGCGCCTGCGATTGCGCGGACGGCGTGACTGGTCCAGCCGTCCACAGAAACACCAGCGCCAGCAGAGAAGCCAGGGCAATTCTGCGGATCATGGGAAACCTCCGGGGAACGAGGGCATTACACCTGTGACAAAGTCAAAAGTCAAAAGTCAGAAGGCAAAAGGTGGCGGAGACGATATCCTGCAGCAAATGCGCAAGATTCTTTCATGCGGTTTCGTGGTTTTCGGCCTGGTGGTGGCCTGCGCGGAGGATCAGCCTGCGCCGTCGCCGGCGGTTCCGATTCAGTCCACGGCGCCCGTCAGCCCTTCGCCGACGCCCGTTCTGACCGGCTTTCACATGCCGATTGCGGGCTCCTGTCTCCCGAAAAGCGACAAACTGATGCCGAACGCGCCGCGCGAGTACCGCAAGGGCACGCACGAAGGCATCGACTTCTACAACTCGGACAGTTGCACGTTCGTGAACAAAGGTACGCGCGCACTCGCGGCAAAAGCTGGGCGCGTGATTCGCGCCGATCGGACCTATGTGGACGTGAACAAGAAACAGGTCGACGCGTTTCTGGCGAACCCGGACACACCCGAATCACTCGATCAATTCCGAGGCCGGCAGGTCTGGATCGATCACGGCGGTGGAGTGGTCACTCGGTACTGCCACCTGAACGGCGTGGCGACCGGTTTTGAGGTGGGATCGCAGGTCCAGGCCGGTCAGCTGGTCGGTTTCGTCGGCGAATCGGGCACCCCGTCGTCAGTCACCAAGCCCGGTTCGCAATTTCACCTGCACTTCGAGCTCCGCGTCGGTGACTCGTTCCTCGGCAAGGCGCTCCCGCCCAAATCCGTGCGGGCGCTGTACACGACGTTATTCAAGCCCTAAGGCAGCAGCGTGCCCTTCAGCAGCACCAGCGCAATGCTGAAGTAGATCACCAATCCGGTCACGTCCACGAGCGTTGCAACGAATGGTGCAGACGACGTGGCGGGATCGAATCCGAGCCGCCGCAACAATAGCGGCAGCAGCGATCCGATCAGCGAGCCCCACAACACGATCCCTATCAACGTGAATCCCACCGTGAGCGCGATCAGCAGCCAGTGCGGACCGTACATCTCGGAGAACTGGGACCAGAGCGCGATTCTGAAGAAGCCGATGCCGCCGAGGATCCCGCCGAGCGCCAGGCCGGCCAAGATTTCCCGGCGCGTGATGCGCCACCAGTCGAACAGACGGACTTCCCCAAGCGCGAGCGCGCGGATGACGAGTGTGGACGCCTGTGAGCCGGCGTTACCACCGCTCGAGATGATCAGAGGCACGAACATCGCGAGGACCACGGCGTTCTTGATTTCTTCCTCGAACGCGCCCATCGCGGTGGCGGTGAGCATTTCGCCGAGGAACAGGACGGTCAGCCAGCCGGCGCGCTTCTGGATCATTCGCCAGAACGGCACGGTCATGTACGGTTCGTCGAGCGCTTCAGTACCGCCGATCTTCTGGATTTCCTTCGTCGCGGCCGCTTCCGCAACGTCCAGGACGTCGTCAATCGTGACGATGCCGATCAACATGCCGGCTGTGTCTGTGACGGGCAGCGCCGAACGGTCGTACTGCCGGAATGCAGCCACCGCGGACTGCTGATCGTCAACCGCCTTGAGCGCGACGAAACGACGATCCATCAAGTCACTGACCTTGGCTTCCGGCGACGTCAGCAGCAGTTCACGGATACGGACGTCGTCAACGAGCAGTCCCTTGTCGTCCACGACGTAGATCACGTTCAGCGTTTCGGAGTCCTGTCCGTGCTCGCGCACGTAGTCGAGCACTTCACGAATCGTCCAGTGCTCGCGCACCGCGACGAAGTCAGGCGTCATCAATCGGCCAACGGAATCTTCCGGATAGCCGAGCAGCGAGAGCGCAACGGAACGTTCAGCGGGCGTGAGGAGCGTGAGCAGCTGCCGCGTGGCGGCAGCCGGCAGTTCTTCGAGGAACATCGTGCGGTCGTCCGGCGCCATCGCGTTCAAGAGCGTGGCGACGTCCTCCTGCGCCATCGCTTTGAGCAAGGTCTCCTGCGCGGGCAGCGAGAGGTATTCGAAGAGCGCGGCGGCGTCCTTGCGCGGGAGCACGCGGAACGCGATCACCTGGTCCTCCACGCTGAGCGACGTCAGCGTCTCGGCCAGTTCGCTGGCTTCGTGGTTGCGGGTCAAGTCACGCAGCCGCGAGAAATCGCGAGCGTGCACGGCAGCCGCCAGTTCGTCTGCGGGCCGTGCCTGTTCGCGGATCGCGGCCAACGCCTCGTCCCGTTCAGGGCCTTTGAGTTGTTGTTCCATTTGAGTCAGAGCAGCGCGAACGACATCGTGATGATGCACGTGCGCGCCGACGGTTTTGGTGGCATCGAGCCACAGTCGATGGAGCAGGTCGAGATCGGCCGGAGTCAGCGCGGGCGGATGCGGGCCAAGATAGTACGCGTCCGAGCGCCCGCTGTTGTGATGGATGACGAGTCGAGCTTTCAGTTCGGGTGGTTTGTCGGCACGTTCCCACGCTTCGCCGAGCCGCCGCGCCTGCTCGCTGTCCGGCAGCGTGGCGGATTCGCCGACGTAAATTTCAGAGCCGCGCAGCCAGATCACCGTGTCCACCACCGCGTCGAACACGTTGTGGCCGCGCACGAGCAGCAGCTTCACCGGCCGTCGATGGCGTTCCGCTAGCAGCGTGACCTGCGAAAACAGTTCACGCTCCGCTGCCGTTGATGCCGGCGCCTGATCGAGTTCGTCGTCGCCCGTCATCAACCGAACGGTCATGACGACGATGTCGCGGTCGCCGGCGGCACGGAACGCGGCAGTCAGCGGCGACAGCGAGAAGGGATTCCGGAGCGGAACGAGCACGCTGCCGGGACGCGTATCCGGCCGGCCGGCCGCCATGTCCGGCGGCGGCATCATTTCGAATCCCGTCGTCTCCGTGGTGGGCTCTTCGATCATCCGGCCGGGCAGCGCGAGGATCGTGGCGAGCCCGATGAAGCCGGCCAGCGTCATGAGCGCCGGCACGTGACCGGTAAAGAGCAGTCCGCCGGCGGCCGCGAAGACGATCACGGCGGTGAAGAAGAGGCCCAGCGGATATTCACGGCGGAAGAGCCTGAGCGTGCCCGGTGCCGTGAACGGGCGGATGCCGGTGCGCGTCTTGCGCAGCCTGGCCAGCGCCGCGATCCGGAGTGCCAGCGTGAGGGAGATCGCGATGATGTACGCGTCGCCGAGCCAGGCGATCTGACCGCCGCTGAAAATCATCAGCACGACGATCACGCCCACGCCAAGGCTGACGGCGCGCGTGGATGTTCCAAGGCGCGGATCGGGCACCGCGAAGAGTTCGGGCAGCGCGCGCTCGGTGGCGAGCCGGCGAATCAGCCGCTCAACGTCCAGAAGCGCGAGCCATGCGGCCGGAATGAGAAACAGCGCCACAGCGGCGACCAGCAATGTGTTCAGCAGCGCGATGACGACCGGTGGGGCCGCCAGCGAATCCACAAGGGCGGCGAGCGGCGCGTTGAGCGCCGCGGGTCCGGATCCACTGGCGACCAGCGAGAACAGCACGCCCGGGATCACGATCACGAGCAGGCCGAGCGCGATCGTGACAATGGCGACGCGCCGGATCGCCACAACGCGCGGTGAACTGAATTCGTGCGCGTCGCGCGAAAGAGCGTCGCCGCCGCCGAACGTCAGGAACGCGAGCGCGATGCCAGACAGCGCATGCCACCAGGTGATCGATTCCGGCCGCCACGGCGCCGGCAGCGAGAGCTCAGCGGTCCGAACCGTGGTCCAGGCGGCCACAACGGCAATCGCGCCAATCACCACGAGTGCGATCCAGACGCCACGCGCGAATTGTTGGGAAACAACGCCCAGTCCGTTGCGGTGCCGCAACCACAGCGCGCCGACGACAATGACGCCGACGAGGGTGGGAAGGTCGCTGGCGGGAAGTCGGCTGGCGACCTGCGTGCCGGTGGCCCCGAGCGCGCCCGCCACGTAGTGACCGACGACCATGGCGACAAGTGAGCCGAAGATCAGTCGTTCGAGCAGCGTGGCCGCGGTGGCGATGCGCCGCGCCCGCGGCCCGAATGCCAGGCCCACGCGACCGGGCAGGCCGCCCTGGATCAGCAGCGCCCAGCTTTCAATGTCGATGGTGCGGATGTACGCGCCGAGCAGCCAGCCGAAGAGCAGCGCCCACGGCGCCCATGCGCCCATGTGCGCGGAGATCACGCCGGCGGCGAAGCACGCGCCCGCGCCAAGTTCCGCGAACGCGATCGCCGACGACTTCCAGACCGGCTGATACCGCGACAGCGGCGTCTTCGAGAGGAAGACGCGCATCTGATGTGCGGGGTGCGGCAGTCCAGACGAGGGCACTCTGCCGCTGACTTTACATCAGTTACTTTTACTTTTTGGCGGCCTGACGCGCTTTGATTTCACCCTGCCGCGCGTAGTCGATGGCCTCTGCGAGCACACGCGCCGTTTCCTGCGGCGCGTGGAAGCCCATGGAGTTTTCCGCGGCGACGAAGTCTACGCGCCACTGGGCCTTTCGATGTAACGCCAATGCATCGGCGAGCGTCGCGTCTGTGGCGCCGCCTTTCTTTGCGGCGGCCACCGCGTCCATCAGGTCCGTCAATGCCTTTGCCGCGCGATTCAGCAGTTCGTGCGTCCGGCTCTGAATCGTGTCAATGCGGGCCTGCAGTTCGGTTTCCGCGTACGGATGGCAGGCCTGGCACGCCCGCGCGATATTGAGCGCGGGACTCCGCACCCAGTGGTCCGACACTTTCATCGCGCCGTCGCGCTTGTACGGCATGTGGCAATCCGCGCACGCCACACCGCTGCGGGCATGAACGCCCTGGCTCCAGGTTTCGAACTCAGGGTGTTGCGCCTTCAGCACCTCGGTGCCGGTTTCCGCGTGCTTCCAGTCGTAGAAGCGATGGCCGTCCGGGAACTTGTACTGGTCGTAATAGCTTTCGATCTGCTCAACGCGCAGCCCGTTGTTCCACGGATAGAACAACGTCGTCTTTGGGCCGCAGTAGTACTCCACGTGGCACTGGCCGCAGACAAACGAGCGCATTTCCTGACGCGACGCATCCACGTTCGGATCGTACGGAACCGTCTTCGATCCGCGGCGCCACCGCTCGATGCTCTCCAGATGCGGTGTTGGTGATGAGCCGGACGCCAGTGCCTGGATGCCGCGGATGAAGCCCGGCCGGGTCACCCGCAGTTCCATGCTGCGCGGGTCGTGGCAATCGACGCAACTCACCGGATGCGCGCCGTCCTTGCGATCGAACTTCGGCGATCCGCTGCCGGCCACAGGGTTCGACGATCCCGTTTTCACCACTTCGGCGTGGGCGGCCTGATACGACATGGCGCCGAGCGTTTCAAAGCCCTTGAACACGTCGCCGTTGCCCAAACGCCGGTACGTGGGAATCACCGATGTGTGGCACTGCAGGCACGATCCCGGCTGCGGCCGCTCGGTGACGCGCCTGGTCTGCTCCTGGTCCTGCAGCATGTACGCATGGCCGCGACGGTCGCGGTAATCGATCGCAAACGCGTAGCCTGCGAACATCCGCGTGAGCCACGGGAATTCCGTCGCCTTCTCGGCCGGCAGCGTTTCCGATCCGCCGAATCTCGTCTTCGTCGGCTCGGCCGTGCGCCTGTAGTCGTCGTACTGGCGCGACCAGTTCACGCCCCACGCCGCCGGATCGGTGGTTTCATCATTCACCTCCACCAGGCGCACGTAAGGATTCTTCGCTTCCTGTTTGCGTTCGAAGATCGACGTGAGCAGGCCCGTGACCAGAAAGACGCCGGCGGCCACGACCGCGCCAAGTGCAATCAGCATCCACGTGCGGCGTTTCGGGGCTGTTTCCGGGCTCATTTCGTCATCTCCCTTAACGTCTGGCGCCGTGACCGGCGCCGCGATGGCAATGCACGCACAACACCGCGTCCTCGCGCGTGGTGCTGCCGCGGACGATGTCGTGCACGAAATCGGCGTGGCACCGCACGCAATTGGCCTGCAGCGTCCGTGCGTTGCTGGGCTTGATCATGATCGGATCGTGAAAGTCCATGAACGTGAAGCCCTTGGAATGGCGGTAGCCGTTGTCGGCTTTCGCGATGTATTTCGGAATGAATTCGTGGGGCAGATGGCAGTCGATACACCGCGCCGCGGCATGATGCGGCCCGCGCGACCAGGACGCGTACTGATCGTTCATCACGTGGCAGTTCTTGCATGCCCGCGGATCGGTTGAGAAGTAGCTCAGGCCTTCTCCGTACTTGAAGGTGTACGCACCCACACCCGCGAGAGTGCCGATGAGGATCACCACGACGAGAGGAAGCGCGCTCCGCACCCGTGTCATTTATAAACGATCCCGGATCTCCCAAAGATCCGGAAAAAACGACCTGAACACGGTCTCGCGCAGGTAGGCCGCGCCGGGCGATCCGCCCGTTCCCGGCTTGTTGCCGATCGTCCGCTCCACCATCTTGACGTGGCGATAGCGCCACTCCTGGAGACCCTCATCAACGTCCGTCAGCAACTCGAGCAGACCGCGCACCTCTGGCTGCGCCTTGTATGCGCGCACCAGCTCTTCCTGCAGCGCGGGGCTTGGGCCGACCGGCTGCGAGTGAGGCCGCGCGCGGACATCGGCGGGGATCGCGACGTCGTGGAACTCCAGGAAATCGTACAGGTGCGAGTGGATCGACGGCGCGTCGAAGCGCGCCCGCAACCGCGCCATGGCCGGCGCATCCGGCTCGTGATGCTTCAGCATGGGCTCGCGCTTGAGCCCCAGCACGAACTCGAGCTCGCGAAACTGCGCCGATTGAAAGCCGGACGCGGATTCGAGTCTCGATCGGAAACTGGCGAACGACGTCGGCGTCATCGTTTCCAGAATGTCGATCTGGCCGACGATGGTCTTGAGCACCATGCGCACGCGCTTGAGCGTGTGCATGACGTCGTGCACCCGGTTGGCCGAGAGGTCCACGCAGGCCTTGTCGAGCTCGTGCAGCAGCAGCTTGAACCAGAGCTCGTACACCTGGTGAATCACGATGAACAGCTCTTCGTCGTGCTCCGGTGGGTTGGACTGCGGCGTCTGCAACTTGAGCAGATCGTTCACCCGCAGGTAGCTGCCATAGGTCAGGACCTTCGAATCGGACATGCGTAGATTCTCCCACTGTGAGTCGTCCCTCGCGCACATACGGCAAGGAAACGCCCATCCTGCCCTCCGGGGGGCGGTTTAGAGCTGGCATTCAAGTCGCAATACGGTGGGACGAGGTGTGTGATGTTTGGAGTACTTGGATGGATCGTGTTCGGCGTGATCGTCGGGATTATTGCCAAGCTGATGATGCCGGGCCGAGACCCAGGCGGGTTCATCGTCACAATGCTGCTGGGCATTGTGGGCGCCGTGGTCGGCGGTTTCATCGGCCGCGCCCTCAGGATGTACGAACCGAATGAACCGGCCGGACTCATCATGTCCGTCATCGGCGCGGTGGTCGTCCTGGCGCTCTATCGAATGGTGGCCCGCAGACGGACGGTCTAGCCGGCCCCGCGTTACCGGAAACTCGTATCGTCCGCGGATGGCCCGTAGACCGACGGCACCGGCGCGTTGAGCAGTCGCAGGTACACGGTCAGCTGTCCGCGGTGATGCGACCAGTGGTTGATCGTGTCTCGTAACACGATGTGCCGCAATTCTTCCATCACGACGTTGCCGCCGGCTCTGAGGCGCCACTTGGAGGTGAACAGGTAATCGTCCTTGCGGGCCTGCAGAGATGCGCGCGCCTTGGTCGAGAGCGCCTCGAGCGATGAGACCAGATCGGCCGTGTCAGGCTGACGATACTGGCCCGCACCCGGCGGCGGCGTGAGATCGAGTTCCTCTTGATCGAGGACGAGCGTGATCCACGACGGCATGGACGCCACCAGTCCGGCGAGTCTTGCCAGCGGCATGGACTTGTCGTGCGGCTTCCAATCGTCTTTTCCTGAGGGCACGTTGGCCAGCACCCGGCGCGTGCGCTCGGTTTCGCGATCGAGTTCAGCAACGAAAAGATCGATGAGGTTCATGAAACCATCATCAGCCATAAACTGCCGCCGAGCAACGTGGCGATCGTGACCGGCAGTCCGGGCGAAAATCGATCCCGGGGATCATTTTCATTCCGACCACGAGGGTGCCGGTTCGAAAATGATCCCCGGGATCGATTTTCGCCCTTACAATTCCGCCATGACTTCCAGGCTCCTCTCCGCAGTGCTCGTCGCGAGCGCAGTCGCCGCTGTCTCGTATGTCGCTGTTCCTGACCCGCAAGCGCAGGGCGGAGCCGCACCGGCCGCTCAGAATGCGCCAGGGTTCGTGCAGGCCGCGGGCGGCTTGAACGCTGCGTCCGCGCGTCGCGCCGGCGACGGCCTCGGTCCGTTCAAGACACTGACGATTCGCAACGTGATGCTGATCGACGGCACCGGCGCGCCGCCGACCGGCCCCGTCACAATCACCGTCGAGAACAACCGCATTACGCGCGTGGCCAGCGCGGGTACGCCGGGCGTGCAGCAGACGGGCCGCGCAGGCGGCCGCGGAGCGGCGGTTGCCGGAGGGCCGGTGCCGACGCCGGACGGCACCTACGTCCTAGACGGCACAGGCATGTATCTGATGCCGGGCTTCATCGACATGCACGTCCACGCGGGTGGCGCGCCGAAAAACGCGGAGGCGGAATACGCGTACAAGCTCTGGCTCGCGCACGGCGTGACGACGGTGCGCGGCGTACCGCTCGGCAACAACAACATCACCGTCAGCGAAAAACAGCGCGCCGAGAAAAATGAAATCGTCGCGCCACGCATCGTCAACTATCAGCGTCCCGGACAGGGATGGAGCGGCGGCGCGGTCAACACGCCGGACAAGGCGCGCGAGTGGGTGCGATGGGGCGCGGCCAACGGCATCGATGGCTTGAAGCTTGGCGCGGAAGAGCCGTCGGTCATGGCGGCGCTGCTCGACGAAGCGAAGAAGAACAACATGGGTTCCACGGCGCACCTCCAGCAGGGCGGCGTCGCGCAGATGAATGCGATCAAGGCCGCGCGGCTTGGCCTGCAGTCGGTCACGCATTTCTACGGACACTTTGAATCGCTGCTCAAGGACTACGTTGTTCAACCGTGGCCGGTGGACATGAATGCCGCTGATGAACAGTGGCGCTTCGGACAGGTGGCGCGGCTGTGGGACAAGATTCACGAGCCGGGCTCCCCGGAGTGGAAGGCCTATCTGGCCGAACACCTGAAGCTCGGCACCGTGTTCGATCCCACGCTCACGATCTATTCGGCCGGCAGGGACGTCATGCGTTTCCGCGCCGCCGAATGGCACGACAAATACACGCTGCCGTCGCTGATGGATTTCTACGCGCCCAGCCGCACGAGCCACGGCGCGTATTGGTACGACTGGACGACCGAAGACGAGATCGCGTGGCGCAACTTCTATCAGGTGTGGTTCAAGCTGCTCAACGACTATAAGAAGATGGGCGGCCGCGTCACCACTGGATCGGATTCCGGCTTCATCTATCAGACGTACGGCTTCGGCTACATCAACGAGTTCGAAATGCTGCAGGAAGCGGGTTTTCATCCGCTCGAGGTGATTCAGGCGGCCACGATGAACGGCGCGCTGACGCTGTCTGAAGCGAGCAGGAAACCGCTGGATCGCGGCATTGTCCGCGCCGGGCTGCTGGCGGACATGGTGCTCGTCGATCAGAATCCGCTGCAGAACTTCAAAGTGCTGTACGGCAACGGCGCCGTGCGGCTGAACGACGAAACCGCCCGTGCTGAGCGCGTGGGCGGCATCAAGTACACGATCAAGGACGGCATCGTGTACGACGCGAAGAAATTGCTGGACGAGGTCGCGGCGATGGTCGCGAAACAGAAGGCGACCGTGAAGCCGGCGGTGGGCAAATAGGAGAGGCGGATTTCATGGCAGCGCGCAGGAAAGCGAGAAAGACGAAGAAGAGCAGGGCGAAGTCAACGCGCAAGAGCGCCGCCCGGCGTTCGGCGAGATCGTCGCGCCCCTCCACAGCATCCGGACTCCGGCTGTCGCTCCTGGCGCCGAGCCTCACCGTGGACGATGTGCCGAAGAGCGTCGTGTGGTACTCGGAAGTGCTCGGCTTCAAGGTCACGCAGGAATGGCGCAGCGATGAAGGCAAGCTGCGCGGCGCAGAGATGAAAGCCGGCGATGTAATCGTGTATCTCAGCCAGGAAGACGGCGCCAAAGGCCCGCGCATCAAGGGCCAGGGCATGCGCATGTACTGGTACACGAAGCAGAACGTCGATTCGATCGCGAACGGCATCCGCGCGCGCGGCGGCCATCTGGCGAGCGAACCGAAGGATGAGTGGGGCGTGCGCGCGTTCTCGGTCGTCGATCCGACCGGCTATCTGATCACGATCTCCACCGAGCCCTAACGCCGCTTCATTTCACACGCAGGTTCTGGGTGACTTTCGCGCCGTCGGCGATCGTCACCTGGACCGACGTGCGCGCGATCGTTCGCAGATACTCCGGGTCGTTCAATGCTCCCGGCTCGGGATCGATGACGACGGAAATCTGATACGAGCCCGCTGGAAGGCGATCGACCGTGAACCAGCCGGTGGGCCCGGGCTCGGTGGTCCTGACGCGACGTGATTCGCGACCCCAGAATCGACTATCCGTCGCGGCGATGACGATCACGTAGTCCAGGGCCGGCTTGCCGGCCGAGTCCGTGAGCGAGCCCGTCAGCTCTCCGAGTCGGCTATCCGACACCGTCAGCACCGCGCCCGGGAAATCTCTGTCGCCCAGGACCACCAGTGGAAAGTCCAGCGTGTCCTGGCCCGACACGATCGCGGACTTCAGCGTGACATTCTGCGCTTTGAGCTCGTACCTGCCAACCGGTACGCCAGTGATCGTGAACCGGCCGTCTGGCTTCACCACGGCACTCAGCGGTTCGGCCGGGTAATAGGAAAAGGGACTTGAATCGACCAAACTCGCCATCACCGTGAGCGGACTTCGGCTGAGATCGCGCTGGTCCGGTTTCTCGAAGACGACCGTGCCGGAGATCGTGCGGTTCGGCTCCAGCGAGATACTGACAGGCACGACACGATCGCCCTCGCCAACGGTGACGCGTATCAGCCCGGACATTTTCTCCGCGTCCGTCAGCACACGCTTGGACGGCATGATCAGCTGGCCATTCTCGAAACGTGGCCCGTTTTCGTGCTCCACGGTTTGCGCCTGCACCAGGTAATTTCCCGGCATCACCCGGCTGAACTCAAAGGTACCGTCGCGGTTCAAGCGAGTAATGTTGCTCGACCAGTCCGGAGCGGAAGGATCTTCATTGATCAACGACAGCTGCGCTGTGACGCCGGCATCGAGAGGCGTCGAGAGGACACCGCTGATCACACTCGATGGGATCGACTGCAGTCGAATGTCCACACCGGTTCGCTCTTCGTTGCCGGCGACGGTAATGGCTGTTGCTGCTGACCGCGACGCAACACCGGGCGCATAGATGGGCACGTAGCCGGTCGGCAGGCGGAACGCGTTCCTGCCGGCCCGCGACGCAGACACCGAGACCATCTGCGGCCGGCCTGACTTCGCTGGAAGGATGACGGCGG
>Ga0315912_10003523_pt1 | contig 15494 bp, 16 predicted proteins | sample VfabasoilMG_FD_204469 | JGI IMG/M metagenome (GOLD analysis project Ga0315912, IMG submission 204469) | Garden soil microbial communities collected in Santa Monica, California, United States - V. faba soil | ecosystem: Environmental > Terrestrial > Soil > Garden | place: USA: California... | reverse complement strand
GGGGCCGAACAGGCCGATCCAGCCGCGCAGCGCGAACACCGGCTCGTTGAAGCCCTGCTCGATGAAGGTCGGTACCTCGGGCAGCTTGGGCGAGCGCACCGAAGTCGGCACGGCGATGGCGCGCGCGCTGCCCTTCTGGATGTGCGGCAGCAGGCCGGCGACGCTGCCGATGCCGCCCTGGATCTGGCCGCCGGCGAGGTCCACCCACATCGGCGTCTCACCCCTGTAGTGCACCGCCTCGATCTTCGTGCCGTAGAGTTTGTTCAGCTGCCCCGCGACCATGTGCGGGAACGAGCCCGCCGCATAGGTGCCGATGCTCGTGCGGTTCGCCTTCGCGTATTCGACGAACTCGCGGAACGTGCGCACCGGCAGGCTCGCGGGCACGGCGAAGGGCAGGTGGCCGGCGCCGAGCGCGGAGATCCAGGTGAAGTCGTTCTCCGGGTTGAAGGGCAGCTTCTTGTACAGCACCTGCGCCTGCACCATGGTGGTCTGGATGGTGACCAGCAGCGTATAGCCGTCGGGCGGCGCCTTGGCGACCACGTCGTTGCCGATCAGGCCGCCGGCGCCCGGGCGGTTTTCGACGATGACGTTCTGGCCGAGACTGGTCTGCAGATGATCGGCAATGGCGCGCGAATAAAGATCCGTCAGTCCGCCCGGCGGAAACGGGCAGACGATGCGGATCTGGCGCGCGGGCCAGGCCTGGGCGTACGCAATGCTTCCCGACAACGGGCCGGCGGCGGCCGCCGCGGCAGCCGCAATCACCAGCCGCCGGCGACGTGGGTCGGCAGTCATGGTTCCTCCTCCGAGGGAAATTCTAGCCCAGCCGGCTAGTGCAGCTTGCCCTCGTCACCACCGACAGAGGCCGCCTGCTGCCAGGCGCCATGCAACCCGGCGCAGATGTCGCGCACCAGGGGCGACGCGTCCGGATGCACGGCGAGACATTGCATATGCCGGGACACGCAAAGCGCAAGCCTCGGGCAGCCGGTGCGCGCATAGTGGGTCATCAGGTAGATCAGCGCGGCAGCGAGTACTTCCGGCCGGCTGGCATCGGCATCGGGTTTTAGGTCCACCCGATGTTGCTCCTGGAGCTGTGATCTTTTCCGGGACTCATTTATTAATGATAATCATTATCATTAATTAGGTCAACACAGAGATAAACATATAAACAATGACTTAAATATAAGTGACCGCTAACCTAAACCGGGGTTTTGACGGGCTTGCCCGCAAAGTGCAGGTGCAGGTTCTCGACCTGCAGGTCGCCCATCGCCTTGCGCGTTTCCGCCGTGGCGCTGGCCACGTGCGGGTAGAGGACTGCGTTGTCCAGCGCGAAGAACTCGGCCGGCACGTTAGGCTCGTGCTCGAACACGTCCAGCCCGGCGCCGGCGATCTTTTTCTCCTGCAGGTAGCGCAGCAGCACCAGTTCGTCCACCACCGAGCCGCGCGCGACGTTGACGAGGTAGCCCTCGGGTCCCAGCGCGTCCAGGACTTTGGCATTGACCAGCTTCGCCGTCTCCGCGCCGCCGGGCGTGACGATCACCAGCACGTCGGAATTCTTCGCCAGCGTGACGAGGTCGGCGTCGTAGGCGTAAGGGACGTCCTTCCTGTTCCGGTTGTGGTAGCGGATCTTCATGCCGAAGCCGAGCGCGCGTCTGGCGATCGCTTCGCCGATGCGCCCCAGGCCGAGGATGCCCATGGTCTTGCCGCCCATCGAAGTTGTGAGCGGGTACGGCCCGCGCGTGGCCCAGAATCCCGAGCGCAGGTAGTCCTGCGACTGCGGGAACTTGCGCAGCGTATTCAATACCAGCGCCAGGGCGCAGTCGGCGACGCAGTCGTTCAGCACGTCGGGTGTGTTGGTGACGATGATGTTGCGCTTCTTCGCGGCATCGAGATCGATCTGGTCCACGCCGACGCCGAAATTCGCGATGATTTCGAGCTTGGGCAGCGCATCCATCAGCTTGCCGTCCACCCTGGCGTGGCCGAAATGCGCCAGAGCGCGCCGGCCGGACGCTGATTTGAGCGCGCCGTCGCGGTCGGTCGCTTCCCAGAGCTTCACCGCGTTGAATTCGGTCTGCAGCCTCTCCAGCGTGCCCTTGTGGCCCTGGGCGGTAATGACGATCTCGTGCTTCATGCTTGTCTCGCTCAGTTGAATTTTGCCCGCAGCGCTTCAGCGCCGCGCGCAAGGAGCCCCACGTCGGCGCCGACGGCGCAGAACAGGCAGCCGGCGCCCAGCATGCGCTTGGCGTCGGCCTCGACCGGCGACAGGTAGCCCGGCGCTTTGCCGGCCTTGCGGATGCGGCGCATGGCGTCCTCGATCAGCGGCAGCACCGCGGGGTTGGTGGTTTCTCCCGCGTAGCCCATCGAGGCGTGCAGGTCGGCCGGGCCGATGAAGACGCCGTCCACGCCCTCCACCGCGCAAATGGCTTCCAGCTGGTCGAGCGCCGGCTTCGTTTCCACCTGCACCAGCACGCAGATTTCCTCGTGCGCGCGCCTGGCGTAGTCCTTGACGCGGCCGAAGCGCGTGGCGCGCGTGGTGCCAGCGACGCCGCGCACGCCCGCGGGCGGATACCGCGTCGCAGCGACTGCCGCCTTGGCCTCGGCCGGGCTGCAGACGTAGGGAAACAGGATCGATTGCGCGCCGATGTCCAGTACGCGCTTGACGTTCACCATGTCGTTCCATGGCACGCGCACGATCGGCGTGGTGGGGTAGGGCGCGCAGGCCTGCAGCTGCGGCAGCAGCGATTCCAGGTCGTTCGGCGAATGCTCGCAGTCAAGCAGCAGCCAGTCGTAGCCTGCGCCGGCGATCACTTCCACCGTGTAGTGCGACGACAGGCTGGACCACAGCCCGATCTGGGGTTTGCCCGCCTTGAGCGCGCGCTTGAAGGCGTTCTGGGGGAGGTCCATCGTCAGTCGAACTTGGTGCCGGAGTCCTTCACCACCTTGGCCCATTTCGCCTGCTCGGTCTGCATCCAGCTGCCGAGGCTCTCGGGCGTGCCGGTGCGCACGTCGGTTCCCAGCTTGGCGAAGCGCGCCTTCATGTCCGGCGCGTTCAGGACCTTGATCAGCTCGGCATTGAGCTTTGCCACCACCGCAGGCGGCGTGCCGGCGGCGCCCACGATGCCCTGGAAGGAGCCGGTCTCGAAGCCGGGCAGGCCCTGCTCGGCGACGGTCGGCGTGTCTTTCGCGGACGCGACCCGCTGCGCGCTCGAGATGCCGAGCGCCCGCAGCCTGCCGCCGGTGACGGACGGCCAGGTGGCGAGCATGCCATTGAACAGCACATGCGCCTGACCGGCCGCCACGGCGGTCACCGCGTCGGAGCCGCCCTTGTACGGGATGTAGACCCAGTTCACGCCCATGCGCTGGGCGAACTCGATGCCCGCCAGTTGGGGCGCGCCGCCGATGCCGGAGACCGCGAAATTCAGCTTGCCCGGATGCGCCTTGGCCATCGCGACCAGTTCTGCGACGTTCTTCACCTGCACGTCCGGATGGACTGCGAGGACGTGGGGCGAGTACGACACCATCACCACCGGCGAGAAGTCCTTCGACGGGTTGAACGGCAGCTTCGGATAGACGCTCGCACTGATCACCAGGCCGCCCAGGTCCGTGAGTAGCAGCGTGTAGCCGTCAGGCGTGCTCTTGGCGACGAATTCCGCGCCGACGTTGCCATTCGCGCCGGGTTTGTTTTCGACGATCACCGGCTGGCCCCAGGCCTCGGTGAGCTTCGGGCCGATCTGGCGCGCCAGGATGTCGGAGGTGCCGCCGGCCGCGTAGGGCACGACGATGCGGATGGGTTTGTTCGGGTACGGGGCCTGTGCCCGGGTTTCAATTGGCGTCGCCGCCGCGAAGGCAGTAGCGAAGGCGGCGGCAAGCAGGGCAAGACGGTTCCGTTTCATGTTTTTCTCCTCCAGGGCTTGTGAATGGCCGAGCGCGGCATTGTAAACTTCAGCCTCGATTCGAGGAACCCCCGAGGAGGAATAATGAACCGGATGGTTAATACGGCGGCCGCACTGCTTGCCGGCGCCGCCTTGCTTGGCGCGGGCGGCGCGCTCGGCCAGGCTTTCCCTTCCAAGCCCATCAAGGTCGTGATTCCCTTCGTCGCCGGCGGCTCCTCCGACATCGTCGGCCGCGCCATCGCCTCGAAATACCAGGAGTACCTCGGCCAGCCGGGCATCGTCGAGAACCGCCCGGGCGCCAACGGCGCCATCGCCGCGGAGTTCGTCGCCAAGGCCGATCCGGACGGCTACACCATCCTCGTGGGTTCGATCGGCGTGTTCTCGATCAACGCGGCGCTGTTCAAGGACCTGCGCTACAACCCGGTGCGCGACTTCGCGCCCATCACGCTGGCCGTGACGACGCCCAACGTCCTCATCACGCGGCCCGACCTGCCGGCGAAGTCGATGAAGGACCTGGTGGAATTCGCCAAGAAGAATCCCGGCAGGATCTCGTATTGCTCGAGCGGCACCGGCTCCTCGGACCACCTCACCGGTGAAGTCTTCAAGCAGGGCGCGGGCATCTTCGCGCTGCACGTGCCCTACCGCGGCGGCGCGGCCTGCCAGACCGACCTCATGGGCAGCCAGATCGACATCTCGTTCCAGAACCTGGGCGCGGTCACCAACTACATCAAGGCGGGCCGCATGAAGGCGCTCGCGGTGACGGCAAACACGCGCCATCCGCAGCTGCCCAACGTGCCCACCACCGCCGAGGCCGGCTTCAAGGACCTGGTCGTGACCTCCTGGCAGGCGGTGGCCGCGCCGGCGAGAACGCCGCGCGACGTGGTGACGAAGCTGCACGACGCCACGGTGCGCGCGCTGCGCTCGCCCGATATCCGCGATCGCATGACGCAGATCGGTTTCGACGTGGTCGCCGGCACGCCCGATGAATTCGGCGCCTTCATGAAGGCCGAAGTCGAGCGCTGGACCAAGGCGGTCGAGCGCGGCGGCATCAAGCCGGACTGATGTCGTTATGCCTGTATTCAAACAAGAGAATTTGACCAAGGCCATACAGGCCATCGTCCTCGCCGGGGGCAGCGAAGCGCGCGAGGCGAAAATCGTCGCCGAGAACCTGGTCGCCGCGAACCTGACCGGGCACGATTCGCACGGCGTGGGCATGATCCCGCGCTACACAGAATCGCTGCTCGAGGGCGGTTTGGTCGTCAACCGGCATCCGAAGATCCTGTTCGACGGCGGGGCGATGATTTCCCTCGACGGCCAGCAGGGCTACGGCCAGGTGATCGGCCTGGAAGCGATGGAGATCGGCATCGCGCGCGCAAAGCAGCACGGCATGTGCGTGATGGGCCTCGGCCGTTCGCACCACCTGTGCCGCATCGGCCAGTGGGCCGAGCAGGCCGTGGCCGCGGGATTGATCTCGCTGCATTTCACCAACGTCATTTCGCGCTCCATCGTCGCCCCCCACGGCGGCGCGGATGCGCGCTTCGGCACCAACCCGATGACCGTGGGCATCCCGATCCCGAACGAGCCTCCCTTCATCCTCGACATGGCGACCAGCGCGGTGGCGCAGGGCAAGATTCGCGTCGCACACAACAAGCGCGAGAAAGTCTCGCCCGACTGGCTGATCGACGACCAGGGCAACCCGACGCCGGATCCGAAGTTCGGCGTCATCGAACCCTTCGGCGCGCTGCGCACCTTCGGCCTGCACAAGGGCTACGGCCTCGCGGTGGTGTGCGAACTGCTCGGCGGCGCGCTGACCGGCGGCGGCACCTGGCATTCCGACGACCGCTCGAAGAAGCGCGTCTGGAACGGCATGCTGACGATCCTGATCGACCCGCAGCGCCTCGGTACCGGCGACAGCTTCGCCACCGAGACCACCGAGTTCCTCAGGTCGCTGCGCCAGTCGCCAACCGCGCCCGGCGTGGACAAGGTGCGCATCGCGGGCGAGCCGGAAAGGGAAACGCGCGCGAAACGCGAGCGCGACGGCATTTCGGTGGACGAAAACACCTGGAACGAGATCGTCGCCGCGGGCGCGAAGCTCAAGCTCGCGCGCGAGACCCTCGACAAGCTCGCGACCGGGGCCTGACAACGGTTGGCGCGATCCACGCCGCGATCATCGCCGCGGCGCCGCCGCTCATGGTCAGGACGGCCGCGAATCCAGGCGGCCTGCCCAAGGAAGTCTTCGATGGCTTCCAGGCGCAGGTCGCAAGCAACCGGTCGCAGTTGTATCGCGACGTCGCGTGGATTTCACCGCCGACTTACTGGCGTTTCTGCAGGGAAAATGACGCGATCGAAGCGTTGAAGTCCTAGCCCGCCAGCACGTCGGCGTAAACAGCCGGCGCTTTCGCGAACAGCGCGCTAGCATAGTCGCAGCGTGACGCGAGCTTCAGGTTTCCCGCGCGCGCCCATTGCACGGCGGCGTCCACCAGCTTTTTCGCCGCGCCGGTGCCGCGCAGCGCGGGTTCGACCCCGGTGTGGTGGATGGTCATGCGGTTGCCGGCGATGGTGTAGGTCAGTTCACCCAGTTGCCGGTCGCCGCGTTTCATGACGAAGGCGCCGCGTGTGTCCGCGCGCTCGTGCGTGATCGGTGGCGCTTCCATCCGCTAGTGGATTTCCGGATCCGCGGTCGGCGCCGTGCCTTCCAGGAAGTCGAAGTCGCAGCCTTCGTTCGCCTGCTTCACGTGGCGCGAGAAGATGGCGCCGTAGGAGCGCTCGTACTTCATCGGCGGGCGCTTCCAGCTGTTTTTTCTTTTTTCAAATTCTTCCGGGGTTATTTTCAGATTCAAGGCTTTTTTCTCAACATCCAGTTCAATCAAGTCCCCGTTTTGAACGAAGGCGAGCGGGCCGCCGACGTAGGCTTCGGGCGCGACGTGCAGGATGCAGGTGCCGTAGCTGGTGCCGCTCATGCGGCCATCCGAGATGCGCACCATGTCCTTGATGCCCTGCTTGATGAGCTTCTTCGGCATCGGCAGCATGCCCCATTCCGGGAAGCCCGGGCCGCCCAGCGGTCCCGACATTTTCAGCACCAGCACGCTGTCCTTGTCGACATCCAGGTCGTCGCGGTCGATGCGCGCCGCCATGTCGTTGTAGTCCTCGAATACCACCGCCTTGCCCGTGTGCTTCAGCAGCTTCGGGTCGGCGGCGCTGACCTTGAGTACCGCACCATCGGGCGCGAGCGAGCCGCGCAGCATCGCCAGTCCGCCCGACTTTTTCAACGGTTGGTCGCGCGGCAGGATCACGTCGGCATTCCAGACCCTGGCGCCCTCGATGTTCTCGCCCAGCGTTCTGCCGTTGACTGTTCTGGCGCTTAAATCGAGCAAGTCTTTCAAAGAGAAAAGCAAAGCCCTCAAGCCGCCCGCGTAGAAGAAGTCTTCCATCAGGTACTTGTCGCCCGAAGGACGCACGTTGGCGATGACCGGCACCTTGGCGGCGATCTCGTTGTAGCGCTCCAGCGGGAAGGGCAGGCCGGCACGCCCTGCCATGGCGATGAGGTGCACCACGGCGTTGGTCGAGCCGCCCATCGCCATCAGCGTGGTGATGGCATTGTCGAAGGAGCCTTTGGAGAGGAAATCGCGCGGCTTGTAGTCCTCCCAGACCATCTCCACGATGCGCTTGCCGGTGAGCGTGGCCATGCGCGCGTGGTTGGAGTCCGGCGCCGGAATCGACGAATAGCCCGGCAGCGTGAAGCCGAGCGCCTCGGCCAGCGACATCATGGTAGCCGCGGTGCCCATGGTCATGCAGGTGCCGGGCGAGCGCGCGATGGTGTCCTCGATGTCCTGCCACTCGCGCTCGGTGATGCGCCCGGCGCGCAGTTCATCCCAGTACTTCCAGGTGTCCGAGCCGGACCCCAGCGTCTGGTCGCGCCAGTGGCTGTTCAGCATCGGCCCGGCCGGCAGATAGATCGCCGGCAGGTTCATGCTGGTCGCGCCCATGATGAGCGCCGGCGTGGTTTTGTCGCAGCCGCCCATCAGCACGCAGCCGTCCACCGGGTAGGAGCGCAGCAGTTCCTCGGTCTCCATGGCGAGAAAGTTGCGGTACATCATGGTGGTCGGCTTCTGCATGGTTTCGGCCAGCGCCATCGCCGGCATTTCCAGCGGGAAGCCGCCCGCCTGCCAGATGCCGCGCTTCACTTCCTCGGCGCGCTGGCGGAAGTGCGTGTGGCAGTGGTTGATGTCCGACCAGGTGTTGATGATCGCGATGACGGGCTTGCCCGCGTAGTCGGTGCGGTCATAGCCCATCTGCGCAGCGCGGGAGCGGTGGCCGAAGGAGCGCAGGTCCTTGACGCCGAACCAGCGGTGCGAACGCAGTTCTTCGGGTTTCTTTTTCTTCACGATGCCTCCACGGGTGAGCGGGGATTGTAAACTCCGGGAATGGCGTTCGGCGGCGAGATCATCCTGCAGCCGCGCAGCTGGCAGCGCCTGCTGCGTTTCGGCGGGTATGCCACCGTGGCCGCGCTTTCGCCCTCCAGCTACGGTCCGGCGGCGCGCGCGCTCGCGGTGCGGCAGATCTACCTCACCGCATGGAAGGTCCTGCCCGCCTACTTGGCGTTTTCCGCGTTGCTGAGCGTGGTGATCATCGAGATCCTGCGCAATTCGGAGATCGTGCGCAGCGCGGCGAGCGCGCTCGGGCGGACCCATGTCGATACGGCGCTTGACCTGGTGCTGCGCGTGCTGGTGCTCGAGCTGATTCCGCTGTCGACGGCGATCTTCGTGGCGCTGCGCTCGGGCGCGGCGATCGGCGCCGAGGTGGCGCTGATGCGCGTGCAGGGCGCGCTCGAAGACCATCGCGAGCGCGGCGGCAGCCCGCTGCACGCCGAACTGGCGCCGAGGATCGCCGGGGCGGCGCTGTCGGTATTTTCGCTCACCGCGCTGAGCGTGGCGCTCGCAATGTTTCTCGCCTACATGTCGTTCTTCGGCGGATCGAGCGCGGGCTTCGACATGTACACGCGCATCGTCGGCCACCTTTTCAACGGGTTTATCCTGATCGGGCTCCTGCTCAAATGCCTGCTGTTCGGGCTGGCCGTGGCGCTCATTCCGCTCGCCACCGGCCTGGAAGCAGAGGTCGGGAAACTCGGCACGGTGCCGGCCGCCGTGCTGGCAGGCTTGATGAAGCTCTTTCTCGTGATCGGCGTGATCGAGGTGCTGTCTCTGGTGATCAAATACGTCGACGTGGTCGAAGTGCTATCTTCGTTGCTGAAGTACGATTAGACATGGATCAGAAGCCCGACACTTCCGGATCCGGCGTGCCGTTGGTGCCGAAAAGCCTGGGCATCAAGGTGGGGATGCTTCTGGCATTCTCGGTGACGGTCGCAGTGGCGCTCGTGGTCTATGTGCTTCACGCGGGCGGCGCGTTCGAGGAATTCCAGCGCCTGACGCTGGTGACTGACAATGCTGAAGGGGTCGCCCCCGGCATGGACCTCACATTCGCCGGATTTCCGATTGGCCGCGTGCGCAGGCTTTCGTTGCGGGACGATGGCAAGGCGCTCATCCATGTGCGCGTGGCAAAGACGCAGGTGCGCTGGCTGCGAACGACATCGAAGTTCGTCCTTGAGGTTCCGCTCGTCGGATCCGTAAAACTGCGCGCGTTTACCTCGAATCTGGAGGACCCCCAACTCGCTGACCGCGCTGTGGTCGACGTTCTGCGCGGCGATACCGCGGAGACAGTTCCCGAAATGGTCGCTACGCTGAACAACATTCTCAACAATGTCGGCCACATGACCGCGTCGGACTCCAGCCTGCAGCTGAGTCTGGCCAATCTTCGTGTCGTCACGGAGCGCATGGCGGGCAAGCACGGGGTGCTCGGCGCCGCGCTCGGCAGCGAGGACAACGCGAAGAAGATGATCCAGGCGATCGACCGCGCCAACGCGCTGCTCGCCTCGCTGGGCGGGGTTTCGCAGCGGCTGGATTCGGTGCTGGCCAAGACTGACCAGCGGGTGCTCGGGCCCGGCGGCATCGTCGAGGAAACGCAGAAGGCAGTGCGGCAGGCGAACGCGATCCTCGGCGAAGTGAGCGCGAACCTGAAGCGCGTCGACGCGATCCTTACCGACGCGCAGGCGGTCGCCAGCAACGCGAAGGTTGCTACTGCCGACCTTGGCGCCTTGCGTGCCGAGGTCGAGGCGAGCCTGCGCAAGGTGGGCGCGCTGATCGACGAGATCAACCGCAAGTGGCCGTTCGAGCGCGACACGACAATCAAGCTGCCATGAAGCGCGCGCTCGTCGTGCTGGGATTCGCGGTCGCTGGCTGCTCCAGTGGTCCGGTGCCGCCCGACTGGCAGCTGAATTCGCATGCCGCGATGAATGCCTTCCGGCAGGCCTACCTGCGCGGCGACACGCGCGCCGCGGGCGCTGCATTCGAAAGGGTGAAGGCTGAACTGGCCAGTACCGGCAGTCCGGCCCAGGTCGCGCGCGCCGAGCTGGTGCGCTGCGCGCTGCAGGCGGCGAGCCTGGATTTCGACGGCTGCCCGGGCTTCGAAAGGCTGCGCGCCGACGCCGGCGCCGACGAACTGGCGTACGCGGACTATCTTGCCGGGCGCGGCCAGCGGGCGGCCTCGGACGATGCCTTGTCCCGCCTGGTGTTCCTGGGCGTGCAGTTTCGTTCGGGCAAGGCGACGCCGGAAAACATTTCCGCGGCCACCGACATCGCCTCCGCGCAAGGATGGCGCCGGCCGCTGCTGGCGTGGCTGGGCGTGCAGGCAAAGCGCGCAGAGGCGGCGGGCGACGCCGCGGCGCTGGAGCGCATCCGGCGCCGGATCACGCTCGTTTCCGGAAAAACCTGAAACCAACCCCGCCGATCCGGCCCGCCGGACCCGATTGGTTCCTCTTCAAACGTTGGGGCTGGACTTGGCCTAAGCAGCATGCATACCATTTGTCGATGCGGGCATGGTGAACCCATGCGCTAGCCGGATTCCTCCTGAATTTAAGGTGACGCAACCGGAGCGGGAGACTGTCACGATTACCCATGCACTGCAGATCGGGGTCGCGCACCATCAGGCGGGACGCTTGGCGGAGGCGGAGCGCGCTTACCAGCATGCCTTGCAGCTTGACCCGAGCAATCCGGTCGCCTTGCACCTGCTTGGAATAATTGCCCATCAGGCCGGCAAGAATGAAATTTCCGTCCAGTTGATTGACAGGGCGCTAGCAGTCAAGCCCGACTTTGACGAAGCGCTGTATAGCCGCGGACTTGTCCTGCAAGTACTCGGGCGCCATGAGGAAGCTCTTGCCAGTTACGACCGGGCGCTGGCGATCACGCCGGGCTCTGTCGAGACACTATTCAACCGAGGCAATGTATTGCTCGAGCTCAGGCGCAACGATGAAGCCCTTGCCAGTTACGACAGGGTTCTGGCGATCTACCCCGAATTTGCCGAGGCCCTGAGCAACCGGGGCAATGCGCTGCACAAGCTCAAGCGCGTCGACGAGGCCCTTGCCAGTTACGACCGGGCTTTGGCGATCAGGCCCGACCACGCCGAGGTATGGAGCAACCGCGGTAACGCCCTGCTCGAGCTCAGGCGCGCCAAAGAGGCGCTGGCCAGTTGCGACAGGGCGCTGGCGATCAGGCCGGACTTTGCGCATGCATTGAACAACCGCGGACTAGCGCTGTGCGAACTCAAGCGGTACGAGGAAGCCCTTGCCTGTTATGACCGGGCGCTGGCGATCAGCCCTGACCATGCCGAGGCATGGAGCAACCGCGGCAATTTGCTGAAGGAGACCAATCGCTACGAGGAAGCCCTCGCAAGTTACGAGCGGTCGCTGGTGATCAGGCCTGACGTTCCGGAGTCCTTGAGCAACCGCGGACTTGCGCTGCATGAGCTCGCGCGCTACGAAGAAGCCATTGCCAGTTACGACCGGGCGCTGGCGATCGGGCCAGACATCGTCGACACGTGGAGATTCCGTGGCGCCGCCCTGCAGAGACTCAATCGCCAGAACGAAGCGCTTGCGAGCTACGGCCGGGCGCTGGCCATCAATCCCGACTGTGCCGAGGTGCATTGGAATGAAGGCAACTACCGACTGCTGCTCGGCGATTATGGGCGCGGCTGGGAGAAATTCGAATGGCGGTTGAAATGCGATGAGCACTCGTCCCTCAGGCGAAATTTCCTGCAGCCTCTCTGGTTGGGGAAGGAAGACATCGCGGGCAAGACAATCCTCCTGCACGCCGAGCAGGGCTTGGGCGACACGATTCAGTATCTCCGGTACGTGCCCCTGGTCGCCGCCAGAGGTGCGACAGTGTTTCTCGAAGTGCCCAAAGTCATGGTTCCGCTGATGACTGGTCTTGCAGGACCGAGCCGGATTCTCGCGGCGGGAGAATCGTTGCCCGAGGCGGATTTTCATGCCCCTTTGCCCAGCCTTCCCTTTGCGTTCAAGACCACTTTGGAGACCGTTCCATCTGCGACGCCCTATCTGTCGGTGGAGAGCGCCACCCGCTCGGGATGGCGGAAGAGATTGGCAGGCGGCGACGAGACGCTGGTCGGGCTTTGCTGGAGAGGCAATCCCAACTACAAGGCTGACCGGGAGCGCAGCGTGCCGTTCGCCAGTCTAGTTCCCTTGCTGGCTTCGCGGGGCGTCCGATTCATCAGTCTGCAAAAAGAACTCGACGAAAAGGAGCATGCGCTAACAGCCGAAGTCGAGAATTTCAGTCATCCGGGCGAAGACTTTAAAAGCACTGCGGAGATGATCGCCGCGCTCGATTTGGTGATTTCGGTCGACACTGTATGGGCGCACTGGGCTGGCGCCATCGGCAGGCCGGTGTGGGTACTCCTGCCTTTCACGCCCCATTACATCTGGATGCTGGACCGCCAAGACAGCCCTTGGTATCCGACCGCCCGGCTGTTCCGTCAGGAAAAGGCAGGGAATTGGGACAACGTGATCGGAAGCGTCGTCCATGATCTGAAGAAAAGATCCGGTTGAAGCCGCCGCATCTCCCACGTCGACTTGATCCGCACCGCGCTTTGCTTCGTCGACGGCGCCGGCGGGACCTAGGCCGCTACGCGGCCGCCATGAATTTCAGCGGCACGCCGTTCAGGCGCTGCAGCGCATCGAAGGACAGGCCCTCGGCGACGATTTCCACCAGGTGCAGGCCGTCGGCCTTGACTTCGATGACCGCGAGGTCGGTGTAGATGCGCGTCACGCAGCGCAGGCCGGTGAGCGGGTAGCTGCAGCGCTCGACGATCTTCGACTCGCCCTGCTTGGTGAGGTGTTCCATGGTGACGAACACCTGCTTCGCGCCGGCGGCGAGGTCCATCGCGCCACCCACCGCGGGAATCGCGTCCGTCTCGCCGGTGTGCCAGTTGGCGATGTCGCCGTTGGCCGCCACCTGGAACGCGCCCAGCACGCAGATGTCGATGTGGCCGCCGCGAATCATGCCGAACGAGTCGGCGTGGTGGAAATACGCGGCGCCGGGCAGGGCCGTCGCCGGCGCCTTGCCGGCGTCGATCAGGTCTTCGTCCTCGCTGCCCGGCGCGGGCTTGGGGCCGAGGCCGAGGATGCCGTTCTCGCTGTGCAAAACGATCTCGCGGTCCTTGGGGATGTGGTTGGCGACCAGCGTCGGCAGGCCGATGCCAAGGTTGACGTAGGCGCCGTTGGGGATATCGCGCGCCACGCGCGCGGCGATCTGGTGGCGGTCGAGTTTTTTCACGCGGCTCGCCGTCCGATCTTTCCTGCGGCTGCCAGGCGCACCACGCGCTTGACGAAAATTCCCGGCGTGACCACCACTTCCGGGTCGAGCTCGCCCAGTTCGACGGTCTCGCGCACCTGCGCGACGGTGCATTTTGCCGCCGCCGCCATGATGGGCCCGAAATTGCGCGCCGTCTTGCGGTAGGTCAGGTTGCCCCAGCGGTCGGCGCGGTCGGCCTTGATGAGCGCGTAGTCGGCGTGGATCGGATACTCGAGCACATAGTCGCGGCCGTTGATCTGGCGCGTCTCCTTGCCCTCCGCGAGCCGGGTGCCGAAGGCGGTCGGTGTGAAGAACGCGCCGATGCCGGCGCCCGCGGCGCGGATGCGCTCGGCGAGCGTACCCTGCGGCACGAGTTCGAGTTCGAGCTTGCCGGCGCGGTAGAGCTTGTCGAAGTGCCAGGAATCGGTCTGGCGCGGGAACGAGCACAGGATCTTGCGCACGCGCCCCGCGCCGATCAGCGCGGCGAGCCCGGCGTCGGCGTTGCCGGCGTTGTTGTTGACGATGGTGAGTTCCTTCGCGCCCTGCGCGATCAGGCAATCGATCAGTTCCGCGGGCATGCCGGCGTTGCCGAAGCCGCCAATCATCACCGTCGCGCCGTCGGGGACGTCGGCCAGCGCCGCCTCGGGCGACGCAAATATTTTGTTGATCATGGGCCGCGAATTATCGCCCCAAAGGGTTTTGAGCCCTTTTCCCGTCAGCATTCGCTAACTAATGAGAAGTCACATTGATTGGTGTTTATATCTATTTGATAAATAATGATATTTAAAATCAAGAAACGGCCTCCAATAGTTTGCCTAAGTGATTGTCTCGGCTGAAGAAATTCCATTATCTGGCTTGACCTCCGAAGAACTTTCGGATTAAAGTGGGAAAACGTAGAAAAAAGTGGCTTAAAAATGCCCATGCGTCAGCTTTAGCCGACCCAGTGGAGGAGACCCGAAGAGATGAGCGGCACGTTTCACGGCGCAACTGTCCTCACGCTGGACGCCAAGGGCAGGCTCGCCATTCCCACCCGGCACCGCGACGCGCTGGTCGCCACGAGCAAGACGCTCGTGCTCAGCGCGCACCCGGACGGCTGCGCGCTCATCTATCCGGAATCCGCCTGGGAGCGCGTGCGCGCGCAGGTGGAGAAGTTTCCCAGCTTTCACCCGCAGGCGAGCTGGTGGAAGCGGCTGCTGCTCGGTTTCGAGGAGCACATCGCGCCGGACGCCTCCGGCCGCGTGCTGATTTCGAGCGGGTTGCGCCTGCATGCCAAGCTCGAACGCGAGGCCATGCTGGTCGGGCAGGGCCATTACTTCGAGCTGTGGGATGCCGGCGTCTGGAGCGCAAAGCTCGCCGCCGCGCTGTCCGCGTCCGCCGCGCCGCCTCCGGGCATGGAGGATTTCTCGCTGTGACGGCGGGCAGCGTCGATGGGCATCCCCAAGCTCGGAAAACCCACTGCTCACCGGCCTGTCCTTCTCGAGGAGGCCATGGCCGGCCTCGCCGTGCGGCGGGACGGCGTCTACGTGGATGCGACCTTCGGCAGGGGCGGCCACAGCCGCGCCATCCTGGAGCGCCTCGGGCCGGCCGGACGGTTGATCGCGCTCGACCGCGATCCCGCCGCGGTGCAGGCCGCAGGCGAACTTGCCGACGCGCGCTTCCAGATCGTGCACGCCGCCTTCAGCGAACTGTCCGCGACGCTCGACCGGCTCGGCGTCGCGCAGGTCCAGGGCGTGCTCGCGGACCTCGGCGTGTCCTCGCCGCAGCTGGAAGACGCGTCGCGCGGATTCTCGTTCCGCGCCGACGGGCCGCTCGACATGCGCATGGATCCGACCCGCGGCGTTTCCGCCGCGGACTGGCTGGCCACGGCAACAGAACAACAAATGCGGGAGGCAATCGGCGGCTATGG
>Ga0315912_10003522_pt1 | contig 15497 bp, 15 predicted proteins | sample VfabasoilMG_FD_204469 | JGI IMG/M metagenome (GOLD analysis project Ga0315912, IMG submission 204469) | Garden soil microbial communities collected in Santa Monica, California, United States - V. faba soil | ecosystem: Environmental > Terrestrial > Soil > Garden | place: USA: California... | reverse complement strand
CTGCTCGGCGAGTACCGGCAGCGCTACCTGGTGGGATACACGCCGACGGGTGTGTCGAGCACCGGCTGGCACGAGATTTCCGTGAGCGTGCCGTCGAAGAGTGCGGAAGTGCGCACGCGCGCGGGGTATCAGGCGAAGTAACGGCCGCTACTTCTTCTGAACCTTGCCGCCCTTCATGACGAACAACACCTTTTGCAGCAGCGTGATGTCCTGCGCGGGATTTCCCGACACCGCTATCACGTCCGCTTCGTAGCCGGGCAGCAGCGATCCGATCTGCGATCCAAGTCCGAGCGATTCAGCCGCGAGTGACGTGGCGCTGACGATCGCATCCTTTGGCGCCTGTCCCGCGTTCACGCGCGCGATCGCTTCGCGCGCGTTCTGTCCGTGCGCGCCGGCTACGGCATCTGTGCCGAGCGGCATCCGCAGTCCGGCCTTCAGCGCCTGGTTGAAGATCGGCGCGAGCGTCGGCACCGCTTTCTCCATGAAGGCGAAACCTTCTTCGTTGTAGTTGCCCGATCCCAGGTACTTGCTCTTGTTCTCGATGTAGTTCTGCAGCACCAGGCCGATGTTGGGATCGAAGTACATATTGGCGGCCTTCATGGCCTGAATCGCGGCCGCGTCGGCGAACACGCCGTGCTCGATTTGCGGACAGCCGGCCTTGACAGACGTGATGATCGATTCCGGATCATGCGCATGAACGACGGTGCGCAGCCCCTGGGCTTTGGCTTCGCCGCAAACGGCGTTGATCTGTTCGACGGTTGCGCTCATCTTGCCGCCGTCACGAATGCTTCCGGACGCAAACAACTTGATGACATCGGCGCCGTTGGCCTTGAGATTGCGAACGGTCTCCCGGAGTTGGTCGGGAGTATTCGTCGGCCGCGGATTCACCTGGCCCAGTGACGTCAACACGCGCGGTCCGCGCATCGTCCCGGCGGCGATCGCATCGCGCCGGGCCTTGTCGCTGTTGGATCCGAGCGACTGGACCGTTGTGAATCCGGCGTCCAGCATGGCGTCGAGATTGGCCTGGATGGCCGCAGCGGCCTGTTCGGGCGTTTCGCGCGGCTGGCCCTCGCGCTGGCCGTAAAGGCCGTTGGGCTGAAAGTGCCAGTCGATGTGGACGTGCACATCGATCAAGCCGGGCATCACGGTCACGTTGCCGAGGTCGTGCGTGACGGCGCCACGCCGCTCGTCGATCGCGACGATCTTTGATCCGCGAATTTCGATCACGGCGTTCGCGCGTGACCCGCCGCGGCCATCAAGCACGCGTGCCGCGCGAATCGTCAGCGCATCGCCCGGCGGCGTCTGTGACGGGCGGGCCGCCACCGTGAATCCGGCAACAACCAGGGCACAAGTGGACGCGGCAATGAAATATTTCAGGCGCATGGCGAGAGTATAGCGCCCGGCCGCAGCCTCGATCGCGGCTAGAATCGGGCGATGTCTCCCGTTCGGCACGTCATCTATCTGCACGGCTTCGCGTCATCGCCGGCCTCATCCAAGGCGCAGCGATTCGCGGCTGAGCTGTCCAGACGAGGCGTCGGCTATTCGTGCCCCGATTTCAACGAGCCGTCATTCGAAACCCTCACCGCCACGCGAATGCTGGAGCAGACGCGCGTGGAGATCGAACGCGCGACCGCGCCGGTTGCGCTCGTGGGCTCGAGTCTGGGCGCCTTCGTCGCCGTGCATGCCGCTGATCTCGACCGCACCGGGAAGGTCGATCGCCTGGTGCTGCTCGCGCCCGCGCTGGATTTCGGTGGCAACCGGCTGCGCCAGCTCGGCGAACACGGTATCGAGGAATGGCGTCGCCGAGGCAAGCTGCAGATCTTTCACTACGCCCACAACGAGATGCGCGAGGTGGGTTTTGCGCTCTATGAAGACGCGGCCCGTTACGACGCCATCACGCTGAAACTGAAACACCCGGCGCTGGTCTTCCAGGGCCGCCGCGACGCCTCAGTGGATCCGGACATGGTGGAGCAGTGGTCACGCAGCAGGCCGAACGTCACGCTGCGGATGATGGACGACGATCACCAGCTGACGGCGTCGGTCGACACGATCTGGAACGAATCAGCGAGGTTCCTTGGGCTGTAGCTGACCCCGGGTCTAAAGACCCGGGGCTCCGTACCTGTTACGCCGGCGCGCCCAGCTTGAACACATGCGCCGCGGGCTTCTTGACGGCATTCCGGGTGTCCACCACCAGCTTCGCGTGCTTCACGATACGGTCGTAGTCGAACGTCCCGTGGTTGGTGACGATGACGATGCAGTCGGCGGCGGCGAGGGCGGCGTCGGTGAGCGCGACGGAGTCCATTTCCTTCGCGGCCGGCCAGTCGCGGCTGTCCAGGTGCGCCACGTAGGGATCGTGATACTCGACCTTGCCGCCTTTCTGCTCGAGCACCGCCATGATGTCCAGCGCCGGCGACTCGCGCACGTCGTCGATGTCCTTCTTATAGGCGATGCCGAGCACGAGCAGCTTCGATCCGCGAATCGCCTTGCTCTGGCTGTTCAGCGCGTCGGCCACTTTGTCCACCACGTGATGCGGCATCGCACCGTTGACGTGGCCGGCCAGTTCGATGAAGCGCGCCTCGAAGCCCACTTCCTTCACTTTCCACGATAGATAGAACGGATCGATCGGAATGCAGTGTCCGCCCAGGCCCGGGCCCGGATAGAACGGCATGAATCCGAACGGCTTGGTCGCTGCCGCATCCACAACTTCCCACACGCTCAGACCGAGTCGATCGCACATCAGCGCTAGTTCGTTGACCAGTCCGATGTTGACGGCGCGGAACGTGTTCTCCAGCAACTTCACCATTTCCGCCACGCGCGTGGAACTCACTTCAATGACCGTCTCAATCGAGGCGGAGTAGAGCGCCTTCGCCAATCGTGTGCACGTTGGCGTGGTGCCGCCGACGACCTTCGGCACGTTGCGAGTCGTGAAGTGCGGATTGCCCGGATCGACCCGCTCGGGCGAAAACGCGAGGTAGAAGTCACGGCCGGCGACGAGTCCGCCTTTCTCCAAAATCGGTCTCACCACTTCGTCCGTAGTACCCGGATAGGTGGTGGACTCCAGAATCACCAGGTGCCCGGGACGCAGATGCGCCGCGACCATTTCCACGGCAGACACCACATAGGACAGGTCCGGGTCCTTGGTCTTTCGGAGCGGCGTGGGCACGCAGATGTTGATGGTGTCCACCGTGCGAAGGACGCCGGCGTCCGTGCTGGCGGAGAGCCTGCCGGCTTTGGAGAACTCGGCGACTTCGTGCGTCGGTACGTCGGGAATGTAGGACTCGCCCTTGTTGATCAGATTGACCTTGCGCGCATCCAGGTCCAGGCCGACGGCGGTAAATCCCGCGCGCGCCAGCTCAACGGCCAGCGGCAGGCCCACATAGCCCAGGCCAATGACGCCGGTGCGGGCGGTGCGATCGGTCAGTTTCTGCTCGAGAGCGGCGGCAAGGTTGGTGGATGCAGGCGTGGCCATGTACGACTTTGCAGTTTACCCCGGGGCCCGTCCGCTCCTTATAATGAACTTATTCATCCGGAGGCCGTGATCACATGATTCTGAAGAGCCGTACGTCTGCCGATGAGCCGTATTCGGAAGTCACGCCTGAACCGATTTATCGATCGCGTCGCGACTTCATGAAAGCCGCCGCGGCCGGTGCGGCCGGCGCGTTCGTTGCAGGCCTTCCGCTCGAGGCGTGCGCGTCGCAGGCGCCGTCGGTCACCGCGCTGCCCGCCGCGAAGAAGGGGGCGTTCCAGGTGGATCCGGCCGTCGATCCGCTCAACACGTTCGAGCAGATCACCGGTCACAACAATTACTACGAGTTCGGGATGCAGAAGACCGATCCCGCGCGCTACGCGGGCCGGCTCACGGTCAAGCCGTGGACGGTCAAAGTGGACGGGTTGGTGGACAAGCCCGGCAACTATGGCGTGGAAGATCTGGTCGACTTCAAGAGTCTCGAAGAGCGCGTCTATCGCCTGCGCTGCGTGGAAGCCTGGTCGATGGTGATTCCATGGATCGGCGTGCCGCTTTCATCGGTGCTCGCCAAAGTGAAGCCGCAGTCAAAGGCGCAGTTCGTCGAGTTCACCACGCTCGAGCGCCCAAGTGAGATGAATGGGCTGGGGCAGTCGAGCCTTGACTGGCCGTACGTGGAGGGCCTGCGGATGGACGAAGCGATGCACCCGCTGGCGTTCATGGTGGTTGGCCTGTACGGGAAGACGCTGCCGAACCAGAACGGCGCGCCGCTGCGCGTGCATGCTCCGTGGAAGTACGGCTTCAAAGCCGGCAAATCCATCGTCCGGATTCGCTTCACGGACACGATGCCGGCCACCAGCTGGGCCGTGGCGAATCCGCGCGAATACGGGTTTTACGCGAACGTGAACCCGACGGTGGATCACCCGCGCTGGTCGCAGGCGCGCGAAAAGCGGCTGCCGAGCTTCTTCGCGAACCGGCCCACGCTGATGTTCAACGGCTACGGTGACCAGGTGGCGAGCCTGTACACCGGCATGGACCTCCGAAAGTTCTTCTAAATGGACGCGTGGCGGCGCGTGATGAGCAGCCTGGATAAGGCTGCCGGATCCCGTCTGTTCAAGGCCGGCGTGTTCATCGCATGCGCGGTGCCGATCGTCGGCTTGTCGTACCGATTCTGGCAGGCGTACTCCGGCGCTGCTCCCGATGCGCTCGGTGTTGATCCCACCAAGACGCTCCTCCACGAAACCGGTCACACCGCCATCACGATTCTTTTGTTCTCGATGACGGTCACGCCGGTGCGCCGGATCTTCCACGTCAATCGCGTGCAGAACGTCCGGCGCATGCTCGGCGTGTGGTCATTCGTGTATGTCGCGATCCATCTGTCGCTCTATCTGGTGTTCGATCAGCTGTGCTATTCGATGGCCACCTGCGACGGCCGTGCGATCTGGAATGACCTGCTCAAGCGGCCGTACATTTTCATGGGGCAGGCCGCGTTCGTGATTCTGCTGGCGCTGGCGATCACGTCAACGAACGGTTGGCAGCGCCGGCTCAAGCGCAACTGGGGCCGTCTGCACAAGCTCGTGTACGTCGCGGCCGTCGCCGGCATCATTCACTTCATCTGGATTCAGAAGTCCGGCTTTCACAAGCCGTTTCCCTGGATGGTGTGGCTGGCCATCCTCCTGGCCGTGCGCATCTGGTTCGCCATTCGGAAGCGTCTTCCGCCAACTGCGCCGCGCCTGTCCCGCCGAAGCGCGTAGCGCGAAGGCGGCTAAAACATTGAAACGCTTGTACTTGCGGTAATTTGCCTGCCCGTTGACCCTCGAAGTCTGCCAGTTCAGGGTCTATTAGCGCCCGTCGAGCACAATTTTGTCGGTTCCCGCGGAAACGCCCGATATTCTTGGGCGTCACTGCCGGTACCCAGCCCGGCTCACCTCCGTGGCGCCAGGCGCTCGGGATCGAGGTTTTGAGGAGACGTATGCACAAGCCGATCAAGTACGTGGAAAAGGGCGTTTCGATTCTCGCGAAGGGCGCGTGGGGAGTGTTCGATGCGCTGAACAGCATCAGCCCGAACGACTCGTTTACGCCGAACTGGTCTGAGAAGCCGCTCTTGAAATCGTGGCAGAAGGTCAAGCCGCCGCTCGGCTGGCCGCGCGAGACGGATTCGCTCTGCCCGGTCTGCGTGCGTGAAGCGCGCCAGGAAATCCTGGACGGCAAGCGCGACTACAAGGAGCTCCTCACCGAGAAGATCGGCGAGATCAAGGCGACCATCATCGAGCGCGACGGCAAGATCATGATGGTCAAAGACTGCCCGTTGCATGGCCACTTTGAAGACGTGATGGCCATCGACACGGACTTCTTCAAGCACCTTGAAGAGACGTTCCCGGGCTCCGACATCCGCTCGCACGCCGACGAGAAGCTCCACAACCACGGCTCGTCCACGATCAAGTACGGCCGCGGCGCGGTGCTGACGATCGACCTGACCAACCGCTGCAACATGATGTGCGACCCGTGCTTCATGGACGCGAACCAGGTCGGCTTCGTCCACGAGCTCGAGTGGGAAGAAATCAAGACGCTGCTCGACAACGCGATTTCGCTCAAGCCGAAGCGCCAGATGTCGGTGCAGTTCTCCGGCGGCGAACCGACGTTGTCACCGTACTTCCTGGACGCCGTCCGGTACGCCAAGAAGGTCGGCTACAACAGCGTGCAGGCGGCCACCAACGGCATCGAGTTCGCGAAGAGCAAGGATTTCGCGAAGGCGGCGGCCGAAGCGGGCCTGCGTTATGCGTATCTGCAGTTTGACGGCATCGGCAACGCCGCCAACTCGCACCGCCTCGTCGGCAATCTGTTCGAAGTGAAGCTGCGCGCGATTGAGAACCTCTGGTCCTCAGGCGTCGACATCGTCCCGGTGACGACCATCGTCAACGGCGTCAACAACGAGCAGGTCGGGCGCATCGTCAAGTTCGCGATGGACAACCCGAAGAAGATCTCGTTCCTGTCGTTCCAGCCGGTGTCGTTCACGGGCCGCGACGAAGAGATCACCGACGAGCGTCGCAAGGCGCAGCGCTACACGCTGTCGCACCTGGCGCACGACGTGAAGAACCAGACGGGCATCGGCGAACCGGGCCGCGACTGGTTCCCGATTTCGTTCATGGGCACGTTCAGCGACTGGGCGGACCTGGTGCACGGACCGGCGGCCGATTGGGGCGCGCTCTCGTGCGGCTGCCACCCGAACTGCGGCGTCGGCATGGCCGTCATCGTCGACAAGGAGACGTCGGAAGCGGTGCCAATCACGGCGTTCGTGAACGGTCCGCAGCTCGCGAAGGACATCCAGAAGGTCAACGATGCGTCGCGCGGACGGTTCCTCTCGGTAGTGGGCATGGCGCTCGCGTTGATGCGCAACTACGATCCGTTCAAGACGCCGAGGCACTTCCAGCTGTTCGACCTGCTGCGCCGTTTCGACAAGGCGTTCGGGGCGACCAAGATTGACTACGGCAAGGTGACGGGCGATCGGACGGTGGCGGACATCGAGAAGCGCCGCAAGGACCGCTTCAACTTCATGTTCGTCGCGGGCATGTGGTTCCAGGACCTGTTCAACTACGACTTCCGCCGCACCGAGCGCTGCATCATTCCGTATGCGACGCAGGAAGGCGAGATCAGCTTCTGCGCCTACAACACGGGCATCGGCTGGCGGAACATCATCGAGAAGATGCACATGACGGCCACGCTCACCAAGTGGTACGACGAGCACGGACGTCACGAAATCATCGCCGGCGGCAAGAAGGTGGGACTCGACGACAAGTCGCACACCCTCAAGCTGGTCGACGAAGACGTGAACAAGGGCATCCAGCACGACCTGGATTCGCAGGGCATCGCGAAGACGGCGCGCGAAGAGAAACTGCGCGCGCGCAAGGCGCAGGTGGAGCACGAGCGGATGGCCGCGCTCTACCGCCAGGAAGTGCTCAAGGAACCGAAGCCGGAACTCGCCACGGGCCTGCAGATTCAGGGCCTCAAGAAGAACGGTGGATCTGGGACGGCAACGCACTAACTAACAACTAGCAATTAACAACTAGCAATTGGGCCGGGCAGGGAAACTTGCCCGGCCCGTTGTCTTTGTGCGAGAGTCTCATCCCCAGGTGAGATTCGTGACGCGACGGACCTGCGTCGTACCAGCCACGCTGCTGTTGATCGCCGTCGCCTCGGCGATGGCCCAGGCGACGCAGTCGCCACCGGTCGCCGCGCCCTCGCGCCCGCTCTCGGGATTCCCGCAGCTTCAGGGCTGGATTCAGATTTCCAAGACGCACACTGTCGGTGAAATAGACGATGCGGTTCGCGCGTTGGCGAGCATGCCGTATGAGAGGATCCAGGCGGTCAATCGCGACCTGCTCACCGTCCGGATGCTCCTTGAGCAGGACGAGCAGGCGATCGACGCCACGCCGCGCACGGCCGGAACCGGACACACGCTGGCGATGAAGGACCTCGCCGCATTGTTCGACCTGCCAGATGACCTCTTCAGGGGGAGCGACGGGCGGGCGATGGATGCCCGCGAGATTCGCAGACCAGACAGCGCGCCGCGGCGGGCCATCGCGAAGATTCTGGTTCGCGCGGCCATGCTGCACACGGACCTGCTCACGTCGCCTGCGCGGAAGGACCTGGCGAAGCACCTGGAGTCGGATGGAGCGGCCATGCTGTCGACGATTCGGGTGGATGACGCGCAGGGCCGCGCCTCAGCCGACTTCGGCGTGTACTGGAATTGCGCTCGAAGCGCGATGGACGTGGCGGAACCGACGCCGGATCTCCAGGCGGTCGTGCGCGAGTGGTATGTCGCGACGTCGGCCTACCTCCTGAACCAGCGGGATCATTCCGCCGCGAAACCACACCTGCAGCACGCGCGCGATACGATTCCTGGAGAGGCCCGGCTCGCGCTGTACCTGGGCGCGGTAAACGAGAACCTGGCGGCGCCGCCGATCCAGGCGCTGTTCGAGGGCGGCAATGGCGCCAGAATGATCGGCACACGACTTGCGCTCCTGCATCAGGCCGACTATCAATTCCGTTCCGCGCTGTTGCTCGACCCCTCATTGAATGACGTCAGGCTGCGGTTGGGAAGAACGCTGCTGCTGTTGGGCCGTCCCGACGAAGCGCTGCCGATCCTTGCCGCTGCAGAGGCCGGACTGCGTCGAACCGAATCAAAGTACGCGGCTGCACTCTTCAGCGGCCTTGCCCAGAACGAACTGGGCAACCGTGTCGAAGCGCGCGCGGCCTTCGCGCGAGCCTCGGCACTTTTCCCTGATGCGCAGAGCGCGCGGCTTGCTCTGGCCCAGCTCGCGATGATGAGCTCCAACCATGCTGAGGCGCTCGCTTCAATTCAGGCGATCAAGTACGGCCCGGCATCCGATCCGTTCTGGACCTACGACATCGATCTGGCCTGGAATGTTGCCGGCCCGCTCGCGCTGCTTCGCGCGAACGTCACGGAGCGCTTGCGATGAGGAACGCGTTCACTCTCTCCTTCATCGCGATCGTTGGGACGACGTTCTGCGTCGTGTCCGCGCAGGACGCTCCGCAGCGGCCGATGTATTCGTCGCGTGGCGAGGTCGTTCGCCTGGACGTGCTGGTCGCCGAGCGCGGCCGCCCCGTACAGGGACTCAAGGCGTCAGATTTCACCGTGCTCGACAACGACGTGCCGCAGACGATCGAGTTCATGAGCGGCGAAGACGCGCCGCTGAATGTCATTCTCAACTTTGACGTCAGTGGCAGCGTGGCGGGGCAGCGGCTGCAGGACCTGCGGGCGGCCGGGAAGGCCGTGCTCGACAACCTTCGTCCCGGCGATCGCGCCGCCCTGGTTTCTTTCACACATGTTGTGTCGCTGCGCAGCGCGTTGACATCGGATCTGTCGCTGCTTCGTGGAGCGCTCGATCAAAGCCAGCCGGAGGGCCCGACATCGCTCGTCGACGCCTCGCTCGCTGGGCTGGTGGTTGCGGCTTCTGACGCCGGGCGATCGCTCGTCCTGACGTTCACCGACGGCGTGGATACCAGCAGCTCGCTTCCACCTGCCTCGGTCCTCGATGTGGCTCGCCGAACCGAAGTCGTCGTGTTCGGGGTTTCGGCAGGCAGGCTGCGGACGCCGTTCCTGAAGACTCTGGCCGATACGACCGGCGGCGACGCCGTCGAAATCCAATCCACGTCCGAACTGCGTGCGACGTTGGTGCGGTTGCTCAGCGAGTATCGGCAGCGTTACCTGATCGCGTATTCGCCGACAGGCGTGGCCGCATCCGGCTACCACGCCGTCAAAGTGTCGGTGTCCAGGAAAGGTGCGACCGTCAAAACGCGTCAGGGGTACGAGCGATGAAGCCGTCGCGGATTCGACCGATCGTTGCGGCTCTGGCGGCAACAGTGGTGGGCTTCCTGCTGACGGCGAATCGGCCAGCTGCGTTCCAGCGCACCGCAGAACCTACGTTGTCGCAGCTCCTGGCAGCCGCGGGCCAGTATGTCGCCGCGTACGAGTTGTCGTTCGGTGCGGTCGTCGCCGAAGAGTGGTACCGGCAATCCATCAGCGGTCCGGCGAGCGGACTCCTCATCAGTCGTCGTGCGACCACCGGGGACGTCCTGCTGTTCAATTCCTCAGCCGACTCAGGTGGAGCTGGCTGGATGTCGTTCCGTGACGTCCAGACATTGGACACGAAACCGTTTCCGTCCAAGCCGGGCCGCTTGGGCGCGTTGGCGGCGAACCCCACGCGCGACGCGCTTGCGGAGGCCATGCGAGTCAACGCCATCAGCGACAGTCTGACTATTGGCGCGTTCCCGCGGCGGCCCGCGATCCCGACAGCCGCCCTCGCATATCTGCGCCGCACCCGCCAACCGCTGGCGGAGTTTGAATTCGACGGCATGAAGACCGTTGGTAACGTCCAGGCAGCGGTGCTGAAATTCACAGAGCGCCCGCGCGCGCGAATGACTGACGCCGACGACTTTTCGACCAGCGGCCGTTTTTGGATCGATCCGGCCAACGGCCGTGTGGTTCAAACAGAGTTGAGCATCACCTCGGTCATTTTCACTGGCAAAGTTGAAGTGCAGTACGCATCACAACGGGCGATGGATGCCTGGATGCCGGTCCGAATGTTCGAGCAATACACGGCAGCACTACCGCTGCAAGGCCCGTCCGGACGAATCAGCGCCGGGGCGACGTCGGCTTACGTGGACGGACTCGCGACCTATCAGGGGTTCAGGCGTTTCGAACTGAAGCCGGAGTTGATAATCAAGTAACGTTCCCGGCCCTTTGTGTGGGCTTGGCGTCTAACATCGTTCGAAGGGGATCAAAATGACACTGCGTTCAATCGGCAGGTTGCTTCTGCTCTCGATGCTCCTCGTCCCGGCCACGCTGGGTGCCCGTCAGACGTTCAAATCGGGTGAGCTGCCCAAGGCGGATGTGAAGGCACCGGCCGCGCCGAAGCTCTCGATCACGACCGAAGCGGCCCAAGGCGAGCCCACCCGCCTGGAGTTCGAATCGGAGTGGCGCGGGATCAAGGCGCACGCGAAGGACGTCAAGATTACCTACACGAAGGTCGGTCTCGAAGTGGAGCTGTCAGAGGGCGGCTATACGTCACGCCAGGGGATGTTTGCTCGCGGCGAGAAAATGTTCGGCGTGCTGCTGCTCGAGTTCGGATCGAACGGCGACCTGGTGACCGAAAAAGTCGTTCGCTGACGCGGGCGCGACTACCAGATGACCTTGACGGTGCCCGATTCGCGAATCGCGGCATCGCGCGTGACCAGCGGCAAGTTCAGATCGCGCGCCACTGCGACGATGAGCGTGTCGAAAGGATCGCGAGTGAAGCGCAATTCATCGGCCGCCATGACGTGCGCTGGCGTGAGATCCAGCGGTTGATAGGCCGGGTTGCTGAACAAGTCATCGAAAAACTTCGCGAGCGGGCGATGCAGGTTGATTGTCACTGCGCGCGCCAGCAGGGCAGTCTCCCACATGACGATCACCGGCACGTAGAGAATCGCCTTCTGACGCTCGCAGGCATCGAAGTGCGCGCGGGCTTTGGGGCCGAGTTTGCCGCTGCCGGCCGCGTGGAAGATCAGCGCGTGCGTGTCCGCAACCGCCGCGTCAGCCACGGCGTTTGCTCCGAGACCGCAACGGCTTGGCCGGGGCCGTCTCCCGCACCAGGACCGGCGCGCTCAAGGACGAGTCGACGAGCTTCCGCACGTAGTCGTCTGCCCGATCGAGATGTGGATCTGCGTCTGCGATATCCACGGTGCCCACAACGGACCGGATTGACCCCGCCGGCACAGATCCCTGCGCCCGTGCCTGCCTGACGAGATCATCGATGGTCTCGCTCAGACTCCGTGATTTCGTCGCCGTCACCCGTCCCCGCAGCCACAGCAGGTTCGCGTCGTCGAGTGTGATCGAGACGGCTTCTTTAGGCATAAAGATAGTATATCGTATATCTATACGTTTCGGGCGAGGCGGGCCGGTCGCTTGACGGTTTCCGGGCGAACTGCGAGAGTCAGAGCGCCAGCGGCCGACTCCGGAAAGGGCACGTCCATGACGTTCAGAACGGGGATTGCCGTCGCCTTAGTGCTCGGCGGTCTGGCGCTTTCCGCCCAAACACCGCCACCCCCGCAACAGCCCGCTCCAGTGTTTCGCGGCGGCACGGACGTAGTGCCGCTGACCGTGACAGTGGTCGACTCCAAGGGCGTGCCGGTCAAAGACCTCACCGCTGCCGATTTCATCGTCCGCGAGAACAAGAAGGTGCGCGAGATCCTCGCGTTCTATCCGCAGGAGCTGGCGCCGATACCGGTGCCGGTCGTTGGCGACGTGATGCCGACGCGCGTCAAGAGCGGCGTGAAGCCGCAGACGCAACGCACCTTCCTCATCGTCCTCGGTTACGGCCGCATTCAGCATCCGACCAATGCACTCGACGGCGCCATCGAGCTCGTCAATCGCCTGCTGCCCCAGGACGTGGTTGCGGTCATGGGCTTCCACAGGACGACGGTGTTTACGACGGATCATCAGCGGATCGTCGGGGTGCTCGAGCGCTACAAGAAGGCGCACTGGGACATCGTGGGGGAGATCGACAACTTCCTGTTCATGTCGCGTGCTCCTGTCGTAGCGCCGATCTCAATGCCTGGCGGACCACCGCCGCGCGCGGGCACAAGCGCGCCGCCCGGCAACGGGCCGATTCCCGAGAAGTTCCTGAAACGAATCGACGAGATTTTCCTCGGGCCGCTGCCGGTTGGCGGACGAGGATCTGCCTCGGGCTTCGTTCGAAATACATCGGACTTGCTGCTCGGGATGGACCGGGTGGTTCCAGTGACGGAGAAGCCAGGTCAGTATTCTGAAACGCTCGGCAGCATCACCAGGGTCCTTCGTGACAGTGGGGAAGCCCTCACGACCGAGGTGATACGGAACACGAAGCTCAAGCTTTACGCCGGCGTTGAATATCTGCGTGCGTTTGAAGGCGATAAGCAGATGGTCTTTTTTTCGGGAATGGGCGGAGGCGGGACCTTAGGTGGCAGCGCCTATCGTCCTGACGGTCGCGGCGGCACGACGATTCGGGCAGGCGGAGGTAGCTACGAAGAACGCTTGAACATGGCGAGTGGCGCCAGCGGCGGCGGATTGGCGAGAGATGCCGATGAGGCCAAGGTGCTGGCGCAACGGGCGTCAGACGCCCGTGTGGTCGTCAACCTGGTTGCGACAAATGGGAGCAGCCGCACCGGTGGGGGCGATCCGTCGGGCCGTGATGTCGCGGAGTTGAGCGGTGGCTACTATACAAGCCTGGAAATGGCGGAGAAGGCCGTCGCCAAGATCGATGCGCTGACTCGATTCTCGTACTTGCTGGGATACTCGCCGTCGAATCCCGCGTTGGACGGACGATTCCGTGATGTTGAGGTTGAAGTGACGCGTCCGGGTCTGACCGTCCGGTCTCGCCATGGTTACTTCGCCGCGCCAGAACCGCCGCCGCTCGAACTGGAGGCGCTGGTGAAACGTGCGCGAGTTGAAGCCGCGCTCGCGTTTGAACAGGAAGCGAAGGATATTCCGCTGACTGTTACCGTGTCGCAGTTGCCGCGCATGGGCATCCAGATGCAGTCGCGCGTGGAAATCGTGATCGACGCGGGCCCGCTGTCGGTGCCGCTCAAAGACGGCCTGCGCAAGGGCCAGCTGGAACTGCAGGTCTATTGCGGAGACGCCAAACAGAAGGTGATTGGCGACGCCGGTCAGACATTCGACATCAGCGTGCCGGACGCCACATATCAGCAATGGCTGCAGAACGGCCTCCGCCGCACGATTCGCGTGCCCACCGAAGAAGTGCCGAAGTATGTGAAGGTCGTGGTCTACGACTACGGCTCCGATCGCATCGGTACTGCAATGATTACGGTGAAGTAACTTCGAATTCTTCCCCTGTGTCATCGCTTCACGCGCTTGGGACGTTTATTGCGCACCGCAGGTGACGCCAAAAGGCTGACTTCTTACGGAATGCTCGGAAAATGCGCCGATCGAGTTGGCATCCGGATTGCCACTGTATCGGGTATGGCCAGCCTTCTTCGTCACGGCATTCGCAAACGGCCACCGGTGCAGTGGCAGCATCTGCTCTTTGTGAAGGGCGAGATGTTCATCAGCTGCGGCGTTGAGCTGCGAAACGACGGCACCTACGCGGCCACGCTGTTTCCGCTGTGGTCGCCGGTCGATCAGGTGACGGAAATCTTCACAGACCCGTCCGATGCCGCGCAGTGGCATCAACAGATGGGGCGGAGACTGCAGGCCGCGGGCTGGCTGCTGAATAACGCAGGCGTGGTGACAACGGCGGCGTGACCCTGGGCTAAGCTGTGGCCGTGCGGCGGACGCTGGCGATCATCGGGCTGTTCGGTCTCGGGCTCTCGGGGCCATCCTGCAGCGACAAATCCACTCCGACCGCACCCAGTTCAAATCCTGCGGCGCCTGTCACGTCCGTCGGTTTGAAGATCTTTGGACCAACCGCGTCGATCGGCGTCGGCCAGAGTGCCTACTTGCGCGCCGCCGAACTCCGGAGCAATGGCGAGGTCCTTCCGGTGTTTGCCGGCGTCCTGTGGTCGAGCTCTGAGCCCAGCATCGCCGCGGTGGCTGCCGACGGTTCCCTGGTGGCGCGAGTCCCGGGCTCCACGACAGTCACGGCGAAATATCTTTCGTATGTCACAACGATCGTCATCCGCGTGGCCGCCAACTGGGCCGACCTCGACTTTCGCGTCGCGATTCTGAACGCGTCATCTTCGATCAAACCTGCTGGCGACGTGATGAGAATCTTCAACCTCGCCAACGACTTCCTGTTCGAGCGCACGGGTGCCAGGATGCGCGTGATTGAGATGCGGGAGTTCTCCCCGGACCCCCCAAGCACGATTGCGACGGCCTACATGAATTCGGTGCCGGCGGAGCAGCCAGACGGCGTCATCGTCTGGACCGAGGATGCGACCGCGGTGAGTGCTGGCGGCTTTTCGCAGACACTCACGCGGCCGGCTCCGTACACCAACCGTTTTCCTGCGACGGTGGGCGCCAACCGGCTCTTCGTGTCCGCGATCCACTACGAGCACAAGTTCGCCAAGTGCGGCTATGACACGACCGGCGGCGTTCGCATCAGTGAGAAGTCTGCGAACGGCGAATGTCGCGGAGTCTCAGGCCTGACGTGCGTCAGCAACGGCCGCTTCTGGGAATGTCCCGGCGTGCGCGACGAACTGTACGCACAGCCAGACATGTTCACCGCGACAACGATTGTCCATGAGTTTCTGCATCCGGTCGGATTTGCCGGAAACGACGATCACTATGGCACCGCAACGTGTACGGCCCGCGTCGGGCTGACCGGCGCGGAAGTCGCCGACCGCGCGCGGGCGCAATGGCACGCGAACCAGTGCCCGGATCTGTTCCTCCGCTTCCGTCCCGCTGGCGTTCCGAATGTGTTTGGTCGCTAGAGTTCGAAGTTTGAACTTTGAAGTTTGAAGTTTGATAGTATCTCCCCATTCGGTAGGGAGTAGCGGCCCGCACATTGCGGGTGGATGTCATCGTCATCACGGAGCA
>Ga0315912_10003520_pt1 | contig 15500 bp, 13 predicted proteins | sample VfabasoilMG_FD_204469 | JGI IMG/M metagenome (GOLD analysis project Ga0315912, IMG submission 204469) | Garden soil microbial communities collected in Santa Monica, California, United States - V. faba soil | ecosystem: Environmental > Terrestrial > Soil > Garden | place: USA: California... | reverse complement strand
GAAGCTATTCTTAGCAATATTTTTGAGTTGATGCCGGAAAGTTAACACAATAAAAAATAGGCTTTTTGCATGATTTTAAGCGGAAATGCCGGCTCCCTCAGCCATTTGGGCATTTCACCAAGTGGCCAACGTCCTTCCCTAAGTTGAGCTATCTAAAAAAAATTCTTCCCGTAAAATTTACCAAAACAATTCAAACCAATACATCTATGAAAACTCTTATCGCTTCCGTCAGTAAACCCTTTACGAAGGTGTTTGCTGTTTTATTTATGATCGGCATGATGTCGTTCCATCCGGTTAACACATCAGCCACAAAAGATCAAAATATTATGCTTGCCTTGTTGCTCGATACCAGCAACAGCATGGACGGCCTGATTGACCAGGCTAAATCACAACTCTGGAAAATTGTGAACGAGCTCGCAGCAGCCAAATGTGGAGACGGCTCAAGACCCAATATAAAAATTGCTTTGTATGAATATGGCAACGATGGACTTCCCTCATCGGAAGGTTATATCAGGTTGGTAAGTCCTTTTACTTCCGACTTGGATTTGATTTCGGAAAAGTTATTCTCACTTCGCACGAATGGTGGTAATGAATACTGTGGTCATGTTATCAGAACCTCATTAAATCAATTGGATTGGACATCGTCCAAAGCTGATTTAAAAATGATTTTTATTGCTGGCAACGAGCCATTCAACCAGGGTTCAGTTTCTTATCGCACGGCATGTGCTGTAGCCAAGGAAAAAGACGTAGTTGTAAACACGATTTTTTGTGGAGATTTTGATGAAGGCCTGAGCACAAACTGGAAAAACGGTTCAGACCTTACAGGAGGAAGTTATATGAGCATCGAACAAAACAGAAAAACGGTTTACATCTCCACACCTTATGATGATAAAATCACGGAGTGCAACGATCGCCTAAACCGCACATACATTTATTACGGACAGGAAGGGGAATCGAAAAAGGAGATGCAATACAAGCAAGACCAGAATGCCGGCAGCTATAGCAAATCGAATATGGCAGAGCGGGCAGTTTCTAAAAGTTCGCACGCTTACCGCAACTCAACTTGGGATTTAGTTGATGCTGCCGAAGAAAACGAGAAGGCGATTGCAGAAGCCAAGGATGAATATTTACCACAAGAGATGAAAGGCATGAACACCCAGCAACGCAAAGCCTATGTTGACAAAAAATCTGCTGAGCGTAAAATTATTCAAAGCGAAATTCAATCTCTGAACAAAAAGCGGTTAGAATATATTACGGCTAACACGCCTAAAGAAAATGCAGAGTCATCCCTTGATGCCGCGATGATATGCGCCATAAAAGAGCAAGCCAGGCTTAAAAATTTAAAATGGTAAGATTCTCCTTCAGCCCTCTATCCCAAAACACCAGGATAGAGGGTAGAGGCAGGTGATCCATCAGAAACACAACAAAAAAATAATAATTTTTATGAAAACTATTTTCTCATTAGCAATCGCTATAGCTTGTCATGCAACATTTGCTCAATACAATTCACAGAACTTAAAGTTGGATGTTGCTGGTTCAACAGCATATCAATTTGAAAACCTACAGCTTTACCCTATTCGGGCGAATCAGGAATTTTTTGTTCACCATAAAAATCTGGGGAATTATGTTACCCTGAAGGATGGGCTGGAGAAAGGAAAGGTGAGGGTAACGGAGCATTCCGGAGGAACAGTAAATACTTTATTTATTGAAAATGTTTCCGGTGATACGGTAATGGTATTGTCCGGGGAAGTGGTGCAGGGCGGTAAACAAGATCGGGTAATAGCGCAGGATTTTATCCTTCCGCCTAGGAGTGGAAAGCAGGATGTTTCAGTGTTTTGTGTAGAGCATGGGCGCTGGCAAACCAGGAAAGGAGGCGACATGTCTTTCAATCAATACTACTCCATCTCTACCAACAGCGTGAGAAAGGCTGCTACGGTAAATAAAGATCAGCAAGAAGTTTGGAAGGAAGTAGCGGAAACAACAGATAAGAATAGCGCTTCAACTTCCACAGGAACGCTGGCGGCCCTTAAGGATTCAAAAGATTTTAATGGAGATTTAGAGAACTACGTTAATTTTTTTAAGAATTCATTCTCGGATCAGCCCAATGTGATTGGTGTGATCGTGGTTACAGGAGATAAGATTTTAGGCTGCGACATGTTTGCCACTCACAGCATTTTTGAAAAGCAATACCCGAACCTTTTAAACTCGTATGCAACAGAAGCTATTACCTCTGGGAAAAAAGTTTCTGTGCCTTATGATAAAGTGACAGCTTATTTGCAAAGCATTGTAGCCGATGAAACCAATCAGGATAAAAATGTAGAGAAGAAGGGCGCAATAATGAGAAATGGCAAAAGCAAAATCCACATTTCAACATTTGAATAGCATCGGATAAATCGTAGGTGAGGTTGGGTTTGGTTGGAAGTCCCGGATGAAAGTCCGGGATTTTTTTTGAATTTAAGAATAAAGCAAGTTAGACTGAACATAACCCCAAAACCTTGTAAATTTGCCCCAATGCTCAAAATTCAAAGTTTCTCATTCAATCCGTTTCAGGAAAACACCTACGTGGTAGGCAGCGGCACAGAAGCGATAATAATTGATCCTGGCAATTCAGACAGGCACGAGTCGGATGAACTTGATGCTTATATCGCAGAAGAAAAATTAAAGGTGAAATATTTATTAAATACGCATTGCCACATCGATCACGTGCTGGGCAATTACCATGTAAAGGAAAAATACAAAGTCCCATTTTTAATTCACGAAAATGACTTGCCCGTGTTAAGGGCGGTTAAAACATACGCGTCTAATTATGGCTTCCCACTTTATACTGAATGCCTCCCTGATTCTTTTCTAAAAGAAGGTGATGAAATAATTTTAGGCGACACAAAAGCTAAAGTATTGTTTGTGCCAGGACATGCCCCAGGCCACATTGCGTTTTATTTTAAGGAAGAAAAAAAATTATTTTCTGGTGATGTGTTGTTCCGATCCAGTATTGGCAGAACCGATTTACCGGGCGGAGATTTTGACACTTTGATCGATAGCATCCATCAAAAACTTTTTACACTTCCTGATGATGTAACGGTCTATTCCGGTCACGGACCTACAACAACAATTGGTGTTGAGAAGGTGACCAATCCATTCTGTGCCTTATCCCTTCGATAAAATTATGCTGCGCCACATCCCCAACGCGTTAACATCTGGAAATTTATTATGTGGCTGTGTGGGAATAATTTGTTCATTCACCAATCCTGAAATTCCAACGGCCTGGTTTGTTTGGTCAGCTTGCGTATTCGATTTTTTTGATGGTTTCAGTGCAAGAATGTTAAAGGTATCGAGCTCCATCGGCAAAGAGCTCGATTCACTGGCCGATATGGTGAGCTTTGGTGTGTTGCCTGGAATCTTGATGAAAAATTTGTTGACTGCCTCAGGTGCCGGTGCATGGTCGTGGATGGGCCTGGCATTAACCGTTTTATCGGCCATCCGCCTGGCAAAGTTTAATATTGATGCCCGCCAAAGCGATTCATTTATAGGTGTGCCCACTCCAGCCCAGGCATTATTTATTTGCGGAATCCCCTCATTAATGACTGCTTTTCCTCTTCCTTCCTCACCGGAATGGCTGGGGCTGGCAGTTTTATTTTCAGCAACAATTCTATTTTCGGGGCTTATGGTTTCACCACTCCCGCTCTTTGCGTTAAAATTCAAAAACTTTGCATGGAGCGGTAACCAATTGCGGTTTACCTTTCTGCTGGCTGCTGTATTACTCATCGCCATTTTTAAGGCAGCTGGCTTGCCCCTAGCTATACTACTTTACATTGTTCTATCGTTATTGTTCAGGCCTTGATTGCCTGGACCTAAACTAGTTGATTTTGATTCGACCGATTTTATATTTCGTTAGTATTCTAATTGCATTCCATAGTACCGCCCAAGCCACTGAATCTGTCCTGGCTTCAGGAAAATGGTTTAAAATATCAGTTCAGGCCGATGGCATTTATCAAATAGACTACTCCTTTCTAAAAAAGCTTGGAGCCGACCCGGATAACATCAATCCGACATCAATAAAATTATTCGGTTACCCAAATGGCATGTTGCCACAAGCGAACAGTGCGCTGCGCCAGCGAGATTTGCAGGAAATGGCCATAATGGTTTCGGGTGAAGGGGATGGGAAGTTCAGCGGTAGTGACAAGATTTTTTTTTACGGGCAAGGCCCTGATGCACATTACTATGATGCCGATAAAGAAACTTTTTGGTACGAAAACCATCTCTACACCGACAAGAATTTCTATTTCATAACGTTTGATGGTTCACCCGGAAAAAGACTCACTACATTGGAGAATACTTCCGGTAGTTTTCCTATTGTAAACCAATATTTGGATTTTGCCCAATTTGAAGAAGACAAAGAAAATATTCTTCACTCTGGCCGTGAGTGGTTTGGTTTTGAATTCGGTTCGAATACAGAAGCCACTATTCAATTTGATATGAGTGGTGTTGTTGAGAACTCACCGATTACACTGGTTTCCAAAGTAATGGCGCGGGCCTACGAGCCAGCTTCCTTTAAAGTGTTTTATAACAATGTTGAAGTAGGAACCCAGGAAATCCCAATTGTTTCTAATTCAACGTATGCAGCAAAGGGGAGGATGAAAACTGATACGTTAAGATTTAACGCTACCAGCGTAGGGGCGGCTGCAAATTCCAATCAACGAATCAAGTATCAGTTTATAAAGTCGGGCACTCAAAACTCTGTTGGCTACCACGACAATTTTTTAGTGAGCCTACAAAGAAAAATATCGTTATATGGTGATCAGACTATTTTTACGCTAACGGATGGGTTGGCTAACCCCCAATCTACCGTAGAGATTTTATCAAATTCTGTTGATCCTGCTGTTTGGGATGTTACCGATCCATTCAATATTAAAAACCAGTCGCATCTGTATACCGGTGGCAAAGCAATTTTTAATACCGAAACAAACTCCATAAAAAGATTTGCAATATTTAATTCTCAAAAAGCTATGGCTGTTCCTGCAGCAGAAGGAAATGTAGCCAATCAAAACCTGCAATCTATTTCGTCAGCAGAATTACTGGTAATTGCTCATCCCGATTTTTTGAATGAAGCTACGAGATTGGCAGCCCACCGGTTATCAAATAATGAATTGACCAGTCATATAGTTACTCCCCAACAAATTTACAATGAGTATTCGGGAGGGAAGCAAGATGTTTCTGCGTTGCGCGATTTTGTGCGTGATGTTTATGTAAAATCAAATAGCTTTTTAAAATACGTACTTCTTTTTGGACGAGGGTCGTTTGATTATAAAGACCGCGCCTTGAACAACAGTAATTATGTTCCGATCTATGAATCAAGAAATTCACTTTCACCCTTAGAAACTTATTCTTCCGATGATTTTTTTGGATTTCTCGAAGAGAACGAGGGAGAATGGAGCGAAGTATCATCATTTGATCATACACTCGAGATTGGCGTTGGCCGGCTGCCGGTTAGAACAACGGAAGAAGCAGCTGCTATTGTTGACAAATTAATTGAGTACGACACCAATCCAAAAGCAAAAGGACAATGGAACACCGATATTGTTTTTGTTGCCGATGATGGCGACTTCAACGTTCATCAAGGCCAGGCCGACCAGTTGTCGATACAGGCTGAGACATTGAATCCGGCACTTCATGCAAAAAAAGTGTATCTCGATTTATACAAACAAATTCAAAAACCATTTGGCCAAATTTCCACGGAGGCAACCAACACACTTTATCGTGCTTTTCATGAAGGCGCCCTGATTGTAAATTTTACAGGGCATGGTTCGGAGCAACTTTGGATGCAGGAGCGCATGCTCGACCCTGTTTTTGTGGCCACGACTCAAAACCGTTATCAATATCCATTTCTCATTACGGCAACATGCGAGTTTGGCCGCAACGATGATCCTATAATAATTTCATCGGCCGAAAAAATTTTACATAGAAAAAATGCGGGCGCCATTGGGTTGGTCACTACATCCAGGCCGGTAAATTCATCCACCAATTTTGTTATCAATTCCGATTTCTATGAATCATTTTTAAATGATATCAGTACAAAAGGGAAACCTATTGGTACCGTTTTCAAATCCACCAAGAATAGAGGAAACCTGGGCGTATCAAACCGAAACTTTTCTTTGTTAGGCGATCCATCCATGACACTTGGTCTACCACAAAGCGAGGTCTTAATTACTGAACTTTCGAATGAGATGAACGAAAGTATTTTAAAGGGATTAACGAAATATACTTTGAGCGGTGAAGTGCGTAAAGAGGATCAACTGCAATCGGGGTTTAACGGAGAAGCTGAAATCAGAATATTCAGCAAACCTGAAATAAAAAACACAAGAGGCGATGAAAACCCTGTCTTCCAATTTAATGAACATAGCCGGTTGTTGTTTCAGGGAAAGGCTAGCGTTAGTTCAGGAATATTTGAAATGGAATTTACAGTTCCACAATTGAATGAAGCCAATCCTTCAACCGGAAAAATTATTGTTTATGCTACACCTTCCGATGATTCCCAGGAAGATGCGGCAGGAAATTTTCCCGTGAGTATAAGCACAGTTAATAATAGTTTAATTGATACATCGCCCCCTGCGGTTAGACTCTATATTAATGATACCACGTTTGTGAATGGTGGTATTGCCAATGAAAACCCATTCTTTATCGCCAAGATAGAAGATGATAACGGGATTGATATTTCGGGTATTGAAGAGAGGCGCATCACTGCAATTTTAGATGGGGATTCCACATTTAATCTCACGTCCTATTTTGTGAGCGATTTGAATAACTCTAAAAGGGGGTCTATAGTTTTTCAAATGTTTAATATGAATGAAGGCAAGCATCAAATAGAATTTACCGTTTTCGATTTGGTTGGAAATAAATCGCAGGCAACTGTGGATTTTGTAGTTGGAGAACAAAACCAGTTGGAAGTTTCGAACTTTACCGGCTGGCCAAATCCTTTCTCCGAAAAGGCAAAAATCGGGTTCTTTCATAACCGTTCGGGGGAAGATTTGGAGGGGTCAATCACTATTACAAACATGTTAGGCGAGCCCGTCAGAAGCATCGAATTTGAATCCCTGTCAAGTTTTTTTAGTACAGAGGTTATGGAATGGGACGGTACTGATATTAATGGGTCGAAAGTGGCCTCCGGTATATATATTTTGCGGCTTTCTGTGCGTTCTATGGCCGATGGCTCAAAAAATGAGTCTTTTGCCAAGTTGATATTGACTAATTAGTTACCTTTAAACCCTCGTAAAACTGAATATGAATAGGTTAGCTTTTTTCACAATCATAAGTTTAATTCAATTTAAGGTGTATGCCCAGACAACCGTCCCCGGGTTGATTGGACAAGACAGCACCAACCGCACCATTACTACTGCGGTTCCGTTTCTCACGATTTCACCAGACGCTCGGGCTGCCGGGATTGGTGATGCGGGTGTAGCCACCTCTGCTGATGCCAACTCCGCTTACTGGAATGCCGCCAAAATGGTTTTCGTTGAAAATAAATATGGGGGCACAATTTCCTATACGCCCTGGCTGGCAAAGATCATTAATGATATGAATGTGTTTTATTTGGCCGGGTACTATAAAATTTCCCGTGTGCAGGTAGTAGCAGCCTCTATGAAATACTTTGATATGGGTAAAGTCCAATTTAATAAAGGACCAAACCCCGATGATGTTTTAGGTACTTACAATCCACGCGATTTTTCTTTTGATGTTACGTACTCCCGATTGCTTACAGAAAATTTTAGCATTGGCGGATCCCTTCGATATATCAGTTCAAACCTCACCGGTTCTTTAACTGGGCAGGATTCAAGGCCTGGTAAGTCGGTGGCTGTTGATTTTGGTGTTTATTACACCAAAGAATTCGTGGGTAATAATTCTTCCCTTTCATTAGGTGGCACCATCACCAATATTGGTGCAAAGATTTCTTATTCTGATGGCAACAGTAAGGATTTTATCCCTGGAAACTTGCGATGGGGCGGAGCTTACAAGATGGAAGTTAACCCCACGAACAGTTTCACTTTTGTGATGGACTTCAACAAGCTTTTGGTTCCCAGCCCGGCTCCAGGTTCTAGGGGCAAGTCATTATTAAATGGAGTGTTTGGTTCATTTAGCGATGCGCAAGGTGGTTTTGAGGAAGAGATACACGAAATTATGGTTTCGATGGGAGTGGAGTATTGGTACAACAATACATTTGCCGGCAGGATAGGTTATTTCAACGAAGCCAAGGACAAAGGCAATAGAAAATATTTGACATTTGGCCTCGGCTACAAAGTCAATCAGTTTGCTTTTGACGTTGCTTACATGGTTCCTGTTAATAAAAGAGAAAATGCATTGGCTGAAACCCTTCGCCTGACTTTGCATTTTATCCCTCCGATGAAAGGGAAAGACGATGAAGTCGAAACACCGTAATGGATAGAAGCTTACAACCTCTTTTCCAAAAAACCTTAGCATTTAACTTACCGATTTCTGAAAGGATTCCTTTAACGGGATCAAGTGAATTGCTTTACCTGCCTTCGAGCGTGGGAGAGGCTGTTAAAATTGAGTTCGTTTTTGAGGCGGGCCGGTATTTTGAGAATAAGTCAGGTGTAGCACAATTTTTAGTGCACATGCTCGATAAAGGCGTTGCCGGTAAAGACGCCAATCAAATCGCCAATCTTTTGGATTACTATGGTGCGCATTTGGAAGTGCAGGCCGGATTCGATTTTAGCTCGGTTTCACTTTATACCCTAAGAAAAAATGTAAAGAAGCTTCTGCCTCTTCTCTTATCAATAATATCCGCTCCGGAATTCCCGGAAAAAGAATTAACAAATTATCGGAAAATTTTTATTGAAAATCTCAAGGTTAACCTGGAGAAGAATTCGTTCATTGCTTCGAACGTTATCCGGAAAAATATTTTTGGTATTCATCCCTATGGCAGCAGCATTCAAGTGGATGATGCCGAACAAATTGACGTAGCCGATTTGAGGCTCTTTTTTAAAGGCCATTTCCAACCATTTAAAGTTTTTGTGGTTGGAACTTTGGAAAAAGACGATCTTCAATATCTGACAAAAAATATTGAAGGCACACCTAAAACAGAGGCAAGAGAAAATAGACCTCTCAATAATCAATCACCATCCAAGGAGATATTTCAAGGGCCTAATAAAATTCAGGCTTCCCTGAAGCTGGGGCGAACAACTATTCCCAGAAACCATCCGGATATTCCTGGTGTTCAGTTAGTGAATCATTTATTGGGTGGGTTTTTTGGCTCTCGGCTTATGAAAAATATTAGGGAGGAAAAAGGGCTTACATACGGCATCCATTCTTCTGTGCACAATATGCAGGATGCAGCAAGTCTAACTATTTCTGCAGATGTGAATGCTGACAAATTAGAAATTGCACTGGATGAAATTCAGAAAGAACTCAGGCAATTGTATTCCGTTACGGAATCCGAGCTGGAGATAGCTAAAAATCACCTCATAGGCTCATTTCAAAATGATATTACAACTGTTTTTGCCGCTGGCGAGCGCATTAAAACAATTATTCTATCGAATCTCCAACCTGATTATTATCAAAATCTTATTAACCGAATCAGCGAAATTCAAACAGATACCTTAAAGATGATTTCCGGGAAGTATTTTGATCCCGAGGCATTCTCTGTGGTTGTTGTGAAATAGTCTTGCCGCTAATAATCCCCTTCACTTTTCATCTCGAAAGTCTCAACCGCAGAATCATAGATTTTTCCCTGGTCGCATTTTAAAACGCGGGCGGGAAATTTTTTAATAAGACCGTAACTATGAGTGGCCATAAGGATTGCGGTGCCACTGCGGTTTATTTGTTGGAATAATTTTAAGATTCCGCTTGATACTTCAGGGTCAAGATTCCCCGTGGGTTCATCAGCAATTAAAATCAATGGTTCATTCAGCATGGCGCGGGCAATTACAATACGTTGCTGCTCGCCACCAGAAAGCTGATGGGGCATTTTTCTTTCCGCGCTGCCCAACCCAACTTGCATCAAAACCTCCACAAGCCTGCCTTTCATTTTTGAAGAATCATTCCAACCCGTGGCTTTCATTACAAACATGAGGTTTTCGCCTACTGTTCGATCCGGAAAGAGTTGAAAATCCTGAAAGATGATGCCTACCTTTCTACGGAGCATAGGAATCTGATTCTGTTTAATTCCCTTCAAATCAAAACCACCCACGGTTATTGCGCCTACCCGCAAGGGCAAGTCAGCATATAGTGTTTTAAGCAATGATGACTTACCGCTGCCGGTTCGGCCAATTAGGAAAACAAATTCTCCTTTGGCAACTTCAAAGTTGATACCGTTCAACACCGGTTGTTCTTCCTGGAAAATAGTGGCTTCCCGGACTGTGATAACGGGGTTGGTGCTGAACATAGGCAGGTTACTCGTTTACGATAAATTCTAACTATTGACCTTTTTATGGTCGGCAAGGAATTTTTCCAATCCGGAATCAGTTAGAGGATGCTTTAACAAACCAGTGATTACATTCAAAGGGCAAGTAGCTACGTCAGCACCAATTTCCGCACACTTGATTAAATGCATGGTGTGGCGAACGCTCGCGGCTAATATTTCTGTGCCAAATCCATAGTTATCGTAGATGAGGCGTATTTGAGCAATCAACTCTAACCCGTCTTGACCAATATCATCCAGGCGACCAATAAAGGGCGACACATAACTTGCGCCTGCTTTTGCACAAAGTATTGCTTGCCCCGCGTTAAAAACAAGGGTACAGTTGGTGCGAATACCTTCCGATGAAAATTTCTTAATGGCTTTTACGCCATCTTTAATCATAGGAACTTTCACCACGATTTTATCGTCTATTTTAGCGAGCGCTTTTCCTTCTTTAATAATGCCGTCAAAATCGGTAGAGATAACTTCTGCACTAACATTATTGTCAACAATATTGCAAATGGCTTTGTAATGGGCCAATACGTTGGCATCGCCTTTAATGCCTTCTTTAGCCATAAGCGATGGGTTTGTGGTTACGCCATCTAAAATTCCCATTCCTTGGGCTTCCTTAATTTCATTCAGGTTTGCGGTATCAATAAAAAATTTCATAGTTGATTTTAGTTAATAGGGGGCAAATTTAACTATACAGATGTTTTTTCAATTAAAAATATTTTCGACAGAAGGAATTCACATCATTTTCAGCCTTAAAAGTGGTGTAGAAATATCAAATTAGAATTTATGCCTCACAAAAGCTTCAATGGCTTCATATTCGGCCAATCCCAGCTGGTTATAAATTTCGGCTGTGGCATGGTTGCGATCTTCGGCACGCACCCAAAATTCGCGCTGGTCGTTGCCGGGAAATACAGCACTGTCTTTTTGTGACTGATGCTTGAAAACCGCTCTCCTCTTTCTTAGGAGTTCATCAGGGCTTAGGGGTACAGCCATTTCGATCTGATCAACATCCCACTCTTGCCACGCCCCGCGGTAGAGCCACAAGTAGCAATCTTTCATCCACGGTTTGCTCTTTAATTTTTCAACAGCTTTAAAAATGGCGGCCAAACAAACACGGTGGGTTCCATGTGGGTCTGATAAATCTCCTGCAGCATAAATCTGATGTGGCTTAATTTTCTCCAGCAGATCAACAATAATTTGAACATCCTTGTCGCCAATAGGCTTCTTCTTCACTAATCCAGTTTCATAAAATGGCATATCGAGAAAATGTGCCTGTCCATCCGGAATGCCCACATACCTGCAGCCTGCTTTTGCCTCTCCTCTTCGTATCAATCCTTTAATACGCATTACTTCGGCACTGTCCACCTGGCCGGGGCCTTTTTGGAGGATAGACTTCACGACCTTCTTATAAAATTTCTCACCATCTTCTTTGTCTAATCCGAAGGCATTATTGAAATCGCGGACGAAATCAGCAAAGCGAACGGCATCGTCATCAAACACAGCAATATTCCCGGAGGTCTGATAAGCAACGTGCACTTCGTGCCCCTGGTCCACCAACCGAATAAAGGTACCACCCATGGAGATCACGTCATCATCCGGGTGTGGACTGAAGAGTACCACTCGCTTTGGAAATGGATTGGCACGCTCTGGTCTATTTAAATCATCGGCATTTGGTTTACCGCCTGGCCAACCGGTGATGGTATGTTGCAGTTCGTTAAATATTTTTATGTTCACGTGGTAAGCTGAACCATATTCTGTGATCACATCGGCCATGCCATGCTCCATGTAATCGTTGTTGGTTAATTTTAGAATCGGTTTCTTCAATTTCTGACAAAGCCAAACAACCGCTTTTCTAATGAGATGCTTATCCCATTTGCAACTGTCGAGAAGCCAGGGTGTGTTTACGGCCGTAAGCTTTGATGATGCTGCATCGTCAAGCACAACCAATGTGTTTGAATGTTTCTGAAGAAAAGTAGATGGAACCTGATCTGTCACCGGGCCTTCTACCGCACGTTGAATAATTGAGGCCTTGCCTTCTCCCCAAGCCATCATAATTATTCGCTTGGCTTTCATAATGGTGCCAACCCCCATTGTAATGGCCTTGCGCGGAACATTTTCTTCTCCAAAAAAATCGCTGGCCGCATCTATGCGTGTAACCTGGTCGAGTGTAATCAGGCGGGTGCCTGTGCGATCGCCTGAACCGGGTTCGTTAAAACCAATGTGCCCCGTTCGGCCCACACCTAATATTTGCAGGTCGATGCCGCCAAGCTTATCAATTTTCTTTTCATAGCTGGTACAGAAATCCTGAACTTTTTCTTTTGCCAAAGTACCATCGGGAATGTTAATATTCTTTTTGGGGATATCAATATGATTGAACAGATGTTCATTCATGAAGCGAACGTAACTTTGCAGCGAATCGGGATTGATAGGAAAATATTCATCCAAATTGAAAGTGTAAACGTTTTTAAAGCTGAGGCCTTTCTTGTGCAGCTTAATCAATTCGGCATAAACGCGCGTTGGCGTGGAGCCGGTAGCCAAACCCAAAACAAATGGTTTGCGCTTTTTCTGGCGTGCTTTTATCAGTGATGCAATTTCGTTGGCAACAAAAACGGAAGCTTCTTCCGAACCACTGAAAATTTTAACAGGTATTTTTTCTAAGTCTTTTTGATCGAGCATAACGCTATGGTTGTTGGATGAGTGAGTAGTAAAAGTAGTCCACTTTGAAATTTTTTGAAACAATTTCATGGTGAAAATTATGAGAATGACATATGTTAACTCCAGCCTTGGTTGACGTATTTTTACAAGATGGAATTTCGCACAGAACTCTTGACAAAACCCTCTCCTGCAAGCATAAGTCTTTATGACAACATAATCACCCTGGGTTCTTGTTTTGCGGATGATATCGGTAAGAAACTACTGGATAACAAATTCAGGGTATTAGCAAACCCTTTCGGAACGATTTACAACCCAATTTCTATCCATCGCCTGATAAATTTGACCAATCCTACTTCAATACCATCCCCCGAAGGATTTATTGAGCGAGAAGGCTCCTTTTATCATCACGATTTCCATTCTGATTGGAATGGTCGGTCCATCGAATCATTAAATCAAAAGCTGAAAGAGGGTTTAACCAATTTGCACCAAGCCCTCCTTACCTGTAACCATCTTATAATTACTTATGGCACTGCATGGGTATATGAGCTTAAGAATTCTAAGACAATAGTATCCAATTGCAATAAAGTTTCGCAAAATAATTTTTCGAAATTTTTATTGACTCAAAGAATGATTGTCGAGTCGTTTGAAAATTTCTATGCACAATTAAAAAAATTAAATTCCAATTGCCAGATAATTCTTACCGTTAGCCCTGTTCGTCACGTAAAAGACACAACGGAATTGAATAGCGTGAGCAAATCTATTTTAAGGTCGACATGCCATGAGTTGACAGAAACATTTAATGATGTCCGATACTTTCCTGCGTTCGAGATCATGATGGATGATTTACGTGACTACCGGTTTTATAAGCCCGACATGATACATCCTACCAGTCAGGCGGTGGATTATATATGGGAAAAATTCGGTGCCTCTTACTTTAATACAGAAACTCTTCAGTTTATTCGGGATTGGAGCAATATCGAAGCGGCCTTGCAGCACCGTCCATTTCACCCGGAAAGCAAATCGTATCAGGAATTCCTTAAAGATGTTTTAAGAAAAATTATTCAATTGAAAAACCAGGTGAACGTTGATCGTGAAATTGAAATGGTGAAGGAGCAGTTAAAAGTTAATTCAACTTAAACACAACTGACATCGACATTTTTACCCTTACTGGTTTGCCTCGCTGTTTGCCAGGGTTCCACTTCGATAGGCTGATTACCCGCACCGCTTCTTCATCGCAACCTGCGCCAATACCGCGGATTACTTTTATATCTACCGGGGTGCCATCCCTGTTTACAATAAATTCTACGAACACTCTTCCTTCTACATTGTATTGCTGCGCTTTCCGCGGATATTTTAGGTTTTCCTTTAATTTTTTGTAAAAAGTTTCATACCCACCAATCGGTTCAGGCTTTTTCTCAACGACAAGAAAAATACAGTTCTCACAAACTTCAGCGCTATCCACGGGAACAGAGTAAACAACAGGCAACATGGAAGGTTCAATATTCGGATTTTCGGTTTCTGGTCCCGTTTCAGGGACTTCAGTTAGTTGAGACATAGGGGCTGACGAAACAGAAGTTGATGGTATTATTTCATTTTTAATTGGTGAAAGGGGCAGTGGTTCTTTGGGATCAGTAACCGGAATTATGGGCATTAATTCCAAGGGTTCATCTTCAATCCGAATGGCTACTTTCTTTACTTCTGTTCTCCACTCAAATGCGGTGATGATTATGGCGAGGCTAATGCCCAACCCAATTTGAAAAAAAGTGCCTCGCATGCGATGCACATCTTTCGAAGGATTCTTCTTGGCTTCCATACGTGTTTAGTTTAGATGAGAGTTTTATTTATAATCCTCACTTTATCTAACGTCACGTATTTCTTTGAATAATTTTTTCCGAAAAGCTTTTTTTCTGAGTTGCCTTCCTTTCTACTTGGCTAATAAAAAAGATCAAGGCCATTAAAATTAAAATAATCAGGAGGTAAGTAAATACACGAAATATTTTTTTTATCCGCATTTCTTTTTCGTGCTGCTCCAACACCGCCCCGTAGTTACGGAAGCGTTCACCTCCGTGTCCGGTTAATTTGCTTCTTCTTAACCTGATATCATTTCTGCCCATCGTATCGCACCTTTAAATTGAAATTCTGACGCAACCTGTCCAGCGCCCTGTAAGTCCGCATCTTGGCTCCGCTTTCAGTCATATCCAGGATAAAAGCTATTTCCTTAAAATCTTTGTCTTCAAAGAAACGGAGTTCCAGCACCTGCAACATATCGGTAGGCAAATCTTTCATGTACTCCAACAATCGTTGCACTAATTCTTCGTCCCACGTTTCATCGGAAAGTTGAATGATCTCGCGCACTTTTACTTCTTCCAAACTAAATACCTGCTTGCCTTTATTTTTTCGGTAGTACTTATTTACCTCATTTCCT
>Ga0315912_10003519_pt1 | contig 15501 bp, 14 predicted proteins | sample VfabasoilMG_FD_204469 | JGI IMG/M metagenome (GOLD analysis project Ga0315912, IMG submission 204469) | Garden soil microbial communities collected in Santa Monica, California, United States - V. faba soil | ecosystem: Environmental > Terrestrial > Soil > Garden | place: USA: California... | reverse complement strand
GTACGGGATCTCATGAACGAGGCCAGCGGCAAGGGCATTTCCCGCCTCGACGCCGAGGTGCTGCTGGCAGCCCTCACGCGCCTGACCCGCGCGAGGCTGGTTGCCTTTCCGGAGAATACTGTCGATCCCGTCGCGGCGGCCATGTTCCGGGTCGGGATCGACAGGCTGCAGGCCGGTGAGCCGCTGGCCTATATCACGGGAACCCGCGAGTTCTGGTCGATGCCGCTGGTGGTCTCGCCGGCGGTACTGGTACCCCGGCCCGAAACCGAGCTGCTGGTGGAGCTGGCCCTCGCTCGCCTTGACGCCGCGCCGCGCCAGGTCGCGGATCTGGGCACGGGTTCCGGCGCAATCGCGCTGGCACTGGCGCGCGAGCGGCGCGACTGGCGGATCATCGCCACCGACCTGTCGACCGCGGCGCTGGAGATTGCGCAGATCAATCGCCAGCGTCTCGAAGTGACCAACGTCGAACTGCGCCAGGGCAGCTGGTGCGACGCGCTGGGTGATGAGTCCTTCGACGCCATCCTCTCGAACCCGCCCTACGTCGCCGACGGGCATCCGGCACTGGAACATCTGCATCACGAACCAGTCTCGGCACTGGTAGCGCCGGATGGTGGTCATGCCGACCTGATGGCCATCGCCACGCAGGCGCGCGGCCACCTGAATTCCGGTGGCATGCTGCTGCTGGAGCACGGCAGCGAGCAGGCGCCACGCATGCGACGCGAACTGGCCGCGCTGGGCTACCGGGATGTGGCCAGTCACCGGGATCTGGCCGGCCACGAACGCGTCACGGCCGCGATCTGGCCGTGAGCGCGGACTCGCTGTACTGTTCGCCCCTACCGCCAATCTGAAGGACATTCAGCATGACCGTCCGTTTCGAAACTTCCCTCGGCTCCTTCGTCCTCGAACTCGACTCGGAGAAGGCGCCCATCTCGGCCGAAAACTTCCTTTCCTATGTCGATGAGGGTTTCTTCGACGGCCTGATCTTCCACCGCGTGATCCCCGGCTTCATGATCCAGGGCGGCGGAATGACGCCCGACATGGGCCAGAAGAAGAACAAGGCGCCGATCCGGAACGAGGCCACCAATGGCCTGAAGAACAAGCGCGGCACCATTGCCATGGCGCGCACCAACGATCCGCACAGCGCCACCTCGCAGTTCTTCATCAACCTGACGGACAACGGCTTTCTCGACGCCTCGCCGGGCAATGATGGCTACGCCGTGTTCGGCCGCGTGGTCGAGGGCATGGACACCATCGACCGCATCGCAAAGGAGCGCACCGGACGCCGCAAGGGTCATGACGACGTGCCCGTCACCGATGTGGTGATCCAGTCGGCGAAGCGCGCGGAAACCTGATTTCGCGCGGCGGATAGCGGGAGTGACTCGCCGGCGCATGGGTCCGGTCAAGCGGGCGTTCTGCCTGCTGGGCATTCTCGCCGCCGCCGCATTGCTGCTTTCCGTGGCGGCGGTGCTGACGCTGCGCTTCGTCGATCCCTGGACCTCGGCCTTCATGGTGGATGCGCGCGTCGCCTCCTGGTTCGACGACGATACCCGGCCGTTCAGGCTGCAGTACCGCTGGCGCGACTACGAGACCATCTCGTCGCAGCTGCCGCTGGCGGTGGTGGCTTCCGAGGACCAGCTCTTTCCCATGCATCGCGGTTTCGACTTCAGGCAGATCCGCAAGGCCATGGACGACGCCGAACGCGGCCGGCGCTCACGCGGCGCCAGCACCATCTCCCAGCAGGTGGCCAAGAACCTGTTCCTGTGGAGCGGACGCAGCTGGATTCGCAAGGGACTGGAGGCGTGGTTCACGGTGCTGATCGAGGCGCTGTGGCCCAAGCGCCGCATCCTCGAGGTGTACGTCAACATCGCCGAGTTCGGGCGCGGCATCTATGGCGCGGAGGCGGCTGCGCAGGCCTTCTTCCACAAGCCGGCGTCGCGCCTCACTCGGGAGGAAGCCGCGCGGCTCGCAGCCGTGCTGCCCAACCCGGTCCGCCTGCGTGTCGATGCGCCGGGTCCCTTTGTGCAGCGGCGACAGCGCGAGATCGTGCGCCAGATGGCCGCGCTGGGCGGCACTGCCTACCTCGCGGAATTGCAGAAGCGCTGACCGCGCTCAGTTCAGCCGCTGCGAACCTTCGCCGCCGGGCGTTTCCAGGAACAACTGCCGCACATCCACGGCATCGAAGCGGTACGGCCGCTGGCAGAACTCGCAGGTGACCGTCACCTCGCCCTGCTCGGCGATGATCGAATCCACCTCGGCGCGCCCCAGCCCCTTCAGCATGACGCTGACGCGCTCGCGGTCGCAGCGGCACGAGAATCGCACCGCCTCGCCCTCGAACAGCCTGAGCGATTCATTGGAGAACAGCCGATGCAGCAGCACCTGGGGATCAAGCTCCAGCAGCTCGTCACTGTGCAGCGTGCGCAGCCGCAGCACGGCTTCGTCCCAGATGTCGTGGATGCGCGCTTCCTCGCCCTCGCCCGCGCTGGCCGGTGTCGGCAGTTTCTGCAGCAGCAGGCCGGCGGCGCCATGTACATCGGCAGCGAGCACCATGGCCGTCGGGAGCTGTTCGGAGACGGCGAAGTAGCTTTCGAGGCAGGCTGCCAGGGAGCCGCCATCCAGCGGCACGATGCCCTGCCAGGGCGCGATGGCGCTGCCCCGCTCCACCGTCACCACCAGCTGTCCGCCCTGGGTCAGATCGTGGAATGACGCATCGGGAGCCGATGCGCCTTCGGCCTCGTGCACCACGCCGCGCACGCCCAGCGAATCGGTGGCCTGCGCGATCAGCATGGTGATGCCGCCCTGGCTGCCGCGAAGCTGCAGGCTCAGGGTCCCCTGGAATTTCAGTGAACCCGCCAGCAGACTGCTGGCGGCCAGCGCTTCGCCCAGAAGGGAAAGAGACGCTGGCTGCAGCGACTGGTGCTCGCGCGCTTCGCGCCACGACTGGTCGAGCCGTACCCAGTGACCGCGCAGCGGCGCATCCTCGAACAGAAAGCGCCGCAGGCGATCGGCGCCGCTCACGACGCCCACCGCTTCCGGCGCGGTGCCCTGTTCACGGCGCCCACCGCTCTTGGCGGCGGGAGTTCACGGCGCCAGCTTCTTCTTGAGCAGTTCGTTGAGCAGAGCCGGATTCGCCTTGCCACCGGTGGCCTTCATGGCCTGGCCCACGAAGAAGCCGAACAGCTTGTCCTTGCCCGAGCGGAAATCGGCGAGCTGCTTCGGATTGGCGGTGATGATCTCGTCGATGACTTTCTCGATGGCGCCAGTATCGGTGATCTGCTTGAGCCCGCGCGCCTCGATGACGGTATCGGCATCGCTGCCATCGGCCCACATGACTTCGAACACTTCCTTGGCCAGCTTTCCCGAGATGGTGTTGTCGATGATGCGCCCCAGCAGGCCGCCCATCTGCGCGGCGCTGAGCCGGCTGGCGCTGATTTCCAGACCGTCCTTGTTCAGCGCGGCGGAAAAGTCGCCCATGACCCAGTTGGCGGCCAGCTTCGCATCGGCAGGCACGGCTGCGGCCACGTCCTCGTAGAACTCCGCCATTTCGCGGCTGGCGGTCAGCAGCTGGGCGTCGTAGGCAGGCAGGGCATACTGCTGCTGGAAGCGCGCCGCCTTCTGGTCCGGCAGCTCGGGGAGCTTCGAGCGCAGTTCCTCGATGAATGCATCTTCCAGCACCACGGGCAGCAGGTCCGGATCCGGGAAGTAGCGGTAGTCATTCGCCTCTTCTTTCGAACGCATGGAGCGCGTCTCGTCCCGGTCGGCATCGTAAAGGCGCGTCTCCTGCACCACCTTGCCGCCGGATTCGAGGATGTCGATCTGGCGCTGCACCTCGTGGTTGATGGCCTTCTCGACGAAACGGAAGGAATTGAGGTTCTTCAGTTCCGCGCGCGTGCCGTACTTCTCCGCGCCCAGCTTGCGCACCGAGACATTCGCATCGCAGCGGAAGGAACCTTCCTGCATGTTGCCGTCGCAGATGCCGAGGTACCGCACCAGCGTGTGCACCTTTTTCATGTAGGCGACGGCTTCCTTCGCCGAGCGCATGTCAGGCTCGGAGACGATCTCGATCAGGGGCGTGCCCGCGCGGTTCAGGTCGATGGCCGACTCGCCGACATGACCCTCGTGCAGCGACTTGCCGGCATCCTCTTCCAGGTGCGCGCGGGTGATGCCCACCCGCTTCATGCTGCCGTCTTCCTGCATCACGTCGAGATGGCCCTTCGCGACGACGGGCAATTCGTACTGGCTGATCTGGTAGCCCTTCGGGAGGTCCGGATAGAAGTAGTTCTTGCGCGCGAACACCGACTTGCGCGTGATCTGCGCATCGATGGCCAGGCCGAACTGCACCGCCATGCGCACGGCGGCTCCATTGAGGACCGGCAGCACGCCGGGATACCCCAGATCGACCAGGTCGGCCTGCGTGTTGGGCTCGGCACCATACGTGGTGGGCGACCCGGAAAAGATCTTCGAGTTGGTCGCAAGCTGGGCGTGGATCTCCAGCCCGATGACGGTTTCCCAGGTCATGGCGCGAACCCTGGTTCGAATGCTGGCGCATATCCGGCGGGAGCCTTCAGATGCCAGTCGGTCTCCTGCTGGTAACGATGCGCAGCGGCCAGCAGCCTTGCCTCACCGAAGTGCGGACCGATGAGCTGCACACCCACTGGCAGCCTGCCGCTGAAGCCGCAGGGCATGGACAGTGCCGGCAGGCCGGCCAGGTTGGCGCCGATGGTGTAGATGTCGTTCAGGTACATGGTGATCGGGTCGCTGGTCTTGTCGCCCAGCGGGAAGGCCACGGTCGGAGTCGTGGGTCCCAGCAGCAGATCGACTTCGCCGAAGGCACGGGCGAAATCCTGATTGATCAGTGCACGGACCTTCTGTGCCTTGATGTAGTAGGCATCGTAGTAGCCAGCAGACAGCACGTAGGTGCCGGTCATGATGCGGCGCTTCACCTCGGCGCCGAACCCTTCCGCGCGCGAGCGGGTGTACAGGTCGCGCAGGTCCTTCGGGTTCTCGCAGCGATGCCCGTAACGCACGCCGTCGAAACGGGCCAGGTTGGACGAGCACTCGGCCGGCGCCACAACATAGTAGGTAGGCACCGAAAGCGGCAGGCTGGGCAGGCTCACTTCCTTCACCTGCGCGCCAAGACGGGTGAACACCTGCAGCGCCTCCCGTACCGGCCCCTCGACATCGGGCGCAAGGCCCTTCTCGAAGAACTCCTTCAGGATGCCGATCTTCAGGCCGGCCAGGGGCGCATCCAGCGCGGCGGCGTAGTCCGGCACGGGCGTGTCCACGCTGGTGGAATCCCTCGGATCGAATCCTGCGATGGCTTGCAGCGTCAACGCCGCGTCGCGGGCCGAGACGGTGATCACACCGGCCTGGTCAAGGCTGGAAGCGAAGGCAATCATGCCGTAGCGCGACACCCGGCCGTAGGTGGGTTTCATCCCCGTGACACCGCAGAGGGCTGCTGGCTGGCGGATCGATCCGCCGGTGTCCGTGGCGGTGGCCAGCGGAGCCAGTCTTGCGGCCACCGCCGCCGCCGACCCCCCCGACGAACCGCCGGGCGCCCGCGTGGCGTCCCAGGGATTCTTCACGGCGCCGAACCAGCTGGTCTCGTTGGACGAACCCATGGCGAATTCGTCCATGTTGGCCTTGCCGACCATCACCATGCCGGCCTGCTTCAGCCGGGCCACGACCGTGGCGTCATAGGGCGAGACGAAATTGGACAGCATCCGCGAGGCACAGGTGGTCAGCACCCCCTCCGTGCAGAAGATGTCCTTGTGGATCATCGGTATGCCGGTGAGCGGGCCGGCGTCTCCGGCAGCCAGTCGCTGGTCTGCGACAGCGGCAGCGGCCAGCGCGGACTCACCCGTGATGGTGATCAGGGCATTCAGGGTGGGCTGCGCACGTTCCACCCTGGCCAGCGCCTCGCGGGTCAGTTCCGTGGCGGAGTACTTGCGGGCAGCGAGGCCGGCTGCCAGCTCGGCGAGCGTAGGAGCGGCCATTATTCGATGACTTTCGGGACCAGGTACAGGCCGGCCTCGACCTGCGGTGCATTGCGCTGGTTGCGCTCGCGCTCGTTGCCGGATGTGACCTGGTCCACACGCAGCCGCTGCACCTGCCCGGCCAGAGGGTGCGCCATGGGCTCGACGTGACCGGTGTCCGCCTGCTCCAGCTCACCCACCAGTCCGAGGATGCGGCTCAGTGAATCGGCGTACACGGGAATCTCATCAGGCTGGAGCTTGAGGCGCGCCAACCCTGCGATGGTTTCGATCTGACTGGGAGTGAGACGCATGTGAAGGAGGCCGCAAACTTCGGAAAAAACAGCCTCAAATGATACACCGTCGCCTTGCGGGATGTCCCTGCCGTTGTTATGTTAGCGCCCGCTTCAATCCCCAACGCCCGCCAAGGTTTATCTCTCAATGTTCAAGCGCCTGCGCGGCTACTTTTCCAGCGACCTTTCCATCGACCTTGGTACGGCCAACACGCTGATCTACGTGCGCGGCAAGGGCATCGTGCTCAACGAGCCCTCCGTCGTCGCAGTGCAGGACGAAGTGGGCCGCGGCGGCAAGATCATCGTGGCCGTCGGCGCCGAAGCCAAGAACATGCTCGGCCGCACGCCCGGCCACATCACCGCGGTGCGTCCGATGAAGGACGGCGTGATCGCCGACTTCACCTACACCGAGAAGATGCTGCAGTACTTCATCAAGAAGGTGCACGGCAACCGCTTCCTGCAACCATCACCCCGCGTGCTGGTGTGCGTTCCCTTCGGCTCCACCCAGGTCGAACGCCGTGCCATCCGCGAATCGGCCGAGGGCGCGGGTGCGCGCACCGTCGCCATCGTCAGCGAGCCCATGGCGGCCGCGGTGGGCGCAGGCCTGCCCACGCATGAGGCCCGTGGCTCCATGGTGCTCGACATCGGTGGCGGCACTTCCGAAGTCGCCGTGCTGTCGCTGAACGGCATCGTCTACGCGAACTCCGCGCGCATCGGCGGCGATCGTTTCGACGAAGCCATCATGAACTACGTGCGCCGCAACTACGGCATCCTGATCGGCGAGGCCACGGCCGAGCGCATCAAGATCGAGATCGGCTCGGCCTATCCGGGCCAGCAGGTCAAGGAATTGTCGGTGAAGGGTCGCAACCTCTCCGAGGGTGTGCCACGCAGCTTCACACTCAACAGCAACGAAATCCTCGAAGCGCTGCAGGAACCGCTGCAGGGCATCGTCGGCGCGGTGAAACAGGCGCTGGAACAGACGCCTCCGGAACTGGGTGCGGACGTCGCCGAGCGCGGCATCGTGCTCACCGGTGGTGGCGCGCTGCTGCGCGACATCGACAAGCTGCTGATGGAAGAAACCGGTCTGCCGGTCGTCATCGCCGAGGATCCGCTGACCTGCGTCGCGCGTGGCGGCGGGCGCATCCTGGAGCTGATGGACGAGCTCGGACCCGGACATTTCGGCCTGGAATAAGGGAGCCGCATGGCCTACGCCGGCGGCCTGAACAATCCCACCGCGCGCGATTCCGCGCCCGGTCCGCGTTTCTTCATCTTTGCCGTCCTGTCCATCGTTCTGATGTACTTCGACCAGCGCGATGGCTGGGGCGAGCGCATCCGCTACGTGCTGCAGGCCGCGGCCTATCCCATCCAGGTGGCAGTGGGTTCACCCCGGCAGCTCTGGAACGCGACTTCCGAGCTGTTCGAGACCCGCGGCAGCCTGCGCGAGGAGAATGCGCGTCTGCTGAAGCGCGAGCAGGAACTGGCCCTGGCCACGATGCGCTTCGATGCGCTGGAAGAGGAAAACGCCAGACTGCGCGCGCTCACCGGCTCGCTGCCGCCGTTGGTCACCAAGTCGCAGCTGGCTGATGTGGTAAGCGTCGACTTCGGCAAACAGCGACAGCGGCTGGTCATCGACAAAGGTGACAGCGCAGGCCTGTACCGTTCGCAGCCGGTGGTGGACGCGAACGGGCTGGTCGGCCAGATCGTGCGGCTCGGCCCGTGGAGCGCCGAGGTCATGCTGATTACTGATCCCAGCCATGCAGTGCCGGTGGAAATCCTGCGCAACGGCACCCGCAGCATAGCCGTGGGCAACGGCAATGAATCCGAACTGGAACTGCCACTGCTGCCGGCGACCACGGATGTAAAGGTCGGCGACGTCATCGTCACCTCGGGTCTGGGAGGCGTGTTCCCCGCCGGACTGCCCGTCGGCACGGTCACCGAGAGCAAGCGTGATCCGGATGAAATCCTGCTCCAGGTGCGCGTGAAACCCCGCGCCGCGCTGACGCAGGATCATCAGGTCATCGCGCTGTGGTTCGATCCGGATCATCCGGCTGCACCGGTGAATCCGGCGCTGGCGCGCGACCTGCCGGATGCGCCGCTGGCGCAGCCGGTCCTGAAGCCGCCCAGCGGCACGACACCTGCCCCTGCCAGGACCTCCGCGGCGAAGCCCGCGGCGGCAAAGCCTGCCACCCCGACCTCTCCTTTGCCTGCCCCGGCGGCACCCGCGACAACTCCTGCTCCCGCTGCGCGTGCTCCCGCCGCGCCAGCTGCCGAGGCGCCCGACCCTGCCACGGCGCCCCCCGCCGCTGCGGAGCCACGCTGATGCTCGGCGCACCGCGTGAATCTCCGTTGCTGGTGTGGATGACCGCGCTGATCGCGCTGATGCTCACCATCCTGCCGCTGCCTCGCATCCTGTCGACAGTCTGGCCCAACCTGCTGGTGCTGGTGGTGCTGTACTGGTCGACGATGATGCCCCGCGCCGGCGGCATCCTCATCGGTTTTCTCGGCGGCCTGTGCCTCGACGTGCTCACGGGCTCGCAGCTGGGTCAGCACGCGCTGGCGTTGTCGCTGCTCTGCTATCTGGCCATCCGGTTCCACCTGCTAGTGCGCGCCAAACCACTGTTCGAGCAGGCACTGTTCGCGTTGCTGGCGCTGGGCCTTTACGAAGCCGTGCTATGGGCCATAGACGGCTTCAGCGCGCAGGGAACGGGCACCTGGACTCGCTGGGTGCATGTGGTCACGGGTGCGGCGGTGTGGCCGCTGATCGCTGGCCTGCTGGGCCGGCTGCATTCACCGCGGTAGCATCAATCCACCATGGTCGGCCAGGTGCGGATCAAGGATCACCAGAAGGAGCAGCGCTCCTTCCTGCAGCGCAGTGCCGTGGCTGCGGCGGTGATCGGCTCGCTCGCACTTCTTCTGCTTGGACGGCTGGTGGTGCTGCAGATCGTCCGCTACGACTACTACCTCGATCTGGCGCAGGGCAACCGCACGCGCATCGAGCCCATTCCCGCCAACCGCGGCCTGATCCTGGACCGCAGCGGCAAGATCCTCGCGGAGAACCAGCCCTCCTTCCAGCTCGAACTGGTGCGCGAACAGGTGCCGGACCTCGACCGCACGCTCAAGGGCCTGCAGGAACTGGGCATCATTCCGCAGGACGAACAGGCCGACGTGCGACGCCTGATCCGCGCCCATCGCGGCTTCGAGGCGGTGCCGATCAAGCTGCGACTCACCGAGGAGCAGATCGCGCTGTTCGCCGTGCACCGCCACGAGTTTCCGGGCGTGGAAATCCTCGCGCGTTCCACGCGCTTCTATCCTCACGGCTCACTGGCCGTGCATGCGCTGGGCTACGTAGGTGCGATCAGTGAACAGGACCTGGCGCGCATCGACCGCCCGGCGTATGCCGGAACGGCGCTCATCGGCAAGCAGGGCGTGGAGTCCGCCCGTGAAAGCGAACTGCACGGCGTCAACGGCTATCGCGAGATCATGGTCAATGCACAGGGCCGTTCGGTGGAGCCTGCGGACTCGCTGCGATCCGGCCTGCAGACCAAGCCGCCCCGCGCCGGCTCCGACCTGATCCTCTCGCTCGACCTGCCTTCACAGCTGGCTGCCGAAGAGGCCTTCGCGGGCCGGCGAGGCGCGGCCATCGCCATCGATCCGCACACGGGCGATGTCCTGGTGCTGGCCAGCATGCCGGGATTCGATCCAGGCATCTTTGGCCGCGGCATCACGGGCGCCGAATACCGCGAACTGGAGCGCAGCATCGACCTGCCGCTGTACAACCGCGCGCTGAAGGGCATCTACCCGCCCGGTTCGACGGTGAAGCCTGTGCTCGGCATGGCCGGCCTCGCCTATGGCGTCATCCGGCCGGACGAGACCCGCTACTGTCCCGGCACCTACCTGGTGCCTGGCAGCAGCCGTCGCGCGCGTGAAGGTCGTGGCGGCGTGCACGGCTCCGTTGATGTCCGCGATGCCATTGCCGAATCCTGCGACGTCTACTTCTACCAGCTCGCCTATCAGCTCGGCCCCGACCGCATCTACGAGTTCCTTTCGCCGTTCGGCTTCGGCAAGGCCACGGGCATTGACATCGCCGGCGAGCGTTCGGGTCTGCTGCCGTCGCGGGAGTGGAAACGCAACCGCTACAAGGATCCGTCCGAAGGTGCCTGGTATCCGGGTGACTCGGTGAACTTCGGCATCGGCCAGGGCTTCATGTCGGTGACCCCCATCCAGCTCGCCCAGGTGACCGCGGTACTGGCAGCCAAAGGTTCGGTGTTCCGGCCTCGTCTGGTCACCGGGGTCCGCGATCCGGTGACGGGAGAGACCCGGCACATCGAACCGGAACCGCTGCCGCACGTGAAGGGCGGCACCCCCGAGCAGTGGGAGGTGGTGATGGAAGGCATGCGCGGCACCATGACGCATGGCACGGCGCGCGCCATCGCCACTTCCGCCGAATACCACATGGCAGGCAAGACCGGCACGGCCCAGGCATTTTCCGTGGGCCAGAACGAGCGCTACGTGAAATCGCAGGTGGCCGAGCGCTTGCGGGATCACTCCTGGTTCATCGCCTTCGCGCCAGCGGAGGCTCCGCAGATCGCGGTGGCCGTGCTGGTGGAGAACGGCGGCTTCGGCGCCGAGGCCGCCGCGCCCATCGCGCGCAAGATCATGGACGCCTACCTGTTGCCGCGGTTGAACGGCGTGCCGCCGCCGCCCGATCCTGCGCCTCCCCGCCCTGACGCCACCTCCTCTGCTCCCGCTGCCACAACTGAAACGGTACCCCCGGCATGATCCGCGTCTCTCCCGGATCGGATTCCACCACGCGCCGCACGCTCACCGGCGCCGCCCGCGTGCTGGCCGCGCTGCAGCTGGACGGACCGCTGCTGATCGGCCTTGCACTTGTGGCGGGCTACGGCCTCATCGTGCTGTACAGCGCTTCGGGCCAGAGCTGGCCAATGGTGCTGCGCGCGGTGGTGCGTCTGCTCATGGGCGCGGCCGCCATGCTGGCGTTGGCGCAGGTGAAGCCACAGCAGTTGCGCGCTGCGGCGCTGCCGCTGTGGATCATCGGCGTGGTACTGCTGATCGTCGTCGATGTCATGGGTCACATCGGCAAGGGCGCGCAGCGCTGGCTCGACCTGGGCTTCGTGCGCTTCCAGCCGTCGGAGCTGATGAAGCTGGCCGTGCCGCTGCTCTGCGCCTGGTACCTGCATGAGCGGCCGCTACCGCCTTCGGTGCCGATGCTGGCGGTGCTCGGCGCGATCATCCTGGTCCCCGCGGGCCTGACCGCCGCGCAGCCGGACCTGGGCACGGCCATCCTCATCACCATCGCCGGCGGCCTGGTGGTGATCATGGCGGGGCTGTCGGTATGGTTCATGGCCGGTGCAGCCGCGCTCGCCGGCATCGGCGCCTGGGTGGGCTGGCATTATTTCCTGCACGACTATCAGCGCCAGCGCGTGCTGACGTTCATCGATCCGCAGAGCGATCCGCTCGGCGCCGGCTACCACATCATCCAGTCACAGATCGCGATCGGCTCGGGCGGCCTGTTCGGCAAGGGCTGGATGAATGGCAGCCAGTCGCAGCTCGAATACCTGCCCGAGCGGCACACCGACTTCATCTTCGCCGTCATCGGCGAGGAATTCGGCTTGCTGGGCCTGGGAATACTGCTGGCGCTCTACATGTTCGTCGTGGCCCGCGCGCTGTTCCTGGCGTCGCAGATGCAGGACACCTTTTCGCGCCTGCTGGGCGCCAGCCTCGCGCTGACGTTTTTCGTATACGTGTTCATCAATACCGGCATGGTGAGCGGCCTGCTTCCCGTCGTGGGCGTTCCCCTGCCGCTGGTCAGTTACGGCGGCACTTCGATGGTGACCCTGCTGGCTGGCTTCGGTATCCTCATGGCGCTGTATTCGCATCGCAAGCTCGTCGGCTCCTGAACGCCCGCAAGGGCTGCAAGAGGCCCTGAATATCACCATGACCCGAGGCTGGACACGCGCACTGAACCGCGCGCCGACAATCGCATTTGCGCTTTGCTGCTCGCTGCTGCAGGCGGCGGAGCCGACGCCGGCGAGTGCGCCCGCCCAGGCAACTGCTGCCGCAGCTCCCGCGCCTGCATTCCCGATCGCCGTGCCCACGGGGGGGCCAGCGGGATTCGACATGTCGCGCGAGAACATCCGCCAGTTCGCCAGCGGCATGACCCGACACGGCTTCACCGCCGAGGAAGTGACGGCACTGCTGGCCGGCGCACAGTCACAGCCCCGCATCCTCGAAGCCATCCAGCGTCCGGCCGAACGCACACTGGCATGGTGGGAATACCGCCAGCGTTTCCTCACCGAGGAGCGCGTCATGGGCGGCGTGCAGGTGTGGCAGCAGAACGCCGCGGCACTGGAGCGCATCGCCGCCAGCAGCGGCGTGGCTGCCGAATACCTGATCGCCATCACCGGCGTGGAGACTCTGTATGGCCGGATCACCGGCCGATACCGCGTACTGGATGCGCTGGCCACGCTGGCCTTCGACTATCCGCCGCGCGCGGATTTCTTCCGCGCGGAACTGGAGCAGTTCCTGCTGATGAGCCGCGAGGAGAAGCTGGATCCGCGTCTCCCCGTGGGCTCCTACGCCGGCGCCATGGGAATTCCGCAGTTCATGCCCTCGAGCTTTCGTCGCTTCGCGGTGGACGGCAACGCCGATGGCCGCCGCGACCTGTGGACTGAAGGACCGGATGTGTTCGCCAGCATCGGGAACTACCTGCGCGAACATGGCTGGGTGTCCGGACAACCGGTGCTGGCCGAAGCGTTCAACGAAGCACCACCGGACGATCCGGCTGTCGTGACGCTGGCACTGAACCAGACGCTCGATGCATTGCGCGCCCGTGGCTACCTGTTCGATTCCACGCTGCCGGGCACGACGCCGGTCATGCTGATCCCCGCGCAACTCAGCGATTCGACCATCTGGCGCATCGGCTTCGCCAATTTCTACGCCATCACCCGCTACAACCGCAGCGCGCTGTACGGCATGGCCGTGCACGAACTGGCGCGCGCCATCGCCACGCGTTACCGCCAGGGACCGGCGCAGGCTGCGGGTACGCCATGATCCGCAGCGGCATCGCGCTGGCACTGAGCCTGCTGCTCACGGCCTGCGGCACTTCACCCGCGCGCCGCGACCCTTCGCCGCGCTCGCCGGTGCCGCCCGCGGCAGCACCCGCCCCCGTGCCTTCGGTTCCGGAACGCAGCACTCCCCCGCCGCCCCCCGCAAACCTCCAGGACATACCTGATGCGATTCCGCGCGCCGAGCCGCGCAGCACGCGTGGCAACCCGGTGTACTACGAGGTGTTCGGCAAGCGCTACTACATCCTCGCCACGGCCGAAGGCTATCGCGAGCGCGGCGTGGCGTCCTGGTACGGTCCGGACTTCCATGCGCGGCCCACTTCCAGCGGCGAGCCCTACGACATGTACGCAATGACCGCGGCGCACAAGACCCTGCCCATTCCGGCCTATGCGCGCGTGACCAATCTCACCAACGGCCGCAGCATCATCGTGCGCATCAACGACCGCGGCCCCTTCGTCGCCAACCGCATCATCGACCTGTCCTACACCGCGGCGCACAAGCTCGACATGACGCGCGCCGGCACTGCGTTCGTGGAAGTGGAAGTGCTCACGCCCGGCGCACCTGCCGATGCGGCAAGATCCCTGGTGCCGCCCACGCCGCCCGCGCTGACCGGACCCATGCTATATCTGCAGGTCGGTGCCTTCGGCGCTGCCGGCAATGCCGCGAATCTGGCCGAACGGCTTCGCGCGGCGGGCATCGCCCAGGTGAATGTGGTTCCGCCGGCCGGGACGCCGCCGCTGTATCGCGTGCGTATCGGCCCGTTCAACGATGTCGCAAGTTTCGACCAGCTTGCCGCCCGCGTCGCCGCAATGGGCGTGGAAGGCCGGCTGGTCACCGAATGAGTTTCCGAGGAGTTTCCGCAACGATGAAAAGCCTGTCCGCCCTGCTGCTCGCCGCCGCTGCCACGCTGGCCACCGGCGCCTTCGCCGCATCCGCGCCCATTCCGGCGCCGCCCACGGTGCCCACCAATGGCTACATCCTGGTGGATTACGACAGTGGCCGGGTCCTGGCATCGCAGAAACCCGACGATCGCATGGAACCGGCCAGCATCACGAAGCTGATGACGGCCTACGTGGCTTTTGCCGCGCTGCGCGACAAGCGCCTCACACTTGCCGAGGAAGTGCCCGTCAGTGTCTATGCCTGGCGCACGGGTGGATCCGCTTCGGGCGGTTCCACCACCTTCCTCGAGGTGAACTCGCGGGTGCCGGCCGAAGTGCTGATCAAGGGGATGATCATCCAGTCCGGCAACGACGCGACCATTGCGCTGGCAGAACGTCTGGGCGGCACCGAAAGCGGCTTCGTGCAGATCATGAACGAGTACGCCAAGCGCCTGGGCATGAAGGGCACCAACTTCACCAACAGCTGGGGCGGGCCCGATGCGAACCACTACTCCACGGCCAGGGACCTGGCGACGCTGTCCGCCGCGCTGATCCGCGATTTCCCGGATTACTACAAGTACTACTCGATGCGCGAGTACACGTGGAACAAGCACACGCAGCCCAACCGCAATGGCCTGCTGACGCGCGACTCCAGCGTGGATGGGATCAAGACCGGACACACCGAAAGCGCGAAGTACTGCCTGGTCAGCTCCGCCAAGCGCAATGGCATGCGGCTGATCTCGGTGGTGCTGGGTTCGCCCACCATCAGCGCCCGCGAGGATGCCAGCGCCGCGCTGCTGAACTACGGCTTCACCTTCTTCGAGACCATCCGGCTGCAGGAGGCCGACAAGGCAGTGCTCACGCCCAAGGTCTTCAAGGGCGCGTCGGAATCGGTGGCGGTGGGCAGCCCGCGCGCCATCAGCATCACCATCGCGCGCGGCCAGGGCGACAACCTGCAGAAGGAAGCCAAGGTCAACTCGCCGCTGGTGGCGCCGCTGGCGTTGCACGCACCGGTGGGCGAATACGTGGTCCGCAGCGGTGATGAAGTCGTGGCCCGCGTGCCGCTGGTGACGCTCGCCAAGGTCGATGAGGGCGGCTGGTGGCGCACCTCGGTGGACACCATCAAGCTCTGGTTCGACTAGCCGGCGCCCCTGCATGGCTGCACCGCTGAACTGGTGCCTGCTGAACGGCCAGCGCATGCCGCTGACCGAAGCGCGCATTTCGCCGCTGGACCGCAGCTTCCTGTTCGGCGATGGCATCTACGAGGTGATGCCC